>Ga0209737_10000203_pt1 | contig 53337 bp, 49 predicted proteins | sample TergutCu122P3_FD_187284 | JGI IMG/M metagenome (GOLD analysis project Ga0209737, IMG submission 187284) | Cubitermes ugandensis P3 segment gut microbial communities from Kakamega Forest, Kenya - Cu122 P3 (SPAdes) (version 2) | ecosystem: Host-associated > Arthropoda: Insects > Digestive system... | reverse complement strand
GTCATCCTGAACGTAGCGTAGCGGAGTGAAGGATCTATCATCAATCGCTCAGCATCTTGATTATGAACACCTTGTACATTCACGTCATTGGTACCAAAGGGAGGAATCTTCTGCAAATTGAGCCGTTATTTCAAAATTTTCGCATTTACTGAATTTCCCTATTGGAAAAAAAGAAAGGTATCACAAATTTGCAATACCTTTTTTAAATCTTTATTTTTCAGTTAGTAGGATTACATCCCAAAACTAATCCTGCCAATATACTCATAAATCGGACTGATAAATCCTAACACCAAAATACCCGCTGTGCAAAGTACCAATCCGATGACCGACATGCTGTCGCTCTTGATGGTTTGAATCGGATTTTCCGATTTGTTGATAAACATTGCTTTTACGACCAATAAGTAATAGTACAAAGATATGATTGTGTTTAACAAGGCAATAAATACCAACAAATATTCGCCTTGTTCTGCCGCTGCTGCGAAGATGAAGAATTTACTGAAAAATCCTGCAAATGGCGGAATACCTCCCAAGGAGAACATAGCCAACATCATAATAATCGCCAATTTCGGATTGGTTCCGTATAAGCCGTTGTAGTCGTCCATTCTTACTTTTCCGGTTTGGTTCTCAATGGTGGAAATAACTCCAAATGCTGCCAAATTGGTAAATAAATAGACGAAAATGTAGTAAACCGTTGCCGTCATACCTTCCGGAGTTCCGGCGATTACACCTAACATAATGTATCCCGCTTGTGAAATGGAGGAGAAAGCAAGGAAACGTTTGAGGTTTTTTTGGCGAATGGCGAAAAGGTTACCAATGGTAATCGTAATTACGATGCCCCACCACAATACTTGTTGCCAAAACTCGGGATAGTTTCCAAAGGCTTTGAACAGGATGCACATAAAGGCAAATACAGCGGCTCCTTTTGAGATAACCGACAAATAAGCGGTAACGGAAGTCGGCGCGCCTTCGTAAGTATCAGCAGTCCACAAGTGGAACGGAACCAACGAAATTTTGAACGCCATACCGGCGCTGAAGAAAATCATTGCCATAATTTGCAACGGAGTTGCGGTAAACATATTTGCCACCTCATCGAAGTATAACGAGCCGCAAGTACCATAAATGTAAGAGATACCGAACAACATAATCGCAGAAGAAAACGCCGCTGAAAGAATATATTTAGCTCCCGCCTCGGCTGATTCGTGTTTGTATTTGTTGAGCGCCACCAATGCCGCCATTGGGATAGAGGAAGTTTCCAATCCGATATAGAACAACAAGAAATCGCCTGCCGAAATCATCAAATACATACCAAAGAGCGTAGATAACGTAAGGAAGTAAAACTCTCCGCTTGCCGATTTGTTCTTGTTTTTATTCCAATGATGAGCAAAGAAAAACACGAACAATGTACCAAGGTTCAAAATATTTTTAACGAAAAGATGTATTTCCGAAGTTTGATACATTCCTGAAAACAATTCGGGTGTAATGCCCATTTGATAACAATTCAAACTAAGATAGAATCCGTAAATTGTATGTGCCAAGAAAACACCAATAGCAATCGGTTGGAAATATTTCTTTTCTTTTTCTCCAAGAAATAAGTCGGTCAATAAAAGAAGAATCAAAACTGCCACCAACGATAATTCGTGGCGCATTGATAAAAAATCAAGATAATTACTGAGATCCATATTTAATTATTTAGAACAGTTTCACAATATTTTCAATTCCTTCGCCTATCATATTCGACAACCAAAGAGGGGCAATACCGATACCGGCAATCGCTATAATCAATCCGAATGTGGCTACTTTTTCGTGCCAAACGGCATCGGTCAATCCTTCGTGGTGCTTGTCTTGTACCGGTCCGAAAAGGATTTTTCCGACCACGCGCAGAATGTAAACCGCCGTAACTACGATTGACGAACAACCGATGATAACCATTGTGCGGCGGAACAAATCAGCGTGTTCAAAAGAACCCACGAAAATGGTCATTTCAGCCACGAATCCGCTTAACCCCGGAAGTCCCAACGATGCCAAACCTGCAATAACGTAACAAACGCTCAATATCGGCATTATTTTCATTAAACCGCCCATTTCGCGAATGTCGCGCGTGTGTGTGCGTCCGTAAATCATACCGATAAGGGCAAAGAAAAGAGCCGTCATCAAACCGTGCGAAACCATTTGCAGGATAGCGCCGGTCATCGCCGTTTTGTTCATCATCAACAAGGCGAAAAGTACTAATCCGCAGTGACTTACCGAAGAGTAGGCGTTGATGTATTTTAAGTCGTTTTGAACGCACGCACTGTATGCTCCGTACACTACGCTGATACCTGTCAGGATAATAAAAATCCAAGCCAATTCGCTTGCTGCCTCCGGCATTAAATACATCGCTACGCGGAAACATCCGTAACCTCCGAGTTTCATCAACACTCCGGCGTGAAGCATCGAAACGGCGGTAGGAGCCGAAGCGTGACCGTCAGGCGACCAAGTGTGGAATGGGAACATTGCACCCAATACCCCAAATCCGACAAATGTAAGCGGGAAGAATATCCGTTGCATTTCGATTGGCATCACGCTGCTTTGAGCAATTGCTGATATATTGAAAGTCAATTGTTGTCCTTCCGGTGCAGAGAAGAAGTAAATTCCGAAAATACCCACCATCAAGAAAGCCGAACCACCCATTAACATCAATGTCAGTTTCATTGCTGAGTATTCTTTTCGTCCGCTGCCCCAAAGTCCAATTAATAAGTACATTGGAATCAACGCTACTTCGTAAAACAAGAACATCGTAAAGAGGTCAATCGAAATAAAGAATCCGAATACTCCGATGGAAAGCATCAAAAACCACAAGAAAAACTCCTTGGTTTGAAACTCCATTTCCCAAGAGGCAAAAACGCCGGTAATAACCACCACACCCGAAAGCAATAGCATTGCAACAGAAACACCGTCCACTCCAATAGCGTATTGAATATTAAATGTTTCGTACCAAACATAATTGTAGGTGAACAAAAATTCAGCCATATTGCCATCTGCTCTTTGCGCAAGAAAAGCAAATGTTAAATAAACCGCTGTGGCAAGAATCGCGAATGAGCCGACTGCCATCACCATACGAATAGCTTGTTTACTTTTCAGGCAAAAAATAATTGCCATCATCAGCATCGGAATAGCTACAAATAAAGATAATATATTCATTTTTGTTGTAATTTATTGTAATTGATAGTAATTATGTTGTAATTAGCCTTCGGCGTAATTAGTTGTAATTTGTTGATTTTCATTGTTTTTATTTTTTTGTTGTATTTGTTGATTATGAGAATTGATATAATTGTTCAATTTTACTCCTAATCTTTCGTACACCATAATTGTTCTGTCATATTCTTCCTGTAAAATTAAATTCCTTTGTTGGGATTTAACTAACCATGTTTTTGCTTCGTAAAGAGAACCTCGAGCTATGAATAAAAAGTTTCGAGAATCTTTAAATCCGTACCGTCCCCATCCTTCACTTATATTTGCCGCAACGGAATCAATCGCTCTAACCCATTGAGAACCTACAGTCGATTTCTCGAATTGATTCCATTTTATCACAATTTCCCAACATCTTTTTCCTAATTCCATCGCAATCGAATAAACTTCCAAATCTTCTAATCTCATCCTATCTTCAATTACAATTTAATTACGATTAATTACGCCGAAGGCAAATTACAACATAATTACTACTTAATTACAAATAAATCACAAACGCCACTATGCCCACTACGCCCATAACGAATACCCAAGCATACTGCTGAACGTTTCCGCTTTGGAAGTCGCGTATTTCGAGTGATGTTTTTTGAGTAATCCAAGCGGTCAAATCCATAAAGCCGTCTATAACGTGGCGGTCAAACCATGCAATCGGTTTACACGTTTTATCAAAGATGATTTTGTTTGTGATAAACAAATATATTTCATCAATGTAAAATTTGTGATGAGCATAAGTATATAAATGTCTGATTGAATGCGCGATAGCATCCGGACGAGTATTCTTTTTTTTGTAAAGAATTGTTGCAATGAAAATACCGGAAACCGCAATAAAGACACTCGGAATAATTACTTCCCAACGAGCGTGAAGTTCAAATGGACGACCATCGGCTGAAATAAACTCATTGAAATGAATGAACCCAGAGAAAATAGTGAAAACGGCTAAAATAATCAACGGAATAGACATATTGGCAGGAGCCTCGTGCGGTGGTTTATGGGATCCGTAATCTTTCGCGTTGTGCCAGAAAATTCGGTAATACAAACGGAACATATAAAACGCGGTCAATCCAGCTGACAAAAGTAAACCTACAAAGATGACCATATTTTTGGAGTCAAGCGCAGCAACCAAAATCTCATCTTTCGAGAAAAATCCGGAAAGCGGAGGAATACCGGCAATCGCCAAACACGCAATCAAGAATGTAGCGTGCGTAATCGGCAAATGTTTGCGAAGATTACCCATTGCCCCCATTTCGTTGTTATGAACAGCGTGAATAATCGCTCCCGCACCGAGGAACAACAACGCTTTGAACATTGCGTGTGTGAACAAGTGCCACATTGAGGCGGTAAATCCAAGTCCATCATGTCCGCTAAAACCGGAAACACCCAACGCTACCAACATAAGCGCAATTTGCGAAATGGTAGAAAAAGCGAGCACCCGTTTTATATCCGTTTGCGTACAAGCGATAACGGCAGCAAATAAACTTGTGAATACGCCAATGTAAGCAATAATCTCTAACACCTCCGGAGTAACGAAAGAATAAACCGGAAACAATCTTGCCACCAAGAAAACACCGGCGACAACCATTGTTGCAGCGTGGATTAATGCAGAGGCAGGTGTCGGACCTTCCATCGCATCGGGCAACCAAATGTGGAACGGGAACATTGCCGATTTACCAGCACCACCCATAAATATTAACATCGTTGCGATAGAGGCTACTGAAAGTCCCATAAACGTTGCGCCTGCAAATGAAGTTGAAACAAGAGCTGCATTATCGGCAGTCATTGCCACAAAATCAAATGTTCCTGTATAGTAAGAGAGAATCAAGATACCGATAAGGAAGAACATATCGGCAAAACGAGTTACGATAAACGCCTTCTTCGCTGCTTTTACGGCTGACGGCTTTTTGAAATAGAAACTAATCAGCAAGAACGAAGAGACACCCACCAATTCCCAAAAAATATACATTTGGAAAATGTTTGTAGCTACGACCAATCCCAGCATTGCGAAAGAGAAGAGCGATAAAACGGCGTAGTAACGTTGGAATCCGCTTTCACCGTGCATATATCCCAAACTGTAAATATGCACCATCAACGATACGGTCGTGATAACTACCAACATCATTACCGATATCGGGTCAAGCAATACACCTAAATGAATGACCAAATTAGGCGCGCCTATGCTCGCAAAACTAAGCCATTCGTAGTTACAAACCACTACTTTTAAAAATTCATTTCCGGCTTTTGCTCCTTCAATGTTTCCCGTGAAGTATTGAAATGCCGTGAAATAAGCCAATATTGTTACGATTGACATTCCTGCGGTTCCCAATAATCCGGATAATTTGGCACCTAAACGTTTACCTAACAATCCCAATTTCAGAAACATCAGAAATGGTAGTAACAGTATTGCCAAAGTTGTTATTTCCATAATATTTAATTTTTAAAATATCTTATTTATTTTCAATCGAATAAAGCGGCTTTCCTACACGAAGAATGTGATTTTTAAGGTCTTCGTTGGTCAATGTTGCGAAATTTACCAAATCGACATTATAAGGTAGTGAGCTTTCCGAAAAATCATTTTTAATTTCTCTTAATGTTTTGTACCATACGTTATTATCAATAATAGCAATGTCTATATCACTTCCTGAATGATATTGTCCTTTGGCGCGACTTCCAAAAATAAGAGCATCTTTTACTTCGTTGTATTTACCGAAAATGCTTGATATTGTTTGCATATCTCGCGGACTAAGACCGTAATTGTTATTATTAGTTGTCAAATTCATTTTTAAAAAAGTTGTACAATTTTTCTATTGCCGGAAAAATATCACTTCTCAATTCTACTTCCGAAAGTCTAAACAATTCGCCATCATAATCGTGCGAGAGTTCGTTTCTGATATTCAAGGCATCAATCAGTAGTTGGGCGTAATCAATATACCTTGCCTCTTGCGCTTGTCGAAAAGTATCCTTGGGCGATGGTTTGAATGCAAAACCTTTTTCATCCAAAAAATCTTTCATCACTTTCCAAGCAAGTTCGATGGTAAACTCAAAGCGTTGAATTAATCCATTGCGTTCCAATTCATTTAAACCTTCTTGGCTTACAGCCTCTTGCAGACGACAGAATGCTTGCTCGAAGTTTTTAAATCTTTGTTTCCAACGTATATCCTTTATTTCCATCGTATTTAATTTTTCAATTCCCGAATACTGTCCACATTAATATTCTTCATATTCCGGTAAATATTAATGATAATAGCAACCGCGATTGCCGTTTCTGCCGCCGCTACAACGATGATGAAAAGACTATACATATAACCTTCCAACGCCTCCGGAAATAGAAAACGGTTGAATACCACAAAGTTAATACCTGCCGCATTCAGCATCAGTTCGATTGACAGCAAAATACCTATCAAGTTTCTGCGGACAATAAATCCATAAACTCCGATAAAAAACAGGAGCGCACTCATTACTAAATAACATTCTATCGGTAAGTTCATTTTTTCTCCTCCTTATTTTTTTGTGCAATAACGATACTTCCCACGATACAAGCAAGCAATAAAACACCTGCCGCCTCAAACGGAAGTAAATATTGGTATTTTTTCGTACCCATTAATGTGTGTCCGATTTGTTGCATATTAATCTCACCGGCAATTTCGTTTGCCTTGTCTAAATCAGGGATGAAACCGAAACTGTAAATAAGCACTATGCACAATATGACACCCGAAATAGCGGCAATGGCGCTAAATATTTTTTTACTAAACGTGATTTTTTCCGTCTCTTCGCCAATTCGTTGTATCAATAAAATGGCAAAGACAAACAGAACTACAATTCCCCCCGCATACACAGACAATTGTACAGCCGCCAAAAACTGGTAATTTATCAATAGATAAAATCCTGCTATGGCAACAAGTACAAAAAAGAGGTGAGTGGCTGCACGCAAAATTTTAGTCGTTGTTACCGACAGAAATCCGCACACCAAAATAACCGCTGCAAGAATAAAAAAGGTAATATTTGACGGGGTCAAATAAACCGACAGCGATTGTAAATATTCCAAATAGGATGAAAGTTCCATATTTTATCTGATTACGATTGTTGAGTATTTTCTGTTTTCTTCGCACTCTCTTCTTTCTTGACAGTCGGTGCGGCTACTTTCTTTTCTTCTACTTTTGAACCCGGTTTGTTCAACTGTTTTACCATTGCAGAGCGGGTAAATGTGGCGTGTTCAAAATTTTGCGACCAAGCGAGGGCATTGAAATTACAAGACTGACGGCACAAATCGCAGAATGTGCAACTGCCCAAGTCATAGAAGTACTTATCCAACGCTTTTTTCGTTTTGCCGTCTTCGGTAGCAATTTGTTTGGTAACAATGGTGATTGTTCCGTTCGGGCAACCTGTCTGACACAACCCGCAGGCAGTACATTTGTGCTCGTTGCTCGCGTTGTGCGGCATCGTCAATTCACCGCGGAAACGGTCGAACATCTGATTTTTCCCTCTGTTTTCGGGATACTGTTCCGTTATTTTCTTCCGCCACAAGTTGAGCCAAGTAATCCACATACCCTGCATCAGCGCCCAAATTCCGGAAAATAAATCTTTTATATATGTAATCATAATTAAAGCCTCTCCCCCCAACCCCCTCTCCACAAGAGAGGGGGAGTGGAGCGTATTTTATTGTTAGTTAATTATTTATTAGTTCAATTATATTAATCATTTCATTTTTTGTTCAAATGCCAAAATACCCGTCCAACTTTAGCTACTCCCCCTCCTGAAGAGAGGGTTTGGGGGAGTCTTTTATATCAAAACCCACACCGCCATTAACAGCAAATTCACTAAACTTATCGGCATCAATATTTTCCACTCCAAACTCAACAATTGGTCAATACGGAGGCGCGGGAATGTCCAGCGAACCCATAAGCTGATGAATACCAAAACGAATGCTTTTCCGAAGAACCATAAGTAAGAAGGAATTACAGCCATCCAAGAGTTAAATCCTGCCGCCCAATCCGCATTGATTTGGAACGGTTGCCATCCGCCAAGGAACACCGTAGCAGCGATACCGGCAATGATGAACATATTCAAATATTCAGCCAAGTAAAAGAACCCGAATTGAATACCCGAATACTCGGTGTGATAACCGGCTGTTAATTCCGATTCCGCTTCCGGTAAGTCGAAAGGTCCACGGTTTGTTTCAGCGTGTCCGGAAATCAAGTAGATAACGAACGCGATAAAAACCGGAATCGGCGCCTGGAAGATAAACCAAGATTTTTCTTGTGCCGCGATGATGTTTGAAAGTTGCATATCGCCTGCAAGAACTACCATGGTCAATAATGAAAGTCCTGCTGAAAGCTCGTAACTAACTAATTGAGCACCACTACGCATAGCCCCAATCAACGTATATTTATTGTTACTTGCCCAGCCTGCTAACAGAATACCCACTATGCCCAAAGAAGAAGCGGCTAAGAGGTAAAAAACGCCAACATTAAAGTCAATCGCATACAATCCTTGTCCGAATTGCAACGCTCCGAACGTCAGGAATGAACCCATAATGACGATGAAAGGGGCAACTTTGAACAGGAATTGGTCAGTGCGGTTGATGCGGATAATTTCTTTCAAGAGAATCTTAATCATATCCGCGACACTCTGTAACACCCCCCAAGGTCCAACTCGATTTGGTCCGATACGACATTGGATGAAGGCGCAAACCTTCCGTTCCATATAAATCAAGATGAGTGCCAAAACGGCATACAAAGTAAGGAAAATGACACCGATGAGGACGTATTCAATCAATGAAACCGCCCAACCCCAATCTGCCGGAATCCATCCTCCCAGCAGCATGTGAATCATATCTTTTATTGGTGCTAATTCTAACATATATTTAATATTAAGAAAGCCTCCCCCCAACCCCCTCCACAAGAGGGGGAGTGGAGCGCATTTCATTATTTATTTAATTATTCATCATTTATTTTTTTATCACTTCAAAATAGCAAAACTCTTCCAACCTTAGCCACTCCCCCTCCTGAGGAGGGGGTTGGGGGGAGGCTTTATCTATCCGCACAAGGAATCACATAATCCAACGATGCCCCAATCATAATCAAATCCGCCAATTTTTCATCTTTACAAAGCGGGTCTAACGCAGAAATCAACGTCATACACGGCGAGCGGAATTTCACACGATACGGATTTTTGTCTCCCTTGCTGTTGATGTAAATACCGAAATCTCCGCGTGCATTTTCTACACGTTGATAGTATTCGCCTGCCGGAAGTTTGATTAATTTCGGCACTTTTGCGCAGAAACCATCGTCCGGAATATTGTCAATCAACTGTTCAATGATGCGTAGCGATTGTTCAATTTCGTCCAAACGGATAATATAACGGTCGAATGTCCCGCCATCTTTACGGATAACTTCTTCAAAATTTACTTTGTCATAAACGGCATAAGGGGCAATTTTGCGCACATCGCAAGCAAAATTAGAGGCGCGGGCTGCCGGTCCGGTTACACCCAATGAGATAGCATCTTCTTTCGTCAAGAAACCGATACCTTTCATACGACCAGCGGCAATCGGATTTCCGGTAAAAAGAATATGATATTCCTTGATCATTTTACGGATGTAAGGAATAAATTCTTTTACTCGTTTTTGGAAATTCGGGTGAATATCCTCTGCCAATCCGCCGAATACGCTGTAATTAACCATTAAACGTCCGCCGCCGGTTTCCTCAAAAATATCCATAATTTTCTCGCGGTCGCGCATACCATATACGAAAGCTGTGATTGAACCCATATCCATACACATACAACCCCAACCAAGTAAGTGGGAGGCAATACGGGTAAGTTCGTCCAAAATCACGCGGACATATTGCGCGCGTTGCGTAGCCTCTACTTGAAGCGCATTCTCCACGCAAAGACACATTGCGTGACGGTTCATTGTGCCCGAAAGATAATCAAGACGATCGGTCAAATGCAGGATTTGCGGATAAGTCATATTTTCGCACATCTTCTCAATTCCGCGGTGGATGTATCCGAAATTCGGGTCAACCTTGTTGATGATTTCCCCGTCCATCGACACGCGCAAGTGAAGAACCCCGTGTGTAGCAGGGTGTTGCGGACCGATATTGATAACGTATTCTCTATTTTCAAATAAATGACCGGTTTTCCGTTTGATTTCCCCTTTTTCGTCAACAATCAAAGTCGGCACACACTCCATATCCTCGATGGTTTGATTTACCAACGGAATCGGGTTGAGTTCCGGATTTGCATCATAATCTTTACGGAAAGGGAAACCGTGCCAATCTGCGCGAAGGAAAAGATGGCGCATATCGGGATGGTTGATAAAGCGGATACCGAAGAAATCAAACGCCTCGCGCTCGTAAAGATTTGCCGATTTCCAAATATCGCTTACTGTATGTAATTCAGGATTTTCGCGGTCGGGGGTACTTGTTTTAAGCACGACAACGCTTTTTTTGTCTTTGTCGGAAGAGATATGATAAATGGTTCCGAGCGAATCGCCGTAGTCCATTCCGGTCAGATTCATTAAGTAATCGAAACCTTTTTCTTTCAGAGCCAACGCTACTTTTCTCAATTTTTCGGAAGTAACAGTAGCCGATAAATATTGAGCCTCCTCAATAACCGCATCAGGCGCAACCGATAAAATAATTTTCTTTATGTTTTCCATACTTAAATATTTTCTCCTTCAACAACTTTATCGGTAATTTCGGGTTTTTGCGGAAGTTTGAAAAAGTTCTCCAACTTGATTTTACGTTGCAACTGCATCATACCATAAAGCATCGCGTCCGGACGTGGCGGGCATCCCGGAATGTAAACATCCACCGGAAGGATCTCATTTGTACCTTTTACAACGTGGTAAGAATCTTTGAACGGTCCGCCTGAAATGGAGCAACTGCCGACTGCCATCACATATTTCGGTTCAGGCATTTGGTCATACAAACGTTTTAAAACGGGCGCCATTTTGTGTACAATGGTTCCGGAGACGAAAACCACGTCAGCCTGACGCGGCGAATTTCGCGTTACCTCCCACCCGAAACGGGCAAAGTCGGCACGCGCCGCACCAACACACATAAATTCGATACCGCAACAGCTTGTCGCAAATACGAGAGGCCAAACCGAGTTTGAACGTCCCCAATTAATAAAGTCGTCCAACTTGCCGATAACAACATTGACACCGCCTTTCCGAAGTTCCTCAACGTATTGTTCCAAATATTGGTTATCGTTGAAGTCCTCATACTTCATATTTTTGATTGATATATCTTTTACTTCCATTCCAATGCTCCTTTCCTCCAAGCGTATGCCAATCCGAGAACAAGAATCAGCAAGAAAAACAAGATACTAAAAAGTCCCGCAACGCCAAGATCTTTCATAATGACTGCCCACGGAAACAGCAAAACCGTCTCCACATCGAACATCAAAAAAAGAATGGCAAAAAGATAGTAACCAACTTTGAATTGCATCCAAGACGTTCCTCGCGTCGGGATACCACATTCGTAAGGTTCGCCCTTCTGGGGGTTGCTCGAACGGGGAGCAATCAAACGGGCGATAATCAACGCCGCAGAAACCAAAACAATAGCCGTAAGGAAAATGACTACAAAGATTTCACCTGAACCCATATTTTTAATAGTGTGTTAATATAGTATTTCGAGGCACAAATTTGTGAAAGTTATTCGAGTTTGCCAAATAATTTGAGGAAATAAATTGGGAGGTATTTTAAGGTTATTTTGACATAAAAACATAGTTTATTTTATAATAAAATCCAAATGAAAGGTTTATTTCTTAAATCTTGACAAAAAGATAAATATTGCTCATTTTTTGTAAATGCGTGCAATTTTAAAATTATTTTTCAATATTTTTCTCTCAACCAAATTTCAAAAAACTTGTGATAAACGGCATATCCGTTTTCGTTGCGAGTTACAAATTCTTTTTCAATTAAGCCCTTCAATGCTGCTTGAACAGAACTTGTCGAAGCGAGGTTGTGCTTTTTTGCAAAATCGGAAGAGGTTGGCGCTAAAACGTTACCGTCTTTTGCAATGGCAATTAACAACTTCCCTTGTTTATCCGGCAAACGAAACATATTTTCGGAATAGACATATTTGTTTGCATCGACAATTAACCGGATGATATTGTTTACCATTTCCATACTGCAACACGCCCCCTCCAGTGTTTCTCCGAACAACGTATTGAGCGTTTTCTGTATATACCACATAACGCCTTCAAATGAATCGTATATTTTCTCAATTGTTTCGGCAGTTATTTCCCGGTTGTACACTTTGAAATGTTTTTGAGCAAATTCGATATATTTCTGTTTTTCAATCGCTTCCAAATAGATAGTGGAAGTACTTCCAAAAAAATGGCGGGCTGCAGAATTAAACATTTCTCCCATAATATGCCGCTGACTGCCGGAAAAAACGGTAGTGGGCTAAATCAACTGATAGGTTATTTCATATCGCATATTATCAGTATATTACATTAATGTGTCAGACGATTTAGCCCACTACCGAAAATTAATATTGATTTATCCATTATTATTTATATTTTTGTAAAATATGGAAAGTAAAGAGATAGCACAACTACTGAAAGACGAGAACACGCGCTCAAAAGCCTTTTCTTCCGTAGTACAAAAATATCAGGAACAGTTGTATTGGCTTATTCGTAAAATGGTGCTCTCGCACGATGATGCGAATGATGTGTTGCAAAATACGTTCTTAAAAGCGTGGAGCGGATTGGATTCGTTTCGAGGCGACTCGCAAATCTCGACATGGCTGCACCGGATTGCAGTCAACGAGACATACACTTTCTTGGCAAACGCGCAGATGAAAAACGCCGTAAACATGGTCGACATCGAAAACGTAATGGTTCAAAATCTGCAAAGCGACCACCACTTTTCGGGCGATGAAATTCAGCTGAAACTGCAAAAAGCGATTCTCTCCCTGCCGCCCAAGCAGCGGTTGGTTTTCAATATGAAATACTTCGAGGAGCGGAAATACGAGGAGATGGAGGAGATTTTGGATACCTCCGTCGGCGCGCTAAAAGCATCATATCATCACGCCGTGAAAAAAATTGAGCAATTTATTCTTTCAGAGCATTAAACCTTTTTAAAAATAAAAAGTCAAACCAATGAACTAAGAAATAAAAATATGGAAAACAAAAAAAACATATTGGACGATGCGGCTTACAAAACGCATCCATTTAAGGTTCCCGATAATTATTTTTCGGATTTTTCTAAAAATCTCGAAAATAAAATAACCGGAATGGATAAGCCGAAAACGGTTTCTTTATTCGCAAAAATGAGACCGTGGATGTACATTGCCGCCTCTCTCCTGTTTTTCGTAGGCGGTATTCAGTGGTACATTTCAAAAATGGCAAGTACGGAAATTGAACTCGCTGAAAACGCGGAAACAATAGAAATTACCACTGAAGAGGCAGCGATATTGCTCGCCTATGTGGACGATTTGACGCTTATGGATTATTTAATTTCGGAAAACGACTAAAAAAACAGTATGAAAACACAATTAATAGCAGTAGTTTTTCTTCTTGGCTTTTTCGGCAATGCCTTTGCCGATGGCGACAAACAAAAACGAATGAATGAACTTTTACAGAAACGAACCGAGTACATTTGTTCAAAAATCGGATTGACACCGCAGGAAAAGGAAAAATTTGTACCTCTGTACAACGAATTTCAACAAAAAAGAATGGAATTGTTCCACAAAGATGACTTCGGATTAAGAAAAAGGAAAGAGGATAAAAGTTCTTTTACCGAACAGGATTACCGGGAAATCAATGAATCGTACATCGACGAAAAGCTAAAGAAAGCATCGTTAGACAGAGTATATTACGAAAAATTCAGAGAGATACTGCCCGAAAGTAAAATCTTCGCAATGTTTGAAGCAGAAAGATTGTACCGGCAAGTTCTTATGAAACAAGTTGAGAACAGAGGGCAAGGAAGAACTAAGACAACATCCACAAATAAATAAACAACACTTTTTTCATTTGATAGAGGTTATTTCGAGAAGGAATAGCCTTTATTTTTTGCAGGTAATACTTCCCCAAAAAAAGAAGGCAAATCTTTCGAATGCCTTCTTTTTGTAGCGGGAACGAGAATTGAACTCGTGACCTCCGGGTTATGAATCCGACGCTCTGACCAACTGAGCTATCCCGCCATCATTTTTTAAAAATGTGGTGCAAAGATAGACTTTTTTTTCAATAAACCAATCATAATTTTGAAATCTTTTTATAAATAAATTTTGGATAATTCCTACATTTTAGTATTCAAACACCTCATTCAACAACGTCCCTATCTGCTTTTGTACCGTTGAGCGGTCACCTTCATAATTGTTAATCATCACACAAAAAGCATACCACTTATTTTTGTGTTGAATGTATCCGCTGTAATTTTGAACACGCTCCATACTTCCGCTTTTGACATACACTTTTCCCGAAAGATTGGTTCCCGAAAGGAAAGAAGAAACCGTCCCGTTCACCCCGGCAGTAGGCAAAGATGCAAAAAATGAATCCTTATATTTTGCTCTTTTTCTCATATAAATTAACAAATCAACGAAAAAATCGGCGTTGATGGCGTTTTTCATTGAAAGTCCCGAACCGTCCGACTGAAAAATCCGTTTTGCCGGCAAGCCTTTTTCTTTCCAATAAGCGGAAACGATATTGGCGGCAGTTTCAGTGGTGGCTACGCTGTGTTTTTGCAGGGCTAAATAGTTGAATATATTTTCGGCATAAAGGTTAATACTCCGGTGGTTGGTCGATTTTATAATGCTTTTCAGCGGATCGGAATAGTAGGTGTAGAGCAAAACACGCGCACTGTCGGAAGTACCGTGCATCCGCACTGTGGTGCTCGACGAATCGACCGAAATACCGATTATCCGCAACAAATTAGCCAAGGAATCGGCAACAAAAAGAGCCGGTTCGGGCATCTCTGTCCGTATTTTTAACTGTTTATTGACAGGTATCGTTCCGCGAAAAACGGGTTGCCACGAAAAATCCGTTTTGGAAACCCGCCACGAGATTTCTTTCCCACCAACTTTGAAATTCATTTCGGGAGAAAGCAAGTTGGTCGAAGGTTGGATTTTTTCTAATTTAACGGAAATGGTATCCGCTTGCAATGTCAGAAGAAGAAGATTATCGTGCGCCGAAAGAGCAGAGGGCGTAGGCGCGTAGTAACTGCCAATATCTTCGACCAACCATTGGAAAGGCGAACCATACTCTTGAAACAGAGCGGCATCTCCTATCACTCGTCCGTTTATCCTTTGTATACCGGCATTTTGGATAATTTGCGCACTTTTGACATAAAAATTATTAGGGGTTACGCGATACGAAGACTCCAATGTCGGGTCTCCGCCTCCCACAATGTAAATATTGCCATTCAGAACCGAATCTTCCGTGATCACTCCGTCATACTCAATCCGTGTTTGAAACCGGAAAGTATCCGAAAGTAATTCCACTGCCGTAGCCGTGGTCAGTAGCTTAGTAAGAGATGCCGGATTCCGGTTTATGTTGGCGTTATGTTCGACCAATTTTTCGCCACTTTGCACCTCACGTATCAGTACGCTTATTCCAGCCGAAGAAAGATTATCGGCAGAGAGAAATTTTTGCAAAGGGGTTTGCGTTTGCGAAAACACCCAGCACGGGAAGAAAATAGCGATGAATAGAAATATGTTTTTTTTCATTGATAATACAGTTCTAAAACGAAATTTGATCAATTACAAATATACAACTTTATCCTGTTAATCTTTTCAATCTTGCAAAAATCTTGGTTCAAGACAAAACAAAAAAGGATGCCCCAAAGACACCCTTTTTCCTATTTTAATAGCCAATTCCAAAATTATTTAGCCATAACTTTAACCATATCCAACACTTTGTTTGAGTAACCCCACTCGTTGTCATACCAAGAAACAACTTTTGCGAAGTTAGCGTCCAAAGAAATACCTGCACCTGCATCGAATACAGAAGTACAAACTTCACCTACGAAGTCAGTAGAAACAACAGAATCTTCTGTATAGCCAAGTACACCTTTCAATTCGCCGTTAGCTGCTTCTTTCATAGCGTTTTGAATGTCAGCTTTTGAAGCCGGTTTTTCAAGAATAACAGTCAAGTCAACAACAGAAACGTCTGAAGTTGGAACACGGAAAGCCATACCTGTCAATTTACCGTTCAATTCAGGAAGAACCACACCTACAGCTTTAGCTGCACCTGTTGAAGAAGGGATAATGTTTTCCAAGATTCCGCGTCCACCTCTCCAGTCTTTAGCTGAAGGACCGTCAACTGTTTTTTGAGTAGCAGTTGCAGCGTGAACGGTAGTCATCAAACCTTTAACGATACCGAATTTGTCGTTCAATACTTTAGCGATTGGAGCCAAGCAGTTTGTAGTACAAGATGCGTTAGAGATGATGTCTTGTCCGGCGTATGATTTGTGGTTAACACCATATACGAACATCGGAGTGCTGTCTTTTGAAGGAGCAGACAAAATTACTTTTTTAGCACCTGCTGCGATGTGTTTGCGGGCAGTAGCATCGTCCAAGAAGAAACCTGTTGATTCTACAATGATTTCTGCACCCACTTCGTTCCATTTCAAGTTTGCAGGATCTTTCTCTGCTGTCAAACGGATTTTTTTACCGTTTACGATCAAGTTACTTCCTTCTACTGAAACTTCACCTTTGAAACGACCGTGAACTGAGTCATATTTAAGCATATATGCCAAATATTCAGCATCCAAAAGGTCATTGATACCTACAACTTCGATGTCGTTAAAATTGTAAACTGCTGCACGGAACACCATACGTCCGATGCGTCCGAATCCGTTAATACCTAATTTAATCATTTTTCTAAAAATTTATATAAAAGTTAATTCTAAGTTTCGTTTTGTTTTGAAAACACACATTCAAATTTAAGCGCGTTGCTCGACTTGGTTACCGGCATTATTTATTTCCAAATAACCGTATCCGCCACATCCGCACGGCGTTTTACAAGCGACTACCGTCAATAAAATTACAACAAATACTGCTATTATTTTTATGTGTCTTTTCATAAGCAACATTTCTTATGCTTGTTGTTCTGTTTGTTGGTTATCATTTTTCAACTCCCCGTATCCCGAACACGGTTTAGACCTGCAAGAACCTAATAACGCAACAAGAACAATTGTCGCAATAATCAATTTTGTTGTTTTCATTTTACTAAAATATTATATTATAAGTATTTTTATTTTCGCGATTGCAAATTTACTTTTTTGTTCTGTAATTTCAAACGCTTGATTTGTTTTTTTATCATTTTATTTTCGATTATGATATACATAATTGGCTGAACGGATCATCAAAATCAAAATCAACGGAAAAAAGGCGCTATTATAGTGCTGCGGAATGAAATACCAACCGAAAACAGCAATCAAAAGCAACAGCATATTTACTATTTGATAGTACGCCAACGCTTTCCGTAGCTTACGAAACAGCACCAAAATAGCAAAAATAAATTGCAACGGATTAATCCACAATAGATTATAATTTGGATTTGTACTTGGATGTTCTGAAAAAAATGCAAGGAAGAAAATAAGACAACCCAGCAGCCCATATACAAAAAACAGCATTACGTCCAGCCAAAGGTCGTTTTTCTTCTTATAATTATAGAAAATAGTGTGCGCAACGATTAAAAAGAAAAGTATCCAACAAACCACTAACGGCGTAAATGCGTCAGTAATAAATCCATCGAAAGTAAACGTTTTTTTGGGTAAATTCAGTATGTGAGTTTCACTTATCAAAGGACGAATACTATCGCCAACTTGAATCGTGCTTTCTGCAAATGAGCGCATTAAGTCTTCGGGAAGAAAAAGCAACTCTCTATCCGTTACTACGCGGTCGGTTTCACTTCCGAGGCAGAGGTCGATTCCGAATGCAAACCAAGGTGAATTTTCTAATTTTTGATAAATTAAATCCCGAAACGTATATGTATTATTAAAAACCGGATAGCGAATTTCGCCATCAACAGCCTTTTCTATTTGCCACAATGGGCGGGTAGCGCAGTTGTCAAAAAAGAAATTGTAACGGTAATACCGGTTTTCGGGCTTGTAATTTTCCCAAAGGGCGGCAATCAAAGCATCTTTTTCTGTTTCGGTCAGGTTTAGGACTTGCTCGTACATAAATACATTTTTCTCGTCCCTTGCATCTTCAAGCGCGCTTTCAAAATGACAGACAGCCAAGCGGTAATCAGTTTCTCCTTTCACGAATTTATAGAGAAAATCATCGCCGAAAGAGAAAATTCCGTAATTAAAAACAACATCCGTGTTTTCTGCCGGTATTTTTACGCGAATCGCCGTGTGTCCCCAAGCGGTATAAATCTCACTTTCAGTCGGGGAAGAGGTTAGCAGGCTGATTATTCTTTCCTGTGGTTGCTCCTCTGTCGTAAATCCATATTGGCTGATTAAGAGGAAAGAAAAGAGAAAAAATATAAATCGTTTCATTTGAGTTTTCTAAATCACAATGTAGTAACTCATTTTTAGGGATTTTATTGTTACAAAAAAGCCCCCGAAGGAGCTTTATTTTTACTTAATAACGATACGTTGTAAGGTATTTCCCAATTTAACGATGTAGAATCCTTTTTTCAGATTCAAATAAAATTCTTCTTTTTGCGTGTTGCTGACAGAAGATTCAAACACCTTTTCGCCCAGCATATTTCTTACTTCCAAAGAGGAATTTTCCGGAGCGTTGAGCACATACAGACGATTATTAAATACGCTGATCGAAATCTCCGCACCGTTTTTATTATCCGATTCCAAATTAGTTTGAACCGGATTATTCGATAACTGCGCTGAAACTGAAACTGTTAAAGCGCTAACAAACAAAAAGATAAAGAATAAAGTTTTTTTCATCCGACTAATTTTTTAGTTTATTACTTTTGCAAATATACAAAAAAAAACAATATAAAACAAGAAAACTGAAAATTATTCGTTATACATTGTTTAATTATGCAAGCCGGACAACGAAATAACAAAAACAAACAAAATATGAATGACAAAACAATTTTAATTACAGGAGCTGCAGGAAATTTGGGCAGTCTTTTAGCCGACTACTTAAAAGACCGAAATTTGCATTTGCTGACACATAAAAAAGATGTTTCCGAAGAATTGAAAAATCGTTCGAATATCAAAATATTCAAAGCTGATTTGGCAAAAAAAGAAACTTTATATCCTGCATTGGAGGGAGTAAATACGATTGTTCATTTTGCGGGCGTTTTGTTCAAGGCGAGTCCCGAAAAATTTTTACCGATAACCAATACGCTTTATTTCAATAATTTGCTTGATGTCGCCATAGAGCAAAAAGTACGGAGAATTATTTTAATCAGTTTTCCACACGTCGAAGGTGAAACTACACCCGAAAATCCAGCGACAGGTCGTTTGGACGGCAAGCCGATTTCGGTTCATGCAACAACACGTTTACAAGAAGAAAAGGATTTATTCCGCAAGTGTTCAGAGGCAAATATTGAGGCAGTTTCATTGCGCGTAGGAATGGTTTACGGCAAAGGAATTTTAATGATTGACACAGCCGAGTGGTTTGGGAGACATTATTTGTTGGGTATTTGGAAAAAGCCGACTTGCATACATTTGATTTCCAAAGTCGACTTTTTGGCGGCTACCACCGCTGCGATTGACAACAAAAACGCAAACGGAATTTATCATATCGGAGATGAGGGCGTTCAGACACTTCAAGAGTTTTTGGATAGAGTTGCCCAACACAAATACTATCACAAACCTTGGCGTATGCCGAATTGGTTGATAATGACCGCAGCACAAAGTTTTGAATGGTTTTCGGCTTTGTTCGGGACATTAAGTCCGTTGACAAAGGACTTTGTTAAAATCGGACAAGTTTCCTATTATGGCGATACAACAAGAATGAGAAGCGAGTTATTGCCGAACCTAAAATACAAAACATTTGAGGACGGACTTGAAACATTTTAAAGACAAATATTTTTTTACATTACTTATTTTTAAGTTTTGAATAAAAAGATAGTAGAATAAAAACAAACATTTTTGTCTTTTATATTCGACAAAAACACTATATATTTACAGTCGTCTATTTTGATTTTGAGAAACTCCAAATAACCTATTTACCTTCTTAATATCCATTTGAAATTACATAAAAAAAATCCACATCGGTTTTCGGTGCGGAATTTTTGTTGTTCACTGTTTTTTGTTACGATTTGTTTAACATCATACTTTCAAGTTCAGCGATTTTGGCTTTGAGGGCTTGGCATTCTACTTCGCCTTGGGCAAGTCCTTGAGCTAATCCTTCGGTTTTTCCTTCGACAAATCCATCGGAGTGAAGCGTTCTTTCTACGCTTACCATATCCCAATATTTATCGTATGTATTCATTGCAGCTTCTGAATACATTCCCTCTTCCAAATATCCGAGTGCTTCGCGTGTATCGGCTTCCTCCAATAATTCTTCGGGAACTTTGCGCGTAGAATCTTGTATATTCAAGAAACTAAGCCACAACTCGTGAAGTTTTTTTTCTCCTTTGTTGCTTGGTTTGAATTTCGGAAGCTCAATAAAAACAAATTCAAGTCCTTTGATTTGTTCGTTCGTATCTTTGATATTTACTACTTTGTAGTGGTGATAGTATTCGTCCGGTTTTGCCGGCATAAAAATTTCATTAACAAATGCTAAGGCGTAAACAGGCTGCAAGAGTCTATAATCTTTGCCTTTTGTCAATTGTTTAACATAAGCTTTGGAGGCATTGAACAGTACGCGAGAAGTAAACGAATCAGTCCAAAACATCTGCATTTCGACAATAAATTGGCGACCTTCTTGGTCGGTACAGCGAACATCTACAATCGAGTTTTTCTTCTCCGGAATATCCGGAGTTAATTCAGCCGGCAGGTATTCAATACTGACAATCGGATTATCTAACGGCAACATACTGTTAAGCAAACTCATACACAGATGTTTGTGTTCGCCGAATATGCGTTTGAATGTTAAATCATTTTTGGGGTCTAAGTAGCGTGTCATATTTTAGAATTTATGAGTTGAAAATAAAAAATTCCGAACAAAGATACAAATTTCCAGCTATTCAAAGTAACTTTGCCGTATTATTTTTTTCAATTATCAAAATGAAACACTTATCCCCCGAAGAATTTATCCCCGGAAATCCCCAATCCGACCGATTTCTACCGGAAATGCCGGAGCAAGTCTGTTTTCACTCCGAAAGTTATTCTTATGTGCTGAAAAATGTGTTGCAGGCAAATGAAATTACATCCGGTCAAGTTGTTTGGGAATTGTCGCTCGCGGCGTTGAACCGCCTTTTAAAAAAAGAAAACTTGAAGGAGTTGAAGAAATTTCCGGAAATTCATTGGTTGAAAAAAACAGAAAATTGCTGTTGGATGCTGGTGCAACGAAAAATATTGTTTCTCAACTGTCGGACAAAGGAAATCACAAACGTAATTCAGATAGAAAAAGATTGGAAAAATTTCGATTTCAATGAAGAAAAAGGGCTTTTTGCTTACACAAAACGGAACGGGCTTTATTTGTTAACCTTTGACGGAGAAACCTTTTCCATCTTTTCCGACAAAAACAAGGCAGTAACAGCCGGACAAGCAGCTTCCCGTAGCGAATTTGGAATTACGAAAGGAATGTTTTGGTCTCCGAAAGGATCGATGTTAGCATTTTACAAGATGGATGAGCGCGGTGTAACCGATTATTCGTTGGTTTGTGTGAAAGACCCGATTGCTTCCCTGCAAAAAATCAAATACCCGATGGCGGGAAAGAAAAGTCAGCAAGTACGGTTAGGAATTTATGATGTCGACAGAAAAGAGATTTTTTTCTTGGAATCGCCCGATGAAAAAGAGGCGTATCTCACTTGTGTCAGTTGGAATCCGGATGAAAGGCATATTTATTTGGCAGAGTTAAATCGTTCGCAAAAAGAGTTCCGGATGAAACAATATTCTTCTGAAAACGGACGATTGGAAAAAGTGCTGTTTTCCGAGGAAGACGAAAAATACACGGAGCCACAGCATTCACTGTTTTTTCCGGACGGAAATCCCGATTATTTGGTTTGGCAAAGTCGGCGCAATGGTTTTAATCATCTTTATTTATATGATAAAAACGGAAATTTTATACGGCAGTTGACCAACGGAAATTGGGAAGTAACCGAATTAAAGGGATATGACAAAGCGAATAAACAGTTGATTTTTTCATCCACCATTTCGTCTCCTTTGAACCGAAATATTTGTGCCGTTCATCTTGACGGAGGAGAGGTTGCGTTGTTGACACCCGAAGAGGGAGTGCATCAAGCAACAGTTTCCGAAAGTTTGGGCGTTTTTATTGATAATTACAATTCGATGCAAATTCCGGGAAAGTTGTCTTTGCGGTCTTTGCAGGATGGTCGGGTAATTCGCGAGATTCACAATTCGCCGAATCCGTATACCGGTTATTCGATGTCTAAAACCGAGACGGGAGTAATTCGGCAGAGCGAGAACGCGCCTGAACTTTATTATCGAATTGTTCGACCACAAAAAATGGATGCTCGAAAAAAATATCCGGTTGTTTTTTATGTGTATGGCGGTCCGCACGTTCAACTGATTCGTAACGAATGGGGTTCCGGTACAAAGGGTTTTGATTATCTGATGGCGGATGCTGGATATGTGGTATTTTACATCGACCCGCGAGGTTCGGCTTACCGCGGGAAAGCGTTTGAGGAGGCGATATGGCGAAATATCGGAAAAGCGCAATTGGAAGATTACCAATTTGCAATGAAGTGGTTATTTTCCGAAAAAAAATACGCGGATAAAAATCGTGTAGGAGTTTATGGTTGGAGTTTTGGCGGATTTATGGCTGCGTCTTTGATGTTGAAAACGAAGTTGTTTAGCGTAGGAGTGGCAGGTGGCGCGGTGATTGATTGGGCATTTTACGAGACGATGTACACCGAGCGATATATGGAGACACCCAAAGAAAATACGGAGGGATACAAAGAGAATAATTTGCGGAATTTTGTCGAAAAACTGCAAGGCGAACTCTTGCTCATCCATTGCGATAACGACCCGGTGGTGCTGTGGCAACACACGCTTTCTTTTCTCAAAAAGGCAATTCAATTAAAAAAACAGGTCGATTATTTCGTTTATCCCGGGTACGCGCACAATGTACAAGGCGAGGATCGCGTACATTTGATGTTGAAGGTAAAGAAGTATTTGGAAAATTATCTTGAACCAAGATTTTTACCGGATTAAAGGATTAGATTTTAAAAAACCTGTTAAGTTTTTGAAACTTAACAGGTTTTATCTCCTTTTATCTCCTTGAGAATCTTGTAAATCTTATAAAATATCTTGGCTCAAGACAATAAAAAGTGATTCAAGACAATAAAAAATGCTAAAATAAAACGAAAATAAAAGAAATAACTTATCTTTGCGCGGTTTAAAAAAATAGAAAAATATGGAAGATATAAGTTATGCGTTAGGTCTTAGTATGGCTAACAATTTTTTGGGAACGGGAATCAAAGAGTTAAACGTAGAGAAATTTGCCAAAGCAATGAACGATGTGTTTGGAAACAAGCAACCGGAAATGAGCTACGAGGAGGCAAAACAAATTATGAATAACTATTTTTCTAAATTGCAACAAGAGGCAAATGTCATAAATAAGAAAGCCGGAGAAGATTTTCTTTTGAAAAATAAGGGAAGAGCCGGAATTGAGACTACGCCAAGCGGATTGCAATATGAAGTGTTGCAAGCCGGAACAGGCAGCAAGCCGAAAGCAACCGATAGCGTGCGTTGTCATTACGAAGGCAGATTAATCAATGGGGATATTTTTGATAGCTCTTATCGTCGTAATCAGCCTGCTGACTTTCCTGTGAATCAGGTAATTCCGGGTTGGATTGAGGCATTGCAATTGATGCCGGTTGGTTCCAAGTGGCGTTTGTTTATCCCTTCCGAATTGGGCTATGGCGAACACGGAGCGGGAGATATTATCGGTCCAAATATGGCGCTTGTTTTTGATGTGGAATTACTCGAAATAATCTAATTTTTTACGTGATGAGAAATATTTTTATATTGTTGTTGCTCGGGACTTTCTTTTCAGTTCAGGCAGCACCCAAAAAAGCGGCTAAAAACCCGCCAACAAGCCCGTTGAAAACATCGGTGGATTCTGTTAGTTATGCTTTCGGAATGCAAGTGGGAGGTGATTTGAGGAAAAACTTGGAAACCGTTCCGGGTGAACCTTTGCAAATGGACTTGTTTATCCAAGCAATAACCAAGGAGTTGAAAGCGGATACCGCCAATCTTCTGTTGGACAGGACAAAAATAATGGAAATTATCCAAGCCTATGTTGTCAAAGCGGAAACGGATCAGGTAAAAAAAACAGAAATAGAAAATAATTTGTTTTTTGAGAACAATAAGAAAAACAAAAATGTTATAACAACAGCCTCTGGTCTCCAATATCAAATATTGGTGCAAGGCGACGGTGCTAAACCGAAGGCAACGGATAAGGTAAAAGTTCATTATCACGGAACGTTGATAGACGGAACCGTTTTTGACAGTTCGGTAGAAAGAGGTGCTCCGATTGAGTTTGACTTAGATAAGGTGATTCCGGGTTGGACGGAAGGCGTGCAATTGATGGCTGTCGGTTCCAAATTCCGTTTTTTCATTCCTCCGGCGCTTGCTTACGGTTCGCGCGCAATGGGGAAGATTAAGCCTAACTCTATCCTGATTTTTGATGTGGAATTATTGGATATTGTGCCGGCACAAGCTCCAAACAGTGGTGCTAAATTTCAATTTGAACCATACCAAAAAAGTAATTAATTTTTAAAATAAATAATAATAACAAATGAAAACAACAAAATTTTTAGTAGGAGTAGCGCTTGTTGCAGGAGTAATGCTTTCGTCTTGCCAAGTAGGTACCGCAAAAGCGAGATTGGTTACCGAAATTGATACCGTGAGTTATGCACTCGGATTAAGCGCAGGTACGGGATACGCTCAAAACTTGAAAGATTTCCCCGGTGGAGTGGAAGTAAACAAAGAGGCGTTGATCAAAGGATTTATGCAAGGTCTTAAAGAAGACACAGCGAGCTTCCAAATCGACCAAGATGAAATTTATCCGATTCTTCAAGCGTTCTTTACTAGAATGACAGAAAAGGAAAAAAACGATGCGCATCTTAAAAATACTCAAATTTTGTTTGAAAACAGCCGGAAAGAAGGTGTTCAGGTAATGAGTAGCGGCTTGCAAATCCTAGTTCTTGAAGAAGGAAAGGGGAAAGTGCCTGTAAGAGAAGATATTGTAAGAGTACATTACGTAGGAAAATTGGCAGACGGAACTGTTTTTGACAGTTCGGTAGATCGTGGACAACCGGCTGAATTTCCGGTAGGAGCCGTTATCCCGGGCTGGGTAGAGGCGTTGACAATGATGCCTGTTGGTTCTGTATGGGAAATCGTAATCCCTTCCGAACTTGGATACGGAGAAAATCCGGTAGGTGGTATTCCTGCAAATTCTGTACTGTTTTTCAATGTACAACTATTAGAGATCGTGTCTCCAAAGAAATAATATTTGTCAAATTCAATAGAAAAAAAGTCGCAAAAAATATTTTGCGACTTTTTTATTTAAAAGTAACCATATTTCTATTAAAATGACTACTTTTGCTGTCAATTTGACAACTAATTTTTAAAAATGGAAAAAATAGATAGTCTTGATAAACACATTTTGGAAGTAATTACAAAAAATGCCCGTATTCCTTTCAAAGACGTAGCGGCGGAGTGTGAGGTTTCCCGCGCTGCTATTCATCAACGTGTACAACGCCTGATTGATATGGGCGTGATTATAGGTTCCGGTTATCACGTAAATCCGAAAACGCTCGGTTATCAGACGTGCACCTATATCGGAATTAAATTAGAGAAAGGCTCGATGTATGCCGAGGTAGTTCCCGAATTGCAAAAAATACCGGAAATCGTAGAATGTCATTTTACCACCGGTCCTTACACAATGATGGTAAAACTCTACGCGCGCGACAACGAACACTTGATGCAATTGCTCAATGGTAAAATACAAAGCATAAAAGGCGTTTCTGCCACTGAAACGCTTATCTCGCTCGAACAGAGTGTAAAGAGAGAGGTGCCGATTACGTATAAGTGAGTCGTTTCTTCTCATTTGACTACAATCAAAATTGAAGTTGTCTCAAAAGCTAAAAAACGCATTTAATGAGAAAGAAAAAACAACTACCATTAGTAGAAAACATCGAAATCACAGACATTGCAAACGAAGGAAAAGCGATTGCAAAGTTGGATAATATGGTCATTTTCACGCAATATGTGGTGCCGGGTGATGTGGTAGATATACAAATTACAAGAAAGAAAAACAGCTATTTGGAAGGAAAAGTGGTGAAGATACACCGATTTTCCGATAAAAGGACGGAGCCTTTTTGTTCGCATTACGGCGTTTGCGGTGGATGTAAATGGCAAGTTCTGCCTTACACGGAACAAATCAGCCACAAACAGCGGCAGGTTTTCAATAACTTAACGCGCATCGGGAAGGTAGATTTGCCTGAATTTTTCCCTATTCTTGGTTCCGAAAAAACGACTTTTTACCGCAATAAATTGGAGTTTACCTTTTCCAATAAACGTTGGTTAACGGAAGAACAAATCAAGTCCGGTGAATCGTTTGATAATATGAATGCGCTTGGTTTTCATATTCCGGGTATGTTTGACAAGGTGTTGGACATCGACCGGTGTTACCTTCAAGAAGAGATTTCCAACGAGATACGAAATGCAATAAAAGCGTATGCGTTAGAGCATAATCTGTCGTTTTTCGACATACGAAATCAAGACGGTTTTTTACGAAATATCATCATCCGCACTGCCTCAACCGGAGAAGTGATGCTGATTGTGGTTTTTTACAAGGAAAATAAAACGGACAGGGAAGCGTTATTAAATTACATTGCCGGCAAGTTTCCGCAAATTACCTCGTTGATGTACATTATCAACGGAAAATGCAACGATACGATTACCGACCAAGAGCCGATTCTTTTCAAAGGACAGGATTATATTTCGGAAGAAATGGAGGGCTTGAAATTCAAAATCGGACCGAAGTCATTTTATCAGACAAACAGCGAACAAGCATACGAACTATACAAAATAACAAGAAATTTTGCCGGATTGACGGGTGACGAACTTGTGTACGACCTTTACACCGGAACCGGAACAATCGCCTGTTTCGTGGCAAAACAGGCAAAAAAAGTAATTGGTATCGAATATGTTCCCGAAGCGATTGAAGACGCAAAAATCAACGCCGTAAACAACGGATTAGACAACACGCTGTTTTTTGCGGGCGATATGAAAAATATTCTGAATCAGGAATTTATAAACGAACACGGTCGTCCGGACGTAATCATTACCGACCCGCCGCGCGACGGAATGCATGCCAATGTGGTAGAGACCATTTTATTTGCAGAGCCGCAACGGATTGTATATGTAAGTTGCAATCCTGCGACGCAGGCTCGCGATTTAAACTTGTTGGATACCAAATATAAAGTAACGGCAGTGCAACCGGTAGATATGTTCCCACACACGCATCATGTGGAGAATGTGGTGCTTTTGGAAAGAAAATAAATTAAAACTTTGTTAAGAGTTTTCTGTGCATAAGAAGCTGTCTCAAAAGTCCGTCATTCCGCGCTTGACGCGGAATCCCCTAAAAAACGATGTTGATCATTAGGGGATTGCGGGTCAAGCCCGCAATGACGAAGCGTGTTTTTGACTTTTGAGACACCCTCAAAGAAAAAAAAGAAATCTATCTCTCCTTTTCCCCAGATAAATCTGGGGGTTATGCACAGGAAACACCTACGGTGTTAATAAAATATTTGATTCACATTACCCAATTTTATACAATGAAAGTTTACAGTGTTTTTGTTTTTTTTATTCTGTTTATCATTGTCATTCCGGACATATATATTTATATGCGGTTCATACACAATCGTGTGCGTAGGTCGTTGGGGGCGTTGCACGCGGTGATTTCCGCCTATTTTATTATTGTATCCCTTTCTATTCTTTTTAATATAAGTACGATTCTTTCGCCCGTCACGAGCTATCATTTTATGACTTTTATAACAATGTTAGGGGCGATTTACATACCAAAATTGATTTTTATCTCCTTCGACCTCGTTTTTTTTCTAACCAAAAAACGGAATCGAAACATTCAATATGCCGGTTATATTTTTGCTTTTCTCTCTTTTATTGCCATTATTTATGCTTTTCATTTCGGAAAATTCAACTTTCAACGAAAGGAATATGTTGTTGAAATAAAAAACCTGCCCGAATCTTTTGACGGATACAAAATAGTCCATATCAGCGATATACACTTGGGCAGTTTTTCCAAACAACAAAAAAGACTTGCACCTCTTTTTGAACGGATTGCGAATGAAAATGCCGATATGATTGTTTTTACCGGCGATATGGTCAATAATTTTGCCTCGGAAACAAAAGATTGGGAGCCTTATTTCAAACAACTCGCCAAAGAAAACAATATGCTCGCCGTATTGGGAAATCACGATTACGGCATCTACTACCGCTGGGATGATGAAAATTTAGAAGAGGCTAACCGGCACGAAATACTGAAAGGTATTCGCAGTTTCGGATTCAACCTATTGCTGAACGAATCGTTTGTCGTGCAACGCGGAGAGGATAAGATAGCCTTTGCGGGTATCGAAGATTGGGGGCATCCGCCTATGCCTCAATATGCCGATTTAGCCGTCGCAATGGATTCTATCAAAGATATTCCGGTTAAAATATTGCTCACTCACAACACCCATTTTTGGGAAAATTTTGTGTTGGGAAAAGAGGATATTGCCCTCACATTTTCCGGACACACGCACGGAGCGCAGATTGGAATCGAAATCGGAAATTTCAAACTCTCCCCAGCCCCATTGAGATACAGCTATTGGGACGGACTTTATCAAGTAAACGACCAGTATCTTATCGTGAACCGTGGATTAGGAAATGCCGGAATACCTGCAAGGTTAGGGATGAGTCCGGAATATGGGGTGATTGTGTTGAAGAGGGCAGAAGAATGAAAACAGGATTTTTTTACATTATTTTAGAATTATCTACGGAACAAAAAAACTCCTAACAGTATCTAAACCAATAGAAATTAATCCGATAGCCCGCCATAGCTATTCAGATTTTGTAGTGCAACTATCAGTAGAGTTGTATTCGTTCTACTCATTGTGGTTTTTCAAAAATATTAAGTTCACTCCACTACCTTAATGATGTTTTTGGATTGGAATTAGAACGTATTCCTTGTGCCAATTCCATAGAAAATTGGGCAAAGAAATTGGGCTACCATATTTATCATCAAACACCAAGGCTTTCTGCCTTAACAAATAACTCAAACAGCTTCTAAGAAAAAATGTAAAACCCTTACTTGGTTAAAAGCAAGTTACCGAAAAAAATGAAGAGCTTTCCTTCTATAAGTTTTACGAAAAATTTTTACCTTTGATGCTTAAAAGTAATAGACAATGGAAGAAAAAAGAAAAGAACTTACCGGAAAATACCGTAAAATTTTACGGTTGTCGGACGGTACGTTCACAAAGGAAGAGATTAGCAAGTTGCGTTCTATATTTAGTAAAAAGACAGACGAGCGGGCGGAAGAGACTCTTTTGGCAATGTCAAAGGCATTGAGCGCGGTGTTGATTTTGATGGAAGAATTGAATCTTGGAAAAGTGGCTGTTACGGGTAAAATCTTGTATGAGGCGGTAAATGCAGGTTTTTACAAATGCGAAGATATCGAGCTTAATTTTGGCAAACAGGTGGCTTCCATCGTAAACGGATTGATGAAGGCAAATCAGTTCTACCGGAAAAATACCGCCATCGAAACGGAGAATTTCCGAAAGTTACTCTTGACGTTGGCGCAGGATGTGCGCGTGATTATCATTATGATTTGCGACAAGCTTTACCTAATGCGGAAGTTGGATGAATATCCGGAATCGGAGCGTGTTCAAATTGCCCGCGAGGCTTCTTATTTGTATGCACCATTAGCGCACCGTTTAGGATTATACGGCATAAAATCGGAACTCGAAGACCTTTCGTTGAAATATACCAACCGTGAAATTTACAAAGAAATTGCTCAAAAACTGAACGAAACCAAACGTTCGCGCGAAAAATATATCCACGAATTTATCACCCCTTTGAAAGAAAAACTGAAAGGAACAGGTTACTCTTTTTCCATAAAAGGACGCACAAAATCCATCTATTCTATTTGGAATAAGATAAAAAAACAGAATGTTCCTTTTGAAAGTATTTACGACCTTTTTGCCATTCGCATCGTATTGAACAGTGCGTTGGAAAAGGAAAAATCCGAATGCTGGCAGGTTTATTCGATCGTAACGGATATGTATCAACCCAATCCGAAACGGATGCGTGACTGGCTTTCTATCCCGAAATCCAACGGCTACGAATCTTTACACACTACCGTGATGGGACCCGAAGGAAAATGGGTGGAAGTGCAGATACGCACCGAACGAATGGACGAGGTGGCTGAAAAAGGATTGGCTGCCCATTTCAAATACAAAGGGGTAAAAAGCGAATCCGAGTTTGACTCGTGGCTTGCCAATATCCGCGAAGTGTTGGAAAATCCGGAGGCGAACGCAGTAGATTATATGGACGATTTCAAGTTGAATTTGTACGATAAGGAGGTATTTGTTTTTACCCCAACAGGCGATTTACAACGATTGCCCAAGGGGGCGACGGTGCTTGATTTTGCCTTTCAAATCCATTCTAACTTGGGAACTCGTTGCGTAGGCGGACGGGTGAATGGCAAGAACGTCCCGATTCGTTACACGCTGACCAATGGCGACCAAGTAGAAATTTTGACCTCCACCACACAAAAGCCTAAAAAAGAATGGTTAAGCGTTGTTCAAACTTCAAAAGCAAAGACTAAAATCAAACAAATTTTGCGTGAAGAGGAATCAACCAATGCCGATATGGGCAAAGAATTGTTTAAACGCCGCCTAAAAAATTGGAAGATAGAGTATGACGAAACGTTGGTTTCTAAATTGGCTAAAAAATTGGGATACAAGACCGTTTCCGAGTTTTACCAAGATTTGGCAGTCGAAAAATTGGATTTACATCGTATTCGCGACCAATATCAGGAAATTGAGCGGCGAGAACTACACCCTCATTTCGATCACGAAAACAGAAGCGTAGAATCTTACGAGCATACGTCGAACTTGGAAGAAATTTCCACCAAAGAGGATGTGTTGGTTATCGACCAAAATTTAAAAGGCATTGAATATACGTTGGCAAAATGTTGCAATCCGATTTTTGGGGATGATATTTTCGGCTTTGTTACGGTGCAGGGCGGAATTAAGATTCACAAAACCAGTTGTCCGAATGCGCCTCAAATGATGTCTCGTTTCGGCTATCGCTTCGTAAAGGCGCGTTGGACGGGCAAGTCAGGCGGAAATTATCCTTCTACGATTCAAATAATTGGAAATGACGACATTGGAATTGTAACCAACATTACTTCACTGATCAAAAAAGAGGCGTGTATTGCGTTGCGTTCTATTTCGGTTGATTCGGTCGATGGTTTGTTTCAAGGAACCATCACGGTGATGGTCGGCGAGGCGAAAGACTTGGATAATTTGATGAAAAAGATAAAGGCGATAAAGGGAGTGAAGAGCGTGTGCCGGTTTTAATGTGAAAATATTATTCAAATTCCCTTTAAAAAGACAATTAAATCTTTTGAATATTCGAGCGTTTAACTTATCTTCGCACGGCAAAGAAAATTTGTTAAAATATCTAATGTTAAATATTCACTAAAAACTTTTTTTATTTATGTGGTTACTTAATTCTTCGATTGGGAGGAAACTGATAATGAGCATATCAGGGGTCTTCCTTATTCTTTTTTTGGTGTTTCACATGTCTATGAATATCGTAGCTGTTTTTTCGGCAGAGGCGTATAATCTGATATGTGAATTTTTGGGTGCTAATTGGTATGCTCTGGTTGGAACGGCTGTGTTGGCAGGCGGTTTTCTAGTTCATATCGTGTATGCTTTTATGTTGACGCTGCAAAATCAAAAAGCGCGCGGTGATCAACGTTATGCTGTTTCGGGAAGACCGAAAGGAGTGGATTTCGCCTCTCAAAACATGTTTGTTTTGGGTGCAATCATTGCGTTGGGAATGATTATGCACTTAGCTCAATTTTGGTACAAAATGCAGTTTGCCGAAATTTTGGGATATCACTATGTTGAATTGGGCGCAGGAGCAAATTCAATTGTGGTAAGCGTTGTCGATGGAGCCACTTTCATTCAATATTGGTTCAGCAACCCGATCATCTGTATCCTTTACTTGATTTGGTTCGCCGCTTTGTGGTTCCACTTGACACACGGTTTTTGGAGTGCCCTTCAAACAGTCGGTTGGAGTAACCAAATTTGGTTCAACCGCTGGAAATGTATCTCTAACATCTTTGCAACCGTCATTTTCCTCGGTTTCGCATTTGTTGTTGTGGTGTTTTATCTCAAACAGTTTTGTGCATAAAAAGTTGATAGGTTGATAAAAGTTGATAAGTTTAGGTTTTAATCAACAACTCAACACATCAACATCTATCATAGTTTTTTAACTTGTAATTCAATAAAGTATGACTATTATAAATTCCAAAATCCCACAAGGAGCTTTAACTGAAAAGTGGAGCTACTACAAAGCAAACCAAAAACTTGTTAATCCTGCCAACAAACGTCGTTTGGACGTTATCGTGGTAGGTACGGGTCTTGCCGGAGCCTCGGCTGCTGCCTCGCTCGGCGAACTTGGTTTTAACGTGTTAAATTTTTGCATCCAAGATTCTCCTCGTCGGGCACACTCGATTGCTGCACAAGGAGGTATCAACGCTGCTAAAAATTACCAAAACGACGGCGACTCGGTTTACCGTCTTTTCTACGATACACTCAAAGGAGGCGACTATCGTGCACGTGAGGCAAACGTTTACCGTTTAGCCGAAGTTTCCAACAGCATCATCGACCAGTGTGTGGCACAAGGTGTTCCTTTTGCTCGCGAATACGGCGGTTTGTTAGATAACCGTTCATTCGGAGGTGCGCAAGTTTCGCGTACTTTCTACGCCAAAGGTCAAACAGGTCAACAATTATTGTTGGGTGCTTACTCGGCATTGAGCCGTCAGGTAAACCAAGGAACAGTAAAATTGTACACCCGTTACGAAATGTTAGACGTAGTGGTGATCGAAGGTCGCGCACGCGGTATCATTGCCCGCAACTTGGTAACAGGTAAAGTGGAGCGTTTCTTTGCTCACGCCGTTGTTGTCGGAACAGGAGGTTACGGAAATGCGTTCTTCCTTTCGACCAATGCGATGGCATCTAACGGTTCGGCGGCGATTCAAGCATATAAAAAAGGTGCTTATTTTGCAAATCCTTGTTTTGCTCAAATTCACCCGACCTGTATTCCTGTTCACGGCGAATTCCAATCCAAATTGACGTTGATGTCCGAATCACTTCGTAACGATGGACGTATTTGGGTTCCAAAGAAAAAAGCAGATGCCGAAGCTATCCGCGCAGGCAAATTGAAACCGACCGATCTTAAAGAGGAAGACCGCGACTACTATTTGGAGCGTCGTTATCCGGCTTTCGGAAACCTTGTTCCGCGTGACGTAGCATCGCGTGCTGCCAAAGAGCGTTGTGATGCAGGTTTCGGAGTAGGTTCAACCGGTTTGGCTGTTTACCTTGACTTCTCCGACGCAATCAACCGTCTTGGAAAATCGACAGTAGAAGAGCGTTACGGCAACCTTTTCCAAATGTACGAAAAAATCGTTGATGATAATCCGTATGTAACTCCGATGATGATTTACCCGGCTATCCACTACACAATGGGTGGTGTTTGGGTCGATTATGAATTACAAACCTCTATACCGGGACTTTACTTTATCGGCGAGGCAAACTTCTCCGACCACGGTGCAAATCGCTTGGGTGCATCGGCATTGATGCAAGGGTTAGCTGACGGTTATTTCGTGCTGCCTTATACCATTCAAAATTACTTGGCAGACCAAATTCGCGTTCCTCGTATGAGTACCGAATTGCCTGAATTTGTACAAGCGGAAAAAGATGTGGAGGCTAAAATCAAGAAATTGATGAGCATCAAAGGAAAACGTTCGGTGGATTCGTTGCACAAAGAACTCGGATTGGTAATGTGGGATTTCGTAGGTATGGCTCGTACCAAAGAATCGTTGGAAAAAGCGATGAAACGTATCAAGGAAATCAAAAAAGAGTTCTGGTCAAATGTTCGTATTCCGGGCGAGGCAAGTACGTTGAACGTAGAATTGGAAAAAGCTCTTCGCGTGGCTGATTTCATCGAAATCGGTTATTTGATGGCGATTGATGCTTACGACCGTGAAGAATCTTGCGGCGGACACTTCCGCGAAGAGTATCAGGCAGAAGACGGGGAAGCTCTTCGTAATGACGACAAATTCTCGTACGTTTCCTGCTGGAAATATACCGGCGAGGATAGCGAACCGGAATTGATAAAAGAGCCTCTTGATTATGAATTTATTGTAAGACAACAACGTAACTATAAAGCGTAAAAAAATGGAAAAGACAATCAATATAACACTCAAAGTTTGGCGGCAAGCCGACCCAAAAGCCAAAGGTGCTTTTGAAACTTTTCAATTGAATAATATTTCCACCGACAGTTCTTTCTTGGAAATGTTGGACGTGTTGAATGAGAAACTCATCAACGAGGGAAGAGAACCGATTGTGTTTGACCACGACTGTCGCGAAGGTATTTGCGGAATGTGCTCACTCTACATCAACGGGCACGCACACGGACCGGACGAAGACGTAACCACTTGTCAGTTGCACATGCGTAAATTCAAAGATGGCGAAACTATCACTGTTGAACCTTGGCGTTCGACTGGTTTCCCTGTGATTCGCGACTTGATGGTTGACCGTGATGCATTCGACAAAATCATTCAAGCAGGCGGTTACACCTCTGTAAACACCGGCGGTGTGCCTGATGCCAATGCCATTCCAATCTCGAAAATTGATGCGGACGAGGCAATGGATTCAGCATCTTGTATCGGTTGCGGCGCTTGTGTGGCAGCTTGTAAAAACGGCTCGGCAATGTTGTTCGTTTCGGCAAAAGTGTCTCAGTTAGCATTGCTTCCGCAAGGTAGAATTGAAGCTACTGCCCGTGCGAAAAAGATGGTTGCCAAGATGGACGAACTCGGTTTCGGTAACTGTACCAACACCCGCGCTTGCGAGGCTGAATGTCCGAAAAACGTGTCAATTGCCAACATTGCTCGTCTGAATAGAGAGTTTATCTGGGCAAAATTGCAGGATTGATTTTGCGGTTGTAGAATCAATTAACCTGAGTTTTGAATAAGAATTTTCTTATTTTATTGATTTTCAGCAGAGAAAAGATTCCTCCCTCCACTACGTTGCGGTCGGAATGACTTCTTGACTTGTCAAAGTAGGGTATTGGAGTGAAAAGCAGCGGCTTTGCCGCTGCTTTTCACTCCCTCGCACACCAAAAATACCGGTCATTCCGACTGCAACGAAGTGAAGGGAGGAATCTCGCTTATCCAAAACTCAGGTAATTAGAAAATAGTTGAATCAAAAAAGAGAAACGAGGTACCCCCTCGTTTCTCTTTTATATATATCTTAACTGAACTTTTTTCTGAGTAAATTTGACTATTAAGAATACGAAGATCCTAAATTAAAATTTGTAGTATAAATTAAAATTTACCCTTATCCTCGTGTATGGGATTAGGTAGCCAAAGAAAACATCAAATTAATCTTCTTAATCTTCGTGATAAATTTTATTTAGGAAAATATATCCAAGTAATCCCAAAAGCATCAGGGTTCCTGCCGTTACTAAAGTTCCATTACCGGTCATCACATTTGAATGGTACAAACCTAAAACAACTACTCCCGCTAAAATAGCTATTATACCTGAATATCGCAACAATTGATTCATTTTATATACTTTTTTATTAAACATTTTTATTGGGTACAAATAACGGATTTATTTTTCTTATTCAAAAATTTTTTTTGCAAAAAATAATTTTTACCTGATACTTTCTAAGTACGATTGCAAAATAATCGTTGCACTAATTTCATCTATCAACTCTTTGTTCTGTCTGGTTTTCTTTTTGGCGCCGCCTTCCAAAAGCGCTTTGTGTGCCAAAACGGAAGTAAAACGCTCATCAATCATTTGGACGGGAATAGACGGAAATTTATTTTTCAGTCCGCGCACAAAGGGTTCGATCAGCCGCATCGAATCGGATGCTTCATTGTTCATCTTCTTGGGCAATCCCACCACGAAAAGTTCAACCGTCTCCTTAGCTGTGTATTCGGTCAGAAACTTAAAAATTTCGCCCGACGGCACGGTAGTCAGTCCGTTTGCAATAATCTTCAACGGATCGGTAACCGCAATCCCCACCCGTTTTTGCCCGTAATCTATGGATAAAATTCGCCCCATTCAGTTTGTTATTTTTGTACAAAGATACAGAGAAATGAAGAATGAAGAATTAATTGAAAGATTTATGAGCATTTTTCGTTTTTTATTCTTCATTCTTCATTCTTCATTCTTCATTTCTTCTTATCTTTGTATAAGAATTATCATAAAACCGCGGAATATAATGGAAACAATGACAAAAAAACTTTTTAATAATGAGCTTTCACAAGAAGTCGTATCATTAATGCTCGAAAGAGCGAACATTAGCGATAAAGATTTATACGTTGACGCTGTGAAACGTTGGGTGTCAAAGAATTTGGATTTACTCACTCCTTTGGAAAGAAAAAAATACAAAAGCGTTCTTTTATGAAAGAAAACATAAATCATATTTTTGTGGATACTAATGTGTTAATCGGTGCATTTATGGATATTGATCCGGATAAACGGTGCTTACATTACCTTTATTCTTTGAAAGGAAAAAAATTATACACGTCTTCATTGAGTATAGCCCAACTTGTATCCGTTCTTCAGAAGAGTAAACAAAACGCTGAAATTAAGCAAATTGTAAAAAATATTATACAGAAGTTCACCATTTTAGGATTCATTGAAAAAGACATTGAAAATTCGCTTGAATTAGATACTGCAGATATGGAAGACAATATTCAATTCATTATCAGTCAAAAAGCGAGTTGTTTTTATTTTATAACAAACAACACAAAAGACTATAATAAATTTCTAACAATAAACACCCTGAAACCCATTCAAATACGCACAATAAGCCAATAAATTATGCCTTTAAATATTCCAATAAATTTGCCTGCCATAACTACCCTGCGGGGGGAGAATATTTTCGTAAAAGACTCGAAAGAAGCCTCTTTGCAGGACATCAGACCGTTGAAGATAATCATACTCAATTTGATGCCGTTGAAAATAACGACAGAGACAGATTTAATCCGGCTTTTGTCAAATTCTCCCTTACAAATAGAGATTGATCTGATGCAAATCAAAAGTCATACTTCAAAAAATACGCCAATCGAACACATGATGGCATTTTACAAAACATTTGAATCGCTACGCAATCAGAAGTATGACGGAATGATTATTACCGGTGCGCCCGTGGAAAATTTTAATTTTGAAGATGTCGATTATTGGGACGAAATAAAAGAAATTTTCGATTGGGCGAAAACGCACGTCACCTCCACCCTCTTTATCTGCTGGGCGGCACAGGCGGGACTTTACCACTATTATGACATTCCAAAGTATGCGCTAAACAAGAAGATGTTCGGGGTATTCAGACACACGGTATCCGATTCTAAAAATCCGATTTTCAGAGGATTTGATGATGTTTTCTACGTTCCGCACAGCCGGCATACGGAAATCCGGAAAGAAGACATTGAAAAAGTACCCGGATTGAAAGTCATTTCCGAATCCAAAGAAGCGGGAGTTTATATGGTAATGGCGCGAAACGGGCGAGAGTTTTTCGTAACCGGTCACTCGGAATATGCTCCGAACACCTTGGATACGGAATACCGGAGAGACTTGGAAAAAGGATTGCCAATCGAAGTTCCTAAAAACTATTACCGGGAAGGCAACCCTCAACACGGTCCATCAGTACGCTGGCGAGCACACGGCAATCTACTATTTTCCAATTGGTTAAATTATTTTGTATATCAAGAAACGCCTTATGATATAAGACAAATTCAATAAATGAAGAATGATGAATTAAGAATGAAGAATCCTCAAAAAAGTTCCTCATTCTTAATTCTTAATTCTTAATTCTTAACTCTTCATTTACTTATGGAGCTTCTTTCACCGGCAAAAAATACAAAATGTGGCATTGAGGCAATCAATCACGGAGCGGATGCGGTTTATATCGGTGCGCCGAAGTTCAGCGCGAGGGCTGCAGCAGCGAATACGATCGAGGAAATAGAGGCTCTGGTAAAATATGCACATCGTTATTATGCCAAAATTTATGTTGCGCTGAACACAATTTTGGACGACCGGGAATTGACGGAAGCGGAAAAAATCATACAAAAACTCTACGAAATCGGAGTAGATGCCCTTATCATCCAGGATATGGGAATCACGCAGTTGAACCTGCCACCAATTCCGTTGCACGCAAGTACACAAACCGATAATCGAACCGTTGAGAAAGTAAAATTTTTGGAACAAGCGGGATTTGAACAAGTCGTCTTGGCGCGGGAGTTATCTCTTCGGGAAATCCGTGAAATCGCAGACCAAACGTCCATCAAATTGGAAGCATTCGTACACGGCGCACTTTGCGTTAGTTACAGCGGACAGTGTTACATCAGTCAAGCCCTCTGCAATCGAAGCGCCAACCAAGGCGCTTGCGCCCAACTTTGTCGTCTCCCCTACTCTCTTTTAGACGCATCCGGCAACGTAATCGTGGCTGACAAGCACCTGCTTTCTCTTAAAGACCTCAATCTATCCGACCATTTACAAGAATTGATTGACGCCGGTATTTCTTCTTTTAAAATCGAAGGGCGATTGAAAGATGTCTCTTATGTAAAAAATATTACCGCATATTATCGACAAAAGTTAGATATAATTTTGGAAGGCTCCGGAAAATATAAAAAAGCGTCTTCCGGAAAATGTCGCTTTTTCTTTTCGCCCAATCCCGAAAAAAGTTTTTCGCGAGGAGCTACTGATTATTTCATTCACGGACGAAACAACGAAATAACCTCATTTGATTCTCCGAAATCATTAGGAGAATACATTGGAATCGTAACCTCTTGCTCTCCTCAATCTATTTCCGTCGAAAGCAATGCGGAAATGGCAAATGGAGACGGATTCTGCTGCGTAAATCAACAAGGTTCGCTTGTAGGATTTAAAGCAAACAGAGTGGAAGAAAAGAAAATATTTCCTTCCGAAACGGTTTCGATTCCAAAAGGGACTAAACTGCATCGCAATTACGACCACGCATTTGAAAAACTGCTCTCCAAGAAATCGGCAGAGCGCAAAATAGCGGCGCATATCCGGTTCTCGGAAACCGATGAAGGTTTTTGCCTTACCGTGACAGATGAAGATAATGTAACGGCAACCATTCTCAAAAAACAGTCAAAAGAAATTGCCCAAAACAAAGAAAAGGCAGAGGAGGCTATCCGTAAGCAGTTTTCAAAAACAGGAAACACAATTTTTGAAATAAGCGATGTGATTATAACCACCGGAGATTCTTATTTTATTCCTCCGTCCTTGTTGACGGAATGGAGAAGAAAACTGATCGAATTATTGGAATCGGAAAGGGAAAACAAACGTCCGCGTACCACGGCTAAATTTCCTGAAACCAATCATCCTTACCTTTCTCAAACGTTGGATTATAAAGGAAATGTGCACAACCAAAAAGCAAAAGATTTTTACACAAAGCATCAAGTCAAAGAAATAGCAAACTCTTTTGAACAAGAGAAGAGAGATGACATTGCTCTTATGTTTTGCAAACATTGTTTGAAATACAGTTTTGGTATATGTCCGAAAAATAAAACCAACAATCGAAACTACCAAGAACCGTTTTTCCTTTCACATAATAACAGAGAGAAATTACGGCTGTATTTTGATTGCAAACTTTGCGAAATGCAGGTAAATCTGAGTTCGAGATAAGCGAATTCCGAGTAGCATTATAAGCGAAAATGCCAAAAAAAGTTTATTCATTTGTGTGTAATGACGAATATTTTATGTATATTTGCATTTCCTTTTTTCGATTTTCAGACTATCTGATTATACAAAAAGGGGCTGACCGGATTTGACAGCGGGCAGAAGTGGTATGTAAGCATGCAGTGCGCTGGTGGCTGGCACTATAATCTCGGAGACCAAAAATTTAACTGGCAATGAAAATTATGCTCTTGCTGCTTAATCGAAGTATAGTAGATTTATAGCTTTATCCCGGCATTAGATGCTGGGACGAGACTTCTCCCGGATGCTATCGCCCTGAAGCGGTCCGATACGGAGGAGCAGAAAAATCGGGGATAGTCAACGAACGCCTCGTTTCGTTGATGAAAATTTAGAGGATAAGGTCTTGGTTGGTGGCTTCGGTCTTGCCAAAACACGAAAACCAAAGCGAAGATAAGCATGTAGAAAGCATATTAATTCCTCGTTTGGACCGGGGTTCGACTCCCCGCAGCTCCACGAAAAAGAACAAAAACCGTTCGTAATCGTTTGATTACGAACGGTTTTTTGGATTTCAAGGATGTTTCCAAAATACAACTTATAACAGAAAATTGTTTAATATCAGCATTTTAAGAAAAACGTAACATACAAAAACAAATATTATGCCACGCAAACAAGCAATTATTATATTCCCGAAGCTGAAAATATCCAAATGATACCGAGGTTGTCTCAAAAGCCCGTCATCCCGCGCTTGACGCGGGATCTCCTAAAAAACAATACTGATTATTAGGGGATTGCGGGTCAAGCCCGCCGCTTGGCTCTGCCAAGAATGACGAATCGTCTTTTTTGACTTTTTAGACAGCCTCACCTTGACTACCGTATTACCTGAGTTCGGGACTTAGGTTGTGGGGTATTCTCCTTTCTACCAACATTTTGTCCCTGACGGGACATTGCAACACCATTATAAACTACAGCCTTTCTAAACTCCAAGATACCGCCAATTATCAGAAAATCTCATTTCTTTCAATACATTTTTCACCACCCTATTGCAAATTACCAAAAAAATAATCACCTTTGCAGCGAAATTAAAATACTAAAATATTTTTGCAGATGATATAACAATAACAACGTAGTAATCGTACAAAACATATATAATATATAAATAGCGTTTTGCTATATTCTGGTTCCCGAAATGTGAGAAGTTTCTAAGAAAAACCAAGGATAAGTGAAAAGCCGTAGTGATGCGGGCTTTACTTATTTGGTTTTTCGGGTAATTCTCACAACCTCAGGAGCGGATAATGAAAGTCCGCTATTTTTATTATAAAAAAAAATAAATCAATTAAAAAAACAAAGTATATGAAAACCATTAAAAAATTAGCAACAATTATTTTATTAATCATCGGAGCAAGTGCTGCCTATGCACAAAATGTTACAATCTCAGCGGGCGACTACGACTGTAATTGGAACAACTTTGTCTATTCTTCTCCTTCTTCCATTAATGGTGATGGTTCGCAACAAAAAGTGACTATTACATTCAAGCAATACCAATGTGTAAAATGTAAACAAATCGCATTTACAAAAAATGGCAGCGCAGTCAACCTTGTTCAGGATGCAGCATCAGGCGAGTTTACTGTTACTGGAGTACAGAGAAATCCTCTTCCTGTGAGCAATTTTAATATAGCAGGTAATATACTTGTAATCAATGATTTCAACGATATTGATTCTGATTGCGGATGGAACATTGGTGATATTTCCATTACCATGTACCTGAAATATGAGTCGGCAACCAATACGTTGTACTATTCCTCCAATCCGATTGGTTCGGGAGGAGGAAACCCCGATGATGGTAACGGTAACGAAAATGGCAATAATAACAACAACAATACCACCAATCTTGATGATTTGATTCTCGGAAAAGGCGACAAGCAATTTATTTTCCATACCCAGCAGCAGCAACCGAACGACCCGCCCGTTGTTTTCATTGCTCCTAAATTACCTAACAGTACGGATTTCGATTGGAGCAAACAAATTATCTTAAAAAACGATGGTTCTTTGTTAATGTCTGCCGGAAATCTCGGTGTGGGCACTACCGACCCGAAACACAAGCTCGATGTAAACGGAACCATCCGCGCCCGCGAAGTAGTAATAGACCTCGAAGGTGGAGCCGACTTTGTATTCGATGAAAACTATGTTTTGCGACCGCTTGACGAAGTACACAACTTCATCCAAGCCAACAAACACCTGCCCGAAATCCCTTCGGCAGCCGATATGGTTAAAAACGGGTTAGATATGGGCGAGTTTCAGATAAAATTGTTGCAGAAGATTGAGGAGCTGACACTCTATATTATTGAGCAGGAAAGAAGAATTAAGGAGTTGGAAAATAAATAAGCGTACAAATATGAAAGCAAGATATTATTTATTAACAATCTTGGTAGGGATTACATTCAATGCGTTTACTCAAGACTCAGAGGAGCTCAAACGGCAATCGTGTGTCCAGGTTACCACTCCGAGTGTAGCGGCATTAAATAAATTTGTAGAATTTCCGGTCAACCATTTCAACGGACAGGTAGATGTATCCTTTCCCCTGTATGAAATCAAGTTAAAAAATATCAGCATACCCATTACCTTGAAATATCATACCGGCGGAATTCGGGTAAGCGAAGAAGCAAGCTGGGTCGGACTGGGTTGGGCATTGGATGCGGGAGGCGTAATCAGTCATCAGATAAGAGGAAAAGATGATCTTGCAGGAGGATCCGGTAAACTCAACGGAGCGTATTTTCCATACAGCACAGTTGCTGATAACGAAGTTTACTATGATGGTGGCACTTATGGCAGAACGTTGCCCAATGGAGAAGCTTACAATAGAAACGGACAATTAGTAGATATTTCAGGAGTATTTGCATCAGCTCCTTCCAAGTTCGATGGAGAACCCGATTTATACATTTACAACATGGGGTATTATTCCGGAAAATTTATCAATTGGAACGGTTCAAGTATAGATCTTAGCTGTAATAACATAGTATTCACGCATAAAGAAGAATTTGATATCCGAAAAGACAGCATTACGGCAATAGACCCCAACGGCAACATTTATGTATTCAAAGACGTGGAACAAAGTTTCACTATAAGCGGAACTGCTTGTGCAGAAGATGATAATCAGAGGATGAATTCAAGTGCTTACTATCTTAGCAGCATTCAGTCGCCAAACGGTGAAAAAATCGAATTTAATTATAAAACATTCAGGCGATTGATGCTTGATAACTCGTGGCAGGGACAATTCCCGTCATGGGGTCAGAATATGGGTACTGCATTGGGAGATATTCCTGAATTTTATCCGATGCTTCCGGTTTTATCCGAAAATTATTTGCGTAGTAATTCCGGAGGAAGTTCTTTTGGAAACACAAGCTCTATATCTCCCTCCCGAAGGCTTGCTTATACTTTTTCGACGATGTTGTACTTGGAGAAAATAGAATTTCCTCACGGTTCCATAGAATTTGTGAAAAGTCCGAGAGAAGACTGCTATGGATTAAAATTAGAACGGATCTATGTAAAAAACAGTACCGGACAAAAAATAAAGTCATTCACGTTTTCCTATACATATTCCGAAGCATCTCCACCGGGTATTGGTCAGCATATAATGAATGCTAAACGTACAGATGGTAGAGACAGTGAAAATAGTCTGACTTGGTGGCGGCTTATTCCTGTTACCTATCCCGAAAATTATATGAAAAAGCGTTTGGTATTGACTTCTTTTTCCGAAATAGATAATGAGAATGGCAGCAAAGCCGAAAAAACTGATTTTACTTATATTGAAAACGTAAAATTACCGTATAAAACCTCTTTTGCTCAGGACTTTTGGGGTTATTACAATGGGCAACCTAATACTACTTTACTGCCTAAACAATCCTTGTATCCAGGTCCTATTCCGGCGGTGTTCGGACAGGGAGCTGCTGCAAATGAAGCCTCTGCCAATAGAGATGCGAATCCAAGTATGATGACAGCAGGTAGCTTGAAAGAAATCATACAACCTACATCTGGAAAAACGACTTTTGAATTTGAAACAAATAGATGTACAAACTTACCGGATTTATCCCCATCCTCTCCGGAGCGAGAGGTGGATGTGGAAGTCAGAGTTGAAGATTTTTACAAAACAGGTGGAGGCTATGTAACAAAAGAATTTACTCTTACAAAAGAGACATCGGTATCCATCAATGTGACGATGAATTACAATACAATTTTTCCTAATAGTACATCATCTCAATGCAATGCGGGTGTGGGGAAACCCTACGAAGAAGGTATGGAAGAGGCACGTAGGAGAAATCAATTTTATGCTGTAATTGAAGAATATGTAGGATGGCGGTTTCAAATCTTCAATTGTGACTATGTATGGAATGCACTATATGTACTTAAAAATACGAACAACTTTGAATTTCACCAAACGCGAACATTAAAAGCAGGCACATACCGCTTGACTGCATGTTTTCCGGATGATTATTGTCCGAAACCAAATGAGCCGAACTGCGGCGTAGACAATAACAATGTTAATACCGGATCTAACCATGTAACTCTTGCCGTTACATACAAAGAAAAACCTGCTGCAACAACACCGACAAAAAGGAACGATCCGGTCGGCGGATTGCGTATAAAAAAACTGAAACAAACAGACCCTGTTGGAAATACGACCATAGAAAAAAACTATACTTATGAAAACGGACTTTTGGCTACAAATCCTTATTTTATTTACAGTTATGATTCTCCTGTTCTATGTAATGAATTTTCATGGACACCTAATCGTTTTACCCCCGATCCTAACTCCCGTGTTTCCCGAACTTACCTTACAGGAAATTCAGTAACCCCGTATTCATATTCTGCAAACGGAAGTCTTGTAGGATATAAAGATGTTACAGAAACATATTCGACCGGAGAAATCGGCTGTGTAAAATATAAGTACGAAATGTATCCTGATTCTCGAGCAATAGGATCAGCATTGCCCGGAATGCCAATGGTTACAAGATTAATCAATGGTTTTTTGATAGAAAAAAATACTTACAATCAAAAGAAAGCGCATGTGAGAAGACAAATATTTACTCCTGAAATTTTAAATGCTAAAACACACTGGGGCTTTAGATTTAATGATGGCGCGGCTTATGATTTTACATGTATTCAAAGCGCTTATGCAAATGTCGGTTATTTTTGGGATGCAATGGCTCATCGGAAAAGCTATGCAACACTCTATTTCTACCCAATTGTACAAGGGAAAGTTGTGAGTAGTCAAGAAAATGTAACTATTGGTGAGCATCATTTTAACCTTGGTGAAGCCGAATATGGTAATCTTGGCAATAATCCTCATGCTTTTAACCAAACCTCCCATTACGAATACAATGCTTATTGCCAAGTTGTTTCAAAGAAAATAGGCCACAACATAAATAGACCCTATGTAACCGAAACCTACAAATACGTCCCCGAAAAAGCTGCTGAATCGGGAGGAGTATATACGTTAATGAAAAACAGGAACATTATCTCTCCGCTGATTGAAACACAGACAGACAATGGTGGTGCCATTACCAAGCAAGTAACTAATTACTCCCAGCCGCACACCAATATTTTTACACCATCTAATCTTCAATCAGGGACTGGAGTTAATACTGCAACGATGGAAACGCGCATTACTTTTGATAATTACGACAAACTGGGCAATCCCAACAGCATTAACAAAGACAACACCGGCAGTATTATCTACCTGTGGAGTTACAAAGGAATGTATCCTGTAGCAGAAATCTATAATGCGGATTATACTACGGTCAATGCGGCGTTGAATACAGTAGGTTTGGGTTCAATAGAAACCCTGTTGGTAAATGCTGATCCCGACAAGGCGAAGTTGGATAACCTGCGAAACGTGGCTGCGCTTTCCAAGGCGCATATCACGACCTACAAATACTTGCCATTGATAGGTATTGTAGAAGCTACTGCACCAAACGGGATTACTACCTATTACAAATATGATTCTTTCAATCGCCTGCAAAGTATTGAAGATCACAATGGGAATGTGATAGAGAGTTATAAATACAATTACAAGAATTAAGAATTGAAAATGATGAAAACAAATTTATATATAACGATTTTATTTTTGTTGGGACTTCATGGAATCCTTTCTGCACAGCATGTTTTACGAAGTGAACAGCATTTGCCCCGTGCAGGCGAAGAGATTATCAAACAACAAGTAGAATATAAAAACCCCGGTCGCTCAGGCGAAAATGTTCTTTGGGATTTCGGGAAGTTAACACCGGTCAATGATGCCTATACACTCTCTTATTTCGAGCCGGAGATGACGGAAGACTCCCTCTATATAATGGGAATGGATACCATACAGGCGAAACACTTGACACAAGGCGGGTTGCTGATTGGAAACGAACACCATACAATGTATTATTACCATTTTACAGATAGCCTGTTATCGTTGCTGGGGCACGAAAACCCAACTACGCTGCTGAAATATACCGGACAGCGGCTGATTACGGCTATTTACCCGATGCACTATCAAGACAGCTGCAAACACAACTACCAAGCCAGGGGATTTTACTCATCCACCATCCCCTTTACCACCGGCGGCGAGGCACAGATAAAAACCGATGCCTACGGGATGATGATCCTCCCTTCGGGCGATACCCTGCGTAACGTACTCCGTACCCGTACCACCCAAACCATCCGTCAGCTTTTCGTGATGAACGACACCTTAACCGTTCAGCAAAATTCATCTGTCGAAACCTTCAAGTGGTACTCCAAAGGTTACCGTTACCCCATTTTCGAGACTATACAAACAACCATCTTGGGCGATTCGGCAGAAACTGTCAACTTTGAAACGGCATTCTTCTTTCCGCCGCAAAAACATTATTATTTGGAAGAAGATACGGTAAACTTGGCGCTGTTGGAACAAGAAGCGGCTGCCTTGGCATTGCCGGGACAGGAAACCAGTGTTGATGACGACCCGTGGGCAGGTTTGACCTACAATTTCTTCCCCAATCCGGTCAAAAACACGCCGCTGGAAGTGGAACTTTATTTACCCTGCCGGGCTGAAAACATCCGGATACAACTTAGAAACACAATGGGGTTAATCGTCATCGACGAAAACAAAGGCTCGCAACCGGAAGGCATCTGCCGTTTCCAACTGCCGACCTATACACTGCCGGTCGATAATTACATCCTTAGTATTTGGTTGAACGAAAAATTAATCAGCGGAGTTATATTAAAACGATGACAGCCTCTCCCCCTACCCCCCTCTCCACAAGAGAGGGGGTAACTAAACAAGACGGTCATCCTAATAATTGAACAAAAATAGAACAAATAATAAAATACGCTCCTCTTTCTCCTCTCTCTTGTGGAGAGAGGTTGAGGGAGAGGCTTAAAAATAACAATTATGAAGCAACATTTATTTCTCATATTCCTTGCCTTACACATAACGGTTTTTGCACAAAACGTAGTAACTGTTGAGCGTCCCAATACCACCGGCGGTACGATTGTGGCAAGAGAACGCATTATACTCAAACCCGGATTCTCCTTTAAGGCGACCGCCACCACCTCTCTTCGCGCCTATATTGACCCGTTAATGACCGGAGAAGATGATGATGACGACAACATAATCATAGAAGAAAACCGGACGATTTCGGCATCCGGAAATTACATTATAACCATTACGCCATTGGATGCCACCTCGAAAGCAAGTATTGATGACAACGGCAAGTTGGAGATTGACGAAAACACAAGAGCCTTGGTGAATATACAATATTTCGATGGCTTTGGCCGCCCTATTCAGCAGGTGCAGGCAGGAGTTACGCCTTTATTTAACGATTTGGTTGCCTATCAGGAGTATGATGCTTTTGGACGGGCAAGTAATTCATGGCTGCCTTCTATGGCAACCGGTAACTATGGAGCTTTTATTTCTCCCAATTCCTACAAAGCCATGAACGCCAACAGAGATAATCCCTACTCCTATCCGGTGTATGAGGATTCTCCCTTGGGCAGAGTACTGGAACAATACGGACCGGGTAAAGCTTGGCATCAAAACAGCAAATCAATAAAAATGACCTATATAACTCTTAATTCAGCTATAGGTTCCCCTTCTTTTGACATTCCCTATTTTACAACAACAGACGATAGAACTACAGTAAGCATAACTCGTTCGTCGAATTTGCATAATTATAGCAATGCTCAATTATATTACATTGTAGAAACCAAAGATGAAGACGGCAACCAATCCTACACTGCTACCGACAGGCTGGGACGAGTGGTTTACACCAAGCAAATGGACGGAGGCACAGCCGTAGAGACCTGCTACATCTACGACGGCTTCGGCAATCTGCGGGCGGTATTACCTCCTTTGGCTGTCTTTACTTCCGGCGAACGCAATGAATCAGACCAAACAATCAAAGATTATGCCTACCTCTATAAATACGACAGCCGAAACCGCTGCATCGCCAAGAAATTACCGGGAGCCGAGTGGATTTATTACATTTACGACAATGCCGACCGCCTGATATTTACGCAAGACGGAGAAAACCGCGCAAAAAACGAATGGATATTTTCTATCCCCGATGAACTCGGACGGATTGCTATAACAGGAGTTTGTAATAACGCATTCGACTATACGAAAAATCCACTGGGAACTGCCGTAGCCAAAGCTACCTATTATGCCAACAATGGATATTCCATATCCGGCGGCTTTATCCTTTCCAATACGCGGATACTCTCTACCAATTATTATGACGACTACAACTTTACAGGAAATAATACAAATTTTCAATACAACGAGGAACAGGGCTATGGCACCCGCTATGAAACGAGCAACAAAGGGATGCTTACCGGCACACGAACCGCCCAACTGTTGCCGGACAGAACCATATCCTCCAACACGCTAACCGAGGCTGTGTACTATGATTACCGTGGCAGGGTGATACAAGCAAAATCGAACAACTCTATGTATAGGGGATACGACCGGACGTATATCGTCTATAACTTTGCCGGGCAGCCGACCAAGAAAAAGCAAACATATATGGACTCGGCTATGCCCGACACAGAATACACCTACAAGTATGACCACGCGGGGCGGTTGATTAAAACAACCCACCAATTGGCAGACAACAAACCGGTTACGCTTACCGAAAATACGTATGATGAGTTGGGTAGATTAAGAACATCTCAAAAACATAATCTTGACGGACATAAAACAACTTACAATTATAATATACGGTCGTGGGTAACAATTATGAGCAGTCCGTTTTTTGTTGAGGAATTGTGCTATAACACGGTGTCAATACCAAGCGGAGAGAGCTATTACAACGGTAATTTAGCTGCAATAACATGGCAGTTTTGGGATTCATCTGCTCGTTACGGATGTGCATTCTCGAATGGATATAATTTCTACTACGACAATTTGTCTAGATTGACACAAGCCAAATATTGGGAATGTGGTTCATCAAGTACTCCAATTGAAGACCAGAGTATGCCCCTCATCACCTACGACAAGCACGGCAACATCACCGCCCTGCAACGCTACGGTAACACCGCTCTTACAAGATTCGGTTTGATAGACGACTTAAAAATGGAGTACACCGGCAACCAACTCACAAAAGTAACCGACGACGGTCAATACGTCTCACTCAGCACCTCAATGGATTTCAAGGATTATGTTGATATAGACTATGTTGATAAGAATAACGGCGAATACGCCTACAACGCCAACGGCGCAATGACCAAAGATTTAAACAAGGGAATCAGCAATATTCAATATAATTTATTAAATTTGCCGCGACAAATGGACATCAAAAGTCCGGTAGCCGAGGCAAGGAACGAATATACCTACTCGGCAACGGGCGAAAAGTTGAAAGTAGTGCAGCGGTGGAATCCGAGCTACTCAACAACGCCGGTTATCGGTTCGGGTGTCAATACAAGTTCTTTGATAATGACCAAAACCACCGAATATTCGGGCGATATGATTTTCGAGAATGGCGCGCTGAAACGGATTTTAGTGGATGGCGGGTATATTGAAAATGGCGTTTACTATTTTTACGTTACCGGTCACTTGGGGAATAATTATGCGGTAGTTAGTCAGAGCGGTGAAGTAATACAGAAAAATCGGTATTATCCGTTTGGGATGAGTTTTGCGAGTGATGTGGGGCAGGATAAGCAACCGTATAAGTATAACAACAAGGAACTTGACCAAATGCACGGGTTGAATCTATACGACTATCACGCACGTTGGTATGACCCAACAGGGTGGTTTACTACGATGGATCCGTTGGCGGAGAAGTATTATTCTTTGTCTCCGTATGCCTTCTGTTCCAACAACCCCATTATGTTTATCGACCCCGATGGGCGAGACCCGATTTATGCAAAGAATTTTTGGGGTAATACAAGACTGATTGGTGATGATGGTTTGGAAAACAATATGTCGTATCTTGTTCGTGGCTCTACGGCGAGAGAAGTAAAATCGGCGACCAAAGCAGGAGAAAACTATACAGGCTCATTAGCACAAAGTAACAATGTATTTCATATTCCAACAGGTGGTGTGATGGACGATGTAATTTCTTCGGTAAACGACACCAGAACTTCACAAAGAGAACACGGCGGACACGCAAACTTTGGTGATGCTAATGCTACTCGTTGGGATGAGGGTCCCGCTGCTATTCCATTCACAGATGAAAATGGAAATCAGGGTGCAAGAGCAACATTAACAATGTTTCAAATCAATGGAAGAAATGAAATGCCTGCCGATGCGTCTAATGTGCAGTATTGGTGGCATACGCACCCTAACACAACTGTAAATGGAGTTTCATTAGGAGGTTCAAACCCTTCCGATGCTGATTTTAGAGGACAGACAACAATGACTAACAGAAATTTTCAAGGTAATACTTTTGTTATTGGCACTCGAACAAACAGAGTAACTTTTTTCAATAACACAAGACCTTTGATAACCGTTAAGTATTCTGACTTTCAAAGAATGGGAGGCAGGTAATGAAAACTGTATTATTTTCTTTTTTAATGTTATCTCTTGTATCTTGTTCAACGATGATGCACAATGTTAAGAAAAACAATAATTTTACAGAAAGGACAATTTCCGGACTGTTAGAGAAGAATGGGAATGTATTTTATATTCGTCCTGATTTAGGTACATTTTCAACAGTGTGGACATATAGTGAAGACAAAATAGAGATATATAAATTGGTAAAAGGCAAAGTTCGTGAACAAAAAGAATATCCAAATAATGGTATTTCTAATTATCAGATACCTACTTCCAAAGAATTAGGTTTGGATATAGGTACACATTGTAGTTTTGTATTAGGTGGAGAACTTTTTGGTTTTAAAATAAAAAGAGACTTAGAAATACAAGATTTTGGTTGGGGGTTTGATATAGAGTGTTTAACCGGCAACACCTTTCAATCTGCTTTTTTGAATAAAATTGTTGCCGACATTAACACTTATAATATGTGGAATATTCAATATCAATAATCAAACAGCCCCGCAGTTTTGCGGGGTTTGTTTTTTCTATCGTTGCCGCCGTTGGCGGCAATAAAAAAAAGAGGGGGGATTTTGCGGCTTCGCCGCAATAAAAAAGAAAATAAAAGAAAAAAATAATGCAGTCGGGGGCGGCTTGGCGCAGGTGGGGGGTAAAGCGATATTTGCAAGGGCGGCGTACTTCTCCCCCCACTTGCGCCAAGCCGCTTGCTCACTTCCCGCCGTTTTCTGTTCCGTTTGTCGCTTGTTTTTCTATTAGATTTTGTTTTTAGGCTCACTTTTACCTCTAAAAACCCTCATTTTTGCCGTTTTCAAAAAAAGTTATCAACAATCGGTATTTTTATATTTATCCTTTTGATTTTCTGCGCTTTGCACCCTCTTTTCTGCCCTTTTCTCTCTTTTTTATCAACCCTTTGAAGACAGGCGTTTCGGAGGAGTTGGCGGGGCTTTTTCTTCTGTGTTTTTTGGTGGTGTTTTTGGTAGTTTTTTCTGTTCTTTTTTGGTGTTTTTCGGGGCGGTTTTGGTTGTTGTTTTTGTTTCTTTTTGGGGTTGTTTTCGGGCGGTTTTTGTTCGTTTTGGCGGTGTTTTGTTGTTGGGGTTGGGTTCTCTATTGTTTTTTTACTTGTTTTTCAGTATTTTACGATTTATTATTGTTTGATTTATTTGCATTTTTTGTGTATTTTTTTGTTTTTCCGCCGTTGGCGGACATTTTTTTCCCCCCTCTTTTTTTATCCCGCTATTGCGGGATTTATTTCTTTGATTTTTAGTGATTTATTAGTTTATTTTTGTTTGGCGGTTTGCTTGTTCTATTTTTGCCGCCGCCTTTGGCGGTCGGTTTTTTGCCCCCTTTTTTATCCCGCTTTGCGGGATTTATTTCTTTGGTTTTTAGCGATTTATCGGCTTGTTTTTGGTTGGTGTTTTGGCTGTTCTATTTTTGCCACCGCCTTCGGCGGTCGATTTTTGCCCCTTTTTTTGTCCCGCTTTGCGGGATATATGTTTTTGATTTTTAGCAGTTTAATGGTCTGTTTTTTGCATTTTTTTGTTTGCTCTTTTGTTTTTCCTGTTCCCGCCGTTGGCGGGATATTTTCGCCCTCTTTTTTTTCGCTTTCAGCGATATTATATTTTTGATTTTTAACGGTTTAACGGTCGGTTGGCGAGCAGGCGGCTTGGCGCAATTGGGGGGATAACTGCGCTGCACTTGCAAATACCGCTTTACCCCCCAACTGCGCCAAGCCGCTTTCGGGCATTTGAAAAGGATATTTTTCACACTCTTTTTCTTTGATATTTAGCGATTTATATATTTGTTTATGTCCGTTTTTCGGGCTTGCTTTTGGGCGTTTGCTGTTTGGTTTTTGGTTGCTCGTTTTGTTGTCGTTTTTGTGGTTTATTTTTGGTTTTCGGGGGCTTTTATTTTCTGTTTTTCTTCTTTGGTTTTTTGCTTTTTTTCGGGCTGTTTTTCACCCCGCCAACTCCTCCGAAACGCCTGTCTTCAAAGGGTTGATAAAAAAGAGAGAAAAGGGCAGAAAAGAGGGTGCAAAGCGCAGAAAATCAAAAGGATAAATATAAAAATACCGAT
>Ga0209737_10000202_pt1 | contig 53638 bp, 43 predicted proteins | sample TergutCu122P3_FD_187284 | JGI IMG/M metagenome (GOLD analysis project Ga0209737, IMG submission 187284) | Cubitermes ugandensis P3 segment gut microbial communities from Kakamega Forest, Kenya - Cu122 P3 (SPAdes) (version 2) | ecosystem: Host-associated > Arthropoda: Insects > Digestive system... | reverse complement strand
AAATGCGTCATTGCGAGCGAAGCGAAGCAATCCAGAAAAATTAACCGCAAAATTCATAGGTCGTGGTGAGCGTAGCGAACCGCGACGTTTTGGTCTCACGCGAAGGCGTGGTTTTGTAGGGGCGGGTTTCAAACCCGCCCTTCGTATTTCACGCGGAGCAAGTCTAAAATTCCCCTCTCCCGCTTGCGGGAGAGGGGTAGGGGAGAGGGGAAGCTTTTTTACAGCCGTTGGGGTTCGCTGCGCTCACCCCAACCTACGCTAAAGCGCTTTCTGTTTAGTTGCGCACACTTTCGCGTTGCGCCGTTTTGTTCCCTCCCCTTCAAGGCATAGGTATCTACACAAGTGCTCTGCTTTTCTCACACATTCCAAGCAGCGCCGTAGGCGCGCAACGTGAGTAACCGTCGGTGGAGCGTGAGCGTAGCGAACGCGGAACCGGCGGAGACAGACAGCACCATCGCCCAGCCCTGCAAGGGCTGAACAGACATTATTCAGCCCTTGCAGGGCTGGGGGAGTGTTGGATGTTCGCTTTCCGCCGGTTTCGCTCGCGATGCTCGCTCCACCGACGGTTACTCATATTACGCCACTTCGGGGCTACTCCCATACTTGTGTAGATACCTATGCCTTCAAAGGGAAGGCTGGGGTGGGGATGGGGTTGTTTGCTGTGCATAATTAAACCAAAACCGCGCTAATCCCAACTCAACGTCCCGCCCGTCTGATATTCCGTCACCCGCGTCTCGAAGAAATTCTTTTCTTTTTTCAGGTCGATGACTTCCGACATCCAGGGGAACGGGTTGTCGGCGCCGGGGAAAAGTAAGTCAAGGCCGATTTGCTGGCAACGCCGGTTGGCGATGAAGCGCAGGTACTCTTTGAACATCGGCGCATTGAGTCCCAACACACCGCGCGGCATCGTGTCCTCCGCGTAAGCGTATTCGAGATCGACCGCTTTTCTGATGAGGGCGCTGATGTCCTGTCTGAATTCGGGTGTCCACAGATGCGGATTTTCGAGCTTGATGGTGTTGATCATATCGATGCCGAAGTTGCAGTGCATCGACTCGTCGCGCAGGATGTACTGATACTGTTCGGACGCGCCGACGAGTTTGTTCTGACGACCAAGCGCCAGGATTTGCACGAAGCCGACGTAGAAGAACAAGCCCTCCATGATGCAGGCGAAAACGATCAGCGACTTCAGTAATTTCTGATCGTTCTCGATGGTGCCTGTCTGGAAGGCTGGATTCGTCAGCGTGTCGATAAATGGCATTAAGAAGGCGTCTTTTTCCGCAATCGACTTGATTTCATGGTAGGCGTTGAAAATTTCGCCTTCGTCGAGGCCGAGACTTTCGACGATGTATTGATAAGCGTGCGTGTGAATCGCTTCCTCGAACGCTTGCCGCAACAGGTATTGGCGGCATTCCGGCGCGGTGATGTGGCGGTAGGTGCCGAGCACGATGTTGTTCGCCGCCAGAGAATCGGCGGTGGAGAAAAAGCCGAGGTTGCGAATGACGATGAGCCGTTCGTCGTCGGTCAATCCGTTCGGGTTTTTCCACAGCTCGATGTCGCGCTGCATGTTCACTTCCTGCGGCATCCAGTGGTTCGCGCAACCGGCGAGATACTTGTCCCAAGCCCAGTTGTATTTGAACGGCACGAGTTGGTTGACATCGGCCTTGCCGTTGATGATGAATTTGTCTTCGACGCGCACACGGCGGGTCGCAATGTGTTTCGCGGCGGCTTCGGCCAGTGCGCGGTCGGTTGCGCTGGGCGCGGCGACTTCTTCAAAAGTTAACATGGGGTTCTCCGTTTTTGATTCATTTTAACTGAAAAATCTTTTAACCACGAAAGGCACGAAAAACACGAAAGGGTTATGGCGCGAGAGCATTTCCTGTTTGGTTGTACACACTTCCGCGCTATGCCACTTTGTTCCCTCCCCTTCAAGGGGAGGGTTAGGGTGGGGATGGGGTTGCTTACCGTACGCATTTAAATCGAAACCGCTCTGGATTCATCTTTTAAAAGATTTTTTTCGTGGTCTTCGTGTTTTTCGTGGTTCCTGTTTTTGATTTTTGCGCGCTGATTTGCTTATTGACAAGCTTCACACGTCGGATCGTCGATCGCGCAGAATTTCGGCGCGGCGTCTTCCGTCGAAGCCGTCGGCGCATGCGCCGACACGGCATTCAATTCGCCGCCGCGGCCGGTCGATTTTTCGGCGGAGCTGACGGCCAGCGCCCGCAGGTAATACGTCGTTTTCAGCCCTTTCGTCCAGGCGAGTTTGTAGGTGTCGTCGAGTTTTTTGCCGGACGCGCCCGCCATGTAGATGTTGAGGCTTTGCGCCTGGTCGATCCATTTTTGTCGGCGCGACGCCGCTTCGACGATCCAGTGCGGTTCGATTTCAAACGCTGTTGCGTACAGTTCACGAAGGTTCGACGGTACGCGCTCGATCTTCGCCAGCGAGCCGTCGAAGTATTTGAGGTCGGCGATCATCACATCGTCCCACAAATCCAGTTCCTTCAGATCGTTCACCAGTTGTTCATTGACGATGGTGAATTCGCCGGAAAGGTTCGACTTGACGTAAAGGTTCTGGTAATCCGGTTCGATGGATTGCGATACGCCGATGATGTTTGAAATCGTCGCGGTCGGCGCGATGGCGACGCAGTTCGAGTTGCGCATTCCGCGCGCTTTGATCTGCTTGCGCAGCGCGTCCCAATCGAGCGTCGAGGACGCATCGACATCGACGTAACCACCGCGCGCGTCTTTCAGAAGCGCCATCGAATCGTAGGGCAGAATGCCGCGATCCCACAAACTGCCTTTGTAGCTCGAATAAACGCCGCGCTCCTGCGCCAGTTCGCTCGACGCCCAGTAAGCGTAATAACACATCGCTTCCATCGACGTGTCGGCAAAACGCACGGCGGCATCCGACGCATACGGTACGCGCATCAGATGCAAACAATCCTGAAAACCCATCAGACCGAGACCGACCGGGCGGTGTTTCAGGTTGGCGTTCTTCGCTTTGTCAACGGCGTAGTAGTTGATGTCGATCACGTTGTCGAGCATGCGCATTGCGGTGCTGACGGTCTGCTTCAGTTTGTCGAGATCGAGTTGCCAGCCTTTGCCTTCCGTTTTTTTCATGTGAGCGACGAGGTTGATCGAGCCGAGGTTGCAGACGGCGATTTCGTCGGGGCCGGTATTCAAGGTAATTTCGGTACACAGATTGGAACTGTGAACAACGCCGACGTGTTGTTGCGGCGAACGCGCATTGCAGGGGTCTTTGAAGGTGATCCAGGGGTGGCCGGTCTCGAAGAGCATCGACAGCATCTTGCGCCACAACTGCACGGCAGGCAGCTTCTTGAAAAGCCGAATTTCGCCGCGCTCGGCCTTCGCTTCATAGGCGGTGTAGGCGTCTTCAAACGCTTTGCCCCACAGGTCGTGCAAGTCGGGAACATCGGACGGCGAGAACAGCGTCCATTCGCCGTTTTCCATCACCCGCTTCATGAACAGATCGGGAATCCAGTTGGCGGTGTTCATGTCGTGCGTGCGGCGGCGGTCGTCGCCGGTGTTCTTGCGCAGGTCGAGGAATTCTTCGATGTCGAGGTGCCAGCTTTCAAGATAGCAGCACACCGCGCCTTTGCGTTTGCCGCCTTGATTCACCGCCACCGCCGTGTCGTTGACCACTTTCAAGAACGGCACCACGCCCTGCGAGCGGCCATTGGTGCCCTTGATGTGCGACCCCATCGCTCGCACGTTCGTCCAGTCGTTGCCCAGCCCGCCGGCGAATTTCGACAACAGCGCATTCTCTTTGATCGCTTCGTAGATACCGTCGAGATCGTCGGCGACGGTCGTCAGATAACACGACGACAGTTGTGAACGCTGCGTACCCGAATTGAACAGCGTCGGCGTCGAACTCATGAAATCGAACGACGACAACAGATTGTAGAACTCAATGGCGCGAACGGTGCGGTCTTTTTCTCGCAACGCCAGTCCCATCGCCACCCGCATGAAAAAACATTGCGGCAATTCAAAGCGACGGCCTTCGCTGTTGCCGTGACTGAAACTGCGATCATAGGGATCGTTCAGAAAATAGCGGTCGTACAGCGTTTGCAAACCGAGATAACCGAATTGCAGATCGCGCTCCGGTTTCAGCGCCGCGCCGAGTTTGGCGAGATCGAACGTCGCCAGTTCCTTGTTCAACAAACCGATCCTGATGCCGTGCGCGATGAACTTCGGAAAGTACGCCGGATACTGCTGCGCCATGTCGGCTTGCGTGGCCGCGACGCCGAGCGCCTCGAAGCGCAGCGAATCGAGCAGCAAGCGCGCCGTCACATAGGAATACACCGGGTCTTTTTCGATCAGCGTGCGACCGGCCAGCACCACCGCCTTGCGCACTTCGGCCATCGGCACGCCGTCGTACAAATCCTTGCGCGTCGCTTTCAGAATGCGCTCCGGTTCCGCCGCCGCCAACCCTTCGCACGAAGAACGAATCAGATGTTCAAGCCGCGCCATGTCCAGCGGTTTCGACACGCCATCTTCAACGACATGCAGTTCCGGCGTTGTCGTTTTTTCCACCACCGCCTTCGCGGCGGCAGCGCGTTCCTGCGCTCGCCGTTCGCGGTACAACACATAAGCGCGCGCGACCTCATGCTCGCCGCCGCGCATCAGCGCCAACTCGACCTGATCCTGTATTTCTTCGATATGAATGGAGCCGCCTTCCGGCTTGCGGCGCATCAACGCCTGGATGACCGTCTCCGTCAGTTTGGCGACCTGATCGCGCATCGCGGCGCTGGCGGCGGTCTGATCGCCGCACACCGCCAGGAATGCTTTGGTCATTGCCACGGAAATCTTGCCGGGTTCAAAACCGACCACCGACCCGTTGCGGCGAATCACTTGATAGCGGGCCGTGCGCGGATCGGAGGGCAGGGAAGGGTTGGCAGATGCAGATGTGGCAGGTGCAGATGTGGCAGATGCTATTGATGGGGAAGCTACAGACACAGACATGAAAACCTCGAAATTAAGTAAGAACTGACCGCAACAGGCGAAAAGCCCGCTTTTCCGGAGCTTTCGCGCGGCGATGCCGGTTCTGCGACGCTTCGGAAAAGGAACGGAATCCTACTATATTTAGCGGGATTTTTCTATAGTCGGCTACATATGGTGGTGACAGGTGAAAATGTCGCTATAAAGCAATCGCATCAGCATATGGGCTGAGGCGCCCCGAAAACCCCGTCGAAACAATCGGATACGCGCATCTGCTCATATTCAAGCGCGCTCTTTTCACATTCCATCAACAGCTTAACCCAGAGTTATCCACAGGTTTCAGGGGGGGATCAGAGATCAGAGGTCAGAGGTCAGAGGTCGGGAATCAGAACGTAGGGGCGCGATTTATCGCGTCCCTTGTACGGGCAAAACGCATCGACAATGCCGTAGGGGCGGCAATTTTGCCGCCCGCAACATTACAAACCCCCGTCGGCTTCGCCGACACCCCCTTTCAAAAGGGGGCTTTTCTTCTTCGCTGCTTAGCGTGAATAAAAAAGCCGTCATTCTGCGCGACGCGAAGCGACGTCGCAGCAGGCGTAGCCCGGATAAGCGAAGCGCCATCCGGGAGAGTTGCCTCACGCGAAGACGCGAAGAATGGAGTGTTCTTTCTTCGCGTTCCTGGCGGTTAAATTGTCTTTGGAGCGCGGGCGTCCCGCCCGCATTCTGTGTACGCCGTAGCCCCCACCTCCGCGTGAGATGGTTTTTTTATGCCAATTCCAGCAACGCCGTCAATTTAACAAGCGCGTCTTCAACAACGACCGAGGGCGCCCGCTCGACTTTCCGTACTTTTCTGGCGTTCAGGTCGAGCATCCTGATTTTGTTCATCAACGCGACGCCCTGCGTTTTGCAACCCGTGCCGCTCAAGGCGACGGCAAATCCTGCGTAGCGCGCAAAATCGCCGCCTTGCGTAATGGGCGCAATGAGGGTATCGCCGAGTTTGTTGAATTCTTTTGTGGTGAGGACGAGCGCGGGTCTGACGCCGCGCTGCTCATGCCCCATCACGGGGTCTAAAGGGACATTGACAATATCGCCGCGATCAAAATGAGGCATCACAGCACCTCGTTGCCTACGGGGCGGGCGTTGTCCCACCATTCCAGATCGGCAGGCGGCGGCGCCGACAAATCGCATTGCGCGATCAAATCGGCCAGGGTCACTTTGGATTTACGGGTCAAGACGATTTTTCCGTCGTCGGCGGTCAAGGTCATCGGCTGCCCCGCTGAAAGCCGGAACTCTTTCAGAACAGACGGAGGCAAAACGGCGACGGTGCTGTTTCCATAACGGCGAAGGACGATTTCCATGTTTGTGTGTAAAGCATTGTTGAACATGGCGAGATTGTAGTCCTGAAAACGCGGGATGTAAAGCATTGCTTTACTCGGAAACGCAGGGGGCGTCTCGCCAGCATTTTGCACGGCTCCCGAATGGCGCTTCGCTTATCCGGGCTACACGCGCTTCCGCTATAATCCCCGTTTCCGCCGGTTTTGCGGCAGAGCGCTCCGCTTCTCTGTCTGTCCGGTTTTCCATCTGCCCGTGTTTTGTTTCAAGAGGCTTGCTTTGCGTCTTACCCATATCAAACTTTCCGGCTTCAAGTCGTTCGTCGATCCGACGACGATCGCCACTCCCGGCCAATTGGTCGGCATCGTCGGGCCGAACGGCTGCGGCAAATCCAACGTGATCGACGCGGTACGCTGGGTGCTCGGCGAATCGAAAGCCTCGGCGCTGCGCGGCGAATCCATGCAGGACGTGATTTTCAATGGCGCCGGCGAGCGCAAGCCTGTTTCGCGCGCTTCGGTGGAACTGCATTTCGACAACAGCGCCGGTCGCATCGGCGGTCAGTGGGGACAATACACCGAGTTGTCGATCAAACGGGTGCTGACCCGCGACGGCGACAGCACGTATTACATCAACAACATTCCGGTGCGTCGCCGCGACATTCACGATCTCTTTCTCGGCACCGGGCTCGGTCCGCGCGCTTACGCGATCATCGAGCAGGGGATGATTTCGCGCGTGATCGAAGCGAAGCCGGAAGAATTGCGCGTTTTTCTCGAAGAAGCGGCCGGCGTTTCCAAATACAAGGAGCGGCGCAAGGAAACCGAGGGGCGCTTGTCCGACACCCGCGAGAATCTGGTGCGCATCGAGGACATCCGGCACGAGCTGGGCAATCAGTTGACGCATCTTGCGGCGCAGGCCAGGGTTGCCGCCGAATACCGCGATTACGAAACGCGACTGAAGAACACGCAGCACATGTTGTGGTATTCAAAGCAGCAGGACGCCGCGAAAACGCGCGAACGCTGCCAGGCCGACGTCGGTCAGTTGGCCGTTGCCTTTGAGGCGGCGCAGAGTGAAATTCGCGCGATTGAAACCAAACTCGAACATCTGCGCGATGCGCACTACGCCGCCAGCGACGCGCTGCACGACAAACAGGGCGCGTTCTACGCGGCCAATTCGGAAGTCACGCGCCTGGAGCAACAACTGGCGTTCGCGCGTGAAAATGAAACGCGAATCGCCCAACAGGTCGAACACATCCACAAACAAATCGAGGCGTTGACGACGCAGGAAACGCAACTCGATGGTGAACAGGTTTCGCTGGAAACCGCGCTCGAAAATGCGTTGACCGCGCACGAGCAAGCGCAACAAGAAGAGCGTGAAGCGCAGACGGCGCTGCCAACGCTGGAAGCTGCCGTGCGGGAAGCCGCGCGACAATTCTCCGAATTGCAGCAGAAGATGGCGCAACTGGAACAGACCGTGCGCGTTGCCGAAACCCGCCGCGACAACAGTTTGCGCACCACCGACCGCTTGCGGCAACGCCGCGAAAAACTGGAAGCGGAACTCGCCGCGATGAGCGGGCCGGGTGTCGTGGCGGTTGCCGAAGTTGAAGAACAACTCGCGCAAGAAACCGCCGAATGGCAGAACCAGCAGCAGGCATTGACCGATTTGCAGCAGAACGTGCAGACCTTGCAAGGTCAACAGCGCGACGCGCTTGCGCACTGGCAGGCGCAAAGCAAGGCGCTCACCGATCACACCGCGCGCCATCAGGCATTGGCGGCGTTGCAGGCCAAAATCGGACATCCCGATCTCGATGCCTGGCTGACGCAGAAGGGATTGAACGAAGCCGCTCGTTTATGGCAGAAGCTCGATGTTGAAACCGGTTGGGAAGATGCACTGGAAGCGGCGCTGCGCGAACGACTGAACGCGCTCGAACTCGATTCGCTTGCCGATGTCGCGCACTGGCTCAACAACGGCGATACGGCGCCGAAAATCACGGTGTTTTCGGCGCAACGTTCCGGCGCTGCGCACGTTTCGCCGTCGAACGATGCGCTGTATCACAAATTACGCATTAAAGATTCCCGTTTTGCGCCGTTGCTGGCCGACATGCTGCACGGTGTGCGCTGCCGCGATTCGCTGACGCAGGCGCTTGCCGATCGCGCCGATCTGCCGCCGGGCGGCAGCTTCGTGATTCCGCAGGGACATATCGTCACCGCGCAAAGCGTCACCCTGTTCGCGCCCGACAGCGAATTGCACGGCGTGATCGTTCGCCAGCGCGAACTGGCGCAACTCGATGAACATATCGCGCAAGCCGATGCGCAGGCGCAGGAAGCGCGTCGCGCGCTCGATCAGGCCGAAGAAGCCTTGACCAACGCGCAGAAGGACGAACAGAATCAGCGGACGGCGTTGGCGTCGCAGCAAAAACGCTGTCACAACCTCGAACTGGAACTGGCGCAACTGCGTAAAGAAGCCGAAGCGTTCTCCAGTCGCAAAGCGCAGCTTACGCATGATTGCGACGAGATCAAAACGCTGGAAGCGCAGGAAGCCGAACAGCGCGAATCCATCGCCGCCGAAATCAGCGAAGCGCAAACGCAGTTGCACGACGAGATGACGAAGCGCGAGAGTTTGCGGCACACGCGCAACGAGGCCGACGTGGCGATGGCGCGTGGCCGCGAACGTGTGCGCAACGCTGAGAACGCCGCGCAGGAAGCGCGTTTCGCCGAGCGCAGCGCCCGCGAACGCATGCAGGAATTGGCGCGCCGTCGTCAATCGCTGGCCACACAGAAAACGCAGCAGCAAAGCCTTCTCGGTCAGTTATCCAACGAAAAACAGGCGATCGACTGGTCGCCGGTCGAAGCCTCGTTGCAACAGCAGTTAACCGTTCGCGCCGACGCCGAACAAGCGTTGGCAGAAGCACGCAACCAGCTTGAAACGCTGACCGGCGAATTGCGCGGCGCCGAAGAAGCGCGGCTGACTGCCGAGCATCAGCTTGAGCCGGCGCGTGTTCGTATCGAGGACATGCGTTTGAAAGAACAGGCCGCCGTCTTGCAGGAACAGCAATTCACCGAACAACTGACCGAGGCCGAAGCCGATCTCGATGCGTTACCGGCGATGCTCAAAGCCTGGGGCAGGGGTTCGCTCAACAACGAAATCGACCGTTTGCAAAAAGCGATTACAGCGCTCGGCGCGGTGAACCTGGCCGCGCTCGAAGAATTGACCGTCGCCGAAGAACGCAAAACCTACCTCGACAAACAGTCCGCCGATCTCACCGAAGCGATGACGACGCTGGAAAACGCCATTCGCCAGATCGACAAAGAAACGCGCGAGTTGCTGCAACAAACGTTTGACATCGTTAACAGCAACTTTTCGCGGTTGTTCCCGACCCTGTTCGGCGGCGGTCAGGCCAAGCTGGTGCTGACGGGCGAAGAAATCCTCGATTCCGGCATTCAGGTGTTCGCGCAGCCGCCGGGCAAACGCAACACATCGATTCATCTGCTCTCCGGCGGCGAGAAAGCGCTGACGGCAACTTCGCTGGTGTTTGCGATCTTCCAGTTGAACCCGGCGCCGTTCTGCTTGCTCGACGAAGTGGATGCGCCGCTTGACGATTCGAACACCATCCGTTTCTGCAACCTGGTGCGCGAAATGAGCGCACAAACCCAGTTCATGTTCGTGACGCACAACAAATTGTCGATGGAAATGGCCGTGCAACTGATCGGTATCACCATGCCGGACCCCGGCATGTCGCGCGTGGTCGCGGTTGATATTGCCGAAGCCGTGGATTTTGCGGCGGCGGCGTAGGGCAGATATCAGATATCAGATATCAGAAGGCAGAGGGCAGAGGTTAGTACATAGGTTGGCGGTGAGCGCAGCGAACCCCAACGCTTTGGCTTCACGCGAAGCCGCGAAGAAGAAAACCGTCATTCTGCGCGAAGCGAAGCGTGGCGGGAAGCGGAGTCGCAGAATCCAGCCTCTCTTCCGCTTGCGGGAGAGGGGTGGGGGAGAGGGCGTTCATTTTCTGGATTGCTTCGCTGCGCTCGCAATGACGCGCTCTTCTTCGCGCCTTCGCGTGATCCCAAAAGCTGGGATTCCACTTCATTCCATCCCAGCCTACTGCGCTGATCCCTGATACCTGAATTCATAGGAGCGTTGCGATGTTCACCCGAAACACCTTCAAATTCCTCAGCGAGTTGGGCGCCAACAACAACCGCGCCTGGTTCGATGAAAACAAACCCCGTTATGAGGCGCTGGTGCGCGAACCGGCGTTGGACTTCATCGACGCCATGGTGTTGCCGCTCAAGAAATTCGCGCCGCATTTCCGCGCCGACGCACGCAAGATCGGCGGCTCATTGATGCGGGTGTACCGCGACACACGTTTTGCGAACGACAAAACGCCTTACAAGACGAACATCGGCATTCAATTCCGGCATGAGCTCGCCAGGGATGTACACGCGCCGGGCTTCTATGTGCACATTGCGAACGACGAATGTTTTTTCGCGGCGGGTTGCTGGCGCCCGGAAGCGGACGCGCTCTGGAAAATGCGCAACGCTATTGCGCAGAACCCGGAACAATGGTTCAAGGCGCGAGACGATAAAAAGTTCAATACGCACTGGGCGCTGGACGGCGATGTCCTCACGCGCCCGCCGCGCGGTTTTGCCGCCGACCATGTGGCGATTGACGACCTCAAGCGCAAGGATTACGTCGCGGTCGCGCCGCTGTCGAAAGAGGAAGTGCTTTCGCCGGACTTTGTTAAGCTGACGGCGCAGCGATTTACGGAAGCGGTGCCGTTGATGCGGTTTTTGTGCAAGGCGTTGGAAGTGCAGTATTGAAATAAACGGGGCGCGTATTCAATCAAGTTGATAAAATGGAAAGGAGTAAATAATGCAACCAACACCATTTTGGTTCAAGACTTTCATTGTGCTGTCGATTCTTCTTGCGCTGGCCGGGGGTATCGCTGATACAGTCCTGTTGTTTTCTTCGTCTGAAGCGTTGTCTGAGGCGCTTCAAGAAGAGATTGGCGGCTCGGAGGATTCCATGACGTCATTAGGATGGCTTATTACTGCCGTTGCTATCATCATTGCTGTAGCTGAAACAGTAGGACTTCTCTTATTCAAACGATGGGGGCGAGCGCTGGCATTGTACTCATGTGTGCCGGTAATAGTTTTGCTGATGGTGTTTATACGAGAACCATGGCTGACTTCAATGATATCCACTGGTTTGTACGCAGTGTCCTCTATTCTTTGGGGTGCTGTGCTGGTCATGGCATACTGGTCGCCAGTGAAGGAACGCTTTGAGTCGAACTAAAGCAGACGAAGCCCCATCCCCACCCCAGCCCTCCCCTTGAAGGGGAGGGAGCTTTCCGTTCCTTCGCGGCTTTGCGTGAAAAAAAAAGCCGTCATTGCGAGCGAAGCGGGGCAATCCAGAAAACCATCTCACGCGAAGGCGCTAAGCCGCGAAGGAACGATCCCCTCTCCCGCTTGCGGGAGAGGGGTGGGGGAGAGGGCGGTGGGGAAGGGGTTCTCTGGATTCTGCGGCGTCGCTTCGCTTCGCTCGCAATGACGCCATGCTTGCCCAAATGTCTGAGCCTTGAAGGAGATTAGAGGCCGTGTCAGCCCTTATCTGCTTCGACAGCCCTGAGAAAACCGCTCAAAGAGCGTTCAGGACTTTCGCTGAAAAGTCGTTCAAGGGTTTCGATCTGTTGGCAGCGATCCAGCCGGAAGCAGCGGTAATCGCTGCGTTTTTCACACCAGGCGGCAAGCAGCCAGACCTGTCCCCAGAAAAACAGTCCGAGAGGTTGGATGTCGCGCTGGGTACGACGTGACTGCTCATCGACGTAATCGATGTGCAATACCTGGCGTTGGATCATGGCACTGTGTATCTGATCGAAAAAGGCGCGGACGGCATCGCGGTCACCGAAATCGGGCGCAAAAATACGGGATGCTTCGGCGGTGATGCGCCGCTCGTGCGGCAGCGCGGCGATCAGTTTTTCCTGCGCGGATTCGGCAGCCTCGGCAAGCGACTTGCCGCCCCAGGTTTTGAGCAGACGCATTCCGGCAATCAGCGCTTCGACTTCGTGGGCGCTGAACATCAGCGGGGGAATGTCGTAGTGCGCGTTCAGTCGGTAGCCGACACCGGCTTCGCCTTCGACCGGAACGCCTGAAAGCGACAGGTCGCGGATGTCGCGGTAGATCGTGCGCTCGGAAACACCGAGCCGTTCAGCGAGGTTGGCAGCCGTCGTCAAGCGCCGTCCGCGCAACATCTGGACGATTTGAAAAAGGCGATCAGCGCGGCGTGTCATGGTGTTGGCGCCAGCTAGAGTCTTTACAGCTTTTCAATTTCGCTTGTGTCCGTCGCGCACAAGCGGATACGATGCCCGTCAGGGTCCAGCGCAACAAAGGTGTATCCAAATTCCAGTTGCGTCGGCGGTAGCGCCATCGGTATGTTGCGGGCTTTGAAATCGCGGTAGGCGGCATTCACTTCTTCAACCGTGATATCACCGAGACACAATTCAAATCCGCCGAAGGCGGGCTGTGGTTTGGGTTCAATATCATGCTTCGTCTGCAATCCCAGAATAAAGTTGTCCTTCAACAAGAACACAGAAAACCCCGGAAAAGTTTCGACAGGAGCTTCGCCAAAAAGGGATTCGTAGAATTTCGTGCTGGCATCTACATCGTTGACGTACAGGATGACACTATTAGGCTTAAACACATCATTTCTCCTAAGTCTTGTGCAGGCTTTTCACTCCCTCTTCCGCAAGCGGGAGAGGGGTGAAAAGCACCCTTTTCAAAGGGGGTGTCGGCGAAGCCGACGGGGGTTTGTATTATTGTCGGTGGATTGCGCTTCGCTTATCCACCCTACGTTGACGTGATCGGCGAACAGATTTCGACGAGAAAGCCGTCGGGGTCGGCAACGTAGGCGGTCGTTTGACCCCAGGGCATTTCCTCGACATCCTGCACCAGACGTGCGCCTGCCTGAACCGCCCGCTCGAGCGCGGCGGCAACTTCGTCGGTCTCCAGTGCGACTTCAAAACAGGGCGCTCCGAGCTTCGGGGGAGAGGGATGGATGCCAAATTGCGCCATCGCTGTGCGCGATACAAAGGTGAGCGTGGTGCTACCTGTATCCAGTTCGGCGAAATCTCCGCTTTCGCAAAGCCTCTTTCGTTTCAAGCCAAAAGCCTGTTCGTAAAACGCAAGCGTTCTGGCAACGTCTTCGACATAAAGAATGGTGAGGTATTCCGAGGGAGAACCGTTCGTTCCGTCAGTGGATGGACGTTCAAAAAAAATATCGACGAGAAAGCCGTTGGGGTCGGCGACGTAGGCGAATTGACCCCAGGGCGCTTCTCTGACGTCTTGCACCAGACGCGCGCCCGCCTGAACCGCCCGTTTGAGTGCAGCGGCGATGTCATCGGTCAACAGCGCGAATTCAAAGCAGGGCGCTTCGCTATCAGGGAAAGAAGGATTCTTGCCCAGTTGCTTCATCATGCTGTGCGAGGTAAATGCAAGCGAGGCGCTTCCCGTATCCAGTTCGCCAAAACTTCCTCCGGTGCCGTCCTCGTGCAGGGATTTTCGTTTCAAGCCAAATGCCTGTTCGTAAAACGCGAGGGTTTTGGCAACGTCTTCGACATAAAGAATGGTGTATCCGAGTTTCATGTTTGATCTCCGAGGGGTGTGTGTCCTTGTATTCTGGGGGAGGGCTCCTGACAGCGTTGTGTCAGGAGGCTATGGATCGCCTGCTCCGGGGTCGCCAGCCCCAACAGTGCCGAACATGATGTTCCAGGCAGGTTCTCTGAAGCCGGTTTTCGTTCGATCCCGGTACACCCACCGGGGCGTGGCCAGACTGCCGTAGCGCGTCAGGTCGTTTTCGCAAGCGCGGTCAATGCTGGCGTTGCATTCTTTGTAGGGAATGTTGTTTCTTGCGAGCCATGTTCGGGCTTGCGCACATGGGGGGCAGGTTGTGGTCGTGTAGAGCAGGAGGCCGCCATCCGCGCGGTAGCTCATGTAGATGGGCGCACGGTCGCCAAACGTGAATTCATTGAAAAGCTGCCATCGCCAGGGTTGTTCGGAAAATCCGGCTCCGGTTTTTCCTTGATAGACCCAACGCGGCAGGTCTTTTTCGTTGAAGCTCCTGAGCTGTTTTTTGCAGCTCGCGCTCTGGCTGGTGTTGCACTCGACGAAGGCGGCCTTTCTTTTTTCCAGAAAATGTCTGGCCGTGTCGCATTCGCTGCAATCGTTTTCCGTGAAGAGGATAACGGAGGTTTGCGATTGTTCGTAAACATCGAGCGTGACCGCGTGGTGCGAATAAAAATAAACCCCCATTGCTCCCGCAAGAAGGACAAACAGCGCGGCCATCAGGAAAGGGGTCTTGTATCGTTTCATGAGACGTCGTTCACCGTTTCATTGCCAATGGCGCCAATGGGGTCTTTGCCGATGGCGGTAAGAAAGACTTCATTGGAGACGCCGGAAGAATAAGCATGTCATGATTCTACACCAGGCCGCGCATGTTCTGACGCAGGTCTTGACGTCTTTGCGTTTCTTGCGCAGAATTCCCGAAGTCCTGGGCTTTTAAGGCCTGGGATGACAGTGACTCGGGGTGTCCGTCGGCGTTTTATGTCCAACGGACTGAGAACAGACCCGCATCACCTGATCCGGTTCATACCGGCGTAGGGAGGTCACAGCGCAGCTTCTCGCGTGCCTCCTCTTTTATGTGCTTTGCTTTTCAAGAGGATTCTATGGCGCAACTTTTATCTTCTCAAACCGCCGTGTGCTATTGGCAACGTGTGCGCACGGCGACGCCACTCGTGTTTTGCATGACCAACGATGTGGTGACGAACTGGACGGCAAACGTGTTGCTGGCCGCAGGTGCGTCACCAGCGATGTTGTCCGACCCGTCGGAGTCCGAAGCTCTGGCGGCGGTGGCATCGGCGTTGTCGATCAATGTCGGGACTTTGCACGTAGCGCAGGCGGAAGCGATGAAGAAAGCCGTCGCTTCGGCGCAACGGGCAGGAAAACCCTGGGTGCTCGATCCGGTGGCGGTGGGCTTGCTTCCGCTCCGAACGGAACTTTGTCGTGACTTGCTTCGTGAAAGTCCGACAGTGATTCGCGGCAACCCTTCGGAAATTCTTGTGCTGGCCGGTGAAGCGTCGCAAGGTCGCGGCGCGGACAGCACGCAAAGCAGCGATGAAGCGTTGGCGGCGGCAAAACATCTGGCGCTTGGCGCGAAAACCATCGTCGCGGTGACCGGCGCGTCGGATTACATCACCGACGGAGAACGCACCTTGCGCATCGACAACGGCCATCCGCTGTTGCAGCGCGTCACCGGAACCGGCTGCGCATTGTCGGCGCTGGTGGCGGCGTATGTATCGACCGCTTTAAACCGAAGCGAAGCATTGGATGCGGCGGCGAGCGCTTGCGCTGTTTTTTCGATTGCCGGTGAAGAAGCCGCGCAAAAAGCGCTTGACCGAAATGAAGGATCGGGCAGTTTCGCCGTGTACTTGCTCGATGCGCTGACAACGCTCGACGAAACCACCCTCGAAAAAAGAATGGAAAGGAAAATGAAATGACGAACCTGACAACTCCCCGCGCGGCATTCGATTTGTCGCTGTATCTGGTGCTCGATCCCGACATGTGCGGCGGCGGCGTGGCCGACATGGTGCGCGTCACGGAAGCCGCCCTCAACGGCGGCGTGACGGTCGTGCAATTGCGTGCGTTGAAGTGGCGCAAGCGCGCGTTTTGGGACGCGGCGTGCGCGTTGCAGCCCTTGTGCCGCTCGCACCGCGTCCCGCTGATTATCAACGATCACGTGGATGTGGCGTTGGCGGTGGACGCCGACGGCGTTCATGTCGGACAGCAGGATTTGCCGGCGAAAGAAGTGCGGCGTTTGCTGGGTGAGTCCAAAATCATCGGCGTTTCAGTATCGAATGCACAACAATGGCGGGAAATCGAAACCGGTGTGGTGGATTATATCGGCGTCGGGCCGGTGCAATTGACGGCGACCAAACCCGAAGCAGGGCCGGCGCTCGGCGTTGATGGGTTACGTTCTCTGCTTGCGACAATGCGGTCGCCGACATCGACATTGAAGACAGTCGCCATCGGCAGCGTCAACGTGAACAACGCGCGCGCGGTGATGGAAACGGGCGTCGATGGCATCGCGGTGGTGTCGGCCATCTGCGCCAGCAAAGCGCCGGAAGAAGCGGCGCGTGCGCTGTGTGAAGTGATTGGGAGTTAGTAAGCAGGGATCAGAGGTCAGGGATCAGGGATCAGGGATCAGTTCCCCTCTCCCGCGTGCGGGAGAGGGGTGGGGGAGAGGGGAGAACTTGCTTGCCTCCGCGTGAACTCTTGTAATCAAAACCATAAAGAAATGATCGACAGAAAATAAGCGATGAGAAAACCATTTAACGCATTGACCATTGCCGGTTCCGATTCCGGCGGCGGCGCCGGCATTCAGGCCGATCTCAAAACCTTTTCGGCGCTGGGCGTGTACGGCGCGTCGGTGATCACGGCGTTGACGGCGCAGAATACGCAGGGCGTGCAGGGCGTATTTCCGGTAACGCCGGAATTCGTGACGGCGCAGTGCGATTCCGTTTTCAGCGATGTGCGCATCGACAGCGTCAAGTGCGGCATGTTGGCGAACGCGGCAGTGATCGAAGCGGTTGCAGCATCTCTGGCGCGCTATCGACCTCCGGTGTTCGTGCTCGATACGGTGATGGTGGCGAAAAGCGGTGACGCGCTACTGGCGCCGGAAGCGATGCGGGCGTTACGCGAAACGCTGTTGCCGCTTGCGGATATCGTGACGCCGAATCTTCCCGAGGCAGCGGCGTTGCTCGGCGCGGACATCGCCGCCGACGAAGCGGCGATGCGCGAACAAGGGCGCGCGTTGCTGGCGCTTGGCGCCAAAGCCGTGCTGATGAAAGGTGGTCATTTGAAAAGCGAAGAAAGTCCGGACTGGTTGATTCTGCCGAACGAAGAAACACGCTTCGCCGCGCCGCGACATGATACGCGCCACACGCATGGAACCGGCTGTACATTGTCTGCCGCGTTGGCGGCGTTACGCCCGCAACGACCGGATTGGAAAACAACCATACAGGACGCCAAAAACTGGTTGACGCAAGCGTTGACGCAAGCCCACCGTTTGACGGTCGGACACGGCATCGGGCCCCTGCACCATTTTCATCGGTGGTGGTGAGCAGGGGGCAGAGGGCAGAGGGCAGAGGACAGAAATCAGAAATCAGAAATCAGAAAAACATAACATCACGCGGAGACGCGGAGTGCTCGGAGGGAAAGGCCCCCTTTCCAAAGGGGGTGCCCGCCGAAGGCGGGCGGGGGTTTGTTTCTTCCTCTGCTTGCGGGGGAAGGTTGGGATGGGGGTGTCAGGTATCAGCAAGCGTAGCCCGGATAAGCGAAGCGCCATCCGGGAATCAAAAACACGATTAACCGCAAAGAACGCATAGAGCACAAAAAACCTTTTGACCACGAAAAACACGAAGGCCACGAAAAATACCCTCACGCGAAGCCGCGAAGAGGAGGCTCCCTCCCTTTCAAGGGGCGGGCTGGGGTGGGGATGGGGTTGTCAGGGATCAAAGGTCAGATATCAGGCGTCAGAAAAACATAACATCACGCGGAGACGCGGAGTGCGCGGAGGGAAAAGCCCCCTTTCCAAAGGGGGTGCCCGCCGAAGGCGGGCGGGGGTTTGTTTCTTCCTCTGCTTGCGGGGGAAGACTGGGATGGGGGTGTCAGGTATCAGCAAGCGTAGCCCGGATAAGCGAAGCGCCATCCGGGAATCAAAAACACGATTAACCGCAAAGAACGCATAGAGCACAAAAAACCTTTTGACCACGAAAAACACGAAGGCCACGAAAAATACCCTCACGCGAAGCCGCGAAGAAGAACTCGTCATTGCGAGCGAAGCGAAGCAATCCAGAAAATGTGCGCAACAAAAAAACGCTGGATTGCTTCGTCGCTTCCCGCCACGCTTCGCTCGCGGCTAAAGGCTCCTCGCAATGACGCATTTCTGATACCTGACCTCTGATCCCTGCCAACCCCATCCCCACCCAAACCCTCCCCTTGAAGGGGAGGGCTTAAAAGCGTCCTCTCGCGCCCCCTGCTTTCGTTGGGGCAGGTTCCGCACGAGATTTTTTTACGCTCTTTGCGGTTACAATAAAACCCATGAATCGGTTTACTGGAAGCACGGTAAGCCGACAAGAATTTTTCAAAAGGGATCTTCGTGAGGCGGTCTTTGTTTCATCTGTTGCGCGGCGCAATTCCGGCGCTGTTTTTTTCTTTTGCCGCACTGGTTTCGGCGCAGCAGACCATCGCCTATCCCGACGATTTCCCGCCGCTGACCTTGCAAACTGTTGACAGCGCCGCCGACTCTTTGGCGCCTGCCGGCAGCAGCAACGGAAAAAGCGCTCGCCTTTCGGGCAACAGCATCACCGTTCAAAACGGCGGTTCAGTGCCGGGGCGCGTTTACGGCGCGATCAACCTCAACGATTCCGAAATCGTTGCCGATAATCGGGTTTTCATCAGCGGCGTTGTGGAGGGCAGGGCGGTTTACGGCGGGTACCACTATTTCGCCAGCGGCAACATCGCAACGACAGGCAATGTCGTGACCGTCAGCAACGGCACCGTGAATGACATCTATGGAGGAGAAGTCGTGACCCCTTCCGGCATCGGAACGTCCGCCGATAACAGCGTCACCATCAACAGCGGCACCGTGAACTGGGGCATTCGTGGTGGGGCGGCCTGGAGCAACTTCGGCGCTGTCGCAGCCACAAACAACAACGTCACCATCAACAGCGGCACCGTGCATGGCGATGTCTGCGGTGGTGTTGCCTGGAGCACCTTCGTGACCGCCAACGCCTCGGGCAACAACGTCACCATCCAGGGCGGCGCCGTGCGCGGGAACGTTTCCGGCGGAGAAGCGATCGGTGTCGGCACCGCCGCGAACAACACCGTGACCATTCGTGGCGCTCCGACCTTCGACATCAACACGGTTCTCTACGGCGGGCGCATTCCTTCCGGCGGCGTTTCCACCGGCAACACTTTGAATCTTCATTCTGCCAACCTGACGGTGGGCGAAGTGGATTCCTTTCAGAGAATGAACTTTTTTCTGCCTGGGACACTGACGGCGGGCGGCACGATGCTTGCCGTTGTCGGCAGCCCCGGCATCACCAGCGGCGCAGTGAACCTCACCGGCGTTACGGTTAACGTAGGTCTTGATGGCGCAGGCGTGATGTTGCGAACAGGAGACAGATTTATTCTCATCGACGCGCGCGAACTGCGCGGAGATTTCCGGTCAACCTCCGGCACACTTGGCGGCTACGCCTACACCCTGGCGAAAGAAGGCAACCGTCTTGTGCTGACCGTCGGCGACCTGCAATCCGGCCCCTCTCGTGAATACACCGGACAATGGCACAAACCCGGCGAGGACAACTGGGGACTGAGCATTCTCCAAAACTTCCCCGGAAATCGCCGCTACCTCTTTGTTCCCTGGTACACCTACGACCGCTCCGGCGAAGCGGTCTGGTACATTTTTCAGGGCGATCACTGGTCGGGCATTGATGTCATTTCGGCGGATGTTTACCGTTACACGGGGCCGACCTGGGGCGTGACGCCTTACGATAACAACAAAATCACTACGACCAAAGTGGGTATTGCGAAGCTGACGTTCACGTCGGCAACGACAGCGTGGTTTGAGTACGATGTTGAGGGATCAAAACGCACGGTTGAACTCAGGAAGTTGGAATAATCTGGTATCATGTGCCAGTAAAGGTTTTCAAAAGGAATTTTCTCATGAAGCAGCCTTTGTTTCACCTCTTGGGCGGCGCGGTTCTGGCGCTTGGGTTTTCTTTTTCCGCGACGGCGTTGGCGCAAGAAACCATCACCCATCCTCCGTTCCCATTGCTTTCCGGCATTCTGGCGCCTACTGGCAGCCTTTATGGAAAAAGCGCCAGCGTTTCGGGAAACAGCGTGACGCTTAACAGCGGAGCGATAAGCTATTTTTACGGAGGAAGCAATTACGTTGATTCGGATGTCGTCACGAACAACCGGGTTTTTATCAACGGAGGTACTGTGGGCGGGGGCATGGTCGGGAACCATGAAAGAAATTACGCGGGTGATGGTGGTGATACCGTAGCCGCTGACAACAGCCTCACCATCAACGACGGCACAGTGAGCGGTAATCTCTACGGTGGGAACGCCAGGAATAATTCCGCAGACGCTACAGCCTCGAACAACAACATCACTATCAGCGGCGGCACGATGGATGTGTGGTGGCTCGTAGGTGGATATGCTTCAGGCGGACACTCTGAAAAATCTACTACGGCCACGGCGTCGGGCAACAGTGTCACTATCGGCGGCAACGTGACGATATCTCGGTTGCCATATCAGCTCTGGGGTGGATTTGCCGTGAATCGCGCAGCCCCTTCAACGGCTGCTGTGGCCTCGGGTAACAGTGTCGCCATCAGCAGTAACAGCAGTAATGCGATAGCGGGAGGGGAAATCTATGGTGGGTTTGCGTCTAACTATAGCGGAACCACGATAGTCTCAGGCAACAGCGTTACCATCAGCAGTGACGCGATGGTTGGAGGGCGAATTTATGGCGGGCGTGCGGACAATGAAGGAGACGCGACAGCCTCAAACAACAGCGTTACCATTCATGGTGCTTCGCCCTTTAACTTTGGGGAGCTTTACGGTGGGGTAGGAAAAGTTTCTACCGGGAATACCCTGAACCTCCGTTCTATCGGGACGGTAGCCCATATAGGCGCTTTTCAAAACCTGAACTTCTATTTGCCGACGATGCTGGTGACGGGTGGCACGATGCTTACCGTTACCGGATTGGCAAACATTCCCGATGCGGCGAAGGTCAGCGTGGCTCTTGAGGGTGTCGGCCCACCCTTGCGGACAGGAGACTGGTTCATTCTTACACATGTTGTCTCGTGCAAGCTCATGGATGATGCCACATGTGGGTACAGAGATTTCCAGCCTGTGTCCGGTACGGTGGGCGGTCACCCCTACACTGTGGCGAAAGAAGGCGCCTGCCTCGTTTTGACGATAGGGGATCAGCAAGGTGTCAGCCCTGCCCAATGCACCAGCCCCGGCCGCGACTACACAGGGCAGTGGATCAGCGCCGATGGCGAAGACGCCTGGGGATTGTCGGTTCTTGCGAACTTTTGGTCCAATCCCCGCTATCTCTTTGTTCCCTGGTACACCTATGACAAGGAGGGCAATGCGGCTTGGTACATCTTTCAGGGCGATAACTGGACGGCGAACGATACGATGACAGCGGGCGTTCGCCGCTATAAAGGGCCTTCATGGGGAACGATGCCTTACGATAACGGCAACATCTCGTTTGAAGAAGTGGGGACAGCGACGCTGACATTCACGTCGGCGACAACAGCAACGTTTCAATACAACGTCGAAGGCGCAGAACGCACCATCAACCTCGACAGGCTTGACGGTGCGCCCTGTGCGGAAGGTTCGGGTTGTCGCGCGAGGTGGTATACGGGGCAATGGGTCAAGGACGGCGAGGACGCATGGGGGCTGACCGTTCTGGGGGGCTTCCCATCCAAACCACAACATCTCTTTGTTCCCTGGTACACCTACGACAAGGACGGCAATGCCGCCTGGTACATCTTTCAGGGCGATAGCGAGCACCATTACACGGACGGATGGAACTTCATCACAGAGATGTCGGCGGATGTTTACCGCTACACAGGCTCTCCCTGGGGAACACTGCCTTACGATAACGATAAAATTGTTGATACCAAAGTGGGAACGGCCAAGCTGACGTTCTCAGGGGGAACTGCGCAGTTTGAGTACGATGTTGAGGGGTCAAAACGCACGGTTGAACTCAGGAAGTTGGAGTAGGGGGTGCTGTGCCCACCATTCGTAGGGGCGGGTTTTAAACCCGCCCTTTTTATGAATGAAATGCCCCCTCTCCAGGTCTTCGGCCACCCTCTTCCGCGAGGGGAGGGTTGGGTTCTGCGACTCCGCTTCGCTCCGCGCAGAATGACGAATATTTTTCTCCGCGCACTCCGCGCCTTCGCGTGAGACCGACCCGTCGCGGTTCGCTATGCTCACCGGCGACCTATGCACTGCGCGTCGCGCAGAATGGCGGTTTTTTTTCTTTGCGCTCTATGCGTTCTTTGCGGTTAAACAGTTTTTGGAGCGCGGGCGTCCCGCCCGCAGCGTGAGAATAAACGCCCCCATCCCGACCTTCCCCCGCAAGCGGGGGAAGGGGCTTCAAACCAAACCCCCGCCCGCCTTCGGTGGGCACCCCCTTTGGAAAGGGGGCTTTACGTTCCTTCGCGGCTTCGCGCCTCCGCGTGAGACCGACCCGTCGCGGTTCGCTATGCTCACCGGCGACCTATGCACTGCGCGTCGCGCAGAATGACGCCTTTTTCTTTGCGCTCTATGCGTTCTTTGCTGTTAAATAGTTTTTCTGCTGGGATTCGCTTCGCTCATCGCCAGCCTACGCATTCGCAATGATGCATTTCTGATACCTGATTCCTGACCTCTGATCCCTGTCAATGGCAATCCATCTGAACCGGCTCTTCCGGGTTGTCGAGGTTGGGCGGCGATTTCATCATCATTTGGGCGAACATCCAGGCGGCCAGCGCGGCGATGATGATTCCGGCGAGGCGTTTCACCCAGACGTTTTGCAGCCAGCGACCCAGTCCGCCTGCCGCTAGGCCGATCACGGCCAGTACCGGAAGGGTGCCGAGGCCGAACGCGAGCATCAACGCGCCGCCTTCGAGTGCGCCGCCACCGGCCAGACTGGCGGCCAGCGCGGCGTAAACCATGCCGCACGGAATGAAGCCCCAGAGGCTGCCCAGCGCCAGCGCGCCGGGGAAATTTTTGATCGGCAGCAGACGCTGGGCGAGTGGCTGGATTTTTTGCCAGAGGCGTCCGCCGAGGCGCTCAAGCGGCGCTAACGCGGTGTACAGGCCGCTGATGTGTACGGCGATCAGCAGCATGAAGAGGGCGGCGATGCCGGTCAGCAGTTGTTGCACTTGAAACAGGGCGCCGACGCGCTGCGCCAGCCAGAGTCCCAGCGCGCCGAAGAGGGCGCCCATCAGGGTGTAGGTGATGATTCGCCCCAGATTGTAGCCGACGACCAGCAGCCAGCGCCGAGAAGCGGTGTTGAGCGAGAGCGCTGCCACGATGGGCGAGCACATGAACACGCAGTGGCCGCCACTGCCGACAAGCCCCATCAGGAAAAGCGCCACGATGGGTGAAAAGTTACTGTAATCCATATGAAAAATACCCCCCTATAAAAGATGAAAAATCGCTGCGAACGAAACGGCGCACAGCGCGAACGGATTTCCGGAAAGCCTTTGGTTGGTTTTGGTGAGGCTGCGGAAGTGAAAAACCTTCTTTCCGATGGAGATCGTTAGAAGAGTTGTTTTTATCTCTGTAAATCAACGTCGTTTATTCAATATTTCAAGTGCTTCCTGAAGTTCGTCGCGCAGTTTGGCGAGGTCAACGGGCGCTTTGGTTGGCGGCGGAAGCGCGGTGATGGAGGGCTTGGCGGCGCTGATCGGCGCGGTTTTGTCCGCTATGCTTTTGTCCGTTGCTTTGTCAACGGACACGGTGTCTTCAAGCTGGCTGCGGGCGCCGCTGATGGTGAAGCCCTGATCGTAGAGCAGGCCGCGGATGCGGCGGATCAGCAGGACTTCGTGGTGTTGGTAATAACGTCGGTTGCCGCGTCGTTTCAACGGTTTCAGTTGCGAGAATTCCTGCTCCCAGTAACGCAGAACGTGCGGTTTGACCGCGCACAATTCGCTGACTTCACCGATGGTAAAGTACCGCTTCGCGGGGATGGGCGGCAGCTCAGGCGCGCGGCGGGGCATTCCGGGCATTGGCAGCCTCGTCAACCATAGCCTTGAGTTTTTGACTGGCGTGGAAGGTCACCACACGCCGTGCCGAGATGGGGATGTCAACGCCGGTTTTCGGGTTGCGCCCAGGCCGCTGCGCTTTTTCCCGCAACTGGAAGTTGCCGAAACCGGACAGTTTGACGGTATCGCCTTTTTCGAGCGCCAACCGGATCTCTTCAAAGAAACGCTCCACCATATCTTTGGCTTCGCGCTTGTTAAGACCCAGTTGTTCAAAAAGCAATTCCGTCAGTTCGGCTTTGGTGAGCGTTGACATGCACTATCCCTGAAATTTTTTAACCTAAGAGCGAAGGCGAGCACCGTGATCTTTTTCCAGCGCGGCGTAAAACATTTGCAGCGTTGCGTCGATATCGCGATCTGTCAAAGTACGTTGAGTATCCCTCATAAGCATAAGAATCGCAACGCTTTTCTTACCAGCGGGCAGGTTGGATCCCTGGTAAATGTCAAAAAGTTGTATGTCCTCGACATGCGGCGGACGAACTTTTTCCAGCGAGTCGATCAGCGCCTGCGCCGGAACCTGGTTATCGACAACGACGGCCAGGTCGCGCCGCGCCATCGGTTGCCGCGAAATCGGCCTGGCTTGCGGTAGCGCCCGTTCGCACAGCGTTTCCTGGTCAAGCTCGAAAACCACCGGCGCTTGCGGGAATTCCAGATGACTGACGATTTGCGGGTGCAATTCGCCGAGCCAGCCGACGACGACGCCATCGACCAGCACGCGGGCGGCGCGTCGCGGGTGAAGCGCCGGAGGGATCTCTCCGGCATGATCGAATGAGGCGGTGGTCAGTTGCCGTGGCGCGACCAGCGCTTCGAGCGTGCCTTTGACATCGAAGAAATCGACAGGCCGCCGCGTTGACGCGGTTCCCCATTGTTCGGGGTTGGCGTCGCCATAGGCCAGTCCGCCCAGTCGATAGGGTTGGACGGCGGCATCGGCGGCGGCAGACAGGAAGATGCGACCGACTTCAAAGAGGCGCAAATAAGGCTCCTTGCGGTTCAGGTTGCTTCTGAGGGTTTCCAGCAATCCCGGCAAGAGCGAGGTTCGCATCACGTCGAGTTGCGCGGCGATCGGGTTGTGAACGCGCACCGGCGGAACTTTGGGTGTCTCGCCATTGAGCAGACGCTCCATTTCGGACGAGACGAAGCTGAAGGTCAAAATTTCCTGCCAGCCCTGATCGGCCAGACGTTGCTTGAGCGCGGCGACCGGCAACTGTGCTTCCGGCAGCGCCAGCATGTGCTGGCCATGCGTGACCGCTGGCAGCGGAATGTTGTCGTAACCGTGAATGCGGGCGACTTCCTCGATGAAATCTTCTTCCAGCGTCAGATCGAAGCGAAACGAGGGCGGCGTGACGATGAAGTCCTCATTTTCGTGCGCACCGTCGCGCGTGAACGCAAAGCCGAGTTTTTGAAAAACGGCGGCGACGGCATCCGTGTCGAAAGACCAGCCCAGAATCCGCGAAACACGCGCGGTGCGTACACGCACCGGTGGCCGCGTTGGCAACGTTTTGCGTTCATCGACCAGCGGGCCGACCGCCGTTTTACCGGGGACGCCGCAAATCGCCAGAATCAACTCGGCGGCGCGTTCAATCGCTTTCGGCGGCAGTTCAAAATCGACGCCGCGCTCAAAGCGGTGACCGGCATCGGAAACAAAACCCAGTTGCCGCATCTTGCCCTGGATCGCCGCCGGAGAAAAATGCGCCGCTTCAAGAAAAACATTCGTGGTGTCGGGCGCGATACTGGTGTGTTCGCCGCCCATGATTCCGGCCAGCCCCAGCGGTTTTTTCTCGTCGCACACCATCAGAAGATCGGGCGTCAGATCGACCGTTTGCTCGTTGAGCAGCAACAGTTTTTCGCCGGGTTTGGCGAAACGCACGACCACATCGCCGTCGATTTGACGACAATCGTAAGCGTGCATCGGCTGACCCAGTTCCATCATCACATAGTTGGTGATGTCCACCAGCGCCGAGATCGGGCGAATACCGGCGCTGCGCAAACGCTGCTGCATCCACAACGGCGTCGGCGCCGACGGGTTGACGTTCTCGATCACCTGCGCCGCGAAACGGGGGCAACCCTCAGGCGCTTCGAGCCGAATGCCGGGTGTGGTTTTTGAATCCGTGCGTATCGGCGCGGTCACCGGCAAACGCAATGGTGCGCCGGTCAGCGCCGCGACTTCACGCGCCACGCCGACGAGCGACAAACAATCGGCGCGGTTCGGCGTCAGCTTCAGCGTGATGAAGGTATCGTCGAGATGCAGCGCCGCGCGAATATCCGTGCCGGGTTGGAGATCGTCAGGCAGCGGCATCAGGCCGCTGTGATCGTCGCTGATGCCCAGTTCACGCGCCGAGCACAACATCCCGCGCGATTCGACGCCGCGCATCGTCGTGCGCTTGATATGGAAATCGCCGGGCAACACCGCGCCTTCGAGCGCACAGGGCACGACCAGTCCTGCTGCCGCGTTCGGCGCGCCGCAGACAATTTGCAGCGGCGACGCTTGGCCGACATCGACTTTGCAAACCGTCAATTTGTCGGCGTTGGGATGCCGCTCGACATCGAGAATGCGGGCAACAACGATACCGGAAAAGGGCGGCGCTGCTGGCGTCGTTTCTTCAACCTCAAGCCCCGCCATCGTCAAACAATCGCACAGCGCCGCAGAATCGAGCGGCGGATCAACCAGTGTGCGCAACCAGTGTTCGGAAAATCTCATTACAACCAACCCTCTCAGGAAAATTGACGCAGGAAGCGCAAATCGTTTTCGTAAAACAGCCGCAGATCGGTCACGCCGTAGCGCAGCATCGCCAGCCGTTCAATGCCCATGCCGAACGCGAAACCCTGCCAGTGTTCGGGATCGAGATGAACCGCGCGCAAAACATTCGGGTGCACCTGACCGGCGCCGGCGAGTTCGAGCCAGCGATCATTGCCGAACGCCATGTCGATTTCCGCCGACGGTTCCGTGAACGGAAAAAACGACGGACGAAAACGCACGCGAATATCGTCGCGCTCGAAAAACAGGCGCAGAAATTCCGAGAACACCTGCTTCAAATCGGCAAACGACACCGCGCGGTCGATCCACAAACCTTCGACTTGATGAAACATCGGCGAATGCGTCGCATCGGAGTCCACGCGGAACGTGCGACCCGGCGCGATGATCTTGATCGGCGGCGGATGGTTCTCCATCCAGCGCACCTGAATCGGCGACGTGTGCGTGCGCAGCACCAGATGGTTGTCAACGTAAAACGTATCGTGCATCGACCGCGCCGGATGATTTTCAGGCGTGTTCAGCGCCGTGAAATTGTGAAAATCGTCCTCGATCTCAGGCCCGTCGGCCACCTCAAAACCCAGCGAGCGAAACAACGCCTCGATCCGGTCGCGGGTGCGTGTGATCGGATGCAAACCGCCGTAACCGGCGCTGCGCCCCGGCAGCGTCACGTCGATGGCTTCCGCGTCGAGCTGCGCCTGCATCTTGAGACGGGACAACTCGGCGCGGCGGGCATCGAGCGCCGTTTCCAGCGCCGTCTTGGCCTCATTGATAAGCGCGCCGGCGGCTTTGCGCTCGTCGGGCGGAAGTTTGCCGAGGGTTTTCAGTTGCTCGGTCAACACGCCGCTTTTTCCGAGATAGCGCGCTTTACAATTTTCCAGCGTCGCCGCATCGGCGGCCTGCGCGAATTCCGTCCGGGCGGCGGCAACGACGGAAGCAAGATCGTGACTCATGGTGGGAAGATTTCCTGAAACGGTCGAAACAAAACCGCAATTTTAACCTGAAAACCTCAGTTGGACGTGCTCGCTAGCAAGCGTAGCCCGGATAAGCGAAGCGCCATCCGGGTGTCAGGGATCAGAGGTCAGAGGTCAGGAATCAGAAAGGCGTCATTCTGCGCGACGCGAAGCGAAGTCGCAGAATCCAAAAAACGCTCCCGGACGGCGCTTCGCTTGTCCAGGCTACGCAACTTCGTGCCTTCGCGCCTTCGCGTGAGATAAAATAATCCCCGGACGGCGCTTCGCTTGTCCGGGCTACACGTTCTTTGCGGTTAAAATATTTTAATGGCTCACTCCTTTTCCTCCGGCAAGATGACGCCGACGCAACGCCGCCGATTTTTCGAGCGCCTGGCGGCGGCTGATCCGCATCCGTCAACGGAACTCGATTACAAAACGCCGTTCGAGTTGTTGGTCGCGGTGGTGTTATCGGCGCAGGCGACCGACAAGAGTGTCAACAAGGCGACGCCGGCGTTGTTCAAAGCGGCGAACACGCCGGCAAAAATGCTGGCGCTGGGTGAAGAAGGTTTGATTCCGTACATTCAGACGATCGGTTTGTTTCGCAGCAAGGCGCGGCACATCATCGGTCTGTGCGAGCAGTTGTTGCGGGAGCATCAGGGGAAGGTGCCGTCGTCGCGCGAGGCGCTGGAAAAGTTGCCGGGTGTCGGTCGCAAAACCGCCAATGTCGTTTTGAATGTCGCTTTCGGCGAGCCGACCATCGCGGTCGATACGCACATTTTCCGCGTCGCCAACCGGACGGGGTTGGCGGCGGGTAAGAATGTTCTTGAGGTCGAGCAGGGGTTGTTGAAAAACGTGCCGAAGGCATTTCTCCAGCATGCGCACCACTGGCTGGTTCTGCACGGGCGCTATGTGTGTACGGCGCGACAACCGCGTTGCCAGGCGTGTGTTGTCAGTCATTTGTGCGCGTATTCCGACAAAACCGATGTAGAATGAAACGTCATGCAACGTGAAGGCTTTGTAAAGTGTAAGGCGCAAGTAAACGGTCGTTAGCCGACGTGACACATCCATACTTTCGCTTAAATGTGAACGCCTGGATTCTGACTATCATGAAATCATGTTTGACAACCTCAATGAGGAGGGATCATGAAAACGAGGTTTTTTTCATCTCAGTGCGTTTCCATCGGATGGCGAGCCGTGCTGATTCTGTTAACAGCGGGTTTAATCTCGGTCGCGTCGCCTGCTCTGGCGCAGGGTTATTCGGGAGGAAGCTCGCAGGACGCGCCGATTTCGCAGGAGGAACTCGACAATTTGCTGGCGCCGATCGCGTTGTATCCTGATGTATTGTTGGCGCAAGTTTTGATGGCGGCGACGTATCCCTGGGAGGTCATCGAGGCGGCGGAATGGCAAGCGGAAAACGCCGATCTGGAAGGGGATGAGTTGCAGGATGAGTTGGAGTATTTCGACTGGGATCCGAGCGTCAAATCGTTGCTGACGGTGCCGCAAGTATTGAAGTACATGAGCGAATCGCCGCGCTGGATGCAAGACCTCGGTCGCGCCGTGGCGGACGATCAGCCACGGGTGATGGCGGCGGTGCAGAAGTTGCGGCAGAAGGCATACGCTGCCGGAAAATTGAAAAGCAACGACAGGCAGGTGGTGACGCGCAAAGTGGAATACATCACGATTGCGCCGGCGCGGCCTGAGGTGGTGTATGTGCCGGTGTACGACACGCGCGTGGTGTACGGCAACTGGTGGTGGCCGTCGCGGCCGGTTTACTGGGGACCGCCGCCTGGCGTGGTGCTCACCGGTGGATATTACTGGGGGCCTCGCCATTATTCATCGGTGGCGCTTTGGGGAACGTTCAACTGGGGCGGCGGCTTGATCACGATCAACGCGCCGGTTTACAGGAACTATTACCGCCACGCGCCGCCGCGGATGGGACCGAACTACGGATGGCATCGTCCGCCACCGCCGCGCGATTATTACTATAGAGCGCCACCGCCGCGTCCGCATTACGGGCGTTCGCCGGAGCCACGGCGTCCGCAATACGGGCCGTCGGGTAGAGACCGTCCACGCGGTGATTATGGCAGAGATCGTCCGCGCAGCGATTATTCGGGCAGAGATCGTCCACGCAGTGATTACTCAGGCGGGGATCGTTCGCGCAGCGATTACTCGGGCGGAGGGCGTCCGCGCAGTGATGCATCGGGCGGGGATCGTCCGCGTGGTGATGCTTCGGGTAGAGATCGTTCGCGCAGTGATTATTCGGGCGGAGATCGTCCGCGTGGTGATGCTTCGGGTAGAGATCGTCCGCGCGGAGATGGTTCGGGCAGAGACCGCTCACGCGGCGATGCTTCGGGCGGTGGTCGTCAAGCCGACGCGCAACAATTCAGGCCGGAATCCTCGTCGGGCGCGGATCGTTCGCGCAGCAACTTTTCAGGCGAATCCCGTCAAGCGGGCGGGCGACCGGACAGATCGGAAGGGGCGTCGAACAGGGATCGTTCACGCGGCGATTATTCGGGTGGTTCCCGTCAAGCAGGTGGGCAACCGGCAGTCAGATCGGAATCTTCGTCGGGCGCGGATCGTTCGCGCAGCAACTTTTCAGGCGAATCCCGTCAAGCGGGTGGACGGGACAGGTCGGAAGGGGCGTCGAACAGGGATCGTTCCCGTGGCGATTATTCGGGTGGTTCCCGTCAAGCAGGTGGGCAACCGGCAGTCAGGTCGGAAACCTCGTCGGGCGCGTCGGGCGCAGACCGTTCGCGCGGCGGCGGGCAGCGCGGCGAAGGTTTCAACAGGGATCGCCCACGCGGCGAAGGTGCGGGCAGTTCCCGTCAAATGAGCGGGCAGTCAACAGGCAACGTTCAGAGTGCGCCGTCCTTTAATCAGAGTAGTGGGCAATCAGCCAGATCGGAGAGGTCGTCAAACATGGATCGCTCACGCGGTAACACTTCGGGCGAAGCTCGCCAGATGGGCGGTGGTCAACGCGGTAACGCTTCGGGCGAAGCTCGCCAGATGGGCGGTGGTCAGTCAGCCAGACAGGCAACGTCGCCGAGTGCGGGTGGGCAGCCAACAACCAGACAGGCAACGCCGCCGAGCGAGCCTCGCCAAGCGGGTGGTGGTCAGCGCGGAGGTGGCGGCGAAGCGCGGGGCGGTGGTAATCGTGGCGGCGAAGCCCGTGGCGATGGTTCCGGCGGACGCGGCGGTCGTGATGGCGGCGGCGAACGCGGCGGACGGGGCAACAGACAGTAGTAAAACAGACAGCAGTAAAACGGAAAAACGGGTCAAGCGAATAAAGCGAAAAAGCGCGACCGTAACGACATCACATCAAGGCACTGCGGCAGCAAGCCGCCGTGCCTTGATCGCTTCAGCGAGATGGGCGACGGAGGCCGCGTAAAGTCTGCTCCTGTTATAGCGCAGGAGAACGCGGAAATTATCGTGCGCGAGGAAATACACCGGGCCGGTGTCGCCGTCGAGCGATAGCAAGCTGACCGCCGCGTTGTCGTCGATCACCGCGCGGGCATCGGCGAGATGGACGCCGAGCGCGCGCCAGTGCTTCCAGGGTTGCGGATCGCTCAGACCGTTGTCGATGAGAGGGGCGAGCGTTGCCGCCGTTTCGGCTGAAAGATGCAACGATGTCAAAACCGGCGCGCCGGTTTTCCAACCATGCTCTTTCAGATAAAAAGCAGCACTGCCGATCGCGTCGGTCGTTTGCCAGAGATCGACACGACCATCGCCGTCAAAATCGACAGCGTAAAAACGGTAACTTCGCGGCATGAACTGAGCGATACCCATCGCTCCGGCGTAAGAACCTTTGGGCGTTGTCAACGTGAAACCATTGTCGAGCGCCAACAAAAAGAATTCTTCGAGTTCGCCGCGAAAATAATCGGCGCGGCGCGGATAATCGAAGGCCAGCGTGGCAAGCGCATCGAGTACGCGAAAGCTGCCGACATTGCGCCCGTAATGAGTCTCGACGCCGATAATGGCGACGACGATTTCGGACGGTACTCCGAAATACGTTCGTGCGCGAGCGAGCGCGGCTTCGTTGTTTGTCCAGAACGTGACACCGCCGTTGATGCGTCCTTCGTTGAGAAAACGCGGCGCGTATTCAAACCAGGGCGTCGGCGCTTTGACCGGCGCGTCCATCAGCTCGATAATCCGGGATTCGATTTTGGCGCTTTTCAGCGTGTCGAGCAAAAACACGGGGTTGATCCCTTTTTTGGCGCCGAATTCCGCCGCCCATGCTTGCACGTCCGCGCGTTGGCTGAGATCGTTTCCGGGCGCGGCCTTACCCTTCGCCGCCATCAGCGGCGGCGTAAAGCACACGATGAAAAAGAGAAGAAAAAGCTGGAGGCGCATGGGCAGGGTGATATTTTGAAAACGAAAGACATATGCTATCCCAGTCTTTGATTTTTACAAACTTACTACTCCTTTGCCTCATATGGGTGTGACGAACATGCTAACCACGACACATCGGAGGAAGATAGTGCATGAAATGCAGGCACGTACAGCAGGCAAGCGATAACTTGAAGCGTATTAGATGCTGCTGCGGGATTATTCTTGTATCTCCGCATCTATCCGGGTGTTGCCGATCAATGCGAAGATATCAATGTTGGCAATGTGTTGCTCCAACCACACTGCCGCATTTGCTTCATCTATTTCGGCAAGCTCGGAATTCCATCCAACGGCTTTTAGTTTTTGGGCCAATTCTAAAGGCCAGAATTTCATACTCATCTGCACGAGTTCTGTTTGCAGTCGTTGTGCTGCATTATGTGTCTTTCTGGTGTTCGGCAAACGGTCAATAATAATGAAAGTGCGTGACTGTGCTCTGGTGCCGCCCATATTGTTTTCAGCGGAAAAACGCGATAGTTTGTCCTTGGTGATTTCGGAGTTGCCTGCACCAATGAAGCCGATATCAAATAGTGCGATTTTCCCGCTCCCGATCACTGCGGTTGCATCTGTTTCACGTTCGCTCTGGTTGTCGGACAGCCAGAATGCACCGATGTCATTTACGGATCGTATTGCGGTATCAGTTACTAAGTGGAAGCCCAACATGTCTAATACGGATCCGAGCACTAGTCTCTCGAATAATTTTCCGTACATAGATTTGTCAGATCCTCGGATGCTTAATGTCTGCGCTCCAATAGCCGTAGTTACACGCAGTAATTGTTCCCAATCCATCCGTATCAGATTGCCGCCGCCTTCCAACGTAAACGTATGTGCCCCTAGCATTTTGTCCGTTTGCTGGGCGGAGTCTGACAGCACTTCTGCCAATCTCGTTACGTAGCCGACTAGATTTTTCGTATCGCCGCGCAACACGTTTTGAACTGATTTTCCGGTCAAGCCGAGGAACCATTGCGCCGACAACCACGCCGGATGCTGTTTGTTTTGTTTTGAGACTGCGTCCATCGCAATTTCGAAGAAATTTCTTGCGAAGTTGGGATTGGTGGAGCACGCGGTGAGGTATTGAGCGACGATTGCTGCGCTCAATTGAGAAATACGGGCGCGAGTGAGAAACTCTGTTTGCGATCTCACGTTATCACCCTGGAGAACCCCCAACACAGCTTGCCGAGCCGCGTCTTCGCCAATACGCTGGATAAACTCGCGTCCACTACCGGCGAGGAGGTCGATCGCCGAAGCGGGAAACGCTTCTAACAACTGGATACCGTTCATAGCAAAGGCTCCTGTGCAATATTGACTTCATTCAGGTTCAACAGTAACACTTCTTTGCTTGCCTTGCCCAACCACTGCCTAGCGCCTTCTCGTATCCACTCTACGTATTCTGGATTGTTGTCGAACAGTACGAAGCGACGCCCACATTTAACCGCTGCCATGCCAGTGGTTCCGCTACCAGCGAACGGATCAAGTACTACATCACCCTTGAACGAATAGTAACGAATTACTTTCTCTGCCAATTCCAGTGGAAACGGTGCCGGATGTGGTGAGCGCGTATTGGGTTGAATGTGCCAGATGTTTGTGGTTTCGTAGCCATCGGCAATCTTCGATGCATCCACCGCATTACGATCAGGATGATTGCGAATGTGCCAATCAATCAGCTTGTCAGTTTTTTTGCGGTACACTAGCACGTATTCCGTGACTGGAACGGCTTTGTATTGCAGTGGATTGCGGTCAGCAGCGAACCGCCGCCCCCGACCTGTCGCCCAACCTGCTCCGGAAGGTTTGGCCCATATGATATCGTCGATGAACTCGAAGCCTTCCGCAATGAACAGCGCGTGAATATCGAACGGAACTGCGATGCGTCGCGAAGCTTCGTTGCGACTAGCTCTGCGCAGCAAGACTGGTGATGTGTTCATCACGAAAAACCGACCCTCTGCTAGCACACGCGCACAGGCTCGTATGACCGAGCGGATGAAGTTTAGATATTCGGAATAATCGTCGAATTCGCCGTATTCAGGGCGTGCGTTGAAATATGGCGGTGAAGTGAACACAAGGTCAACTGATTCGGCGGGCATGTCTTCCAGTAGTTCAATACAGTCTCCCAACCCGATTGTGTTACGCAACGGTGAAAGTTCAATTTTCAGGCTAGTTTTTTCTTTGAGTTTTTTTTCATCTTTTTTAAGCAAACGCGCTTCAATCATGGGGGCGCGCGTAGTCTTTTTCTCGTCTACTACGCCAAGATAAGCGTCGATGACGATTTCGCCAATTTTCCTCGTGCCCTTGGTGTTTTTGATCGGAACACGCCAGATATGGTAGCGGTCGTCTACTTCGGGAAGGCCGAAGCTTGTCGCCTGCGCCAGCAGTAGGTCTTCCAGCCAACTACTAGCGACACTTTTCGCGTCATCTGTAGTACGGATTAGGTATGCCCGGCTTTCTGAAACGGTCGGTTTATGGGCTTGCTTGAGTTTCAGCACAGTTGTTTCAGCTATCGGCTTATCAAGCGGTTTTACACTTTCTCCATGCGGCACGTGCGCCAGCACGGTATCTACAACCTTGTCAAAATTGTCAAACTTCATGAGATACCAATCAACGATTTTAGGTGAGGCGAACACCGCCAGTTTTTCTAATAAATGCTTCCATTGTTCGCATTGATATCTCGGAACAGCGCATCGAGTCTCTCTGCTTTCGTGGCTTTATCGGCGCGAGCTACCTTAATGGCCGCAATGGTTGCCACGTTCGGGACCAGTGGCTCGAAAGGCAACGCTTTTTCGTGCGCTACTTTTGTGGGCATAAGCCGAACCGCGCCGGACACTGTAAGACCCATCGCAGCTAAAACAGACGCTGCTTCAACCTTGATTGCGCCATCAATGTGTGTTTGTACCAACTGGTTTACGACCATGATTGTCCTCTTGACGAAAATTGATTTATATTGTAATACAACCAGAAGCGAGTGGCAAAGTTTTATAACAAACGCGCAGTAGTATCCGGTTAAAAGTCGAATAGAAACAGTTGGCTGCTGTCCTATTTCTGGTTTTTTGAAGTATTTGGTAGAGTAAGCGCTTGTTGCAAGGGCCTTTTCTCAAAAAGAGTCCGTGAGAGAATCTGTTGCAATGTGTAAAGCGAAGCATTGAGGCTGAGCCGTTTTTTGACGATAGCGGCAAGAACATAGACGGACACGGCGATCCAAATCTGCGACTTGACCGCGTTTCGGAGGTTCCGAAAAAACGCTTAACAGGTTGCTCAAAAAGTCAGAGACAGAGGAAAAAGCAATGCCTGCAAGGCTAAAAATGACTGAAAACGAGCTTGTAAAGCTGCTTTTTGTACAGATTTTGGTCTGTTTTTCGGACATTAAGCAGCTTCAAGATAGTTTTTGAGCGACCTGTTAATACGAGGGTGCTACTTGAAGAACAGCTCGACTTTCCAACGAGCCTTGTAGGACGCCCTGGATGGGAGGCCATGTGGCGCGGTTGGCAATTCGAATAGAAGGCTTTCGGTTGGCCAAGATCATGACATTGGAGATGTGATATAGAGACAGCTTTGGAAAGGGGGGGGCTGATTCCTGACCTCTGATACCTGACTTCCGGATAGCGCTTCGCTTATCCGGGTTACGCAACTACGCGCCACACAAACGTGGCGTCATTCCCGCGAAAGCGGGAATCCAGGAAAGCAGCCTCGCGAAGATGGAAAACGTGTGCTTTTTCAATGTAAAGATTTGGGAGTTTGAGATTTGGATGATTGGATCCCCGCTTTCGCGGGGATGACGGAGTAAATTTTCGTGGTTAAAGGTTTTTCTCCGCGTGAGACGGCGTAAGCGAATGCAGTGCGCTCCAGAAACGTTCGGCGGCGGAGTTCAGGCGGGTTTCCATTCGGTAGGCGTATGCTTCGATCGGGATGGCGGGCAGGTCGAGGCGGGTGAACCGTCCCTGGGCTTCGTGTACCAGATAGGTCGGCAGCCAAGCGACGCCGTAGCCGTTGAGCGCCATTCGTTTCAGCAGTTCGGCCATCGACGAGACGAACACGGTGCGAAAGAGGTTTTCGTTCATCGTGGACAGGTGCCGGTTGACCAGTCGCCCCAGATAGGAGGTCGGTGTGTAGTTCAGCAATGGGATACCGGTTTGGTCAGGCGTAAATCGCGGGGGGTGTTCGTTGCCGACGTAAACGGGTATCAGTTCGGCGCTGAGTAGTTTGAGGCAGCGAAACGGTGTTTGCAGCAGGTTTTCGTCGTGGAAGGACAGGATGATATCGCTTTTTCCTTCGCGCAATGTCTGGACGGCCTGATGGGCATCGATGGCTTCGACTTGGCAAAAAAACAAATCGTCGCGCTGCGTGATGGTTTCGATGTTTTGCATAATCTCTTGTGCTTACCGGTTGCGTATGCGTATTTTGCGTTGCTTTCCTGTTTTTGGCATCGGCTTTTTCGTGTTAGACTTTTCGAAACCATACGGTTTTCATGGGATGCGCTATCTGGCAGGTGTTCTGGGCGGCATGGGGCCAGCGGCAACAGCCGATTCCATGAGTAAAATCATCGGGTTAACGGAAGCAAACGGGGATCAGCAGCATGTTCCGCTGTTGGTGTCGTCGATGCCGGACATTCCCGAGCGCAGTGCGCATTTGCTGGACGGCGGTTCTTCGCCGCAGTCGGCGCTGATGGTTCGCTTGCGGACGCTGCTCAGGAAATCTCCCGCCAAAAACGGAAAAACCCTGTTTTAATAATGGGAAAACGCTGTTTTAATGGGGGTGCAAGGCATAAAAGGTTGACGAGAATCAAAAGGTATAAGCCCTTGAAGCGCGCTATACTATTGTAGTTTTTCCGTAAAGTCCTCTGACTTGAATTTCCATTTTTGAATGTAAGGTTCCTATGTCAAACGAAACACTCATCATTCAGGCAGGCCTGTCGGAACGGCCTCGAAAGAGTCGCTTGCCGGCTCGCCTTGATCTCCTGCAAAGCATGACCGGCCTGTTTCTGGCGCTGTTCATGTGGGGGCATATGTTCTTCGTCGCATCCATCCTGCTTGGTAAAGATGCGATGTGGACGATCACCAAATTCTTCGAAGGGTATTTTTTCTTCGGTAAGGCTTATCCGGGGCTTGTCTCCATCGTGGTCGCGGTCGTTGCTGTGGTGTTCGTGCTTCACGCGATGCTGGCAGTGCGGAAGTTCCCGATCAATTACCGGCAGTTCAGCGTCTATCGCGCTCACGCGAAGTCGATGCGCCACGGCGATACGACGATGTGGATGTGGCAGGTCTATACCGGCTTTCTCATGTTCTTCCTGGCGTCGGCGCACCTGTATCAGATGATGGTGTGGCCGCAAGCCATCGGTCCCTACGGATCGGGTGGCCGGATGTGGGTCGATGGATTATGGCCGTTTTACCTCACGCTGCTGTTGCTTGTTGAATTTCATGGCGGCATCGGTTTGTACCGGTTGGCGGTGAAATGGTGCTGGCCGAACGCAGGCCGCGAGTTCCTGAAAAAACTCAAATGGGGAATCACAGCCTTTTTCCTCATCCTGGGGCTTGCTACGTTGGGCGCGTACATAAAGATCGGGATTGAAAATCAAGACAAATACCTGAACGGAGAGCATTACACCCCGGCATGGGTACAGCAAGCTGAGGAGAGCGCGAGATGAAGGTTATTTTTACCGATGTGCTGGTGATCGGCGGCGGACTGGCCGGTCTGCGAATGGGGATCGGCGCGAAGCGTCGCGGTCATGAAGTGATTGTGTTGTCGCTGGTGCCGCCGAAGCGTTCGCACTCGGCGGCGGCGCAGGGCGGAATGCAGGCGTCGCTGGCGAATGTGATCAAAGGGCAGGGCGACAGCGAGGATGTCCATTTTGAAGATACGGTGCGCGGCAGCGACTGGGGCGCCGATCAGGATGTTGCACGGATGTTCGTCAACACGGCGCCGAAAGCGGTGCGCGAGCTGGCGGCCTGGGGCTTGCCCTGGAGCCGGGTGACGCCGGGCGACCGCGAGGTCATCATCAACAGCCAGAAAGTGACCATCACCGAACGCGAAGAAGCGCGCGGCTTGATCGCGCAGCGCGATTTCGGCGGCACGAAGAAATGGCGGACGTGTTATGTGTCGGACGGAACCGGTCACGCGATGCTTTACACCGCCAGCGATCGGGCGATCGGCGAAGGCATCGAAGTTCACGAACGCGCCGAAGCGATTGCGTTGATTCACGACGGCAAGCGTTGCTACGGCGCGATTGTCCGCGATCTGATCACCGGCGAGTTGCGCGCTTACATGGCGAAGGCGACAGCCATTGCGACCGGCGGCGCGGGCAGGTTGTACAGCATCACCACCAACGCCGTGATCTGCGAAGGCATCGGTCACGCGATTGCGCTGGAAACCGGCGTGGCGGCGCTCGGCAACATGGAAGCCGTGCAGTTCCACCCGACGGGAATCGTGCCGGTCGGCATTCTGATGACTGAAGGTTGTCGTGGCGACGGTGGTTTGTTGCGCGACGTGGACGGCCATCGCTTCATGCCCGATTACGAGCCGGAGAAGAAAGAACTCGCGTCGCGTGACGTGGTGTCGCGCCGGATGGAAGAACACATCCGCAAAGGCAAGGGCGTCAAGTCGCGCTTCGGTGAGCATCTGTGGCTCGACGTGACGCTGCTGGGACGCAAACACATCGAACACAACCTGCGCGAGATCAAGGAAATCTGCGAGAGCTTCCTCGGCATCGATCCCGCCGAGAAGTGGATTCCGGTGCGTCCGGCGCAGCACTACACGATGGGCGGTGTGCGCACCAACCACACCGGCGAATCGCCACATCTGAAAGGCTTGTTTGCGGCGGGTGAGGCGGCGTGTTGGGACTTGCACGGGTTCAACCGTCTGGGCGGCAACTCGGTGGCGGAAACGGTGGTGGCCGGCATGATTGTCGGCGAGTTCATCGCCGATTTCTGCGACAAGCCGGAAAACACGGTCGATGCGCCGATAGCGTTGGCGCAGGAATTCATGGCGCGGGAAGAAGCGAAACTGAAAGCGCTGCTGAACAGCAACGGTACCGAGAACGCTTTCAAGCTCAACAGCGAAATGCAGGAAGTCATGACCCGCTCGGTCGGCATCTTCCGTAACGGCGAAGCGCTGAAAGAAGGCGTGGCGAAACTGCAAAACCTGCTGGAGCGAAGCCGCAACATCGGGCTGACCAGCAAGGCGCCGGGCGTCAACCCCGAACTGGTGGCGGCGTATCGGACGCAGAAGATGATCAAGCTGGCGCTGACGGTTGCGTATGGCGCGTTGCAACGAACCGAAAGCCGCGGCGCGCATTTCCGCGAGGACTATCCGAACCGCGACGATCAAAACTGGTTGAAGCGCACGCTGTCTTTCTGGCGCGACGAGAATGCGACCTTGCCGGAATTGCAGTACGAAACGTTTGACGTCATGAAGATGGAACTGCCGCCGGGATGGCGCGGTTATGGGGCGAAGGATTACATCGACCATCCGGACACGGCCAAGCGGCTGGCGGAAGTCGAGGAGATCAGGAAGCGGATGGAAAGCGAAGGCAAAGATCGCTTTGCGATACAAGAAACGCTGATGTCTTTCCGGGACAAGCTGCCCGAAAATCTGCGCGGTCTCAACGAGCGTATTGACGAACCTTTGAACGGATGAGCCAGAAGATGAGCGACGATCAAAAAAACACCGCGTCGGGCGGAAAAACCCGGCAACGGATGCTGACTTTCCACATTCTGCGTTATAACCCGCAGGATCCGGACAGCAAGCCGCGCATGCAATCGTACCAGTTGGAAGAGGCCGAAGGCATGACGCTCTTTCTGGCGTTGAGCGAAATCCGCGAGCACCAGGATCCGACGCTGCAATACGACTTCGTGTGCCGCGCCGGCATTTGCGGCAGCTGTTCGATGCTGATCAACGGTCGCCCCGGCCTGGCCTGTCGCACCTTGACCAAGGAACTGGACGCCGATATTTCGCTGGCGCCGCTGCCGGTGTTTGAACTGATCGGCGATTTGTCGGTCAATACGGGTAAGTGGATGCGCGGGATGAGTGAGCGTCTCGAAACCTGGGTGCATGCGAAGGAAGAGGAAGTCAACCTGAGCAAGGCCGAAACCCGCATGGACGCCGAGCTTGCCGACAAGATTTACGAACTGGATCGTTGTGTCGAATGCGGTTCGTGCGTGGCGGCGTGCGGCACGGCGCAGATGCGGCGGGACTTCGTGGGTGCGGTCGGCATGAACAAAGTTGCGCGTTTCAAACTCGATCCGCGTGATGTTCGTACCGACGACGACTTTTACGAACTGGTCGGCGACGACAGCGGTGTGTTCGGTTGTATGTCGCTGCTGGGGTGCCACGACATATGCCCGAAAGAATTGCCGTTGCAAACGCAAATCGCGTTTCTGCGAAGGAAGATGGCCACTATCGGGTGTTAAAGATAAGGAGAACATCCCCGCACAGGGCCTGCTAACACTATTTTTGCAAATCGCGTTGCGCACCCGAGGGGTTGGATGCAAGGCGCAGGCGCGCAGCAATGCCGAGAGCCTTGCAAGCGACTGCAACGCCGCAGACGAACCCTCGGGTGCGCACCCCGAAGGGAAGGGAGCCTTGGCCTGCCCCTCGGCGTTACGCTCCTTGCATGGGCGGTCGGCCCATGCGGCGTTGCGTGCCTTGATGGACAGGCCAAATCTACCCTTCGCGGTTGTAAAAATAGTGTTAGCAGGCCCTGACGAGGATGTTTGCATGGGGCGTCGGAATTTGACGCAAAAACCAAAGTAAGAAGCTGAAAGGTTGGAAAAAATGAGCCGAATTGAAAAAGATTTTCTTGGGGAACGGGAACTTCCCGATAACGTTTATTACGGCGTGCAAACATTGCGCGGCAAGGAAAATTTTTACATTACCGGACGGTCGATGTCGGAAGAACCCGTCATGATCAAAGGGCTGGCGTATGTGAAAAAAGCAGCGGCGATGGCCAACCGTGATTGCGGTGTGCTGGATCCGAAGGTTGCCGAAGCGATCATCAAAGCGTGTGACCGTTTGATTGCGGGTGAATTTGTCGATCAGTTCGTCACCGATTTCATTCAGGGCGGCGCCGGCACTTCCGTCAACATGAACACCAACGAAGTCATCGCCAATATCGCGCTGGAGTCGATGGGCAAGCCCAAAGGCGATTACGCGACGGTCAGCCCGAACGATCACGTCAACGGCTCGCAATCCACCAACTGCGCGTATCCGACGGCGTTCCATCTGGCGCTGCTGCTGCGCTTGAAGGATTATGTGAAGACCCTGCGCGAATTGCAGGACGCGCTTTACGCCAAGAGCAAAGAATTCGACAAAGTGCTGAAGATGGGACGGACGCACTTGCAGGACGCCGTGCCGATGTCGCTGGGCGCCGAGTTTCACGGTTTTGCAACGTCGATCGGCGAGGAAATCGCGCTGATCGAAGCGACGTACGACATGCTGCGCGAAGTCAACCTCGGCGCAACGGCGATCGGAACATCGGTCAACGCGCCGAAAGGGTATCCCAAACTGGCGGTCGAATATCTTTCCAAAGTAACCGGCGAAAAATTCGTTTTGTCGGAAGATTTGATTGAAGCGACCTCCGATTGCGGCGACTATGTCCACCTTTCCGGCGTGATGAAACGGACGGCGGTCAAATTGACCAAAATCTGTAACGACTTGCGGATACTGGCGTCCGGCCCGCGTTGTGGTTTGAGCGAAATCAATCTGCCGCAGTTGCAGCCGGGTTCGTCGATCATGCCGGGCAAAGTCAATCCGGTGATTCCCGAAGTGGTCAACCAGACGTGCTTCTACGTGATCGGGATGGATTTGACCGTTACGCTGGCGGCGTCGGCCGGTCAGTTGCAGTTGAACGTGATGGAGCCGGTGATCGCCTATGCGTTGTTCAGTTCGATCACCACGATGCAAAACGCCGTCAAGAGCCTGACCGAGCAGTGCGTGAAAGGCATCACGGCGAACAAGGAACGTACCGAAGCGATGGTCTTGGGTTCACTGGGCATCGTAACGCTGTTGAATCCGATTCTGAGTTACAAACAATGCGCGGAAATTGCGCGGGAAGGATACTTACAGAATAAATCGATTCACGATATCGTAGTGAAGGAAAGGAAATTGATCACGCAAGAAAAATGGGATGAAGTTTTCTCATTCGACAACCTGATCAATCCGCAGTTCATCAAGAATTAACCTCAACAGGAGACCGTTATGGATTTCATGGTAATCCTTCAATTAGCCATCGTTCTGGCAGCGATTTTCCTGGGCGCGCGCCTGGGGAGTATCGGCATCGGTTACGCGGGCGGTTTGGGCGTGCTGGTGCTGGCGCTGATGGGCGTCAAGCCGGGGTCGATCCCGATTGACGTTATTCTGGTGATCATGTCCGTGATCGCCGCCATCGGCGCGATGCAGGTGGCCGGCGGCATCGACTTTTTGGTGGTCATCACCGAAAAGTTTTTGCGCAAACATCCGAAGTACATCACCTATCTGGCGCCTATCGTCACGTATTTCATGACGCTGATGGCGGGTACCGGGCACACGGCGTTTTCGACGCTGCCGGTGATCGCCGAAGTCGCCAAAGAGCAGGGGGTTCGTCCTTCGCGGCCATTGTCGATCGCTGTGGTGTCGTCGCAGATCGCCATTACCGCATCGCCGATTTCGGCGGCGGTGGTGTTCTTTTCCGGTGTGTTGGAAAAAGAGGGGATTCCTGTTGGCTACCTTGACATCCTGATGATCTGCATACCGACGACGTTGCTGGCTGTGATTCTGACTTCGTTCTTGGCCAATTTTCTGGGCAAGGAATTGAAAGACGATCCGGTTTATCTGGACCGCTTGGCCAAAGGGTTGGTGGTGATGCGCGGTGTCAGTAACATCAAAGTGACGCCGATGGGCAAACGCTCGGTCTGGATCTTCCTTTTCGCGATCGTCGTGGTGATGCTTTACGCCACGCTGATTAGCGACAAGGTTGGATTGTTCGGTGACGTTAGCAAGGGTGCTTGGTTCCCGAAGGAAAGCATCCCCATGATACGTGACCACGCCATTTACGTGATCATGTTGAGCGCGGCGACGGCGATTACCTTCTTCTGCCGGATCGATGCTGCCAACGTGTTGAGCGCTTCGACGTTCAAATCCGGTATGAGCGCCTGCGTGTGTATTCTGGGTGTGGCATGGCTTGGCACGACGTTCGTCGGCGCCCACGAAGCCGGTATCAAAGAACTGTCGGAAGGCGTGTTGAGAACTCAGCCATGGTTGTTGGCGGTGGCGCTGTTCTTTGCGTCGATGCTGCTCTACTCGCAGGCGGCAACCGCTCGCGCGTTGATGCCGCTGGCGATCACGGTTGGCGCTGCGCCGGTAACGCTGGTTGCGTCGTTTGCGGCAGTGTCGGCGCTGTTCGTGTTGCCGACGTACCCGACGCTGCTGGCGGCGGTGGAAATGGATGATACCGGTTCGACACGGATCGGCAAATATGTGTTCAACCATCCGTTCTTCATCCCCGGCGTGGTCTGTATTGCGCTGGCGGTGCTTTTCGGCTTCATGTTCGCTCCCATTGTGCTGTAAACCGTTTGTGTTGTGAGCAGGATAGCGAAGCGCCCTTCGGGGCGCTTCGCTATTGTGAGGGCAAATACGTTTCAGAACCGGCGGTCTTTCCTGTATCCTTGCGCGATGGGGGACAGAAAAGCGACAAAGCTAGCCGATATGCAGGAACCGTTTGAACATTATTTGGAGGATGCCGCTGCGACCGAAGCGCTGGGCGGGCGCTTGGCGGCGCATTTGCGGGGCGGGATGGTGGTCACCCTGTCCGGCGATCTGGGCGCGGGCAAGACGACGCTGGTGCGCGGCATGTTGCGCGCTCTGGGGGTGTCCGGGACGGTCAAAAGCCCAAGCTATGCGCTGGTCGAGGAGTATCTTTTTGAAAGCCCTCCTCTTCAGGGGGGGGCAAACCCCCGCCCGCCTTTGGCGGGCACCCCCTTTGAAAAGGGGGCATGGGATGGGGTTTCCCCCTCTCCCCAGACGCCTCTCCCGCAGGGGGAGAGGGGAGCCGAGACAACCCCTCGTTCGCTTTCAAAGGACGCGATTGGGAACAAACCCCCGTCCGCCTTCGGCGGCCACCCCCTTTCAAAAGGGGGCGGGGCAGAGGTGGTGCGCGGCACATTCTCGCAGGAATGTATCCGCCTGGATCCCAGTCACTTCAAAACAGCCTTCTATCACTTTGATTTTTATAGAATCAAAGATCCATCGGAATGGGAGTCCGGCGGTTTTTCGGAGTATTTCCGCGATGACGCGGTTTGCGTGATCGAGTGGCCGGAAAAGTTGGGGGATCGCTTGCCGCCGGTCGATCTAGCGGTGTCGCTGACGCTGCCAGCGGATGTTTCGGCGACCGGACGGCAGGCGCGAATAGCGGCGCACTCGAAAGCAGGGATGGCATGTCTGAGCGCGACGATGAATTCGTGACGGATGTTTTGATGGCAACGCCGAACGTGCGTGTTTCCATCGTTCGCCGTCGGCTGTTGCGAGGCGGGTTGCTGGCGTCGGGGCTGTTGCTCTTGCCGCCGGTGGTTGGAGCCGTATCGGCAACGGCATCGCAATCGTCCGCCAAGACGCCTGCCGCCCGTTTGTGGCCTGCGGAGGAATACACGCGGCTGGTGATCGAGACGCCGCAAGCGGTGAAGTTTCAGATGATGCAGTTGCGGGAGCCTTACCGGCTCGTGCTCGACATTGAAAATCTCGAACAGTTCGCCGACGTGATGGCGCTGCCATCGCTTTTGCAGCATGACGACCCTTACATTCTGGGCATCCGGTTGGGGCGGCGCGATCCCAACATTTTGCGGGTGGTGCTCGATCTCAAGGATCGCGTCGATCCGCAGCTTTTTACGCTGGAGCCGGTCGCCCAATTCGGTTTTCGTCTTGTGTTGGATATTTATCCGGTCGAACGGATTGATCCGCTGTTGTTGCTGGTCAAGGAGTTTGAAAGCAACGATGCCGTGTCCGCGCTGGAACAGAAGTACGCTGCCGATGAGGAATTGCTGGCGCTGGTGCGCGAATACGAAAAGCGCAGCGAAAGCGAAAGAACCTCAGCCGCCACCTCAGTGACCACCTCAGCTACCACAACAACCACAAAAAAACCGCCGCCGCCGGCCGAAAAACCACCCGCGACAGGCAGCAAGCCGACGCTGGCAGGAAAGCCCACGGGCAAACCACCGGTCAAACCGCGCCCGATCATCGTGATGCTGGACCCCGGGCATGGCGGCGAAGACCCGGGCGCGATCGGAAGGAAAGGGACGTTTGAAAAAAACGTGGTGCTGGCGATAGCCCGTCGCGTCAAGAAACTGATCGACGCTGAACCGAACATGCGCGCCGTGTTGACGCGCGATGGCGACTTTTTCGTACCGCTCAACCAGCGCGTCGAAAAAGCGCGGCGCGTGCAGGCCGATCTGATGGTGTCGATCCATGCGGACGCTTTCACGAACCCCAATGCGCGCGGTTCATCGGTGTTCGCGTTGTCGGAGAGAGGAGCGACATCCACGGCAGCCCGCTGGCTGGCGCAGAAGGAAAACAGCGCCGATCTGGTCGGCGGCGTCAACATCGGCGGCAAGGACAGCGCCGTTGCCAGAACCCTGCTCGATTTATCGCAATCGGCGCAGATCAACGACAGCCTGAAAGTCGGTGGGATGGTTCTGACCGAATTGGGGAGGCGGAACACCTTGCACAAAAAACAGGTCGAGCAAGCCGGATTCGCGGTGCTCAGAGCGCCGGACATCCCGTCGATTCTGGTCGAGACGGCATTTATTTCCAACCTCGAAGAAGAAGCCCAATTGAACGACCCGAAGCAACAACAACGCTTCGCCGAAGCCATCGCAGAAGGGATAAAGCGATATTTTGCGTCCAATCCGCCGCTGGCGCGGTCGTAGGCAGGGGTCAGAGGTCAGAACGTAGGTTGGCGATGAGCGGCCTTTAGCCGCGAGCGAAGCGTGGCGGGAATCCCAGCAAAAACCATTTCACCGCAAGCGTAGCCCGGATAAGCGAAGCGCCATCCGGGAATCAAAAACACGATTAATCGCAAAGAACGCAAAGAAACGCATAGAGCGCAAAAAATGGTGGCGTCATTGCGAGCCTTTAGCCGCGAGCGAAGCGTGGCGGGAAGCGAAGCAATCCCGTTCCTTCGCGGCTCCGTGCCTTCGCGTGAGAAACAAACCCCCGTCCGCCTTCGGCGGCCACCCCCTTTGAAAAGGGGGCTTTTCTGATCCCTGATTCCTGACCTCTGATTCCTGATAATGGTAGAATCCGCCGCTATGGTTCGATTTTTCATTCTCTTTCTTGTCATACTGGCCGTTCTTTTCGGGCTTGAGTTAACACCCTGGGCGGAGCGTTGGTTCGTGGAACCCTGGACGATCATGCTTGCCAAAATCTCAACCTGGCTCGTGACGCTGTTCGATGGTCAAGTCGAGGCGACGGGGCGGGTGATGCGCAGTCTTACCAACGGTTTCGGCGTGTCGATTGAAAAAGGCTGCAACGGCATCGAGGCGACGATTGTGTTGGTGGCGGCGATGCTGGCGTTTCCGTCGCCCTGGAAATACAAGATCATCGGTATTTTGAGCGGCTTCGTCGCGGTGCAGGCGCTGAACGTTGTGCGCGTGATCAGTCTGTTTTATCTGGGGCAGTGGAACATGACGGCCTTTGAGTGGGCGCACCTTTATATCTGGCAGGCGCTCATCATGCTGGACGTGTTGATCGTTTTCCTGATCTGGATACGGTTGTTGCCCAACGATAAAAACCAGGATAAAGATCAAGGCGGCGGCGGCTCGGCTGTGCCTTCCACGGAAGCGGCGCAGCAAACGGCGGAATCCGCGCGAGGGGCTTGAAGATGTCGCCGGAAGACAAGACACCGCAGGAACCGAACGTGTCGAAAAAGCGTAACCGCTCGCCGTTGTTGCGCTTTGTGCTCATCACGTTTGCCTGGCTGCCGCTGATGTTTGCGATTTGGTATTTTGCGGCGCCCATTCTGATTTTTCCGGCCAAACTGCTGGCGGAAGTGTTTACCCAAATCGCTTTCGGCGATCTGGTGAAGCAGGTTTTGATGGAGTCGCGCGATCTTGTTTTCGTGACTTCGCTGCGACCGGGTGAGGCGATGCCCAACAATGCGGTGGTCAGTGTTGAGGTCAACGCGCTTCTGTATTCGTTCGGCCTTCCGATGCTGGCGGCGCTGGTGCTGGCGGCGCGCGAAAAAGGCGGCTGGAAAAAATTGCTGATCGGTTATCTCGTGATTGTGCCGTTCATCACCTGGGGCGTGACGGCGGATTTTCTTAAAAATGTCAATTTCACGGCAGGGCCTTTTGTCGCGGCGCAAGTCGGCTTCTCGGCGCTGCAACGCGAACTGGTCGCCTTTGCTTACCAGTTCGGCACGCTGATCCTGCCGACGGTAGTTCCGGCGATTGTCTGGGTGCTGACGCATCGGAATTTTCTGGAGCGGATACGCGGACAGATGAATGCGATTGACAGGGATCAGCGGTCAGGAATCAGGGATCAGTAACCGATCTTTGCACTCCATCCCCACCCAAACCCTTCCCTTGAAGGCATAGGCATCTACACAAGTTCTGCGTCATGGTCTCTGATGACATGAGAGGTGGCTCTGCTTTTCTCTCACATTCCAGGCAGCGCCGCAGGCGCGCAACGTGAGTAACCGTCGGTGGAGCGTGAGCGTAGCGAACGCGGAACCGGCGGAGACAGACAGCACTATCGTCCAGCCCTGCAAGGGCTGAACAGAGATTATTCAGCCCTTGCAGGGTTGGGAGAGTGTTGGATGTTCGCTTTCCGCCGGTTTCGCTCGCGATGCTCGCTCCACCGACGGTTACTCATATCACGCCCCTTCGGGGCTGCTCCCATACTTGTGTAGATACCTATGCCTTGAAGGGGAGGGCTTCAAAGCGCCTTCTTCGCGCTTCCTCGGTCATTCTGCGCGAAATTGCAGAATTCGCACGCGATCTGATTCCTGACCTCTGATTTCCGACCTCTGCCCCCCGAAACCCCCAGCGCCGGTGCGGTTGATTTTCATGTTAGGCTGCGCTAGTGTACAAAACTCAGCGGGGCTGTTCACACAGTTTTTCGCGGGTATTCAAGTGTGTCAAACACATTCAACAGATGAAAGGAACGACAACATGCGGTTTCTCGAAAGTATCAAGCAACGCGCCAGGGCCGATTTGAAAACGATCGTATTGCCGGAGTCCTTTGAGCCGAGGAATTTACAGGCCGCTCATACGGTGCTGGCGGAAGGGCTGGCGCGTATCATCCTGATCGGCGATCGCAAAGCCATCATGGAAAAGGCAAGCGGTCTGAATCTGGACGGCGCGGAATTCATCGATCCCGCGACTTACGGGCGGATGGGCGAGTTGGCGGAGAAGTTGGCGGAACTGCGTAAATCCAAAGGGATGACGCTCGACGAAGCGACCGGGCTGCTGCGAAACGATCCGCTGTACCTCGGTGTGATGCTGGTGAAGGAAGGCATCGCCGACGGCATGGTGTCGGGCGCGATTCATTCGACAGCGGACGTGCTGCGTCCCAGTCTGCAAATCCTGAAAACGGTGCCGGGCGTCAAGCTGGTGTCCTCGTTCTTCATCATGGTGGTTCCGAACTGCGAATACGGCGAGAACGGCATTTTCCTCTTCACCGACTGCGGGTTGGTTCAAAACCCGACTGCCGAAGAACTGGCGATGATTGCGCAAAGCGCCGCGATTTCGTTCAAGCAGTTGGTCAAGGCCGAGCCGGTGGTTGCGCTCCTGTCGCATTCGACGCTGGGCAGCGCCAAACACGCCGACGTGGACAAGGTTCTCGAAGCCACGCGGCTCGTCAAAGAAGCTGCGCCGAACTTGAAAGTGGACGGCGAGTTTCAGGTGGACGCGGCCATTGTGCCTTCCATCGGCGAACGCAAAGCGCCCGGCAACCCCGTCGCCGGAAAAGCGAATGTGCTGGTTTTCCCCGATCTGGATTCGGGAAACATTGCTTACAAACTGACCGAGCGTCTGGCGAAAGCAGAAGCCTATGGGCCGGTCACGCAGGGGATCACCAAGCCGGTCAACGATTTGTCGCGCGGCTGTTCCGCCGACGATATCGTCGGCGTAGTCGCCATCACCGCCGTACAGGCGCAGGGTTAATCACATACAACCAAGGAGACGTCAAACATGAAAATTCTGGTCATCAACTGCGGCAGTTCCTCATTGAAATATCAACTGCTGAACATGGACGACGAAACGTTGCTGGCCAAAGGTCTCTGTGAACGTATCGGCACCAACGACGGACGCTTGAAACACGAGCGTGGCGCCGATGAATTCACCATCGACGCGCCGATGCCGGATCACGCCGCGGCGATCAAGATCGTGCTGGAAGTGTTGCTCTGTAAAAATCGCGGCGTGATTTCCGACATCGGCGAAATCGTTGCCGTGGGGCATCGCGTGGTACACGGCGGCGAATTTTTCAGCGACTCCGTTCTGATCGACGACAAAGTGGAAAAAGCCATCGAAGCCTGCTTCGACATGGCGCCGTTGCACAACCCGCCGAATCTCATCGGGATTCACGCTTGCAAGAAGAACATGCCGAAAACCCCGCAAGTGGCGGTATTTGATACGGCGTTTCATCAGTCCATGCCGAAAAAAGCGTACCTGTACGCGCTTCCGCATGCGATGTACGAAAACCATAAAGTGCGCAAATACGGCTTTCACGGCACCAGCCACAAGTACGTGTCGATGAAAGCGGCGGAAGTGTTGGGGCGTCTGTACAACGAACTGAAAATCATCACCTGCCATCTGGGCAACGGCGCGAGCGTTTGCGCGATTGACCGCGGGCATTCCGTTGACACATCGATGGGCTTCACGCCGCTGGAAGGGCTGGTCATGGGCACCCGCACCGGCGACATCGACGCCGCCGTCGTGCCGTACCTGATGGAAAAAGAAAAACTGAGCGCCTCGCAAGTGATCGACATGTTCAACAAAAAATCGGGTATGTTGGGCTTGTCCGGCGTCTCCAATGATTTCAGAGACATCCTTCAAGCGAAGCAAGACGGCAACACGCACGCGGATGATGCACTGGAAATCTACTTTTATCGGGTGGCAGGCTACATCGGTCGGTACGCCGCCGCGATGAACGGCGTGGACGCGATCGTATTCACCGCAGGCCTGGGTGAAAACAGCGCGTTGCTCCGTGAAAAAGTGTGCGCGTATCTCGGCTATCTGGGCGTGAAAATCGATTCGGAGAAAAACGCCCAACGCGGAAAAGCCATGGACTTTTCCGCGCCCGGAGCGACCGTGCGAGCCATGATGATTCCCACCAACGAAGAGCTCGTGATCGCACGCGATACGAAGGCGATTGTTGGAGAGTGATCTCTACAAAACCCTCCCCTTCACATATTCCCCTCTCCCGCTTGCGGGAGAGGGGAAGGGGAGAGGGTGGTGGGGATGGGGTTCAGAAATCAAGCATCAAATATCAAATGTAGGGGCGGGTTTCAAACCCGCCCCTGCTTATTTTCGCGTTCTTCAGGCCTTTGCAATCAAGCAGCCAAACGCCACTTGCCGCCAGCCTGCTTGAAACGGATTCTGCCTTTCTGCGAGCGATCCAGATCGTTGATCGTTTCCAGCAACTCCTTTATTTTCGGGTGGCTGTTCAACTTCGCCTCCTCATAAAGCAACCTCATCAGCCTTTCCGCCGGAGCAGAAATGCGCCCCTCTTTTTCCCATTTTGCAACCGTCTGGTCTGACACGCCCAGATATTGACCGGCTATCGTCTGAGAGAGGCCAAGCTCCTTGCGAAGGAATCGGAATTCTGTCCCTGTCAGCTTTTTCTTCGACAGCAAATGCCGTCCCACCGCCTTGTGCAATGATTCTATGTCCTCAATGGCGAAGGCGATCCCATCCGGCGTATCAATCTCACGATAACCGTTCGCAAGCCAGATATTGCGAAGGCCACTCTCTGTGTAATGGTACATATGCGCCCCCTTTCCGTTATTGATTATGGCGTAATCACCGTAATCACCAGCACAAATTCCCCGTCGCTTTTTTCCTGTAACTTTGCCACAACGTCAACATCCTGACCGGCGACCGTTCTTGAGAAAGTGCCTATCCAACTCCCGGACGCCTCTTGATGCAAGGGTTCAGTAATGCGTCCTTTCCTCAGACATTCAAGAATCTGCGGCCTTGTTACACGCCTTTCCAGCATTCGCTCCTTGGCGTGGCGCGTGACAAAAACCCGGCCAGAATCGTTGGCCAAATCCCGTATCGTGCGCTCGACGTCTCGCTCCAGCCTCATCCCTCGCCCGATCGGAATAACCTTGTTCATCGGCGCCTGTCCTTTTCTGGCAACCTATAAAAATGATAGGTTACCTATATTGTATAGGCCTTTCTGTTTTTGTCAAATGGGGCGGGTTTCAAACCCGCCCTTTTCTTTTTTACCGCAAAGAGCGCAAAGAAACGCATAGGGCGCAAAGAAAAAAGCCGTCATTCTGCGCGAAGCGAAGCGGAGTCGCAGAATCCATGCGACGATGACGGGAGGCAGATTGCCTCCCCTACGAGTAGAACGCACCGATATTGGCGTAGGGGCGGCAATCTGCCGCCCGTAACACTTTCCCGGACTGCGCTTCGCTTGACCAGGCTACTCCCTGATTTCAGGCACATAAACCAAAGCGGGAGCAAAGCGTGTAAGCCCTCCCTTCTCTTTTTTAACGTAAGGCTGAAACGAAAGCATGCGGGTTTTAACATCCCATGAAAAATCGGAACAGGGCGCACAATATGCTTCATCCAGTTTTTCAATGAACGACGGGACGTCTTCCGAGGACATCTTTGCTAGTCGTAATTCCAACTGCAATCGAACCAATCTCAAATAAGTGTCAAGGTCGTGGAGTCTTCCCACATAATCGTTCCAAAGAGATAAAAGTAATCGCGTTTGCGCTTTCCCAACAGGGTTATAAATCCAGCCGATTCTTGGTTCGGTTAGTTCAGCCAAAGGTGTCAGCACTTGATCGCGTTGCTCGATATAGTCCTTCCAAGAAAGGTCAGTCAGATTGAGCCACGCCTGATAAAAAGGAACGCTGTAATTAAACGTTGCGACAGGTGGGTGAAAAAATGCTTTTGCGTTTTGCTCTAACCACCACCATAGCCACTCATAACAAAAGCCTGTATCCGAGGTTGTGTTTTGGCAGATATAATTTTTTATTGGTTCAGCCCCTTCTCGGTACGGCATCCATCTTTTCATTCCCTGAAACGCACGGTACACAAACCTGTTTTCTTGTTCAATCGCTGAACGCAGGCTATACTGTTCATGCGATAACGGCGTCAGCAATTCCCGCCATTCTGCCTCTTGCCCTTTGAGCTTGGTCGACGGTGATGATAACAAAAGGCTCAACCCTCGAGCATTCCTTGCCATACGAGCTACTGCGATCATGGTGTCAACAAGATAGCAGCTTCCTTCGAGACTTCGACGCCAGAGCATCATATCTTTTTTGAAAAACGTTAGCCCTGCTTCAGCGTTTCCTGCTTCAATATCCAGAATGGCCTGCGCCACTAAGGCCCTCCACGTATATTCCGCTTGCGAGTGCCAAAGAAAGTATGGGCTAGAATGAGGGCTGCCAACAAAATGAGGTAAATCCTGCAAAAGGCGATATCGCTGAATCAGCGTTTCATTCGCTTCCAATGTTTTTTCGAGGCGTTCTTTCTGGGAATGGATGCATTCCCAATAATCGGTTTCTTCATTGATTCGACAATCAAACGGTGGTGTTGCTTCTTGCCAGCGTAATTCTTCTCTTTTCCATAACTCTTTGTTGTGTTCGAAGGACAGGCTTAAGCCCATAGGGTCTTGCTCAAGCGCTTTTTCGATTTCTTCGATATGCCGCCGCCCAGCCTCAAAGATATCTTTTCCTTCCGGTGCGTTGAATCCCGCCATCGCCACGAAGATGTTTTCGTTATCGGGCACTTCTACAGGCGTTGTTTCAAGAAGTGCGCGGGCGTCGTCGCTCAAAGGTTCATCCCACCAGTTAATCAAAACCGCCAGTGCAAAAAGCGTCACGGCGACGAGAAACGTCCACTTCACGGCTTTCCAGAGAAAACGAGCTACGCGAGATAACATGGTGGTTGCTCCATAAGATGGTGGACATTATAGCGCGGACGTCCCGCAAGCAAAAAAGGGCGGGTTTGAAACCGGCCCCTTCGTTCTGATTCCTGACCTCTGATCTCTGATAACCCCATCCTCACACCAGTCCTTCCATTGAAGGCATAGGTATCTACACAAGTGCTGCGTCATGGTCTCTGACGGCATGTGCTCTGCTTTTCTCTCACATTCCAAGAAGCGCCGCAGGCGCGTCACGTGAGTAACCGTCGGTGGAGCGCGAACGCAGTGAGCGCGGAACCGGCGGAGACAGACAGCACCATCGTCCAGCCCTGCCAG
>Ga0209737_10000201_pt1 | contig 53655 bp, 45 predicted proteins | sample TergutCu122P3_FD_187284 | JGI IMG/M metagenome (GOLD analysis project Ga0209737, IMG submission 187284) | Cubitermes ugandensis P3 segment gut microbial communities from Kakamega Forest, Kenya - Cu122 P3 (SPAdes) (version 2) | ecosystem: Host-associated > Arthropoda: Insects > Digestive system... | reverse complement strand
ATAAATTCTGCACCAATGGCTTGGCAAGTATCTTCCACCACAAAAAGTGCGTGTTTTTCTGCAATTTCCATAATTTTTTCCATGCGGCAACTTTGTCCGAAAAGATGTACCGGAATAATGGCTTTTGTTTTTGGGGTAATCGCTTTTTCCAATTGGATAATATCAAGATTAAATGTATCCCATTCCACATCTACAAATTTACATGTAATACCAAGCAATCCAACAACTTCAGCCGTAGCAATAAACGTGAAGGGAGAAGTAATCACCTCATCCCCGGCTTTTAAACCCAAAGCCATCAAGGAAACTTGTAGGGCGTCTGTGCCATTTGCACAAGGAATTACGTGTTTAACGCCCAAATAGTTTTCCAAATGAGTTTGAAATTCTTTTACTTTGGGTCCATTTATAAAAGCTGTGCTTTCAATAACTTGTGAAATATTCTCATCTATCTCTTTTTTAATTTTCTCATACTGACCTTTTAGATCAACCATTTTTATTGGGTCCATCATAAGTTGTTTTTAATTTCTAATAAAAATTCTTTTATGGTATTCAATTTATAAACCACCTCCGCTTGCGTGGCGGCTTGGGCAAAATTGCCACGAATCGCTTCTTTGGCGCCCTGCAATGTATAACCTTTTTCTTTAGTAAGATACAAAATCATGCGAATAACCTCCATATCTTTTTGAGTAAAAAATCTTGTACCCTTTTGATTTTTAAAGGGCTTTAAAAGTTCAAATTCATTTTCCCAGGCACGCAAAAGCGATGTTTTTACACCGAACATTTCGGCGGTTTCACTTATGCTATAATATTGTTTTTCAGATCCGTTCATTGTATATTTAATGAGAACCGGCGCTTTTTTAAAAGCAAGCACAAATATCTACTTTTTATTGAATAATAATATTCTATTTTTGTGGCATTATTTTTAATATGTTATGAAGAATATTCGCATAGATTATCATACCGGCACCGGCGGCTCAAAATTAGTAGCCGAATTATTGGCTGAAAAATTGAAAAATAATAACGTTAATGTTGAAATGAATAGAATTTTCAGAGCCAGCATTAACGGCATTAGTGAAATTAACGTAGATTATTACATCTTAATTTTTCCGGTACATTCGTTTTGTGCGCCTAAACCTGTTTATGAATGGGTGAAGCATTTAACAGGCAATCATTGTAAAACTGCGGTTATTCCCGTTTCAGGAGGAGGTCATGTAATTTCCAATTCCGCATCCGGACGCAAAACTGTTAAATTGTTAAAAAAAAGCAATTTCAACGTAATTTTTGAAGAGATGATTCGAATGCCTAATAATTGGATGAAAGTGCCCGGAAAAAAGAAATATATGCGTATTCTGTCAGAATTACCGAACAAAATTAACACCATTTCTCAAGCTATTTTATCTGAAAAGAAACAAAGAAAAATTATTTATTGGATTGATTATTTGATTGCTGCATTAGGAGAAGCGGAAAAGAAAAGCACGCGTAAATTCGGAAATGGAATAAAGGTTTTGGATAGTTGCAATGGTTGCGGGCTTTGCGCCAAAAACTGTTGTTCTTCTAACATAAGCATCGAAAATCAAACTTCGGCAAGCTCAATTATCAGACCAAAAATTGGAAGTCATTGCGACATGTGTTTGGGGTGCATATACAACTGCCCGCAAAAAGCGCTACAACCTACTTACGCTACATTCCAAATAGATAAAAAAGGGTATAATTTGCGCTTAATGTGCAAAAATACAAATTTGAGCCCGAATTTTTACCCCATAATTGATTTTTTTACCCCGTAATTTTGAATTTTACAACTATTATTAATAAATAGATAGTAATAGTGATTAATGTGTATTAAATCGAATTTCATTTGCAAAAAAAAATAATAGATATGAAATCCAAACGAATTTTTGACATTTTAACGCATTACCAAGAAAGATATCCCAATCAAGAAGTAGCTTTAGCCGGAAAGATTGACAAAACGTGGAGAAAATATTCTCTTGCCGAATATGTTGAAATTGTTAATAATCTCTCTTATGGCATGATAAAATTAGGCATAGAGCCGGGAGATAAAGTAGGAATTATTTCCACAAACAGACCGGAGTGGAACATGTTAGACATGGCAATTATGCAAATTGGAGCAATTACCGTGCCCATTTACCCCACATTGGTAGCACACGAATACAAGTACATTTTAAATCATGCGGAAGTTAAGTTGGTTATTTTAGAAGGTGCTGAATTGATGGGGAAAGTATCTTCGGTAATGAAAGAGATTCCCGGACTAAAATATCTTTACACTTTTGTTGATCGTAAAGAGTTTCCTTATTTTCAACAACTTGTTGATTTGGGAAAAGAAAACCCAAATCCCGAAAAGTTAGAGAAACGAAAGGCTGTCGTAAAATCTTCCGATTGCGCCACAATTATTTATACTTCAGGTACTACCGGTACTCCCAAGGGAGTGATGTTATCGCATGATAATCTTATTGGACAGGTTATGAATTTGTATCATACGCCGGCGCCGTGGTCTAATATTGCATTTAGCTTCCTGCCGTTATGCCATGCTTATGAACGGATGTTGGTGTATTTGTATCAGTATTTGGGTATGTCGGTATATTATGCGCAAAATTTGGGTACGATTGCCGAGAATATTAAAGAGGTAAAACCTACCATGATGTCTACCGTACCGCGAATGTTAGAGAAAATTTACGACAAAATTTATATTTCCAGCAATAATATGCCATGGCTTACCAAGCATATTTTCCGTTGGGCAGTACGTGTTGCCTGTAACTACAAAATTCAACCTCACGATCGTTCGTGGTGGTATAATCAAAAACATAAACTTGCTGATAAGTTGGTTTACAGTAAAATACGAAAAAACATCGGAGGCAATTTCGATATCGTGGTTTCCGGCGCTGCCAGTATTCAACCCCGATTGGCATCTTTTTTTTCTGCTATCGGTATGCCGGTGTATGAAGGGTACGGATTAACGGAAACTTCGCCGGTTATTGCCGTAAGTTGCCGGGATAAAAATGGAAGAGAAGCCGGAACGGTGGGATTTCCACTGCCGGGCGTGGAAGTTAAAATTGCCGCAAATGGCGAAGTATGTTGTCGTGGGCACAATGTGATGCTGGGATATTATAAGGATGAAGCGCTTACAAAAACCGTAATTGATGATGAGGGTTGGTTTCACACCGGAGACTTGGGTAAAATTAATGAAAAAGGACAACTTATTTTGACCGGCAGATTGAAAAATTTGTTCAAAACGTCAATGGGAAAATATATTAATCCTCAACTGATTGAAGAAAAATTTGCCGAATCGCCATTCATTGAAAACATTGTGGTAGTAGGCGAAGGACAAAAATTTGCTGCTGCGCTCATTTCTCCTGATTTCAACTTTCTGCAAGGTTGGTGTTTGCGCCACAATATTGAATATCAAAGCCCACAGCAAATCGTTAAAGATCCGGAAATTTTGAAACGCTATACTCGTGAAATGGATAAATACAATGCGCATTTTGGAGATACGGAACAAGTGAAAAAATTTGAACTCATTCCTGATGAGTGGTCACAACTTACCGAAATACTTACACCTACTTTGAAAGTGAAACGTAATTTGGTACAAGAAAGATACAAGGATGTGATTGAAAAATTATTTCAATAATAAATAGTTTATTTCCGTTCACCATTCTTAATTATTTTCATCCCTTTCGCTACTTTACAAAATTCCTGTTGCGCTTGTTCCATTTTCTCACAGATGTTTAGTAAAGTCCAGATATCTTCATCGGGCATAAAAACCACCTTGTTATCTTCAATAAATTCTTGCCGTAATTGAGTTAGGGTAGCCATGAAACATTAAATGTTTTTGTAAATGCTGCTTCGGGCACATCAAGAGTTGCCGATAATGCTATCCATACTAATTCTCCGTTAACTTCATAAAGCATCATTAACCCGTTCCATGAAGCTATTGTGATCTCAGTTCCTCCATAAGATATTTTGAAAACTTTGCATGATTTACCTGCTATGGTTATATTATTGGGTTGTTGGTAAGGCTTCATCTCTTCTTCGTCAATACTTGGCGCCATGAAGCCGGTATTTCCATCAAAGTCGTATGGCATATCTTGCCAATATCCTTCATTTCCATCTTGATATCCAAGCCAATATGTTTTATTAAAGTGATTGATAATATATGCAATATTGCTGGTTGTACTCACCTCATCATCAAAAATATCCCAGCGAAACTTCCATCCTTTGTCGGCAAAAGTAAAAGCAATAACAGTTCCTGACATACTATATTTAATAGCGCCTTTTTCGATGTGGGTTCCTGTTCCCGGCTCGTCCGGTTCACCCGGTTCGTCTTCATCACAAGGCACTTTTAGCGGTGCTGCATTGTAGGTGGTATTTCCCGGCTGCCCGGGTACAAACTGTGAATCTGAGTCGCCATTGGCAGTAACTCTTAACGTAACAGGAGTTTGTTCAGGAACAACTACCGTATAATCGCCGGTACTGCTTGTATATGCAGAGGTTTGATCTGCGGTTACTTTTACAAAAGGTACGGGTTTGTTCTCGCAATCCAATACCTTTCCTTTAATAGTTACCCGTCTTGCCGGTTCATCCAAATTCACCCACGAAAAATGGGTTGTTGTGCCTACATATACATTTCCTTGCAATGTGGCTTTTCCCTCTTCTATCCAAATGCCTTTTTCTTCGTTGAACGACCAAAGCGGAATAGTAGCGGGCGGGTTGCTTTCCATGCCTGCCGGAATAGGGAAGGTCAATTCTGCCTTAGAACCGGTTTTAATTTGCAGGGGTTTTCCTGCATCGTCCGTAAGATTTACATCGGTCATCCCCCACGAAATAAGTATTACTTCACTGTTGTCTTCCCGAATAGCAGCCAAATCGCCGCCGGGCATCATACCTGTAAAATTCTCATTATTGGGATCAAGGTAAAGCATGTCGGCTCTAACTGTACCTGAATAGGCAGAGCCGTCGGCGCGCATAATAGATGATGCCGGGAAATTAACTTTCATGCCGGCTACTTCCAAGGTTTTGGCTTCTTTAGAGTCGAAAGTGGTTTGTATGCTGATGTCGCTATTCCCTTTGGGGTGTAGGACTGCTTCAATAAACATTTCGTTCTCTTTTATGCCGGAGCGAGTAAGCACAAAATAACCGTTTTTTTCAAATTTAATTATTGCGCGCTTATTAACCACTTCCGCTTCTTTGAAACTGAATTTTCCATCGTTGGCGGAATAGGCGCTTGCCGTACCGGTGGTAACTTTTACTCCGCTAAGCGGATTGCCGGATGCATCCATTACTTTCCCCTGCAAGGTAACGCTTTGCATATTTCCCGTTGGAGGATTTTCATCTTCGGGATTTTTTTTGCAACCTACTATAACAATGGATAATATTGCTATACACATTAAAAATTTTGATACTATTTTCATAAAATTCTGATTTTGGTTTAAGGTTTAATTAATTTTCACAAACTCCACCCTTCTATTCTTCGCGCGTCCCTCATCGCTACTATTGTCTGCAATGGGCGATGTTTGCCCTTTGCCTGCTGCTTTGAGGCGGTCTTTAGAAATACCGTTTTCCACAAGTTTGTTCACTACCGCCGCACTGCGGGCTTCGCTCAATGTTTGGTTTGATGTAATATTTCCTGTATTGTCGGTATGCCCTTCAACGGAAAATTTCAGGTCGGAATTCTCTTTCATTAACGTAACGATTCGGTTTATTTCACCCATGCTTTCGGGTTTCAGCGTGCTTTTGCCCACGTCGAAGGTGATACCGTAGGTGATGAATTTTCCGTCGCTCATCATGCGGTCGTAGAGCGGTACTGCGCCTTTGGCAATGCGAATGTTGCGAAGAAAAAAGCCATCTGCCCCCCAAGTTTGACCTGCCGATGCGGTAAACCAGCCCGACTGTGTCACATTCGGGACATTAACTACCCGTACCCCGTCAACATAGATTTTCAATGCCCGCTGATTGAAAGAAAGCGACAGGCGATGCCAGCCTACCTGCGACAAATCGGCAGGTACATCCGAATAGCGCCAATCGCCGGAAGTTGATAACCACGATGTTTCAATTCGTCTGTTTACATCGGCTCGCGCCCACCATTCAAATGTAACAACGTCGTTATTCCCATCAGGTTCTTTCAGGATAAACTTCCAATATCCGTCTATTTCCTGTGGCACCACATAAAAGTCAAACTCTATCGTAAAACTTTCGGGCAGGTAATTTTTGGGCGTTTTCATCAATGGCGTGATTTCTGTGTCTGCGCGAAACAAAATAGCGTTTTCACCGCCCACCTTCGCTATTTCGGCATTGCCGCGCAACAAATCCCACTGGCTCGGAAACTCACCCATCCGCTCACGCGATACATCATCGTCAAGGATGATTTCATCTCCCGGAACAAAGTCCGATTTGGCGAATGACATCTCTAAACTCTTCGTTTCAGATTGAGGTTTTTGACCGGAAGTTGTAGCCTGTGTGTTTTCGGTATTATTGTTTTGATTGCTATTTCCCGCATTTTGATTTGAAGGCGGATTGCTGCTTTCTATTTTAGAATCGTCAGAATCATCATCCTTGTAGGAATTGGGATCGGTGGCTTTGTCTATGGCATCACTCACCGCTTGTTCGGTTTTTTGCTCCGCCTTACGAATCGCGGCATTTTCGGCGCTTCTCTGAACTGATCTTCCGAGGCGCTCGCCAAATTGCGCTTGCGCTGTGCTGCAAATAAGCATCAACGCAAGTATTATAAGAAAAATATTAACTCTTTTCATTATAAAAGGTGTTTGTTATAATTTATATAACCGCTCATAATCATCAGGGTTAACGGTTGTTTTCTCCTCAACGAAAGCGGCATCAATATAGGTGCCATCTCCTTTTTTGAAAGAGAAAGTTCCTGACACAGACTCAACTCCTGTTATTTTTGCTGTAATGGTTATTTCGTAAAGATCATTCTTCTTGGTCTCTTTCAATGTATAGGTAGCATATCCCGGCACATTAGGAAACAGCTGCTGGATACTGTATCCGTAATAAATCATGTCATTGGACGTGAACTTGATAAGTTCAATGTCTTCAAGTTCTTCAATCTCAACAATCCCCCAGCTTCCCTGTATCCAAGCAGGGGGCGAAAGTTTATTTCCGCCGCTGTTTCCGCCGCCATTGTTTCCGTTTCCGCCGTTGTCATCGTCATCTTTTTTACATCCAATAAAGACCATTGTCATAGCCAACATGGCCATCATTAATAAGCTAAATAATTTTTTCATAATCATAAAATTTTAATTGTTTGACATTTTTTGTTATTGTTTTATAAAAACTTTTTACTTTAAAAGATTTCATTTTTTTTATTATGATTTTTTGTGGGTTAATATAAAAACTTGACGCGGCAAAAATAAAACCTCCTCATGGAACGGAATTACCCCCTAAATAGGGTTTTTAATATTTTAGTGTAAAAAACCCGCTTTGGGGGGATACCTAAAAATTATGAATTTTGAATTAGAAGTTGCAGAAAATAAAACATTTTTTTACCTTTGCAGCGATATTTTAAATACGATTGGGTATGAAAACAAATTTTCAACGGACTAATATTTTTTACCTCTTCACTCTGATATTTGTGGTATTCGGATGCTGTTTTGCTTGCAAAAATAATAATGCTAAACAAAACATCAACGAAATACTTGTAACGGATACAGTATTTAATTCATGGTTAGATTCATTGGAATGGGTAACTAACAACACAAATTTACCTCTTGAAGAACGCCTTTTAGCTTGTGATATATTATCTTTCGATCTTGTTTATATTGATATAAATAAATCAAAAAGTTATGCCAAACTAGGCTTAGAACTATTAAAAGGAACAAAAAAAGATTTGTTACTCGGTTCGTTTTATCGTAATCTGGGTATGGCTTATGCTATTCAAGAAAACTATGACTCTGCCCAATTATATTACAAAAATGCATTGACACACGCCATTAAAAAGAAGAATGAAGATCTTGAATCATTTATATATTTGGCATTAGGGTTGTTATACTCAGATATTTCACAATATAAGTTATCTGCAGAATATTATGAAAAAGCTCTTAAGTTGTGTGAAAAAAACGGATTCAAACGACGATACAGTACTATTATCTCAAATATTGGGATTACTCATTATAAAATGTCTAATTACGAACTTGCTGAAAAATATTTTCTTGAAGCGAAGGAAGTTTTTTTGAAAAATGAATATTACCAGGGATTGGCTCATGTATATCTTAACTTAGGTAGAATGTATTTTGACCAAGACAGGATTGAAGAAGCCTACGAAGCCTCAACCGAAAGCATGAATATTTTTCAATCTACAGGCGATAAATCAGGAGAAGCGCTTGCCCTCATCAATATGTCAAGGTTTTATTTGCTGGGAAAAAATTATGATAAATCATTGGAAAATTCCTATCAAAGTCTTCGTTTGGCTGAAGAAGTCGGATACCCGTATGTAATAAGAGATGCGTTTTCATATCTTTCCAAAATCTATTATGAAATGGGGAATTATAAACAAAGTGAATATTTTACACTCAAACAATTGGCACTTATCGATTCTACTGCCATTACTGAATTAATGTTGGTGAAACGACAATTGATCCCAATTTATATTCAACAATCTAAAAAAAATGAAGCGATCTCAACATTGGAAAAATACAATGCCTTGATGAGAGAGGTAAACAAAGTAGAGGTGCAAAATACTTATTTAGAATTGCAAACCAAATACGAAACCGAAAAGAAAGAATTGAAAATATTCGCTTTAGAAGATGAAAAACGATTCATGATGTGGCTCGGTATTTCCGGAGGTATCGTTTTGCTATTGGCTTTGATAACATTTTTCCTTCTTTGGCGATGGACAGTTCAGAGAAAGCAACTTGCAGAAACACAGATTAAACAATTTGAACAGGAAAAGCAATTGGTTGCTACCCAATCCGTGTTAGACGGTGAAACCCGCGAGCGCGCACGCCTTGCCCGCGACCTGCATGATGGGCTGGGCAGTATGCTCACCGGCGTGCGGCTGAATTTGCAGGAAATAAAAAACGGAGTAAAGTTGGAATACGCTGATGTGGAGCATTTCGACAAAGCATTGGGACTGCTCGACGAATCGGTGCGGGAAATGCGCAGAGTATCGCACCATCTTATGCCCGATTCTTTGAGCCGCTTCGGATTGAAACCGGCAGTAAACGACTTTTGCCGAAAGTTCTCCGCCAATATCACCTTTGATTACTTCGGCGATGAAAGTCGCCTTGACCCGAATTTGGAAGTGATGATTTACCGCACCATCCACGAATTGGTAAACAATGCACTGAAACATTCCGGCGCTGACAGTATTATGGTGCAAATCATGCAAGAGCCCAACCGTATTTCATTTACCGTAGAGGATAATGGCTGCGGATTCGATCTCACGGCAGAAACTAAAGGCATAGGATTGCAGAATATACGTACCCGAATAACAGCCTATAATGGTAATTTGTTGGTAGATTCAAGAGCAGGAGAGGGAACAGAAATTAATGTAGAGTTGAAAATTGAGAATTGATATGATTAAAGTAGTCATAATTGAAGATCACAAGGTTGTTGCCGAAGGCTTCGAACATCTCATTAACGCATCTGAAATTGCAAAAGTTATCGGAAAGGCGCATTCTGTAGCCGAGTGCAAAGAGCTGTTAACAAAAACTCAGGTAGATGTACTTTTATTAGATATCAGTCTGCCTGATGGATGCGGTATTGACCTTTGTCCGCAAATAAAAGCACAATACCCTGATATTAAAATATTGATATTGACCAGTTACTCCGAACTTTCCATCATCATGCGGATATTGGAAGAAGGCGCTTCGGGCTATATCTTAAAAAATGCGATGACGGAAGAGATTATTGAAGGAATTCGTGTGGTAGCCTCCGGTGAAAGATTTCTATGTGAAGAAGTAGACTTGTTGCTTAAAAATAATGAAACACAACCAATAAGACTCTCGCGACGCGAGCAAGAACTATTGCGCCATATTGTGGCAGGACTTTCAAACAGTGAAATAGCCGACAAGATGTTTTTGGGCTATGAAACTATAAAGAGTTACCGAAAAAATCTCATCCTCAAATTAAATGCGCATAATACTGCACAGTTGGTAAAAATGGCAATAGAACAAAAATTAATATAAACGAGTATTTAGTACTCATCTTCGTGAAAGAAGAAATCGTCTTTAGTAGGATAGTCGGGCCACAAATCTTCAATGTTATCATAGACTTCGCCTTCATCTTCAATTTCTTTTAAATTTTCAATAACCTCCATCGGGGCTCCGGAGCGCAATGCATAGTCAATCAATTCTTCTTTGGTAGCAGGCCAAGGTGCATCTTCCAATTTTGAGGCTAATTCTAACGTCCAATACATAAAAAATGTTTTTAAAAGGGTTCGTTTTAATGGGGCGCAAAAATATATTTTTAGAAATAGAAATGTATGCTTTTGATATATTTTTATTTATCTGACTTTCAGATATTTTTCAGTAATCCTTAGTTTTTTATGAAGAAAACGTGCTAAAATAAAGAAATAATCTGCGAGTCGGTTTGTAATTTGAAGCAGCATTAAAAAGGATTCGTTATGTATGCAAAAATGTGATATTTTTCGCTCTAATTTTCGGCAAATGGTGCGGCAAATGTGCGCTTGTGCAATGGCGCAAGAACCTTGAGGCAGTAAAAAACTGTTTAATGGAGGTAACATTTCATCCATTTCGTCTATCTCTTTTTCTATTTTTGTTAAAAAAGATTCCCATGAAACTTCTTTCCAATATTGTTCATATTTTGTTGTAGGTGTTGCCAAAATTCCACCCATAATAAATAATTTTTCCTGAATTTCAGTTAAAAATGGCATATTTTCTTCCGCAATCAGCGCACCAATGTGTGCATTTAATTCGTCGCAAGTTCCATACACATCGAGGATTGTTTCCGATTTATGAATTTTGCTTCCGCCTACTAACGAGGTGGCGCCGCTGTCTCCGGTTTTAGTGTAAATTTTGCTCATAATTTAATCGCCATTAAAATAATTACAAAAATAAATATTTTTTGAAATGAAGACAAAACAACATTATTTTCACTTTGTTCAAACAAAAAACAATCTTAGTAGCAGTGAATTACATCTCTTCTATCTAACCTTATTCCTCATTAAAAAATAGTGTCGATTAAAACAATATTTTTGCGTGTATTTTTGAGATTAGGCACAATTTTAAATTTAAAAACACATGAATATTGAAGAACTGCGGAATCATTGCCTTGCAATAAAAAATGTAGAAGAATGTACCCCTTTTGGCGAAGATGTAATAGTGTACAAAATCATGCATAAGATGTTTGCATTTTTTCCTCTGACTCCAAAGAACAATGAACATTTTGTTGTTTTGAAATGCGCTCCCGAAAAAACAGTGGAATTAAGAGAAAAGTATGAAGGCATTACGAAAGGTTATTATGCAGGCAACAATTTGATGTGGAATTCCGTATATATTCAAAAAGATGTGCCCGATAAACTCATTATAGAATTGATAGAACACTCTGTCGAGGAAGTTATAAAAAAACTTCCTAAAAAGAAACAGGAAGAATATGGAGAGTTGAAGAGGTTTTAACATATTTCATAAAATTCCGTACCTTTGCCGCTCCGATTTCTATAAAAGAAAAAGCAATGAAAAACAGCAAATTAGGCATTGATTTTAAGAAAGTTAATGAAGCCAAAGCAATGGCAGCATCCATAGCAAATGAAGTGCAGCAGTTCGTAAACGGATATACTACGGTGGCAGTGGAACGTACCCTCTGTCGCTTAATGGGCATAGATGGTGTGGATGTTCATGAAGTGCCGCTTCCTAATGTGGTGGTAGATCAATTGCATCAAGCCGGATTGCTGGGGCAAGGCGTGCTCTACTTTCTTGGCAATGCCATGTTGGAAACCAAACTGAATCCTCAACAAATTGCCGAAAAAATGGCGCAAAATGTGCTGGATATTACAAAACTTCCTATCCGGTCGGATGAAGAGATTCGGAACGCAGTGGCGCCTTACGTTGAAACTACACTGCAAAAAATTTCGGAAAATGTGGCGCAACGAAAAAGTTTGTTGGTAACATTGGGAGAAGGCGCAAAGCCATACATTTACGTTATTGTGGCTACCGGAAATATTTATGAAGATGTGGTACAGGCGCAAGCAGCGGCGCGTCAAGGCGCAGATATTATTGCAGTGATCCGAACCACAGGTCAAAGTTTGTTGGATTATGTACCTTTTGGAGCTACTACCGAAGGTTTTGGGGGCACATTTGCCACTCAGGAAAATTTCCGGATTATGCGTAAAGCGCTGGATGAGGTAGGCGAGGAAGTGGGGCGTTACATCCGTTTGTGCAATTATTGCTCCGGATTGTGTATGCCCGAAATTGCCGCTATGGGCGCATTAGAACGTTTGGATGTGATGCTCAATGACGCGCTTTACGGTATTCTGTTCCGCGATATTAATCCGCAAAGAACACTCGTTGACCAATATTTTTCAAGAATTATCAACGGTTTTGCAGGCGTAATTATTAATACGGGAGAAGACAATTATCTAACCACTTCCGATGCTTTTGAAGAAGCGCATACTGTGCTGGCTTCCGATTTGATTAACGAACAATTGGCGCTGTTGGCAGGTCTCCTGGAAGAACAAATGGGATTAGGACACGCTTTTGAAATGGATCCCGATTTGAAAAACGGTTTTCTTTACGAACTCGCGCAAGCTCAAATGACTCGCGAAATTTTCCCGAATGCACCACTCAAATATATGCCACCCACAAAATTTATGACCGGCAATATTTTTAAAGGACACTTGCAAGATGCACTGTTTAACATGATTGGCATTTGGACGAAACAAGGTATTCAATTACTGGGCATGCCCACCGAAGCGATTCATACGCCGTTTATGTCCGACAGATTTTTAGCCATTGAAAATGCAAAATATATTTTCAATAACATGGCAGCTATTGGCGATGAGGTAGAATTTAAAGAAGATGGTATCATTCGCAAACGTGCCCAATTTGTTTTGGATGAGGCAGTTAAATTATTGAAAGATATTGAAAAAGACGGACTTTTCACTACATTGGAGAAAGGTAATTTTGGTAATGTAAAACGTCCCAAAACAGGCGGAAAAGGACTTCAGGGCGTAGCTGAAAAAGCGGCGCATTATTTTAATCCTTTTATCGAAAAAATGAAATCAAGATAGGACGAAAATGGTGCAATTGCCGCCGAATAGTAACTACTTAATTAAGAATGTAAACTTATCAAAGTTTTTCAAAGCAATACTTGTGCCGCGCGCTACCGCTTTCAACGGATCATCTGCTACATGCACCTTTAGTTTGGTTTTCTTAGCAATACGTTTATCCAAACCTCTTAGTAGTGCGCCACCGCCCGCCATGTAAATACCTGTTTTATAAATGTCGGCGGAAAGCTCGGAAGGCGTGTTTTCCAACGTATTAATTACCGCCGCTTCAATTTTTGAAATTGACCTGTCCAATGCCTGTGCAATTTCTTGATAACTTACTTTTACAGCAGTAGGAATACCTTGCAACAAATCACGACCATAAACTTCGTAGTCTTCCGGTGGGTTTTCCAATTCTTCAATAGCAGATCCCACATTAATTTTTACTTGCTCAGCAGTAGCTTCTCCGATAGCAACATTATGTTTTTTGCGCATGAAATCCATAATATCGTAATTAAACTCATCACCGGCTACTTTAACCGATTTGCTGGTTACAACTCCGCCCAATGCTATTACGGCAATTTCGCTGGTACCGCCACCAATATCAATGATCATATTTCCGTTTGCATCTAAAACATCTATTCCTATACCCACCGCTGCCGCCATCGGTTCGTGAATCATACGCACTTCCTTTGCACCCGATTGTTCGGCAGAGTCACGCACAGCGCGTTCCTCCACTTCGGTAATTCCGGAAGGAATGCAAATCACCATTTTCAAAGCCGGAGGAAAAAGCAAACTTTTGGTTCCCGTCATCTTGATAAATTCGCGAAGCATCAACTCAGTAGATTGAAAATCAGCAATAACGCCATCTTTTAACGGACGAATGGTTTGAATATTTTCGTGTGTTCTTCCATGCATCAAAAGCGCTTTTTTCCCCACTGCCAAAACACGGCGGGTAGCCCTGTCTAAAGCAATTATTGACGGCTCTTCAATAATTGCTTTATCATTATGTATAATTACGGTATTGGCTGTACCCAAGTCAATAGCTAATTCTTTAGTAAAAAATGAAAATAGACCCATGGATGTTTTATCAAATTTGAATTTTTATTATTAAGCATGCAAATATAAAAAAAAAAATAAACTATTAATCGTTGATTTATTTTTTTATTTTTGCCATACGATTTGATTATGAAACAAAGCGGGTTTTTATTCCTTTTATTTTTCTTCGGAGCTTTATTGTATGCACAAAAAAATGTTCACTATGATGTAGAAGAAGGAATAAATTTTGTTGAAAAACAATATGTTGATGCATGGAAAAAAATAAAGAAAATTGACGGATTCCGCATTCAAATTACCTCATTTTCGGGAGTAAACTCAAAAACTTCCATTGACAAGGTTGCGACTCAATTTAAGCAACAGTTTCCGGATATTTCCCACGATATTTCTTATCTTGAACCGAGTTTCAGATTAAGGGTAGGCAATTATCATACGAAATTAGAAGCATATAAAGCGTTGCAAAAAATTGCACCTTTATTTCCGGGGGCGTTTGTTTTAAAAGATCAGATTGATTTTAAATGATGTCCTTACCTACATCCGCATCCACTAACATTCTTATATTTAGGATTCGTCTTATATTTCAGGGCGCTATTTTTAGAAGATGCGCATGATATAAACAAGCATATCAATAAAAGTATTGTGCTAAAAATGAGCAAGCTCTTTTTTTTCATTACACCCTAATTATAGTTTGACTTCTGTCGGGACCTGTGGACACAATGCGAATAGGAACCCCAGTTTCATTTTCAATAAAAGTCACATATTCCTTGAAAGCTTGCGGTAAATTTTCATAATTTTTTTCTTCTGAAAGATTTTGGTTCCAGCCCTTAAATTCCTTATAAACAGGCTTAATATTTGTATTGATTTCAGTGGGAAAACGGTCGATGGTTTGTTCTCCTATTTGGTATGCGGTACAGATTTTAATGGTATCAAAATTGTCCATGACATCGGCTTTTGTAAGTACAATCTCTGTAGCGCCATTGATCATAATAGCATATTTAAGCGCCACCAAATCAAGCCAGCCGCATCGGCGGGCGCGTCCGGTAGTAGAGCCAAACTCATGGCCTTGTTTGCGGAGCAACTCACCGGTTTCGTCAAACAATTCGGTAGGGAAAGGACCGCTTCCCACACGGGTACAATAGGCTTTTACAATGCCGATCACACGTCCCGTTTGGTTCGGAGCCACGCCTAATCCGGTGCATGCGCCTGCCGCCACCGTATTCGAGGAAGTTACAAACGGATAAGAACCGAAATCAATATCCAAAAGTGTACCTTGCGCACCTTCCGCCAATACTTTTTTCCCCGCTTTCATATAATCGTTAACTTCATATTCACTATCTATCAGCTTGAAACGCAAAATGGTTTGCAATGAATTAAACCAATCGGTAAAAATCGTAGTGATGTCATCTTGCGGTTTATAAGAGTTTTTAATCAGTAAATCGCTATGCTTTTTATAAATGGCTGCAAATTTATCCAAGAAATCGGGTGCAATAATGTCACACACGCGAAATCCGTTGCGTGCTATTTTATCAGTATAAGTAGGTCCAATTCCTTTTAAGGTAGAACCGATTTTTTGTGTTCCTTTTTGCTCTTCCAACATCGCATCTATCCATTTGTGGGTAGGCAAAATAAGATGCGCTTTTTTAGAAATAAAAAGATTTTCCGTGGGGTGAAATCCTATTTTTTCTAATGATTCAACTTCTTTTTGAAAAATAATCGGATCAATCACCACACCGTTCCCGATGATATTGATTTTATCCTGGTGAAAAATTCCGGAAGGGATGGTGTGTAGCACGTGTTTTAAGCCGTTAAATTCGAGCGTGTGCCCCGCATTGGGTCCGCCTTGAAAGCGCGCAATTACATCATAGTGTGGAGTAAGTACATCTACTACTTTGCCTTTGCCTTCGTCGCCCCATTGTAATCCGAGGAGGATGTCTAATTTCATAGTTTGGACTGTGATTTTTTTGGTTGTTCTGATTGAAATGATATTTTTGTTATTTGATTAACGGTGTAAAAATAGGATTTTATTTAATAAATCAAGACAATTTTGGTAATCAAATAAATCATGGTTCAGACAATTTTACAATCCCCACGTTCATGCACTAATTCATAGCTGATTTTTGCCATGCTTTCGGCTAATTTTTTTACACCTTCCGCAGCCTCTAAACCGGTAGCTATTTTGTTATTATACAGCATGTATTGTTCGCGAACATGTAGAGGCGATAAATTAGGCATTACCACATTGGCGCCTGCCAATACTGCTTTTTCGCGCCCTTGCGGATCGAGCGTACCTAATGCAGTGGTCGCAGGAAGCAAAACATTGGGCAATAAAAGGCGCGAAAGTGCCAGCAAAAACAATGTAAGTTCCACACTTCCCGCCGGAAAATCTGCAAAAGGCGTGTCTTGATGAGGAATAAACGGACCGATGCCTAACATTTGCGGCTTAAAATCAGCAATAAAGAGCATATCTTCCGCTAAGTTTTCAATGGTTTGAAAAGGAGAACCTACCATAAAACCGGTGCCCGTTTGAAATCCGATATGTTTTAAGTCAAATAAACACTGCTTGCGAGGAAGATCCGATAAATTTTTTGGATGTAGTTGGCGATAATGCTCCGGATTTGCCGTTTCGTGACGCAACAGATAACGATCGGCGCCGGCATTTTTAAACGCCAAATAAGAGGCATAACTTCTTTCTCCAAAAGACAATGTAAGCGCGTTGTCCGGATATTTTTCTTTTATAGCAACAATGATTTCCAACAATTTTTCATCAGTAAAATAAGGATCTTCGCCGCCCTGCAATACAAATGTTTTGAATCCCAATTCATTTCCAATCCGGCAACACGTTAAAATTTCCTCTTTGCTTAATCTATATCGTGTTGTTTTTTTATTTCCGGCACGAATACCGCAATATAAACAATTGTTTTTACAATAGTTGGTGAACTCAATTAATCCACGAGCAAACACCTTTTTTCCATAATGTTGCACGGAAACCTGCCGTGCTTTTTCACAAGCATATGCTGTGATTTCACTATTCCTGTTCGAAAGTAAAAAAATCCATTCCTCTTTATGAAGAATGGATTTTTGAGAAAGTTTATCAATAAGAAGTTTCACTACTTATCTTACCAAATTTTGAAAATTAGCGTTATTTCTAAATTTTTTAAATTCAGCATCTTTTTTAGCTTCGGTTCTATAAGTGTTATCTAATTCAATAGCTTTTTGAAGATTGTTAATCACATCATTTTCATTATTTTGACGTGCACCGATAACAGCGGCTAAATAAAATGCTTTGGCGTCTTTAGGTTGCACACAATCAAGATTAGATTTTGCAGCTGCAAAATCTCTCAACATGAATTGTGCTAAGGCTACGCCATAGTCGCAGCTGCGATTGCCCATAGCTTGGATAGCGCCTGCAAAATCACCATCTAAAATTTTGAAAAGACCCAAATTATAACTTTGTTTTACAGGCTCTACTTGTGCTTTTTGTGAGGCTTCAAAAGTTTTTCTCGCCTCATCTTTCTTTCCTTCCAAGAAATATAAAATTCCCATATTATTTAATACAATACCATTGCTTGGAGAGATGGCATTGGCTTTATCCAAGAAGTTTTGAGCATCAGCAAGTCTTGCATCATTAATGGCAAGAGCGCCCAAATTGTTATACGCTCTCCAATCGTTTTGCATTGCAGCATCTTTTGTAATACCGGTATAGATTTGTTCTTTAATTTTTAAATCAACTATTTTAGAAGCGCCAAACAATCTTTCATTGAGGTTCAATTTTGAAGGATCACTAACTACTAATTTAACAATTTCTTCATCAGTGAAGTTGTTTTTATTACAAGTTACGGAGATTTCAGCGCGACGAAGCGGAGGAAGAATTATCTCGGCAATCTCGGTATAGATGTCGGTCATATTTCTAATTTTTTCTTCTCTTGCAGCTGAACTGGTTTGTGAACGAACCACATTCAGTATTTGATTTTTTTCTTTAATATTCGATCTTTCTACAGCTGCTTCAAAGCCTGCCCAGTCTTCTCCTTTTGCATTGGGTATCAAAGTTACTTGTGGCATTTGAACATCTTTTAATTTCAGTTTATTTCTCTTGGCATACTCTTTTCTCCATTCTTCCATTTGATTGTTTAACCATTTTTCACCTTGAGCTAAACGTTTTTCAGAAAGGCCTTGATTAAGAGATTCTTCACCTTCGGGAGAAGCCCAGCCATAAACCGCAATTTGTTGAATTCTTTTATTACCATCAAGTGCATTGAAAAGGTAATCTTTAAGATCTTTTAATGCTTGCTTTGCTTTATCATCTTTATTCAATTTTAAATTCCAATTCAAATCAGCTCTATTAACTTCAAAGTAAATAATACCGGTTTGTGTTTCAAATTCAGCTTTATAGCCATGTGGAGCAAACAAAATATTGGTTCCGTTTCCGGCGGTTTCACTCAAAGTAGGATTAATTCCAATACGAGAAGAAGTATTAGAGATACCTTCTCCTATTTTTTGCGGAGGATATGTAAACTCTTTCTTTCCTACTCTTGCTGTTCCAATACCATAAATACCTTGGGTTGCAAGTTGTTCTTGGAAGGGGAAATTACCTGAAACAGTAAATGAACCACCATTTTTACGTGATATTACCGTACCTTGTTCTTTCGATTTTTCGCCTACCAACTTAATAGAATTAATTTCTGTTTTATTGCTACCGTCTTCATTCATAAACACCGGCACCTGAATATCTACCGTAGCTTTTTTTTGCATAAAATTCGGAGGAACAGTGCCTTTTACTACATATTCGACTTTGCCTCCCTTATTTTCCAAATCCGGATCTTCGAGTTTTAACGTAATTTTGTTATTAGGAACCATTTTTCCTAATCCGCAACCACTCAAAATAAGCGCAACAAGCGCAAGAACTGATAAAAAGGTGAATTTTTTCATTGTTTGTATAATTTATATGGTGAATGTTTTTTATCTTGGCTTGCAAAAATATAAAAATTCCATTATCTCAGTAAAATTGTTAAAAACTTATTTCGCAATAACATTTAGCGCTTGATGTAAAATATCAATTTCTATTTTTTTGGAAATTCCCTTGGCGTCTCCATCAAGGTGGTAGAAAAATTTGCTGTTTGAGGTTAATGAAATTTTTTTACAGGTTTTAAGCATATTATATTTTGAAGTGTTTATTTTGCCCAATAATATTTTTACCATAAAAGGGATGATGGGAAAAATAGGAGGTTTTTTGCATAAATTAACGTCAAATATGCCGTCATCTAATTTTGCATTGGGCGCCACTTTTACACCATACCCCCACTGAGAACAGTTTGCGATAACAATAAAGAAGAATTTTCCGGTTATTTTTTCATGTTCTAATTCAATCTCATATTGTTGATCTTTAGCATAAAAATAATCTTTAAATGTTGCCCAGGCATATCCAAAAAATTTCCTCTTTTTTCCTCGGTTGAAGTTATAAGCCACTTTGGCATCGTATCCGACTCCGGTTAAACTGAAAAAGTATTGATTGTTGCAAACTCCTACATCTATTTTTTTTGTATTTAATGCATTAATTTGTTGAATCGCTTTTTTGTAATGAAGCGAAATTCCCAAATCGCGCGCCAAACCGTTTCCCGAACCGCAAGGAATAATTGCCAATATGGTGTTTGTATTCACCAATTGTGAAGCTATTTCGTTTATGGTACCGTCGCCACCCACAGCTACTACAATATCCATATTATTTTCTACTGCTTTTTTTGCAATTTTCTTAGCATGACCGGCACGTTTAGAATGGGTAATTGAAATATCAAATCTGCTTTTATCCAACAATTTAGGAATGGCTTTAATAAATGTTGCTTTATTATGTCCTCCGGAAATCGGGTTGATTATAAATAAGATTTTTTTCTTTGGGGCTGTCATTAATAAATAAACGGTATCACTCTCTTCAATTTTCTATTCTTCATTTCCTCAGGAAACTCTTTTTGGTAGCGTTTGTAAATAGCGTTGGCGCGAGGCACCAAATTGGCAAAAGTCCAAATAAAAAATACCAATCCCGAAATTGACCATGTTAAAATGGCAAAGCCTAACCACTCAATGAGTTCTCCAAAATAATTGGCGCTGGTTACATATTTAAACATAAAGCCTTTTGGAAAATAGTGTTTGGTGTCATTCGGATCTTTACGTAAATTTCTGATAATATAATCGGAGCGTAGATTGATGAAATAACCTGCAATAAACAAACAAGCTCCTAAGATAAATTGCCACGAATAAAACCAACTTGTGCCTGCCTGCACAAATAGTGCCTGAGGCTCTTGAATATATGCCACGTAAAAAATCCAATAGCCTTGCATCATGGCATTTAAAATATTAAAAGAGACACCCAAGCTCACAATTCCGAGCGGCATTCTTCCTTTTCCTTTGAGCAAAAACGGAAAAATTAAAGTGCGTTGAATATAATGTGACTGAAAAATAAGCAAAAAAACCAATGGCACAACGTCCCATTTATGCGGCGAACATAGCCATAAAACAATCATAGCCGCGAAAATAGGAAGCTCCATAATAAACCACGCCCATTTGTTATTAATAGTCTTGCCCCATTTCTCGGTGCGCAACATGCCATATCCGGCTTCCACATGATACAAAGTAATGAAAGTAGCAATGGCTATCACAATCATTACCCATAAATAAATATAAAAAGCGCTGAGGAACATAAATATTTAAAATTTAAATATTTAAAAATTTAAGGATTTAATAGTTTAAATTTGCAATGCATAATTTTAAATTCTTAAATCTTTAAATTCTTAAATTGTTTTTGGTTAATCGTTAATCATTAATTCAAACGGTAATCTTGCCTGTACGCCACTAACTTCAGTTACGGTTTTAATTCCTTTATAAGTAAAATAGAGATCGCCTAATTGTTGTTGTAATGCGCGCTCTATTTTGATTTCGGAGTCTAAATTAGTGGAGAATAATCTGGTGAAGAAGTCTTGTTTTTTGGGATAGTGAATAATTCCGTATTCGGTTAATTCGGCTAATTCGGCGGCTTTGGCAACGGCATCGTCAATAGTGCCTAATTGATCTACCAAGCTCAATTTTTGCGCTTCCATTCCCGACCACACGCGACCTTCTGCAACTTCATACACTTTTTCAATGGGAAGGTCTCTGCCCTTGGCAACACGTTGGGTAAATATATCGTAAATATCTTCAATTTGAACCAACAATTTTTTCCTTTCCAATTCATTTAAAGGGCGACCAATTCCCGACATATAATCGGCATGCGGATTGGTTTTTACAACATCGATCGTAATGCCCAATTTATTTTTCAACATTCTTTGCAGCGACGGGATCATACCGAAAACACCGATAGAACCGGTTAGCGTATTAGGCTGGGCTATAATATAATCAGAGTTACAAGCAATATAGTAACCTCCCGAAGCAGCATAATCACCCATAGAGGTAACTACTTTTTTACCGGCAGCTTTAGCCAGCTCTATTTCATGCCAAATCATTTCAGAAGCCATTGCGCTACCTCCGCCCGAATTAACACGCAAAACAATGGCTTTCACCTTATCGTTTCTATACGCTCTGCGAATTTCCCTGCAAAGATTTTCCGAATAGATATTTTTATCGTTTCCACTTCCATCTAAAATGGTTCCAAATGCATATATAATCGCAACATTTTCCGCTTTTGATTTTGGAGTGGCTATTCTTCTGTAATTGCTAATTGTAGTGGTGTTAATTTTAGCATTTTCAGCTACTCCTAATTCTTTTCTCAAAAAATTCTGATACTCAATCGGATACAAAATACCATCTACCATTCGCAATTGTTTACACGCTTTTGCATTTACACAAAGCAATTGATCGGCAATGAGGTTTAAAGAATCTATGGAAATATTCCTGCTTGCGGAAATATCATTCAAAATGACTCCCCAAAAGTCATCTGCTATTTGAGTCATTTGTTCACGATTGGCGGCGCTCATTTTATCTAAAACAAACTGCTCGCCTGCGCTTTTGAATGTTCCTTGCCGTACAACTTCCAAATCTATATCCAATTTATCTATCAATCCTTTGAAGAACATCATTATAAAACCATATCCTTTAAAATCAATATTTCCCATATTGCTCACAAAAACTTTATCGGCAACCGAAGCAATATAATAGGCTCCTTGCGAGTATGATTCGCTATAAGCATAGATAAATTTTCCGGAATTTTTAAAGTTCTCCAATGCGGTTCTAATTTCCTTTAATGTGGCAACTCCTGCTGCCATAGAGCTTACTTCAAGACTGATACCTTTGATATTGGGATCGTTGGCTGCTTTTGTAATACTGTTTAAAATATCGTCCAAGCCCGTACCGGATGACACAAAACTTTCCCAGGCTGTGTTTTCAAACGGATTATCTTCGCCTCGCTCTTCGATATTACCGCTTAATGTGATTTTAAGAACAGAATTGCTTTTAATGTAAGGGGTTGAAGATGACAGAATTGCCGCTATCATGCCCAGCACAAAAAAGAAGGTTAAAATAGATATGAGGATGTTCGATAGAAAGAATCCTATCATGGATCCAAATACTACGCGCCAAAATTTACGACTGCGCGTTTCGGGTTTGCGTTGAGAATACGATTTTTGTTCCATAAATAATAAATTTACAATATAAGGTGCAAAAATAATATTTTCAAGCGTTAAATCTTAAATAAATGAAAATTTTTAGAGTTAAGCGAAGTTCGGTGACGGTTGTACTATCGCCATTCTATTCTCTCACATAAATTCTTGGAACACGTTTTGAAATTGCCGTCAAAAGTTCATAGGGCGTTTTTCCAATCCGGGCACCCATTTTTTCTAATGAATTTTCCGTATTGTAAATCGTAACTTCATCACCTATAGCAACATTCAAATGAGTAACATCAATCATGGTCATATCCATACTGATTTTTCCTACCACAGGACATTTTTTATGTTGAACAAGCATTGTTCCAACGCCATTGCTCAGTTCTCGCGGAAAGCCATCGGCATAACCCACCGGGACGATGGCAATTTGCATAGCTGACTGTGCAACAAAGGTTCTGTTGTAGCCAATTGTTTCCCCTTTTTTAACTTTTTTTATTTGTGTAATAACGCTACTAAGGGTAATTACAGATTGCAATTGCTGCTGTACTTCAGGTAGTGGACTAAAACCATATAAACCTAACCCCAATCTTACCATATCGCATTGTGCTTCAGGAAAGCGCACAACGCCTGCCGAATTCAGGATGTGTTTTAAATAAGGATATGAAATTTGCGTATCAATTTTTTGGTAAACTGCCTTAAATTTGCTAATTTGGTTTTGTGTAAATTCGTCCTCATCAGCATCTTCGGAAGCAGCTAAATGGGTAAAAACAGAAGCTATTTTTAATTGCGGACAAGCGTTCACTACTTGTAGCATTTCATCTATTTCGTCTTCATCAAATCCCAAACGGTGCATTCCGGTATCTACTTTAATATGAATCGGGAAATTGTCAATTTCAGGATAATTTTGTAGTGTCAATATTAACTCTTTTAAATAAAATAAGTTAAAAATCTCAGGCTCTAAATGATAGCGAATCATTAAATCGAAACCGGTAGCTTCTGCTCCCAAAACAACGATGGGGCGGGTAATGTTTCTTTTTCGCAAAATAATTCCTTCATCGGCATAAGCAACTGCCAAATAATCAACTTGATGATAACACAATTCGTTGATCAATTCCGCATCGCCCAATCCATACGACATGGCTTTTACCATGGCCATAATTTTGGTTTCAGGATGAAGTATTTTTTTGAAAAAATGTAAATTATGAATGATGGCAGACAAATCAACCTGCAAAATGGTTTGATGTGTTTTTAGTTGCAACGCCTGCACCACTCTTTCAAATTTAAAAGAGCGCGCTCCCTTAATTAATACTGCCTCATCTCGAATGTTAATATCATCTAAATGGCATAGAAGTTCGTTAGTTGTGGCATAAAAATATTTTTCTACTACCGGAAAATATCCGTGCCGGTTCCGCATCTCGCTTCCCACCACCACCATTTTTGTAATATTGTGATTGTCAAATATTTTCGATAACTCTACATACTCTTTTTCTTCCCAATTCACTTGTTCGAAATCTGAAATAATTAACGTTTTTTTTGTAAATTGTGTTTGGGTGCTTAAAAAATCTAATGCAATGCGTAATGAATTAACATCTAAACTATAAGTATCATTTATAATGATGGAGTGATTTTGAGCTTTTTTAATTTCCATGCGCATGCTCAGCGGCGAAAGAAAATGCAATTGCTTCGAAATATCGGAAAGCGAATATCCCATAAACATCAATAATGCGCTGATGTGCAAAATGTTTTCTATAGAAGCAGCATCTACAAATGGAATTTCGAGCCACTCCGGTGCATGTGAAAATTCTACAATGGTAGAGTTTTGAAGTTGTTTTTGTGAAACAATTCTATAGTGCGAATTTTGCTCTTTTCCCCATGAGATTTTTTGCAAATGCGTAAAACGATCATTTTTAAAAGTTTTTCGTATTAATGGATCATCATTATTATAAACGATGACTGAGGAGGTTTTAAACAGCTTTAACTTTTCTAATAATTTTTCCTTATCATTTTTAAAAAAGCCGGAATGAGCATTCCCAATATTTGTTAAAATGCCGATATCGGGTTTTATTATCGCTTCCAATTTTTCCATTTCATTCTTTTGAGAAATACCGGCTTCGAAAATTCCAAAATTGTAATTTTCATTCATTTGCCAAACCGAAAGAGGTACGCCAATCTGGGAGTTGTAGCTGTTTGGACTTTTTATCACGGAAAAATCTTTAGATAAAATCGTGGATAGCCATTCTTTCACAATAGTCTTGCCGTTGCTTCCGGTAATTCCTACCACGGGATAGTTAAAATGTTTTCTGTGTTCCGCGGCCATTTGTTGCATGGCCAAAACGGGGTCATCCACTTGGTAAAAATTAGCATTAAGGTTTTTGTAATCATCTAATTTTTCACTAACAATAAAATTTTTAACTTTTTGCTTAATGAGTTCCGGAATGTACAAATGACCATCATTTTTTGCTGTTTTTATGGCAAAAAAAAGCGTTTGTGCCGGAAAAATCAGCTTTCGGCTATCAAAACTCAATTCCGAAACGCCCCAATCCGGATCAGAAACAATGCTGTTTTTTGGAGAGATAATTTGTATGATATTGTAGGGCAAAAGCATGTTAACGAATTGCTTTTCTGTTATTTAAAATATCAACTGCCAAATAGATGGCATTTCTCATGGAAGCAGGCGAAGCGACATCTTTTCCTGCAATATCATATCCTGTTCCATGCGCGGGTGAAGTTCTTACAATAGGTAAACCGGCGGTAAAATTTACACCGCCTTCATACGCCAACAACTTAAAAGGAATCATGCCCTGATCATGATACATTGCCAATACCGCATCAAACTGTTCGTATTGTCCGGAAGCAAAGAAGCCATCAGCCGGAAAAGGACCGAAAGCATTTATATTTTGATCAAACGCTTGATTAATCGCAGGTTTTAAGATATTAATCTCTTCTTTTCCAAGAAGCCCTTTGTCACCTGCATGCGGATTAAGCGCCAATACCGCAATTTTAGGGTTGGTGCACAGGAAATCTTTGAGCAGCGAATCATTAAGTATCTTAATTTTTCTTAAAACCAACTCTGTAGTCAACACTTTACCCATTTCATTTATTGGAATATGGTTGGTAACAAAGCCCACTTTAAGATTTTCCGCTACCATCAACATCATGGTATTTTGAGCGTTAAATTGGGCACTGAAAAACTCGGTATGCCCGGCAAAATTAAAAGCCGGCGATTGAATATTACATTTATGGATGGGTGCTGTAACTATTGCATCTATTGTTTTATTTTTCAAATCATTGCAAGCAGTGTTTAATGCCAAAGATGCCATTTTTCCGCCTACTTCCGAACTTTCTCCCAGCGCAATTTTTATTTCCTCATCACTAAGATTGATTAAGTTGGGTTTTTTCGGAGTAGATTGTTGCGCATTTTTAACAAACTGAAAAGTAAAATCATTCATTTCCAATACTTTTCTATGATAGCTTGCCGCTTTAGCCAATCCATACACTACAGGCGTACAAACCTCCATAATTTTGGGATCGACGAGCGCCTTCATAATCACTTCATAACTAATGCTATTTAAATCTCCGTGGGTGATACCTATTTTGTAAAGTTGCTCCATAAATTTGACGTTATTCGTTTAAATAAAATGTAACGTTTTTTTCTTGCTTTTCTTGTAATTAATGAAAGCTTTGTTAAGTTTTTTAAAGGAACCGCTCTTTTAGATCGAAATATTAAGAATTACTTGACTTGCAATTCGGATGGCATGCCGGACAATTTGTACATCCGGTAGTTTTTGATTTTGCAGTAAAGGGCAAATATTTTATATTCTGTACCATTAAGCCTATCGGACAAAGTATTCTGCAAAATGGTCTGTAAATGAGTAGTGAAGAGATAAGCAACAACGGTACCGTAATATAACCAATCCAATTAAATATTCTTAATCTGAAAACAGAGACAAAAGGATCGTAGCCGCAGAGGACAGTGCGTTGTGTCGTGATCACCCATATTACCAAAGCTATAAATGCCGTTATTTGAATGTAACGTAAAATTTTTTGCACTTTTCTTGTTTTCAATAAGTTCCATTTATTTTTCTTGTAAATAAATTCTTGTAAAGCACCTAACCAACATAACCAGCTGCACCATATTGCGCCAAAAATAACAGATAAAACGAGAATCGTTATAACAATTGTAAAAGAAAGCCAGTATGCGCTTTTGCCCATTAAAAACAGTATAAATCCTTGAAAAAAGTACAATATACAGAAACATCCGCCTACAATAAATCCGAAATAAATGAGTGAACCCAGCAAAACAAGCGGGCGAAAATGCTGAATGACCTTTGTTTTAAATGAAAGCCCAATAATACAAAACAGCAAAAAAACAACACACAATCCTATGATGGATTGTGTATTGTATGTTTTAGATAAGCAAACGATTACCAGGAGCGCACCCATGGCAATGGTTGCCACCCACATGACTATCTTACGGTAGTTGTTTCTTGAATCCAGCATCTTACTGTATATGTATCACCTGCTTTAAGCCCTCTCACAAACTTATCTTGCTCGGAAGGGAAAGTTAATCTTGCACGTTTTTGGTTTGCCTGTTCTGCTACTGAAGGATCTACGGCAGCCGCACGTATATATTTATCAGCCGCCGCCCAATTGTAATCTAACGGCATACCATCTTCACCACCACACCTGTTTCCGGAGGCGGCGTACAAATCACCAATCAGGATGTAAGCTCTTCCGCTGTTGGGTTTAAGCCTGAGTACTTCGCGTGCTGCGTTTCTAGATTCAATATAGTTGCCTCTAATTTGGTGAATAAGTCCAATCATGTACCATGGGTCAGCTTTTTGCTCATTGGTTTCAAATAACTCAATAGCTTCTTTAAAGAAGCTGAGCGCCGCATCAAAATCGCCGTGATTTAAACTGTAATATCCCATTAAGTTGGCTGTTTGCGCATTGGGTTCAGCTTGGTGTACAATATTCAATATGTCTGCAAAAAGCACCGAACCGGTACAGCCGCCTTTATTCATGGTAATCAACATCTTTTTAAGTGCGGTAAGATTATCTTTATTTTGTTCTAATTTATTTTGATATACTTGTTCCAACACGTGACAAGGTGCAAATGGAGTAAATATGTTTTCAATATTTTTTAATGTTCTTTCGTAATTGATAATAAACTGCATGGAGCGTGCCGTATCTTGATCTAATCTTTGTTTTCTATTTTCATAATCGGCTCGTTGAATTTGCCCTCTTTCAAAAGCTTCTTCCAAGTTTTCAAAAAGAGGAATTTGTTTGTCAATTTCTTTATAGAAGTTATTGATTGCCATTTCAATATAATCAGTAGCGCGCTCGTAGGCGTCAATCATAATGGTAGTATCTTGTTTGGCGCGTGCAATTTGTTCGGCAATACGGAAATAGATATCCCAAATATTGGGTTGCGTTCTTTCTCTCTCCATTTCAATAGATTCAATAAACAAATTGAATGCTTGCATCACATCTTCCGTATTTTTTCCTCTATAACGAATCATATAAAATGCTTTAAACCCAAGTCCGTTTCCTTCTGTATAGTTTCTTGGGAAAAATTGATGGCGGGTTGCTACAGCGTTTAACAATTCGTCAATATATTGTTCTCTAAGCTCTTCATTATCTTCGGCTGATTTGATTAAGAAATCAAACATATTTTGCAAGTAAGTAGTATTAAATATGGCGCTCCATGAGCAGGGACAAAGTTCTACAATGTTTCTCCAATGCGGATGGGCTTCTTTATAATTTTTTTGATCGTAATAAGTTTTAAACAGGGAAATCTCTTCCAAACATTTTAAAGAATCTTTTTCTGTTTTTCCATACTGAAATCCACAGGGCGTAGCTTGCGCAAAACCACCTATTATAAAGCAAAATACGAGTGCGATTAGCATAATTTTTTTCATAACAATTTTGATTTTAAATTCGTAATTAATAATTTATCGTTAGAAGTAGAAAATCTTTAACGAAAACTAAAGGCAAAAAATTGCGTTTATTCTAATTTTCTGCGTTGATACCATTTTTCTTGAAGAATAAAGCTAAAGGATAACTTAAAGTAATTTTGCAAAATTAAATTACGTTGTAATGTTCCTAATTTACTGTATTCAAACATTATATTTACAGAAGAACGTGTATTGAATGTACGGATAGGAAATCCTAATCCCACGGAAATGGCAAACTCGGAAATCGGCTTTTCATTAATAATGAAATAACCTGAAGAGAACCGTGTTCCTGCCCGAAAATTAATTTTGTTATAATATTTTGAAGACATTGGATTGGGGACATACTGTATTCCTATTGCTGTTATAAAATTATCCCTCAGTGTATCGTTGGAATGCGACATGGAGAATCGTTTCCAATTTTGCCAGGTGAAATCCGCTGCAACAAGTAAGCGATCTTTATAGCCGTAAGAGAGTCCGGCTCCCACAATATGTGGCATTTTCACATCGGTTATTTCTCCAATTCTAACTTTGACAGTATCAACAGTGATGTTGGGAGAATATCTGCCCGGGTATCTTAAAATAATTAAATTTTCTCTTGACCACGTTTTTATAGCATTCTCATACACCACTCCAATCCCGAGATGATATTTTTCTTTAGCAGTTGTTTGATATTGTACGCCTCCCGAGATGTATATGCCATCCAAGTGACGAAAATCGAAAATTACGGTATTAAGAACGTGAGGTATTTCATATTCTGCAAAATTTATCTTATTGAGGGTACCAAAAAGGTAAGAGAGGTTTACCCCTAAAGTTAATCCTTTGCTCACTTTAAAAGCATTGCCCCAATAGAGGAGTTGCAGTCCGCCGGTTCCCCGGTATTCATTGACAATAGTTCCAAAATGCTCTACATCTTGACGTTCATCTATAATTCCGTATCCTACATCGCTGTAGGGCATAATTCCGGCGCTCATGCGCCACACTCTTAAAATAGGTAATCCTATGGCAAGATAACCCAACTGGGCAAATGTGCCGCTTTGTTCTTGCCTTTCGGTTCGAAGTTGATGATTTACCAAGTCGAACGATATATCGGCAATAAACGAGAGCGAGTCGAACGCGGCGAATGCAGCGGGGTTTTTAAAGTTAATGTAATATGGATTTTGAAGCGCATATCCCACGCCACCCATAGAACTTGAAACAACATTGGTGCGTGGCGACAAGTTTCCCAGTCCAAAGCTGGAATAGGGCGAGTTGATTTCGTTTTGTGCAACGCCGAGAATACACATCATATAGAAAGCAAAAAAAAGCAGGAAGTATTTTCGTGTACTACACATTATATTTAATGATTTCATTAAGACCTTTCAGTACTACATTTGGAGCGGCGAATATCGTATTTTTTATTGACTTTTGCAAGTAATTTGCATCACCTCCTGTTAATAATACGGTAAGGTTTTCAAATTTTACCCGATAATCTTCAATAAAACCGTCAATTTCATGACATATTCCGTTGATAACACCGCTACTAAGGGAGCTTTGGGTGTCGGTTCCCAAAAATTCTTGCGACCTTTGTGCATTTTTTGTACACTTTGTGGTAAAAGATATTTTTTGAATATTCTCCAATAATGGGAGGTTTTTTGTTTTTTCGTGAAGCGCTTCAAAACGCATTTGCATTCCGGGAGAGATAGAGCCTCCGAGATATGCTCCGTGTGCATTCACAAAATCGAGCACCAAACAGGTTCCGGCTTGAATAGAGAGTATATTTTTAGCAGGATACATGGCTGCCGCACCCACGGCATTGGCAATTCTATCTAATCCCAAGGTTTCAACACTTTTATACAAAATAGTAATCGGCGCTTTTGTTTGATGCGTGTAGTAAATCATTTTCGTCTTGGTGTCAAGCAAGGCGATTACTTGCGCATCCAATCCGGCAACAGAAGAAACAATGGAATATTTTATTGGAAATTGATTAAAAACAGATAGAAGAATTGCCTCTGTAATCGAAGGAAAAGATTGACAGTACACACACTCATCGTTATTAAAAACAGCGATTTTTTGCAGGGTGTTACCGATGTCAATTGTTAAATTCATTTTACCATCAACTTCACAGCCTTTTCGCCTGCTTTTACCACATACATTCCGGCGCTAAGATCTGAAATATTTATCATTTGACTTACTCCTTCTTTCCCTGCCTTTCCGGTAAAGGGCACACTTTTTACCAATTGCCCGAAAATGTTGTAAAATTCAATATGATCAATTCGTAATTCGTAATTTGTAATTCGTAATTCAATGGTATGATTCGCAGGATTGGGTATAATTTGTATGGGTCGAAAATTTTCGATCCCTGCATTATCATCAATGCCCACCGCAGGCGTCCATCTTGCCACAGCAGTTCTGTTCACAACATGGGTCCAAATAGTTTCTTCATTAATAGGAATGATACCGATTCTCCATTCTTCAAACTTGTGACCTTCTCTTACGGGTATGGGAATTTCTCCAATAGGTGCATCATGAATTACTTGTTTTGAAATTGGGGTTACAGTGCCGCCGGAGGGATAAAAAGTAAGAGTGTACGTAATGGCTTCCCATTGGGCATACAAATCTATATCGTTAGAAATTGTTATGAGTTCCCTGTCTGTGTATGAAATTCCCGTTCCATCAGGTAGAGTATTCCAACCGGTAAAAATATGCCCTCTTTTTGTAAAGGGATTTATTTTTAACTTTTGTGCCACATCAGGAAGGAACTGCTGTGGAAGCATATTTCCAAATCCGCTGTTCGTATGAAAAGTTACCCAAACAGCATTGGGATCTACTACCGGAAGCGTCCATCCCAGATCGAGAAAGAGACCTATTTTTCTTGTATTAAAGGTATGTAACGGACGTTCATAAGCATATTTCATAAAAGTTGAAAAACTTACATTGCTGTCCCAGTGATGGGCAGTTGAGCCTGGTCTATAAGTTGTTGGTGCATACATTTTTACACGAACACCGTTGTGGGCTGTCAATAAATTTGAGCCCGGACATCCTGCATACAAATTATTACTTATAATTAATGCGGCGCGTTCGGATTCGGTAAGTTCCGTCAAGCAGGGTCCTGTAAGACCTTGGTACAACATGCGATCGTAAATTACGGGATGCTCTCCATAGAAATAGTTCCCATCGGTGTGGCACTGACTACCAAATCCTAACCCATGAGTTGCTTCATGTATCATCACGGTAACCCAATCGGTTCTGCCGTTGGTATTGCCGTCCAATCCAAAATAAAAACGGTAATTGGAATTCATTATGATTTTAATATCTTCTATTCCGGAAGCATTATATCCTACCATTTGGTTCCATAAAGCAGCGGGATACCATGTTGTTGTTTCGGTATTAAAAAAGCATGTCGGAAAGTAAGTCATACCCAAAATTCCATCTCCCAGTGGCAAAAAGTCAACACTGATGTCCACAGGTACCGTACCTGCCAATTGTTCACTCCAAAGCTCCAATGCGTATTCCGTAGCAAAATATTGTGTTTCATTCATTATACCGCTTAAAGCAAACTCCAAATATTCGCCCACATTTCTGTAGTTTTTTTCTTTATCAGGGTTAAAATGCTCATCATAAGTACATAAAGTGCCATCAGGCAACTTAAACATATATACGTAATAGCTCATCGTTTCTTCCAATTGCGCTATATCAACATTATTCGAAAAGTCGGAAGTAACATGTGGTTTTTGTTTGAAAATATTAATAATTTGCCTGTCTTTCGGCAATGCTTCTTTCGTATTTTCTTTTTTTCCATAAAAGTATTGAGGAATATAAACTCCTTCTTTAGCAATAGAAACAGAGGCAACGTTTTTCACCGAAAAATCGGAAGTAGTTTCTACTACTAAATAACGACTTGCGTCTCCCAGCACCGCTTGTCTTAATTCTTCAATAAAGAAAGGCGCCAACTGAAACTCGGTAAGATATTCTTTTACAGGAGTTATTGTTACATGACCTCCGGTTTGCTCATTCAAAATAATAATTTTTGTATTTTTTACTGATGAAAGAGCAACAGGATACACCTCTTTATTTTCATTATTTTTTGTTAACGACAAGTCGGCAATGTCCAAGTTTATCATTTGTGCTTTTAATTGTGTTACATTTTCTTTCGATATATCGTTATAATTTACTGAAAAAAGATGTTGCGCATGAAGCAAAGTAGCGCTAAGCGTGAGCGCAATGATTGCAATGATAAAGAATGAAATTTTTTTCATATAGATTTAAAATTTAAAGATTTAAAGATTTAAAGATTTAAAAACTTAAGGTTTTAGAACTATTTTAACTTTAAACCTTAAATTTTTAAATCTTTAAATTTTAATTCACCACTAATTTTACGGCTTTTCCGCCTGCTTTTACCATATAAACTCCGGCAGTGAGATCTGAAATGTTGATCTTTTGTGATGCTTCATCCTTGGTAGTTTGTCCGGTAAAAGGCACGCTTTTTACTAATTGTCCAAAGAGATTATAGAATTCAATCTGCTCAATCTGCAATTCGTAATTTTTAATTCGTAATTCAATCGTATGATTTGCAGGGTTAGGTATAATTTGTAATGATGCAATGCGTTGACTTTCAGCAATATTCAAGCCTTTAAACACAGCATGGATCGTATGCGGTGCTATCACATTACTAAACACATATTCACTTACAGCGCCCACACTTGCACCATCTACTAAAACATCAAAAATTATATGTTCTTCATTAGGCGTAATGGTATATGTTCTGTTGCTGCCATGTGGAACTGAGCTGCTTCCCGACGGGGAAATGGTACCACCCTCTGTTGCCGTTGCGGTAATTATGTATGCAGCGCTTGTCCAACTTGCTGTAACGGTTATGTTATCAGTATAGATCCAGATTGTTTCTTCGGTAATAGGAGTGGGACCATATCTCCATTCGTTGAACTGATAACCTGTTCTTACCGGTACGGGAAGTTCTCCAACAGGAGCGCCATAAGTTACTTGTTTTGAAGTTGGATCCACCGTACCCCCATTGGGATTAAAAGTAAGGATATAAGTATTGGCTTCCCATTGGGCATATAAATTCATGTCGTTAGAAATGGTTATAGATTGTTTATCAGTATAAGAATCGCCCGTTCCGTCCGACAGAGTATTCCAGTTTGCAAACGTGTAACCTTCTTTTTTAAAAACATTTGCTCTTAAATTTTGCGCTTCTCCGGGGAGGAATTGTTGCTTGGACATATTCCCTGTACCACCATTAGCCATAAAAGTTACCCAAGAGGAATTGGGGTTAATTATGGGTTGTGTCCATCCCAAATCCAGCATCATCCCAATTTTTCTCGTACCAATGGTATGTAATTTCCAACCATAATCAATATAATATCTCATAAAAGTTGGAAAAGATACGTTAGTATTCCAGTGCGAAACACTTGATCCCGGCTGCCAGGAAGATGGCGCGTACATTTGAATACGAACGCCGCCATTAGCTTCTAATAAATTTGATTCTGGAGCCCCCGAATACAAATTACTACTTGTTACTAATGCTGCACGTTGAGATTGCGTAAGATCCGTTAAACAAGGACCTGTAAGACCTTGGAATAACTGGCGGTCGTAAATTCCGGGATAATTTGTGGACGCTCCACCGCCGCTAGGAGTAGTATAAGAATAAGCTCCGTCACTTCCCACCAAAGGATAAAAACCTAATCCATGACATGCTTCGTGCAACATAGTGGTAATCCAGTCTATTTGAGAGTAGCCGGGGTTACCGGTTATTTGATAATAAAAATTGAATTGCGAATTCATCTCTAACCGAATATCTTTCTGATTGGGTACCACATTATAACCTGCCATTTGATTTCCTAAAGCAGAGCAGTACCATGTTTCGGTTTCCGGATTCCAATAGTTTGGCATACGGAAAGACTGCCCAATAACATAAGGATTTCCCAAATTAATAGACATAACGCTGATATCCACAGGTACCGAACCCGACAACACTTCGCTCCAAATATTCAAAGCATATAATGTAGCCTCTTCTTGCGTTGCATTCAGGTTACCGCTTAAAATAAATTCTAATTGTTCCCCTACTTTTGTTTCATTTTTGTGGTTATCTTTGTTAAAATGTTCATCATAAATCCATAAACCGCCATCAGGCAATTTGTACATATATACGTAATAACTCATCTCTTCTTCCAATTGTGCAATATATTGCAGAAATTCAGAATCTTTCGTAGAAGCGAGAATAAATCGTGGTTTTTGTTTGAAAATATGAATAATTTGCCGGTCTTTCGGCAACGCTTCTTTCACATTTTCTTTTTTTCCGTAAAAATATTGGGGAATAAACACATCTCTTTTGGCTGCAGCAACAGTAGCAACGTTTTTCACCGAAAAATCGAGAGTCGCTTCTATTACCAAATACTGATTTGCATTTCCCAACGCCCCTTGTCTTAGCTCTTCAATAAAAAAAGGCGCCAACTGAAATTCGGTAAGCGATTCATCCGCAGGAGTAATCACTACGTGATTTCCGGTCTGTTCATTCAAAATAATGATTTTCGTATTTTGCGCAGATGACAAAGCCACCGGATATACATTTCTATTTTCATTATTTTTTGTTAACGATAAAGTAGTAATGTCCGATTTTACAATCTGATTTTTTAATAATGCTACATTTTCTTTCGAAACATCGTTTTGGCTTACCGAAAAGAGATGTTGCGCATAAAGAAAAGTAGAACTAAAGGTTAGCCCAAAAATGGCTGTGATAAGAAGGAAGATTTTTTTCATATTGATTTAAAAATTTAAGATTAAAAATTGTATTGTTTATTTGTAATTTATAATTAATTCACTACTAATTTCACTGCCTTGCCACCCGCTTTCACCACATAAACTCCGGCGCTGAGATCTGAAATGTTAATCCTTTGCGTTGTTACATCTTTAGAGATTTGTCCGGCAAAAGGCACACTTTTTACTAATTGTCCAAAAATATTATAAAACTCAATATGGTCAATTCGTAATTCGTGATTCGCAATTCGTAATTCAATAGTATGATTTGCAGGATTGGGTACGATTTGTAGAAACGTGGCGTGCTGCGTCTCTGCGATGCCTAATCCGCTCCATCTTGCTCTGGCAGTCATGTTTTGAGCAAAGGTCCAAATCCTGTCTTCGGTAAGAGGAGAGTTGTTAAGCCTCCATTCAACGAACGCATAACCTTCTCTTTCCGGTATAGGAAGTTCTCCCACAGATGAACCATAAACTACTGGTTTTGAAGTTGGGTTTACCGTGCCGCCATCAGGATTAAAAGTAAGAGTATATGTATTGCCTTGCCATTGGGCATAGAGTTTTGTATCATTAGAGATTGTTATGGTTTGTCGCTCTGTATACGAAGTTCCTGTTCCATCAGGTGAGGTATTCCAACCTGCAAAGGTATAGCCGCTTCTAACAAAACTATTTGCTCTTAACTTTTTTGCTACATAGGGAAGAAATTCTTGTGGGGGCATGTTTTTTTCTCCGTCATTTGCATCAAAAGTTACATAAACGGCATTAGAATTATCAGGCAACATCCATCCGATATCGCGTAAAATGCCTATTTTTCTTGTATTAAATGTATGTAAAGCCGAGTTGGCTCCAATACTGGATTTCATAAAAGTTGAAAAAGATACCGAAGTATTCCAATGCGAAGTACTTGAGCCGCTTGAATAAGTAGTTGGTGCATATATCCTGACACGTGTACCTTCGTTGGCCGCTAATAAATTTGAACCCGAAGCTCCGGCATACAAATTATTGCTTATCGTTAGCGCTGCACGCTCAGATTGCGAAAGCTCTGTTAAACAGGGACCTGTAAGACCTTGAAATAATTGACGGTCGAAAATTCCGGGATAATCTGTGTAATACCCATAGCCATTAGAAGCTGTATAAGTATATCGCCCATCTGAAGTGCATAAAGGGAAAAAACCTAATCCGTGACTTACTTCGTGCAACATAACTGTAACACAATCGTATCTGCCACTACCGGGGTTGGCACCCAATTCAAAATTGTAATTGGCACTTGAATTCATTTCTATTCGAATATCTCTCTGGCTTGGTACAACATTATAACCTGCCAATTGATTTCCTAAAGCAGAGCAATACCATGTTTGTGTTTCCGGATTCCAATAGCTTGGCATTCGGTAGGCGGCGCCAAGAACTCCGTTTGACATTGCTTTAAATACAACATTCATATCAATAGGTACCGTACCTGCCAATTGCTCACTCCAAAGTTCCAATGCATATTCCGTTGCTGTGCGTTGCGCGGTATTCATCGTGCCGGATAAAGTAAATTCCAAATATCCGCCTACTCCTATTTTACTCTCATTTTTATCGTTATCAACATTAAAATGCTCATCGTAAATCCATAAACCGCCATCAGGTAGTTTATACATATATACGTAATAGCTCATCGCTTCTTCCCATTGTTCTGCATAACGTTGAAGTTCAGGATTATTTTCGTCATCAATGAGAAGCTCAGGTTTTTCTTTGAAAATATGAACAATTTGCCTGTCTTTCGACAACGCTTCCTTTACATTTTCTTTTGTTCCATAAAGATAACAAGGAATATGTACATCTCTCTTAGCAGCAGAAACAGAAGCAACGTTTTTCACCGAAAAATCGGAAGCAGCTTCTACTATTAAATAATGACTTGCGTCTCCCAACACTGCTTGTCTTAACTCTTCAATAAAAAAAGGCGCCAATTGAAATTCGATAAGCGATGCTTCCACAGGAGTAAGCACTACGTTATTTCCTGTTTGTTCATTCAAAATAATGATTTTTGTATTTTGAACTGATGACAACGCCATCGGGTACATCTCTTTATTTTCATTATTTTTTGTTAATGATAAAGTAGAAATTTCCAATCTTGTAATTTGGTTTTTTAACGATGTTACATTTTCTATTGATAAATCATTTTGGCTCACCGAAAAAAGATGTTGTCCATGAAGAAAAGTAACGCTAAATATGAATCCAAAAATGGCTGCGATGATAAAAAATAACTTTTTCATAATATGTTTAAGATTTAAAATTTAAGGCTTTCTGCCTTCTACCTTCCGCTTTTTTATATTATTTAATTTTAAAATTCCAGTTAATTGAGGGTATGATAGGAAACAAACTCATCTTATAGGCTTTAGTAGTCATTTCAAAAACAGGTGGTTGCACAGCGAGATCAAAATTTGTGGTTGTTTCATAAAAGATAAAAAAAGGATTTTTTCGATTATAGACATTGTAGATGGAGAAGCTTAGACCCGTTTCGAAGCGCTTGCGTTTAACGATATTCCAATTTACAGATAAATCTAAACGATGATAGGGAGGCAAGCGATACGCATTCCTATCGCTGTACTCCGTAATCATGTTGCCGTTAAAAAAATAATATCCTACCGGTATAGTCATTGTGTTTCCGCTTGCAAATACCCAAACGGCTGCAATAGACAATTTATTGCGAATAACATCGAAATTCAAACTGATGGAGACGTCGTGGCGGCGATCATATTTTGCCCAAAACCACTCTCCATTATTAAGCTCCGGAAAGTTTCTTTTTGTGTAAGAAAGTGTATAGCCCACAAATCCGGTAAACCAACCTCTGTTTTTTTGCAGGAAAAATTCAATGCCCCACGAGTAGCCTTTCCCCTGTGTAAGCATTTGATCCGGATTGGCTTGTAACATTGAAAAATCCAACCCGTCTTGATATTCCGCCAAATTGTTCATGTGTTTATAATACGCATCGATATAGGCTTCAAACATATTTTGATAAAAATTTCTGAAAACGCCCAACGATACCTGATGACCCACTTGCGGTTTCACGAAAGTGGTACTTGGCATCCAAACATCGGTAGGCAACGAAACGGAAGCCATGGAAATTTGATGCAAATATTGATAGTTTATTGTGTATGATGTTTTTATGGAAGTATTAGAATCTAATAAAAAACGTGCCGAAAAACGAGGCTCCGGATTGTTAAATTGCTTGGCAATTTGTCCGGGTTTATATACAATAGAATCAACAATTTGCATATTTTCATCCAAAATGAAACGCGTAAATGCTCCCACATGTGAAAAGTGCGAATAACGCAATCCGTAGCTTATTTTTAACCATCTTACAATATTCCATTCATCATTGGCGTAAATGGCTAATTCGTTGGCATAAAAGGGTTTCGATTTGGGAAAGGAGAGGCTATTGTTTTGTCCTGCTTCCACTTCATAATTGGATGGAAAAAAGGTATGGAAAATATAATGAACGCCAAATTTTATATTATGGTTTGGATTCGGCAAATAAGTGAGTTCCGATTGCAGCGCATAATCTCTTATTCCTGAAGAGATAGCGAAATTGTAAACCCCTTGCCTCATCTCTGTTTTAAATCTATAATCACTAAATGTACCGGAAGTATTTAAAAACAGTTTGGGTGAAATAATGTAATTCCAACGTGCCGAAGCTGTCCCATTGCCCCACATAAAAGCGGCACTGGCGCTTCCGTTTCTCGATCTAAAGCCGTACACATCATCTCCGTAATATCCGCCGATATAAAGCCGGTGTTTATCATTCACAATGATGTTGAACTTGGCATTCAAATCGTAGAAATAAAATTTTGCACCTTTAAACGGAGAATCTTTTTTCAGAAAAGGCTGAATTAACCAATCAATATAAGTTCTTCTGCCTGAAACAATAAAAGAAGCCTTATCCTTTTTTATAGGACCTTGTACGGTTAAACGCGAAAAAATAACGCCAATTCCGCCGTCTAATTCATATTTTTTCATGTTTCCGTCTTTTTGAGTAACATCTACAATAGAAGCCAAGCGACCGCCGTAGTTTGCGGGCATCCCCGATTTGATAAGTTCTATGCTTTTCACGGCATCGGGATTAAAAATAGAGAAAAAACCGAACAAGTGCCCCGGATTATAAACGGGCGCTTCATCTAACAGGATGAGGTTTTGGTCGGCATTTCCGCCGCGCACATAGAAACCGCTATTTCCTTCAGAGCCCGACTGAACACCGGGAAGCAACTGAATGGCTTTTAACACATCTGCCTCACCCATAAATGCCGGCATAGCTCTAATGGCTTCAATTCTCATTTCCATTCTACCTACGTCCACACGGGTAACGTTTCTATCGGCAGCTTGTCCCGTAACCACCACTTCATCAGTAACAATTGCGAAAGGTTCAATTTCAATATTTTTCTTTAGATTTGAAGTAATGGTAATTTGTTCGGAGATTTGTTTATATCCTAAATAATTAACATTCAATATATAAGTTCCTTTTTCAACTGTAATGGAATAGAAACCGGCGGTGTTGGTAACAGCGCCATTGGGGGCGGTTTTAGAAAGTGTGTCTTTTAAAATGATGTAAGCGCCTGCAATCGTTTCGCCACTTGTAGCATCCTTTACAATACCCGAAAGTGTTACCTTTTGGGCATTTAATGTGATAATAGTTGTCAATATGATGAAAAATGATACAAGCGTTTTTTTCATAACGGGGCGCAAATATAACATTTACACGCAACCGTCGGGTTTAGGTAATCCGGCAACGCGGCAGGCTCCGCGTGCAGGACCTAATGGAAAAAGTTCGTAAATATCCTTTAATTTCAATCCTGTTTCTTTACAGATAGAACGAATCATCGGCGCCATGCCGGTTTCTTCGTAACTATGACGAATAATTTTAATAATTGCCCAATGATTTTCCGTTAAATCGTGAATATCATCTTCTTTTGCAATTAGTGTTGCCAATTCATCACTCCATAATTGTGGTTCGAGCATAAAGCCGTCGCCATCCATTTCAATGAGTTTTCCGTTAAATTCGATTGCCATATAGCTGAGGTTTAAATATTTAAAATTTAAAGATTTAAAATCTTGTTTTAGGGGCGAAAATATCAAAAAAAATTAATTTTGATAAAATCTCAAATCCTACCAAATAGTGAAATTAATCATAATTAATCTTGAAAATCCTATAAATCAGGGTTCAGACTAAGGTACCGGGTCATAGCCACTCCCGCCCCATGGGTTACACCGCACAATACGTTTTATTGTAAGCCAGCTGCCTTTCAGCGCTCCATGTTTTTGCATGGCTTCAATGCCGTATTGTGAGCAGGTAGGCACAAAACGACACTGTTTTCCCAAAAAAGGAGACAATGTAAATTGATAAATCTTTATTAACCCAATAAAGAACTTTGAAAAAAATTTATTTATCATTTAATAAAGCAATAAGGTTAAGGTTTCTTCAATCCTTCAGTCCTTCAATCCCTTTAATACGATCTCGCAAACACCACCCGTTGCGAAGAAGGTTTTCCCGTTAAAATACATTTCCCTTCCTCTTTCTCATTATTAAACGGAATGAGGCGAATGGTAGCTTTCGATTTTTCTTTAATCAGCTCTTCCGTTTCGGCAGTGCCGTCCCAGTGTGCAAGCACAAAACCGCCTTTGTTATCCAAAATATCCATAAATTCCTCCCAAGTATCGGCTTTGTGCGTGTTTTCTTCTCTGAATTTTAACGCTTTATTATAGATGTTTTGTTGAATGTCTTCTAACAATGCTTCAATATGTTCCGGCAAACCGTCGAAAGAAGCAGTGTGTTTTTCGAACGTATCGCGGCGGGCAATTTCTACCTGGTTGTTTTCCAAATCACGCGGTCCGATGGCAATTCTCACAGGAACTCCTTTTAACTCATATTCATTAAATTTCCAGCCGGAGCGTTTAGAATCATCGTCATCGAATTTTACAGAAATATTTTTTAATTTTAATGCGGCGCATAATATAGATACTTTTTCTGTAATAGTTTGTAATTGCTCTTCTGTTTTATATATAGGGACAATAACGACTTGTAACGGCGCTAATTTGGGCGGCAAAACCAAACCGTGGTCATCGGAGTGCGACATGATGAGCGCGCCAATTAAGCGTGTAGAAACGCCCCATGAGGTTGCCCATACGTATTCTAATTGGTTTTCTTTATTTAAGAACTTCACATCGAATGCTTTGGCAAAGTTTTGTCCTAAGAAATGCGAAGTGCCTGCTTGTAAAGCTTTTCCATCTTGCATTAAGGCTTCAATACAATAGGTATCTTCGGCGCCGGCAAAGCGTTCGTTCGGTGATTTTAGCCCTTTCAATACCGGCATTGCCATAAATTTTTCGGCAAATTCGGCATAAACATCTAACATTTGTTTGGTTTCAATAAGTGCTTCTTCGCGGGTGGCGTGTGCTGTGTGTCCTTCTTGCCATAGAAATTCAGCGGTGCGTAAAAATAAGCGGGTGCGCATTTCCCAACGCACAACGTTTGCCCATTGGTTGCACAAAATCGGCAAATCGCGGTACGATTGTATCCAATTCTTATAGGTATCCCAAATAATGGTTTCCGAAGTGGGACGCACAATGAGTTCTTCTTCCAATTTTGCCTCTGGATCCACCATGACACCGCCGTTGGGATCGTTTTTAAGACGATAGTGTGTAATTACCGCACATTCTTTTGCAAAACCTTCCACGTGGTCGGCTTCTTTGCATAAAAACGATTTAGGGATAAACAACGGGAAATATGCATTTACGTGTCCGGTATCTTTAAACATTTTGTCTAACGCAGCTTGCATATTTTCCCAAATAGCATAGCCGTAAGGTTTTATAACCATACATCCACGCACGGCAGAGTTCTCCGCCAAATCTGCTTTTTTAACGATGTCGTTATACCATTTTGAATAATCTTCTTCGCGTGTTGTGAAATCTTTTGCCATAAAATTGATTTTGGGCGGCGAAAATACACAAAAAGTGCTTATTGTGAACTCGTATTTTAGTTCTCATTCAACCATTCCAACCAATCTCCCGCAACTTTGTTCCAATTGTAGATATCGAAATTCGGTTTATTATCCTCTGTTAGTGGGTAAAAATTATGGTCTGTTCCAATATATGCCTTAAATGTGAAATTTCTTTTCCCTTGTCTGATGGCTTCCACCCGCAAAAAGTCATTGAACGGAGCGCTTTCATCTTTTGTTCCGTATGTAACTAATACGGGGATTTTTAGCTTTTCCAAATGCTTTATGGGTGGCGGATATGAAAAGTCGAAAGTCGTTTTGTCTGTGTCACCCTGTGAAGCATCCATGCGGTTTTTATTTTTCACTACATTTTTACTTATACTCGTAATATACCTTTCCTGCTATTTCTGCATCACCATCCATATCAATTACTTTTAACTGAACTTCTGTCGGAAAATCTTTACTATAAGTGTAAGTATATTGAAATTTCATATTTTCAGTATCAGGTTCTCCATAATACTCTTCGTACAAAGTAAAGTTCACTTCTAAAGGATTATTTTTTGGTGTAATCATCAGATTGCCAAATACAAATAATTCGCTTTCTATATCAATACCAAATTTTTTGTAGAAAGGATTTTGTTTGCTGTCATAAGAAATATACTTGGCTGTTATTTTGTAAAGATCTTCATCCTCATCAATGTATTGAAATATCATTTCGTTGATATTGTCTCCGGTATAAGTATAATTTACGTTGTATGTTGCTGTGTTATTGAACTTTTTAGCTCTTTTCTTTTCTGATTTATTAACCATTTTGGAAACGAATTCTTTTGGGAGGAAAGTAGATAAAAATTTTCCTTCGGTAGCTTTATCCCAATAATTTTCCCACATTTCAATAATAACTATGTTAGAAATTTTATTTTTATCGTACGTAAAATCCATAGACAGCCAAGGCTTATGTCTGTTATCATAGAAATTAATCTTTTTATATTTAGAACCGTCGTAAGTTATTTCAATGTAATATCCGCCATCTCGTTCAATTCTCACTAATTGATTTTTTTCGTAGAAATAACGATCTGTATACCAAATTTCTGACTCCGGTTCTTCACTGTGCCAATAATAAAAATCCCAAAAATCAATTTTATTGAGCTTGTTTTTATCCCAAGTCCATGTCTGAGTTAATTGCTTTGGAAAAAGTTTCTCTGTAATAATTACTTCCCCGGTTTGAGGATTATACTCATAGCAAGTGTGCACAAAATCTTGATAAACCTTGCTCATTTTTTGTTTGGGATTATAAACACCCTCTTTTTCACATGAGTTAAATGATACGCAAAATGTTAGCAGAAGTGTTATTGCTACTGCGCTAAAAATGATTTTTTTTGACATAATAATTGTGATTTAACGTCCGCCCTTTAACAGACAATAATTTTTATTGATAATGAATGCAAAAATATATAAATGAACCGAATATTTCGTTTATTCAACTCATTTTTTCAACATCAAATTATTAAAATAAATCCTCGCCGTAAATTCTAAAACCTCCATTCTGTCAAATGCTTCTATTAAATTGCATCCTACGGCAATGGCTCCGTGATTTTTCATTAATCCAACATTATATTTTATTAATCCTTCGGAACATGCATTTGCTAATTCGCTACTTCCCATAGTTTTATGCTCCAATATAGCTATCTCTCCTAAAATATATCCCGCTTCTTCTGTTATAAAAGTATCGAGTTTTACGTCGGAAACAGCAAATGTGGAGGCGAAAACGGGATGAGAATGCACAATTGCCGAAACATCAGGACGTTTTTCGTAGATTTTTACGTGCATTTCAGTTTCCATACTCGGTTTTAATTCGGGAGTAAAGCTTTCTAAATTTTTACTCAAAACCACAATTTTACTTTCGTCAATACACGATTTATCGCTTTGACTTGCGGTGATAAAAATATAACCGTCTGCATTTTTTAAACTTACATTTCCTCCACTCGTAGTTGTAAGACCTCTTTCATACAAACGTCTCATAATTTGAGCTACCTGTTTTCTTTCTTCTTCAAAAATCATTTTTCGAATAGTTTTTTAATTTCTTCATTATTAGGCTTAATAATTCCTTTTTCAGTAATAAATCCTGTAATTAATTCAGCAGGAGTTACGTCAAAAGCCGGATTTTTTGCTTTCGATCCCGGATTTGAGATAAATATATTTTCCAATTTTTCTTCTTTGTTTTTTCCGTAGCAATAAAGAACCTCTTCTTCGTCTCGTTCCTCAATAATGATTTCATTTCCGGTTTGGGTATCCAAGTCAAAAGTGGAGCTCGGAGCGGCAATGTAAAAAGGAATACCATAATATTTAGCTGCGATGGCTTTTTCGAGTGTCCCGATTTTATTGGCGGTATCGCCGTTTGCGGCAATTCTATCAGCACCGGTTATCATTATATCTATTTCATTTTTAGACATATAAAAAGCTCCTGCATTATCGGGAATAATGGCGTGCGGAATGCCTTGCTGCTGCAATTCCCAAGCTGTCAGGCGCATGCCTTGCAAACGAGGGCGAGTTTCATCCACATAAACAAAAATATTCTTTTTCCCGTTTTCAAAAGCTGTGTAGATAGGCGAGAGGGCGCTTCCATAATCAACCAACGCCAACCAACCGGCATTGCAGTGCGTTTCTATTCTATAACCGTCTTTTATCAATTCATTGCCATAAATCCCTATTTTCTTTGATTGTTCCACACACTCATCGGCTATGGCGTGCGCTTCGGCTATGGCAAACGCTTTCGATATTTTTGCCGCTTCTAAAATTCTATGGGTGGCATAAAACAAATTTACCGCAGTGGGACGCGTGGCGTCTATTTTTTGTTTAGCCGCTTTCAGTTCATCATAAAGATTTTCAACATTTTTATTCTCCCAAATGACTTGCAGCATGGCGTATCCGCCGGCAGCTCCGATAGATCCGGCGCCCCGGGTGATCATTGTTTTTATGGCATCACAAGTTTCATCAACGTTGTAACAATGATGAATTTTAAACTCAAAAGGCAACAAATTTTGGTCTATCATGTAAACGATTGAGTTTTCTATCCATATGGCTCGATACGATTTTTTGTTTACTTTCATTTTTAGATACTCCGAAAATTTTTTAGATTATATTGCGTTAATGTTTTGGCAAAAATAATATTTTTCCTCGAAAAATTTACTATCTTCGCCCGTCAAAAACCATTAACATAAATCATTAATAGTATGAACAATCAATTATTTAGCTTCAAGCAACCGATCAATGAGCCTATCTATTCTTATGCACCCGGAACGCCCGAGCGTGCCGCGCTGCAAGCCGAACTCGAAAGACAATACAATCAAGTAATCGAGATTCCCTTGATTATTGGAGGAAAAGAGGTTAAAACCGGAAAAATGGGTAAAGTGGTGATGCCCACCGAACACAAACACGTGTTGGCAAATTATCACCAAGTAACGGAAAAAGAAGTAAAAATGGCGATTGATGCCGCAATGGCAGCCAAAAAACAATGGGAAGAGATGCCTTGGGTAGAGCGTGCTTCCATTATGATGAAAGCCGCTGAGCTTATGGCTAAAAAATATCGCTATGTATTGAGCGCCGCCACGATGCTCGGACAAGGCAAAAGTCCATTCCAAGCGGAAATTGACACGCCTTGCGAATGTATTGACTTTTTGCGCTTTAACGCATATTTCGCTTCGCAAATTTATGCACAACAACCCGTTTCCGATACTACAACAATCAACAGATTAGAATACAGACCGTTAGAAGGTTTTGTTTATGCCATTACTCCGTTTAACTTTACTGCCATTGCTGCAAACCTGAATATTGCGCCTGCATTAATGGGTAATGTAACTATTTGGAAACCTGCAACTACTTCTATTTTATCGAACTATTATTTGATGCAAGTGTTCAAAGAAGCCGGTATTCCTGATGGCGTAATCAATTTCTTGCCCGGCAGTGGATCTACCATCAGCAATGTGGTTTTCAAATCGCCCGACTTGGCAGGCGTACACTTCACCGGAAGTACCGAAGTATTCAACGCATTCTGGACAACAATAGGAAATAACATCAATAATTACAAAACATATCCGAAAATTGTGGGCGAAACCGGTGGAAAAGACTTTATTTTTGCACACCATTCTGCAGATGCGCGCGAATTGGCAGTAGCCCTTCTACGCGGTGCGTTTGAATATCAAGGACAAAAATGTTCGGCTGCTTCTCGTAGCTACATCCCTAAATCGTTGTGGGAAACCACATTAAACCATATTAAAGAGATGATGAAAACGGTGAAAATGGGCGATGTGCGCGATTTCTCCAATTTCATCAACGCCGTGATTGATGAAAAGTCGTTTGATAATATTGCCGGCTACATCGATCGCGCCAAAGCTTCTCCCAACGCGGAAATCGCGATGGGTGGCGGTTACGATAAATCGGTAGGTTATTTTGTAGAACCAACGATTATTGTGGCAAAAACGCCGGATTACGAATCTATGGTGGACGAAATCTTCGGACCGGTATTAACCGTTTACATTTACGACGATAATAAATACGAAGAAACGTTGCAATTGTGCGACCAAACTTCTGCATACGCACTAACGGGATCTGTTTTTGCCAGAGATCGTTACGCTTTGAATTTTGGAATGGACAAATTGCGTTATTCCGCAGGTAACTTCTATCTCAATGATAAATGTACCGGTGCAGTGGTAGGTAACCAACCATTCGGTGGGGCTCGCGCTTCCGGAACTAATGACAAAGCCGGTAGCGAGTTGAACTTGTATCGTTGGATTAGTCCAAGAACGATTAAAGAAACGTTGGTGCCGCCGGTGGATTATGGGTATCCGTTTTTAGGGTAATACAATATAGGGGTGCAAAATTTTGCGCCCCTACGGACAACAACAAAGATCCCCTTCAAGTTTGGAGGGGATCTTTTTGAACACGGATAACGCGGATGACACAGATCCTCACAGATTTTTGGAGTTTGATGAATGTGATTGGGCGAGATAGTTAAGTGTCGTCCCATGCGGGACTATGTTGGGTACGCATCATCTCTGCTCCGTTAAAACCTACGGTTAATAGAGTGTCGTCGCTGCGCGACTATAAATACAACTCATCCCTATTTATTCTAATATACTTATTTACAGAAAAAAGAGAAATAACCAGCGTAAACACCACCGAAAATACAAATAAGCCGACAAGAAGCAGTGCTATTTGTTCAATGTACTGGAAATCTATAAACTCTGGGAGTACAATATTACCTTCCCACAGTGTTAAAGCCACCAAAATACAAGCAATGAAGCCTCCCCAGATGCCCTGAACAAGTCCTTTAATTAAGAAAGGCTTGCGAACGAACGAACGGGTAGCGCCAATTAACAACATACTCCTGATGCTAAAACGCTTGGAATAGATCGCCAAACGGAGAGAATTTCCAATGAGTAGCATGGATATCAGCATAAAAACAGCACAAACGATCACAATAACTACCTGTACTTTTATAAAATTATCCAATATGGCTTTTACAATAGATTCCGGATATTCAACATCCTGCACGTTAACGTTTTGCTTTATTTTTTTTGTAATTACTTTGAGTGAATCTCCATTGGCATAATTAGGAGTAACACTTAGAAGTATGGAAGCATTTATGGGATTGGTAATAATTTCGGTAAAATCATTGCCAATAACTTTAATGGCTTCAGCAGTATTGTCTTCTCTTGAGCAAAAACGAGATTGGGAAATATAAGGTTCTGTTTTGAGTTTTTGCTCAAAAGCCATAATATCAGATTCTTTTACATCGGAATAGAAAAGTATTTCTATCTCCACTTTTTGAGACAGGTCTTGAAGATATTTCATTGAGAAAAAAGCGAAAAATACTAATATCCCGATAAAAAACATGGTAAGTGCGATGCTAAAAACGGAACCCATGGATGAGAAGAACAGCCGGGTGCGCGTAATTCTGTCAAGTGAAGATTGCGATTTTGCCATGGTTTTATTTTAGCTCGAAACTGGTTTCGCCCAAAAATTGATTGTCGGTAAAAAGTTGTACAATGTATTTGCCTTTCACTGCTTTATCATCATCTTTTAAATCCCAGACAATGGTAACGGTTTCGGCTCTATTATCATAATTTACCGTTTTCTTGGCGGTATATTGTAATTTTTCTCCTTCAAAATAAAAAGAGAAAGCATCGCCGGAGCCGGGCGTTAAAATTCTGCCGCTGCCCGGAATAGCAATGCGAAGATAAATCGTAACCGGACCTGCTGGAATTAATGAGTTCGCCCCTAAAATAAAAGTAGTTTTGATTTGGTCCACGCGGTTTGTTTTTTCGGTGACTACCTCTTCATTATTTCTATTTTTAAAGTAAACCGCCCTACTATGAATATTATAGGCTTGATGAACCGCTGCCGTGCTAATCGTTTGATTTAGCTCCTGTTTGTCTTTTTTGATAGCCTCTATTTCTTTTTTTGTTTCCGACAATTGGGCTCTTACTTGCGTATTTTCTTCTTTTAATTGCTTGTTTTCCGTAAATAGTTGGTCAATTTCTTCCACATATTCTTTTGCAATATTTTGTAAACGTTCTAATTGACGTTTAATCTTACGATAATCGGCTTGACCGGCAATCAGTTTTTTTATTTCGGCAGCATTCGCTAAAATAACACTGTCTTTTTCGGCAAGTTGTTCCGATAAGTCTCCATATTCTTCTTTAATGCGCTCATGTTCAATTAACAAAGAATCCAACTCCGATTGCAAGTATTCGTTTTCTACTATCGCTTTAATAAACTCCTGATTGAACACCGGTTTGGCAAAAAAGCCAAAATACAAAGTGGTTCCAAAGAAAACAACAGCTAAAATTGCTAATAAAATGACCCATTTTTTCAATGGATTTTTTTCAGTCACATGCTCATTCATAACAAAATAATTTTTAGATAACAACGAAATTTCAATGGCAAAAGTATAAATTCCCCGAAATTAATTCATTCCACGTGCTTTTTTAATGCGCTCATACGATTCATTTAGCTTGGTAAAACGCTCTTCCGCAGCCCTCCGAATCTCATCGCCCAAATGATTTACTTTGTCGGGATGATGTTTCATGGCTTGTGTGCGATACGCTTTTTTCACCTCATCATCAGTGGCAGAAGGCTCAATTTCAAGTACTTTGTAGTCACTTTCAATACTGTATGTAGGACGATAACCCTTAGTACTGCCACCTCCAAAATTACCTTGCCATCCGAAGAACATCGCTTTCAATGATTCAAAATCACGGTCGGAAATTCCCATTCCGTTAGAAATGAAACGAATGGCTTCCATTTCGGCAGTATCTACCGTTCCATCGGTAGCCGCAAGTCCGAATAAAAACTGCAACATCATCAATTTTTCGTGAATGGAAGCGTTTCGTCCAAATTGTTGTGCTACAGAAGCAATATCAAATTCTTGATTCAACATATCGCGAAGCACCAATAGCGCTTCCTGCGTTTTTTCCGGACCTAATATTCGTAATAGATTAGTTCTTACAAAATCCAATTCGGAGCGAAGCAGTTTTCCGTTGTCCGATTTCACTACTACGGTCGTAAAAATAAGCAAGGTTTTAATAAAGTCGTCACGGGAGGTAGTTCTTCTGTGGATAATAACTTTTGCTTTGCGTGCAGAATCTATGAAACTTCCGATGATAAAGCCTAATAGTCCGCCCCAAAAGCTCCCGCTCCAGATCCATCCTATGATTAAACCGATTATACTAAACATAATATTTTATATAAACTACCCCGTCTCGCTTCGCGAGCCACCCCTTCAAAATTTGAAGGGGATTTTTGCCCTTCTCCTTTTTCCCTTCATCAATTCTTCAACGCTTCTGCGCCGCTTTCAATTTCATTCAGCTCGTTTGTAATAACCGCTTGACGTGCGTTGTTGTATCTGAGTGTCAATTCTTTTAATATTTCGGTAGCATTGTCGGTGGCTTTTGACATAGAGGTCATGCGTGCGCCGTGCTCCGAAGCGATGGAATCCAATAACGCTTTGTATAATTGTAATTTTAATGTTTTGAATATCAATTCATTCATTAATTCTTGTTGAGACGGTTCGAAAATAAAATCTGTATTTTTTGTTTTTTCTTCAGCTTTTTTTTCCGGATTTATAACAGGCAAATAGTTTTCAAGCACGATTTTTTGAGTTGCCTGATTCACAAAACGATTATAAATAATGGCTATTTTATCTATTTTTTTATGGGTAAAATCGTTCATCAAATCAGAGGCAAGTTTGGCTACTTCTTCAAAATCAGGAACATCGAGCAAAGATTCATTAGCATACATAATGTCATAATTTTTCTGAAGTTGTTCATTGGCTTTTTTTCCGATGCAGATCAATTTTAGCTTCCCTTCGTGTCGCTGTTTTTTATAATCTTCATTGACAACACGATGTACTTCCTTGATTACATTTGAATTAAACGCGCCGCACAATCCTTTGTTAGAGGTAATAGCGATCAACACTACATTTTCCGGTTCTCGCTTGACAAAAACCGGATTACTGCCGGAAACGTCAACGGAAGCAGATAGATTTTGGAGTATCGCATTGAGTTTGTTCGAGTAAGGTCTCAAGTTACAGATGGCGCGTTGCGCTTGACGCAATTTTGCCGCCGAGACCAACTTCATTGCTGAGGTTATTTTTTGCGTAGATTGTACGGAAGTTATTCGGGTTCGGATTTCTTTTAGATTAGGCACAAGTTAGTGATTAATGATTAGTGGTTAATGGGGTTGTATGGATTGATAGGTTTAAGAGGGTGAATAATCCCCTCCAAATTTTGGAGGGGTGCCCGAAGGGCGGGGTGGTTTATATAAATTTAAGGCTGCAAAAGTAGAAAATTAGGAGTTGCCTGTCCTATTTGTTCTAAAAAAATAAAATTCGGAATACCATTTTTATTTTTTTTATCATCAAAACAGTAATTTGTTAAAGTGGTTACATCGGATTCTGTTAGATTTAAAGGTTTATAAAAACGCAGGATAAATTGTTGAATGGCGTTAACATCTTTCAAAGCAATAAATCCTTCTTTATATGATAAATATGCTTCATAGCAGATGCCCATAGCTACGGCATAACCATGCGACATGGCGCGTTTTTTTTCTGCAAACAATCTTTCAATGGCATGTCCCATCGTATGCCCGAAATTCAAAATTTGTCGTATTCCCTTGTCGTACAAATCTTCGGCTACTAAGGTTGTTTTGAATTGGATACACCAATCAATCCATTCCGTTTTAATAGTTTTATGTGTAATTTTTGTGAGGTATTGTAATTCGTTCCATAAATCTTTGTTTCCAATGAGCGCATATTTAATCAACTCTGCGAATCCGTTTAATAGCTCTTTTTTAGGCAATGTTTTCAAAAATACAATGTCAATAATCACATTTTCAGGCAAATAAAATGTGCCGATCACATTTTTTTGATGATGCAGGTTAATGCCGTTTTTTCCTCCGTGTGCAGCATCAATCATGGATAGAAATGTGGTGGGTATATTCACGAGCCGGATGCCGCGCTTAAAGGTAGCCGCGATCATTCCGCCAATGTCGCTGATCGTGCCGCCGCCCCAACAAATTAACAAACTGTTTCGGTCGAACTTTTGTTCCAACAAAAATTTCCATCCGAAAATAATGGATTCAATATCCTTGTTTTTTTCCGATGCCTCAATGGAAATGTAATGAACCTCTGCTATTTCATTTAAAAAATGAAAATAATCGGGATACAATTGCCACACCTTTTCATCGCAAAGAATTGCAATTTTTTGGATGTGGTTTGTGGAAATAAAATCTAATAGTTGGTTCATTGTGTTTCTTTTATCAGTTTAAACGGTCGCATTTCGCGCAGAAAGGTATTCTCTTCTTTTGAGATAATTTTCTCTTTCAATTAGTTTTATATGAAAAATTTTGCGCAAAGATATTCAAAAACTTTTTGGTTTTTAAATCTTTTTTCAGCACTAGATAGATATTTCAAATTTATACCAGGGAATCTATTTTGTAAAATCCAAACAGAAAAAAGTATTACAACAAAAAAATAATAAAATGTTAACTTAAACCGAAAATTTGTATCATTTTTTTATATTTTAGCCGTATCGTTAATTTTAACAAACAATTTATGAAAAACATATTACTCTTCCTTACCATTTTACTAACCATAGCTAATATTTCTTTTGCCCAAAACCGTAGCGTAGCCCGCGGCGCAGAACCCGGAGAATTATATTTAGCTAGTACTTGGTACGGTATTTACAACCCATGGGGTATTGGCTACGATACTTTGCGTACTGCCATTTACCGACTGACAGAAAACGGCAAGAAGCTAACCATACAATATGATGTCGACTACTTTGCCAATCTTCAAGAAATGGCAAAGCCGGGTATTATTCTTGCCGATGCCACTCCCGGTGTAGTTTATACAAAACATCTCTACGCAAATAATGGTTTCTACACTTCACTTTGGGTTAGCTTCGACTATGGAAAAAATTGGATTTTTCAAGAGGAAAACAGTGGACAAAACCACTACTATTCTGCTAATCTTGAAGGTTTGATATATAGAGGGGGAGGGGGGGTAAAAGTATAAACTATGGGCAAGATTTTTTAATAGAAGAAGGTGCAACTTATAGGAATACAGCCGATCCGGGGTTAGAAGAAGCGGAAGTATTTAGTGCAGTTGCAGTGTTATATAAGGGAATTCTAACACATACATACGATTACTATCGCACATATACACAAATTCCAATTGACAGCCAATTTATGTTTGGTCTAATGAGCCAAGGAAGACCCGATATTTATCGAGGCGGATTACCGGGTGAGGTTTATATTGATTCATGGTTTCCGGATAATAGATACAGAGTTTCGTTTAGCGCAGATACAGGACATACTTTTAGGCATGTGTATGTAAGCGATGTTTATCCGCCAGGTGATAACTCCTACCCATTTTTCATGTCAGACAGAGAACCAGGCGTATTTTATATTCTTAAAGCCGAGCAAATAGAGGATTTTAACCCTTGGGGGCATCATACAAAAATTTGTATAGAGTATTACCGAGATTACGGAGAAACCTTAGTTGCCACCTATTGCCACGATTTACACAAAAACTACGGCAAAATATGCGAGCCAATAAATGATTTAATATCAGAAAAATTAGATAATAACACTATTAT
>Ga0209737_10000200_pt1 | contig 53664 bp, 43 predicted proteins | sample TergutCu122P3_FD_187284 | JGI IMG/M metagenome (GOLD analysis project Ga0209737, IMG submission 187284) | Cubitermes ugandensis P3 segment gut microbial communities from Kakamega Forest, Kenya - Cu122 P3 (SPAdes) (version 2) | ecosystem: Host-associated > Arthropoda: Insects > Digestive system... | reverse complement strand
TATTTAATCATGGCATTAAAAAAGTACAAACCAGTAACGCCCGGTCAACGATTTAAAGTTATAAGTTCGTTCGACGAGATTACCACCAATAAACCGGAAGAGAGTTTATTGTGTCCGAGCCCTCGGACAGGCGGAAGAAATAATAGTGGTAAGACAACGGTACGGAATCGCGGAGGCGGTCACAAACAGATGTATCGTTGTATTGATTTTAAGAGAGACAAAGATGGTGTTCCGGCAACGGTAAAAACCATTGAATACGATCCGAACCGTTCGGCTCGTATTGCTTTGTTATTCTATGCCGACGGCGAAAAACGCTATATTATTGCGCCGCACGGTTTAAAAGTAGAACAGGTGATTGTTTCCGGTGAGGGTGTTTCTCCCGATCTTGGAAATGCACTTCCGTTGGGTGAGATTCCATTCGGTTCTACCATTCATAACATTGAACTTCGCCCGGGACAAGGCGCTAAAATGGCGCGCTCGGCAGGAAGCTATGCCCAATTAATGTCAAGAGACGGCAAATACGCCATTTTACGTTTGCCTTCGGGTGAAACGCGTATGGTACTTTGCAGCTGCCGTGCTACCATTGGTATTGTTTCAAACATTGACCACAACTTGGAAGTTTCCGGTAAAGCCGGTCGTTCCCGTTGGATGGGTCGCCGCCCGCGCACACGTGGTGTGGCAATGAATCCTGTAGATCACCCGATGGGTGGTGGTGAAGGACGCGCTTCAGGAGGTCACCCGCGCTCGCGCAAGGGATTACCTGCAAAAGGTTACAAAACCCGTTCCAAAAAGAAACATTCCAGCAATTATATCATTGAAAAAAGAAAGAAATAATCTTAAAGTAGCATAATATGAGTAGATCGTTAAAAAAAGGACCATATGTCCACTATAAATTGGAAAAACGTGCTGTTCAAGCACAAGAAAGCGGTAAAAAATCCACCATTAAAACATGGTCGCGTGCTTCAATGATTTCTCCTGATTTTGTAGGACTTACCATTGCCGTTCACAACGGAAACAAATTCATTCCGGTATATGTTACCGAGAATATGGTAGGACACAAATTAGGTGAATTTGCTCCCACCCGCATTTTCCGCGGACACGCAGGACAAAAAGATAAGGGGAAGAAATAACCCTTAACTTTATTTTGTTTTCATAATTTTGGAATCGCCTCTGTATAGGGGCGATTTCTTTTTTATCACCGTAGGTGATTCACCCGGATAACCCTGTGCAAACGAAGTGCAGCGCAGGGTAAGGTAATGCGCCATACCAATCCAAGCGCTCCGTAGGTGCGCAACTTACAGGGAGTGGTTAAACTACTACGTAGTTCGGAAGAGTGTGATTGATACTTTCTTGCCCCGAGCTGCGCTACGCTTGCACGGGGTTATCCGGGTATGCCTGCTCCGCAGGCAGGCAATAGTAACACTTGTCTATTTGGTAATAAATTGTTTCAAGGGGTTAAAAATCTCAATTTTTATCCATCTGTGTATAATTCAAAGAATTTTATGTTTATTTGCCCCAATTATTAACGAAAAATAATATTTTATGACTTAATAAATTGAATATTAGCAATTAATAAAAAAGCATTTTTGCTATATTCTTGTTTTTACGAATTCTCAACAAGTTCAAAAAAATAAATTTTCCGTATAGGAAACTTTATGCTTCAAGGGTAAAGCGATTGATGCTCATGCTTCGGCGTGGGCTTTACTCGTTAATTTGAAGCATAAAGGTTGTTGAGAGCCTCGTAAAAACAGATTAAGCAGAGTTTGTCCGCGCTTTTTTATTACAAGAAGGACAGGTAGAGCAAAAAGAATAGTAAAATAAAATTTATGATCATAGACTATAGCAAGCAAACAGGAAAAAAGATGATTACAAAGGGTGACAAAATAAAATTTATCAATGTTGAAGACATTATGTATATAAAATGCGAGGATTATCTATCTACGATATTTTTAAATACCGGTGAAAAGATCCACGAAATAAAAACACTCCGCGAATTTGAAATGAAATTACTTGATGTCGGATTTTTTCGCATCCGTAATAATACCATAATTAATGGAAACTATATTTCGGAAGTGAATACAAAAACTCATAAAAGAACAGTAAAACTTGGAGAATTTGACTTTATTGTGGCAAAAAGTCGCTTAAAATCCTTTATAGATTGGATATCATAATTCGGATTACCTTTCAAATATTACCAACTATCCCCTAAAAGTATCCGGTTAAAGAATTAACCGGACATTTTAAAATTTGCGCTATAAGTGTCTTATTTTTGCGACATTAAACAAACATAAAACTTTAAGTATATGAAAAAAATTATCTTTCTTTTCTTTCTTGGCGCGCTCTTTGTTGGGGGATATGCGCAAGGTTCACTTTCTAATCCCTGGACTATAACAGGAAATGCCAATACTTCAGATCGCAACTTTTTTGGCACTACCGATTGTAATCCTGTCATTTTTAAAACAAACGACACGGAACGCATGCGGCTGTTGAACGATAAATCGTTCCTGGGAATAGGGCTTAAAAATCCTCTTGCTTCATTGCATTTGCACTATCAAGTAGATGAACCGTCTTGTGATCCATTTTCACTCCCAAAGATTACAAGATTAGTGCAGCTAACTACTTCGGAAACGGGAAGTGGTTATAGTGGCGGTTTTAGCATATCTTATGCAAGCAATAACATTCTTTTTAAGCATCATGAGCAAGCCAATTTTTCTATTGAAGGACCTGTAGGCGGCTTAACAATTTCTCCCGACGGCAATATTGGTATCGGCACAAATCTTCCCAACCAAAAACTGCACGTAGTAGATGGCAATATACTAATATCTAAAACCTCATCATACAAAGCGCCCGGCTCTACTAATGGATCCATACTTTTTGGCGCTGATATTAATAGCAATACCATACCTGTTTGGGGTATTGAGTATCTAAATTCAAATGAAGATGGTTATGGTCTTAATTTTTGGAAACCCCATGGACCCGGACAGGGTCTGATAAATTATGCCTTGTTTGTAGCCGATAACGGCAGAGTGGGAGTAGGAAAAAATAACCCGTTAGCAAAGTTAGATGTTGCAGGTTCATTTAGAGCTGAGAGCGCCAATATTACAGGTAACCTGATTGTTCAGAAAGCCAATATAGATACAATATCTACAAAAATGCTGACTGTTCAAGGAGCTACTCACTTGAACGGAAGATTAGGCGTGGGAACTAACAACCCTCTCGAGCAAATGCAAATAGGCAGTATTTGGACATTCCACAATGGGGGAACAAAATATATAGGACGTAATGTAACTTACGCTTCATCAGAAAATGTAAGAATTGAGCAAGGAGCTGTAAGTTTACTTAGTTTCTCAAATGGAAGTATTTCATTAGAAACTGCCGAGAGTGGACAGGCCGGTTCATCGGTTAGCACCTTAGAAAAAAACCTTACGCTTACTGCCAACGGTAACGTTGGAATTGGAACTACTGCTCCGGGAGCAAAATTAGATGTGAGGGGCTTGCTGAGTGCGCAAAACGCCAATATCACCGAAGTGCTGACTGTGAAGAAACTCAATGTTCATGATACCATATTTGTAAAAGTAGTGGATGCACAGAAGGCAAATATCGCCACCTCTCTCAATGCTCAAGATGCCACTATAGCCAGGTACCTCACTACGGACAAATTTTATGCTACAGACGCCACAATTTATAATAACCTTAATGCGGAAAGACTATACGCTTCAAGAGCCACTATTACCGGATTATTAGATGTTCAAAAGATGAGGATTGAGGAAGCCTTGTGTGTTAATGAAGTACGTGTTCGAAATCCTTCTTGTTGGCCCGACTATGTGTTTGAGGAAGACTATAAACTGCTATCTTTGAGCGAAGTTGAGCAATATATCCAACAAAACAAGCGTTTACCTGAAATACCCTCTGCCAAAGAAGTAGAAGCGAACGGTATTGAACTTGGAAATATGCAAAATAAGCTTTTGTTGAAAATTGAAGAACTTACGCTTTATACGATAGAGCAGCAAAAGCTTATTGAAGAACTGCAAAAACAGGTTAAAGAATTACAACAAACAAATAAGTAAAGAAAAAAATATGAAAAGATTAGTTTTATTCCCAAGCATCATTTCTATTATGATAATCGCCGCATTAACAGGATGCGAAAAAGAACCATATAGCAGCGAAATTATTGGAGAATGGAAATTAGTTGAAGTTTTATACATAGATACAACGGTCACAACAGATGGGGGTTATCCATGGTTGAAAATAGATTATTCGGAAAATAATCTTATTTATGATTTTCGAAAAAATAACAGATTAGTTATTACTAGCTCTACACCGGGGAAATTACAGGAAAGCAAATGCTCATACAAATATGAAAATATAGGGCCTATTATTTTTGGTCTGTTAGAAGGCTCTTTACGTATTAGAAAGACAGAATATATTTGCCGAATTTCCATAGAAGAGGAAATGACAATACACGGTTTTGATAAATCCAAGAAAGCAATTGATGAAATTGATTTGAAGATGATGGAGCAAGATAATCTTATGGGTTGGACTAAAGTTTTTGTTAAATTAAACTAAAAAAAATGAGCTATGAAAAATATATTAGTATTGTTTTCAGTATTTCATCTTGTTATTTTTTCTATATTAGGACAAGAAAATGTGTTGTATTTTGAAGTACAACAAGCTAAAAGCGCAAATGTGCATTTTGAAAACATAATTTTTCAAGAAATAAGCGCTAATACAGAAGTGTTTCAAAATTTTGATAATCCAAATGAAGTTTCTTTTTTTGAAAATGTTTCATTTGACGCAAAAAATAGCCACATTAAAGCCATGAATTTGACAATACCCATACCTAATAATAGAAATATTGTTTTGGAATTAGTAGAAGTTCCTGAATATTTTTATAATTACGAGGTAGTAACAGAAGATGGTGCAAGAAGAACTGCAAACAGAGATATTAAACATTATCATGGCGTGGTAAGGGGCGAAACAAACACTCTTGTTGCGATAACGTTTTATGAAGATGAAATCATGGGGCTTGTTTGTACCGATGAAGGCAATTTTAATATTGCAAAAGACAGCCTGTCGGGCAAACATCTTTTCTATAATGGTAGAAATCTAAAAGATAAAACCTCTCCAACTTGTATTACAGTAGATAATCCTTCTCTTTTTTATGACCCGAAAGTTTTGTTTAAAGAGCGAAATCGTTTGAGAGGAGATGGAAGCATAATTCAAGATCCAGTTATTAATAAAATTGTTAGATTTTATGTTGAAACCAAGGTTGATATGTATAGAAGATTGGGGAGAGACCATGATAAGGTAGAGGCGTATATTTCGGGACTATTCAATCAAGTTGCTGCTCTTTATCTCAATGTAGGTATAAGGACATGTGTTTCAGAAGTGTATGTGTGGAGCGGAAGTGATCCATACTCTGGAGTAAGTGCAGGATCATTATTGATTCAGTTTCAAGATAGAACTCCCTCTATCAATGGAGATTTAGGTATATTATTAACATTTAGAGGTAAAGATAATGGTTACGCCTCAATAAGCTTTGATGGAGGACTTTGTAATCCTTCTACAAGAGAAAAATTGGCGGTGGCTACAGGACTGAAGAGAGAACATGAAACAGTTCCGGTTTATTGCCGAACTGTCCAACTCGTTACACATGAATTAGGCCATTTATTCGGATTGCGCCATACTCATGCCTGTGTATGGAATGGAGACAGTACGGCTATAGATGGATGTGGAGGAATTCAAGCTTTAGAACCATCATGGGGAGGGATTTATTGTCCGTGGCCTGGCTATCCATTAAAAAAAGGTACAATAATGAGCTATTGTGATTCGGACGGACCCGGTATAGATTTTAATCTTGGTTTTGGCCCTCAACCCGGCAATGTAATCCGAGAAAAAGTGCTGAATGCAAGTTGTTTGGGATGTTACATTCCTGAAAGTTTTACCAACCAAATCATTACCACAAATATGACCATTATAGGCTGCGAGAACCTTACTTTTCAAGATGTAACGATAACAAACGGTGCAGTCGTTGATATTTATGCAGAAGAAAAAGTAACTCTAAAACCCGATTTTCATGCAACAGCCGGCACTACTGTAACAATAAGTGTTGGTACTACTACCAACACCACAATGGCTTCATATAACATTTTAGCAACAACCGATGGAATGACATTAGAAGATCCGAATTTACAGAACTTGACAACGTCCAGTACCGATTTCACTCATAGCAGACTTGGCTTTAAACTTTACCCCAACCCCAATAACGGCAAATTTCAATTAGATGCTAATTTCCCTCTCACCGATATTGGCAATCTCAAGATTCTAAACCTGCTGGGAGTTACAGTTTATGAAACCCAAAACCTCACTTCAAATATCATCCAATTACCAACTTCCGCTACGGGCACATTTTTTGTGGTTATGATTCTGAAAGATGGCACTGTGTTAACGCAAAAGATGGTAGTACAATGATAGGATTTTTGTGAAGGTGTCTCGCAGGTTAAAGAATTACAACAACTAAATCATAAAAAATGAAAAAATTAGCCTTATTATTGTCATTAGTTTTATTACTTGCGTGTAATAAAGAAGAAAAATTTCCAACAAAGAAAGATTTAAAAGGAGGTTGGGTATTTTATGATGGAAGGAATCGTGGAGAAGAATTATTTTTTGACAACAAATCAATACAGTTTATTCATCGTGATGGAAGTTCTAAAACATTGAATTACAGATTAGATATTAATACAAAAAGAATCTATATTACTGGTAGCCATATACGGGACAATGAGACCTATGAAATCTGGATTAATAAAAATTCAAAACTGCTTTACTTAAGTAGCGCAAAAAAATCTTTTACAGACCAAATGTGGCCACCACACTCGACTTATAAAAAAAACGAATAATTATGAAAATAAAAATTATAACCATATTAATCATTTTATTGAGTTGGTTTTTTTGTCCTGCTTTTGGACAGCAAACTTACTATTATTATAGTGGTTCTAAAATGCCATTAGAGTATAGTACCCAAAATATATATATAAAGTTCAAAGAAACAGCATCTATGGAGGATAAAAGAAGCATATTGTCTGTACTCTCTTTTAGTAAAAAAACAGATAACACAACCTTGCGTGCTCCTTTCAATTTTGCTATTATTGAGCTATTGGAACCAAAAAACAAGGATGAATTTCAAAGTATATTGCGTGGTATAAATAACAATGAAAATATTGTAGTGGCATTGCCTTTTTTACAATCTATAGAAGCTGAATCTTTGGTTGGTATTACGGAAATGTTTTTTGTACAGCTACATTTCCCGGAAGATTATAGTCTATTGGAGCGGTTAGCAAAGGAAACCAACACCACTATTATAAGAGAAGATGAATTTGTTGCCGGGCTATATGAAATTGAAGCAACTAAGAATGCAAGAGGAAATGCGTTGGAAATGGCAAATTTTTTTTACGAAAACGGCAATTTTAAGTATTCAACGCCCGATTTTATCTTTAAGATACAGAAACACTGTGCCACAGATTCTCTTTTCAACGAGCAATGGGGGCTGAAAAACACCGGACAAAGTGGCGGTGTTGCAGGAATGGATATCAATATCTGTGAAGCATGGGAAATTACCAAAGGATGTTCCAATATCAAAATTGCAGTTATTGATATTGATGGTGTTGATTTGGACCATCCGGATTTAATAGATAATCTTTTGCCCGGCTATGATGCAACATGGTGGTATGATGACGATGGTGGGTGTGGTGAGTGTAGGAAAAATAACCATGGAACAGCTTGTGCCGGTATTATTGCAGCCAAAAGCAATACCATAGGAATAAGTGGCGTAGCTCCTGATTGTAAGATTATTCCCATACGCATTAGTGGAGGGTATAGTTTTGCTCAAACTTCTATTGTACAAAGAGCTTTTAATTGGGCGGTGCAACAAGGTGCAGATATACTAAGTAACTCATGGGGCGGTGGTGTTCCTAGTGACTTGATTGAGGATGCCATTGCTAATGCAACTACTTCAGGAAGAAATGGATTAGGATGCGTTGTTGTATTTGCCTCAGGCAATGAAAATACTATAGTTCAGTATCCGGCACGTCACCCAAAAGTTATAGCAGTGGGAGCTATTGACAGGTGTGGAATACGATCAGGAACAGAAGATGTTATACCTAATTCATGTGACCCCTGGATTTCAGAAGATGAATACTCAGGTGCTAGTTGTTATGGTCTTGATTTGGATCTTGTTGCCCCTGGAACGAGCGTTTATACCACAGATATAAGCGGTCAGGATAGAGGAAAAACCGCAGAAGATTATTTTTTGTTCCAGGGTACCTCAGCTGCTGCCCCTTTTGTAGCAGGGGTCGCAGCATTGGTTTTATCTGTAAATTCTAATTTAACTTATGAAGAAGTATATAAATATATTATGCTGGGTTGCGATAAAACAGGTGGTTATTCTTATAACCATACCCAAAAATCCGGAACATGTGATTTGGGTTATGGGACATGGGATGAGCAAGTGGGATATGGAAAAGTAAATACATTCAAAACGTTACAGTATGTATTAGGTTCTGAAAGATATATGAATAACTTAAGTGGAACAATGACAGGCACAGCAAATATTGATAAATGGCTATTACTTCAACCCTGTTGTATTTCCGAACTTCCTGTCGGAACTTATGTAGGAGTAAAGAGGTATGAAATACAAAAAACCATAAATCACTCTGAAAATGAAATAATTACAGCAATATCAAATGGACTTTCTCCTGATAATCAGAATTATGGATACCCTTATGCTAAAGTCACTAATCTTTCCGATACAAGCACAACACTTACTTCTTATGTATATGAGCTTTTTAATGTTTTAGGGCAATCTCTTGGCTACAAGCCGGTCTCTCCATCAAATCTTAGATTTGATGTTAAATTATATAAAAAAATGGACAAAGATTTATATCTTAAGAATACTACTATTCAGAATGAAGCAACAAATTTTGAAGCCATAAATCACATTGAAACTCAAAATGTAACTATTTCAGGTACTTCAATTGTAAATTTTCGCTCAGGAAATACTATTGTATGGAAAGAAGGCACCACTATTACGCCAAGTGGCAACGGAATAGTTCGTGCATATATTGAACCTTTTATATTGGGTGATTGTGAACCAAGCTACTATATTTCGCAAAAAAATAATTCTCTAATGTCTGTGGTTTCAGAAGAGTTTCTGATAGAAAATGAATACATTACTAATGAATACACCAATGTTGATGTTCATCCTGATATTGATTTTAAATTCAAACTCTATCCTAACCCTAACCCCGGCACCTTCCAAATAAAATCTAATTTTTCTCTGTCCGATATTGGCAACCTCAAAATCCTAAACCTGTTAGGCGCTACAGTTTATGAAACCCAAAATCTTTCTTCAAATACTATTCAACTACCAACTACTGTTTCGGGTACGTTTTTTGTGGCTATCATTCTGAAAGATGGTGCTGTGCTAACGCAAAAGATGGTGGTGCGGCGGTAGTATGAGATTCCTTCCTGCAGCCGTAGTGAGGAATCTCGTGCAAAATATTTTAATGCACTTGCCCTGCCAATTTTTATCCGTCTGTGTATAATTCAAGGAATTTTATGTTTATTTGCCACCGTTGTTATTACAGCCGACGAAAAAGTAATTATTAAGCCCGGTTTTCGTGCAGCAGCGGGTACAAACGTAAAGATAAGTATTGAGTCTTAACACTAGGTAACATCTGCCATATGAATGATTTGGGCTAAAGCCTTTTTTGTTTATTTTCTATTCGCTCCGTCAGTTAAAACTGACGGCAATAAAACACTCAATAACAACCCCGCAATCACCAAAATAATTCCCGCTAAAAACACCCCTTGAAACGGATCATATACCAATTCCACTACACAACAAATAGCATTTTCCGGTTGCAGATAATGATAACTTATCAGATATAAATCTTGCCCAAAGCTCGTTTTATAAGGGTGATTCACATATAAGGCAATCGGTTTTATATCATTATTTTCCTCCACATTAATAATGGCTTCGAAACTTTTTGGTTCTCCTGTGTCGTAATGGGTTACGTTAAAATCAGCTAAAGTCAGAGCGTACGGAACAATCTTAAGCTCTTTTTCCTTGGTAATGAAAACGTTGGTTTTGTCGGTAGTGAGTAAAACTGCTTTTCCGCGCCAATTATAGAAATGTCCCAAGACCATCGCCAAAATAATAAGCGCGATGCCCAAGTGAGGTAAAATCAGGCGTAAATATTTAATAATGCGTTTCATTTCAGCAAACCTTGCGCTTCCTGAACAGATATTTTTCGTTCGTTGTGAAACGCAATAATAAAGGCATCGGAGTGTTTCTTTTTTACTTCTTTAAGTGTTATCTGCGTTTCTTCAAAGGTTTTAAAATTTCCTGCCGTATATTTCCAAACGCCGTTTTCATTGTATTTTTTTACCTCCGGTAAGGCATGGAATCTTTTATCGGAGGTCTTTAAATTTTCTTTGCTTGTAAAAAACTGGATTCTAAAACGGATTTCATTAACTACCGATTCTGTTTGTACAATTTCTACGATCTCTATAGTTGTTGTACTGTCTGTAATTATTATTTCTTCGCTTATGACCTTAGGAACATTAACGACCTCAGGTTTGACATCCGGTTTCCCTGCCTTCGGAACAGGTAAATAAGGTTTAGACGTGCCTTCAATCAAATTTTTATACTCTACGAAAGCGTTATAAATACTCACCGCCATCAATTCTTGCGTGTCTTCGCGAATCAAATATTTTTCTTCTTCTGCATTGGAAATAAAGCCCAATTCAATTAAAATGCTGGGCATCGCTACTTTATACAGCACCCAAAATCCGGCTTGTTGCACGTTGCGGTCTGCCATTTTTGTATTATTCACCAAATGTTTCTGCACTTTAGAAGCAAAAGTGGCAGAGCTGTTCAAATAGGCTGAACTATATAAGGAGAAAACAATGTACGCTTCCGGCGAATTGGGGTCAAAGTCGGAATATTTTGTTTCATAGTCTTTTTCTAACAGCATATCCGCATTCTCCTTTTTGGCAATGGCAATACTTTCCGCTGATTTCCCCAAACCCATCACAAAGACTTCTACGCCGTTGGCATTTTTATTTTCCGAAGCATTACAATGGATAGAAATGAAGAGGTCGGCTTTATTTTTATTCGCAATTTCAGCACGTTTATAAAGATCCACGGTTTCGTCGCCTTTTCGTGTGAAAATCACGGTAACATCATCAAAATTGTCGGAAATTAACTTTCCAACTCGTTGAGTTACTTTGAGATTAATATCTTTTTCTTTGCATAACTTTCCTACCGCTCCGGGCATGCTTCCGCCATGTCCCGCATCAATCACAACTTTTGATACTTTATCCTTAGCCTGCCCAAATGTTAGCACGTTAAAAAAAGTTAATGCAAAACATACTAAAAATAGCGTTTTTATGTTCATAATCTTATATTTTTGCATATTATATTCAAAAGTAAATACAAAAGTAACAAACTTTGACAACCTTACATACATTTTGAAAAAAAAAATATACCTATCCCATTGTTTATATTTTTTCTCAAGGAACTTCTTTTTGATGTTCTGTATGTTTTTTATTTTCAATAATTTGTATGGCCAAACAGACACTCCTCTTTTACAAGGTAACGACCATAATACCTCTAAGGATACTATTGCTTCAATACCAACGCCTACGGATTCATTAACAATTGACACCCTTACTAACGCCTCCGCAACTACTTTAGTGCCGGCAGACTCATTAACAACCGATTCTTTGTCTCTAAAAGAAAGGCTGTCTCCCAATGCATTAACCGCTTCGGTGAAATATATCAGTCAAGATTCCATCATTATTAATTTAACAAAGAAAAAAATTCTTCTGTTCGAAGATGCCAAGGCGTATTATGAAGATATTGAATTATATGCAGCTTACATGGAGTTTGGATTTACAAACAACGAACTTTATGCTTCGGGAATAGCGGATAGTTGCGGGCATGTTCACGGACCTCCTATTTTTAAACAGGGAGATTCGGAATTTTGCTCCCAGGAAATGCGCTATAATTTTAAAACGAAAAAAGGAAAAGTAACCAAAGTAATTACTAATGAAGGAGAAGGTTATATTCACGGACGTTACGTGAAGCATGTGGATGATAAAACCTCCTACATTAAAGATGGACAATACACCACATGTAATTTGCCGCATCCTCATTTTCAAATACGTTTTAATAAAGCTAAGGTAATTCAGGATGAAAAAATTATAACGGGACCTGCCTATATGTGTTTTGGAGGTGTTCCTTCGCCGATAGCTATTCCGTTTGGGTATTTTCCACTTAACAAAGATCGCGCCTCCGGGATTATTATCCCGAAATATGGTGAAATGGTAAGTCGCGGATTCTATTTTGAAAATGGAGGATATTATTTTGGAATTAGCGATAATTTTGACTTATACGTGCTGGGCGACATCAGCACGCGTGGAAGTTGGGCCGCAAGAACAAAAGCCAACTATGTGTTTAGATACATCTGTGCCGGAGAGGTTGATTTGAGTTTTGCGCAAAACTTTTTTGGTGAACGCGGCACGCCGTCGTTTGAACGCAACAACGACTTTCGGGTATACTGGAATCACAATCAAGATCCTAAGTGGCACCCTACTACCAGGTTTTCGGCATTTGTGAACGTACAGAGCACTTCCTTTAATCGCTTTAACCCTTCTTCTACTGACGATTATTTGACGAATCAATTTAATTCTTCTATAAACTTCTCTACCAATGCCAAGAGCATTTTCTTTTTTGATGCTGCTCTTTACTATAATCAAAATACTCGTAATCACGATGTTAGTCTATCTATTCCGCAGCTTAATATGTCGCTACGTCAATTTTATCCTTTTCGCAAAAAACATAAAGCCGGAAAGTTAAAATGGTATGATAATATTTCCATGAGATGGACTTCGCAAATGGTAAACCAAATAAATGCAAAAGATACACTTTTTTTTAAGTCGCAAACGTGGGAGGAAATTCAGTCAAATATTCAACACACTGTTCCACTGAATATTCCTATTAAAGTGGGCAAAGCGTTTAATTGGAATACTAATGCCACTTTAACCGAGAAATGGTATTTACAACGTATCGGGCGAGCGTTTGATACGGATACCACCGAAGATGGTAAGGTAAATCCAAAAATCACCGACGTTTTTCAACGCGGCTTTTATGCCCTGCACGATGTGAATTTATCTACTTCACTAACCACCAGAGTTTTTTTTATATATGCTTCAAAAAAAGGAGGGTTGGCGTTACGGCATGTAATGTCGCCTGATTTGAGTTTTACTTTTCGTCCCAATTTAAACGGAAATATGTTTGGAACCTATTTCAACACCATTACCGGCGAAGAAGTCGAGTATTCCTATTTTGGCGGAGTATCACGCATGCAAGCCGTCACACGTTTAACAATAAATAACAATTTGGAACTTAAAGTAAGGTCGAAAAAAGACACGATTACCGGCTCGCGAAAAATTACAATTTTTGACAACGTCGGCATTTCTTTCGGTTACGATTTTGCCGCAGATTCGCTCAATTGGCAACCACTTACCATTACGGGCAGAACCTCACTGTTCTCTTTCTTAGATATTACTTTTCGACTCAGTTTCGATCCGTATATCATTGGTAATGAAGGAAGAAGGGTTAATAAAACTGAGCTAAAAGTGAATAATAGGGCGATGCGTTTTTCCGGTTCAGATTTGAATCTCGGGGTGAATTGGCGGCTCAACCGGGAGTTCTTTAAAAACCTGAGAAAAGGGGAGAAAACTGCCACTGAATCTCCTCCTCAGCAAGCAGAGCCCATTTTTCCGGTAAATGCTTTGGGGATGCCCAGCACACGCCCCGACTTTAGAAATCCCTGGAATATTACTATTAATTATACGTTTGCCTATATCACTGCTGATAATTATCACTATTACATGAATGCACTTGCAAATGAAAAAAAGTACACCAGCAATATTATACAAACCATCAATCTGTGGGCGGATGTAAATATTACAAGAAAGTGGAAAATTGAAGTTCGTACCGGATACGATATTCAACAAAAAGATTTCTCTTTAACAGAATTTATAGTTTATCGCGATTTGCATTGCTGGGAAATGAAATTCGGCTGGGTGCCTTTCGGCTTTCGGCAAGGTTGGTACTTTACCGTAAACGTAAAAGCTTCTGTATTACAAGATTTGAAATATGATTTGAGAAGAGACTTTAGAGATAATAATTATTACTAAGCGGCGGAACACAAAAATGATGTACATTTGCCGCTCAAAAAACTACACCCCTATGAAAAGACAAAAAGTATATGTAATCGTTGCTTGCTTACTCGCTATCCTGTCCGTTATTGCCATTGTTTATAAGAAAGGAGGTTTTAATAAATCGCTTGACTCTAAAAATTTATCTACCATTTTTGCGATAAAAGATACTACTACTATCACGCGGATCTTCATGGCGGATATGTTTGGAGATAAAGTACTGTTAACTAAAAATGCAGAAGGTTGGATGGTAGATCATCATAAACCGGCATCCAAATATAAAATGAATGATCTGCTTGCCACATTAGTCTCGCTTCGCGTGGCGCATCCTATAGCTAAAGCCGGACATCAGAGTATTATAGAAATGCTTGCGGTAAATTCAACGAAAGTAGAAGTTTACGAAACAAAGCCTTTATTTACATTGTTCGGGCGTCCGTTTTTTACCAAAGAACGACTGTTAAAAACTTATTTTCTGGGAGATGCTACCCAAAACAATCAAGGGTCATATGCACTTTTAGAAGGGATGTCGGAACCATACATCATTTATAAGCCGGGGTTTAGAGGATATGTAACCCCTCTGTTTTCGCCCAAGCCCATTGATTGGTATTCACAACAGATGTTTGGTACCAAACTTACACGCATTCAAAATGCTTCTTTCATTGATATAGAAAACCCTGAAAATTCTTTCTTTGTTGAAAAATCCGGCCCGCGTTCGTTTACGTTATTCGATGCCCATAAAAATGTGATCTTGGATTATGATACAACACTGTTAGTTAATATGTTATCTGAATTTAGAGAACGAAACTATGAAATGTTTCTTCCTAATATGCCGGAATCATTAAAAGATTCTATTTTACAACTTAACTTCTATAAAATTATTTCGGTTACAGATGTTGATAACCGGACAACGACTATGAAACTTTATCACCTGATTACTACAGGTGAGCTATGGCGAGATGAGGATTTGATTGAAGATATCTATCACGAGTTTAATAAGGACCGTAGTTATGCCACATTGAATGATAATACCGATGAAATTTATACCATACAATTTTATCATTTTGACAGACAAATTCAACCGTTGTCTTATTTCTTAAAGAGATGATTGTTGAAGAATTATGGATGCATCGTGCGCTACAGTTAGCAGCGTTGGGGTTGGGAAAAGTACAACCCAATCCGTTAGTCGGAGCTGTTATTGTGCACAATGAGCGCATTATTGGAGAAGGGTATCACCAACAATACGGCGCCTCTCATGCCGAAGCCAATGCGATTTGCACCGTTGAAAATCAGGAATTACTTAAAGAATCAACACTCTATGTCAATTTAGAACCTTGTTCTCATTTAGGGAAAACACCTCCATGCACTTCTCTAATTATTGAAAAAAAGATTCCTAAAGTAGTGATAGGTATGAAAGATCCAAATGGGAAGGTGAATGGAGAGGGAATTAAAATACTTTGGGATGCAGGAATAGAAGTAATAGAAGACGTGTTGAAAGATGAATGTTTGCGTTTGAACAAAAGATTTGTTACCTGGCATACGGAAAAACGCCCTTATATCTTTCTCAAATGGGCGCAAACCAAAAATGGGTTTATGGATGTTTTGCGGAATAATAATGATAATAATTATTGTAAGTATTGGATAACAAACGAGGCATTACGCGTTTGGTCACACAAACTGCGCAATGAAGAACAAGCTATTTTGGTAGGTTACAACACCTTAAAAAATGATAATCCGCAATTAACCAACCGCCTTTTCGGAACGAACCAACCCAAACGTTTTGTTTTATGCGATGCACACAAATCAGCGGAAATCAATACACCATTTTCAACCTTAATAGGAGATATTAAAGATGTTTTAAATGAACTTCATACATTAAAAATACAATCAGTAATTGTTGAGGGCGGAAAAACAACGCTACAAAAATTTTTAGACGCTCGTTTATGGGATGAAGTTTTTGTACTCACAGGTAATGTAGAATGGGAGTCAGGAATTGAAGCTCCAAAGATGTCATATCTTTTTGATAATGCGATGAATGTAGAAGATGAAACGATTTGGCATTATATCAGAAAATAGAGATGCATGGTTTTTTTAATCTTGATAATCAAGCAAATTTTAATAAAATCAAGGTTCAGACAATCAAGGCTCAAACATTCCTTAAGGATGCACGAGACGGAAACTGAAAGCATATACGTCCGGAAATCCATACCCTCTACGTGAAACACGAGAGTTAAATGCAGGATCGTTCCAGCAACCCCCGCGAAATATGCGCAAGGTGCCTGTTACCGGTCCCGTAGGATTCATCTGTGACGCATCTGTATAATTGCCTAAATAATCGCTACACCACTCACACATATTTCCACTCATGTCGTAAATTCCTAATTCATTTGGATTTTTTTGCCCAACAGGCTGCAATCTATCATAAGCATTGATGAAATACCACGCTACTTCACCAATATTATTACTGCCACTATATTTGTATCCCTGGCTTTTATTCCCTCCGCGCGCAGCATATTCCCATTCCGCTTCTGTAGGCAAACGATAATTTTTACCGGTAAAAGCATTTAATCTGCTGATATAAATTTGAATGTCATTCCAAGTTCCGCTAGCTGGTAAATCGTCTCCTATAAAAGGATAGGAGATATTTCCCATAGCGGCTATCCATTCTTTTTGGGTTACAACATACCTGGAAATGTAGAAACCGCTTAATGTAACCTCATGCCTCGGCAACTCTATATTATCACATTCATCATCGTTACAACCCATCATAAATGGTCCACCTTCTACCCATATCATATCTTCCGGTTCAATGGGTAGGATAACGGTTACAAGACATGTAGCGGTTTTCCCACCGTCTTCTGTAATCACCTTAATCGTTGCTCTTCCGGCTGCTTTTCCGGTTACTTTGCCATTATCCACAGTAGCCACATTTGGATCGTTGCTTTCCCAATTCACATTTTTGTTGGTAGCATTAGACGGAACAAAGGTTGGCGTTAAAGTTACCGTTTCTCCAACATCAATTAATAATGTCCCATCTATGATTACGCCTTGAACAGGTTCTTTTTTGCAGGCAATGGCTATAGTTATCAATAATAGCACAAGTGCAATGAATTTTAATGATTTTCTTTTCATAAAAGAATTATTTAACGTGCAAAGATAAGTTTTTTTGGTTAAAATAAAAAAATCATCTCTCCCTTGACAAACAGCTTCCCAATGTGTATATTTGCCGCAAAATTAGCGCAAGAAATAATATTTACTTAAAATATACTAATATGAACAATCACAAAGACTTAACCTGGGGTGAGATCAAAGCAATGTTTTCTGAAACCGACCGAAGATTTAAAGAATCTGAAAGAAAATCTAAAGAAGAATCTAAGAAACTTAAGCAATTTCTTGATAAAGTAGGAGAACAGGTAGAAAGAACCTCCCGAATAGTAGAAGAAACAACCCGCCAAATTGGCGGCATCTCAAACTCCAATGGCGATATCGCAGAATCTTACTTCATTAATAGCTTTGAAAAAAAACCACACTTTGCCGGACAAGATTATGATCACTTTTCATCTAATCTTAGAAAGAAAAGTAAAAAACTTAATCTTCAAGGTGAATATGATTTAGTAATGTACAACTGTGCATCTGTTGCAATTATTGAAATCAAATATAAAGCCAAAAAAGAAGATATTGAACCTTTGCTCCTGAAAGCACAAACTTTTAAACAATTATTTCCTGAATATGCAAATTGTGCACTTTATCTTGGTTTGGCAGGGCTCCACGTGAATACCGCTGCCGAAAAAGAAGCCATAAAGCAAGGCATTGCTGTTGTTAAACAAGTGGGTGAAAATATGGTAATTAATGATGCACATTTGAAAGTATTCTAAAACATGTCCTTATACTTGATTTCAAGATATTATATATCAGTAATTTGTATCTTTTTTTAGATAAGAGTTAATCCTTGATTTATTTTTTTTCTTTTATGATGATTTTTGTGTAAAAAAAAATCTATTTTTGCCGCCCCATTTGTGGGCAACTTAAGGTTTTTGGGAAGAAGAGCGAATGGGTTTGAGAATCAAACTGTTTATAACAAAAATAAATCATATAAAAAAATGGGAGCAAGAAAAAGATTAGCGGCAGAAGCGCGAAAAGAAGCCAAGAAAAATGTATATATGGCTCGCCTAATGGATAACCCAACATCGCCTCGCAAAACAAGAATTATGGCAGATGTTATTCGTGGAAAAGATGTAGATTATGCCATGAATGTGTTGAAATACAGTCGTAGAGAATCAGCAGAAAAATTGTTGAAATTGTTAAAATCAGCCATCGCTAACTGGCAAGTGAAAAATGAAGGTCAACGTATTGAGGATGCTCAATTATACATTAAATATATATGGGTTGACGGAGGTCGTATTTTGAAAAGATTGCGCACAGCGCCACAAGGACGCGCCAATCGCATCAGAAAACGTTCCAATCACATCACCATCATTTTGGAAGATAAAGCAAAAAGTAATTTAGAAAATAATATTGAATAAGTATGGGTCAAAAAGTTAATCCGGTAGGTTTACGATTAGGAATTATCAGAGGTTGGGATTCCAATTGGTACGGCGGTAAAAATTTCGCCGGAAAAATCGTTGAAGACGATAAGATTAGACGTTATTTGAATGCGCGTCTTTTTAAAGCCGGAATCGCGAAAATTTACATCGAAAGAACCTTAAAATTAGTTACGGTTACCATTAACACGGCACGCCCCGGTTTGATCATCGGAAAAGGCGGCTTAGAGGTGGATAAACTGAAAGAAGAGTTGAAAAAAATTACCAATAAAGATATTCAAATCAATATCGCTGAAGTAAAACGCCCCGATTTGGATGCAAACTTGGTAGCACAAAACGTAGCCAAACAAATTGAAGGTAGAGTTTCATACCGTAAAGCCGTAAAAACAGCGATCGCTTCTACCATGCGCGCCGGAGCCGAAGGAATAAAAATCTCTATTTCCGGTCGTGTTGGCGGCGCTGAAATGGCACGAAGTGAGCACTTTAAAGAAGGCAGAACGCCGTTGCACACCTTACGCGCAGATATTGACTATGCTACAGCCGAAGCACACACCACTTACGGAAGAATTGGCGTGAAAGTTTGGATTTGTAGAGGTATCATTTACGGAAAGCGCGACCTTTTCACTGCCACTATTGAACCCAAAGAACAAAAAGGCGGAGCAATAAAACGTAGTGGACGTGGCGAAAGAAACGAAAGGGGCGAGAGAGGTGAACGCCGTGAAAGACGTGAACGCAATTAACCGTATGGGCGCAAAATTTTGCGCCTCAACAATATTCAAAATATAAACGAAAAAAATAAACAACAATGTTACAACCGAAAAAGACCAGGTATAGAAGACCGCAGAAAGGTCGGATGAAAAAAGTCACCAAACGCGGTGCGGAGCTTAGCTTTGGTTCATTTGCTATTAAGACCTTAGAAGAACATTGGATCACCGGTCGCCAAATTGAGGCTGCCCGTCAGGCAATTACACGTTATATGAAACGTGAAGGACAATTGTGGATTCGTATTTTTCCGGATAAACCCGTAACGAAAAAACCCGCTGAGGTGCGTATGGGTAAAGGTAAAGGAGCTCCCGAATATTTTGTGGCGCGCGTTAGCCCGGGCAGAATTTTATTCGAAGCAGAAGGCGTACCCTACGAAGTAGCAAAAGAAGCCCTTCGCCTTGGCGCTCAAAAATTACCCGTTACCACAAAATTTATAGTACGTAGAGATTATTCACCTGAAATTTAATGTGCGATTAATATGAAACAACAAGTAGTAGCAGAACTTTCAACTCCTGAATTGAAAGAAAGATTAGTGGAAGAAGAATTGCAATTGAGTAAATTGACATTGAATCACGCCATTACTCCCATTGAGAATCCAAATAAAATTAAAGAGCAACGCAAAACCATTGCTCGTATTAAAACAGAATTACGTAAACGCGAATTAACCGCATAATTTGAAACATCATGGAAGAAAAAAGAAACAACAGAAAAGTACGTGAAGGGTTGGTTACCAGCAATAAGATGGAAAAATCTATCGTGGTAAGCGTGGAACGTAAACTCAAACATCCTAAATATGGAAAATTCTTGAAAAGAACAACCAAATTAATGGCGCACGATGAGAAAAACGAGTGCAATATTGGAGATAAAGTAAAAGTAATGGAAACACGCCCGTTGAGCAAAAATAAATGCTGGCGTTTAGTAGAAATCATTGAAAGAGCGAAATAGTTATGGTACAACAAGAATCAAGATTAGCAGTAGCCGATAACAGTGGCGCCAAAGAAGTTTTGGTAATCCGTGTATTAGGTGGAACAAAAAAACGCTATGCAGGCGTAGGTGACAAGGTAATTGTTACCATTAAAAGTGCGATCCCGTCAGGAAACGTGAAAAAAGGTACTGTAACCAAAGCTGTGGTAGTGCGTACCAAAAAACACATCCGTCGCCAAGACGGTTCCTACATCAAATTTGATGACAATGCCGTAGTATTGTTAACTGCTTCGGAAGAGTTGCGCGGCACGCGTATCTTCGGACCGGTAGCCAGAGAACTACGCGAAAAACAATATATGAAAATCGTTTCGTTAGCCCCGGAGGTATTATAGAAAACCTGTAGAGGCGATCCTCGCGATCGCCAAAAAAAGCATAAACACGAAAAATTTTAGATATAAGAGGGTACGAACTGCCCTCTTATTTTTTTATTATCTTTGCCCATTAAAATACATTTTCTAAAAATACTATCTATGAAAAAAATCACCCTGTTACTTTACTTCTTACTTGCTTTTGGGGCTTCGTTCGCACAAGAAAAACAAGCCAATTATGCTCGCATTAAAATATATATATCAGAACAAGAACATTTTAATGCATTACTGCAAAAAGGTGTTTGTTTGGAGAATATAGAAATCAAGCAGGGTGTCTATATTATTGGCGAATTTTCCGATTTTGAAATGGAAAAGATAAAAGAAACTCAAATTCCTTTTGAAATTCTTATTCAAAATATGTTGGAACATTATGTAAGACAAAATGACGGATATTCTATTGAGAAGCTCAATGAGGAAATGAGAAGAGGAGCTAAATCGTTCAAAGACAATCGTACGCCTTCTAATTTTCGTTTGGGAAGTATGGGCGGATATTTTACGCTGACAGAAATCATGACCGAATTAGATAAAATGCAGGAGAAGTTTCCCCGTTTAATTTCTGCAAAAACCGCTTTTCCGGAACAAACAGTTAACGGAAGAAACATATATTGGGTAAGAATCTCAAACAATCCGAATGTAGATCAGGAAAAACCACGCGTGCTTTATACAGCGCTTACACATGCGCGTGAACCCGCCGGAATGCATCAAATGATTTATCAAATGTGGGATTTGTTGGAAAAATATGGCGAAGATCCTGAAATTACGTATTATATTGATAATTTGGAAATATATTTTATACCTTGCCTTAACCCGGATGGTTACGAATATAACCGGCAAACTGCGCCTAATGGTGGCGGCATGTGGCGGAAAAATATGAAAGCCAACGCAGGAGGTAGTCATGGTGTTGACCTCAACAGAAACTTTGGCTATGCTTGGGGTTGTGATGACTTGGGTTCTTCACCGGACGGACGAGATGAAACCTACAGAGGAGCAGCTCCCTTTAGCGAAGTGGAAACACGAGCGCTCAAAAATTTTTGTGAAAATAGAGAAATTTTGCTTTGTTTGAATAATCATACCCATGGAAATTATTTGATATATCCTTATGGATATATTAATGCCGTACCTCCGGAGTATCCCATTTATAGAGCCTATGCTGAGCGACTTACATCCGAAAATAATTACGCTATCGGAAATTGCTATCAGGTATTAGGTTATTATACTAATGGCGACGCAGATGATTGGATGCATGGCGAGCAAGGAACAAAGAACCGAATCTTTGCTTTGACTCCCGAAGCAGGTAATCGCTCAGAAGGATTTTGGCCTCCTGTAAAACGTATCGAAGAAATTTGTGCCGGACATGTAGCGATGAACAAGTATATGATGCGCTTTGCCTTACCTTTTGCCGAGATTGAAGATAAAACCGGAATCTCTTTCCAGTCGTTGGATGATGTTTTTGTATTTGAACTCTTTTCTTTGGGGCAAGGGCAAAATGTTAATTTTTCAGTTACTATTGAGCCGGTTTCAGACAATATCCAATTAATGCAAGCAGCGCCTTTTGTTTTCCAAAACGTGAATATTTTAGAGAGAAAACAGGGAGAATTGTCCATTGCTTTTAAACCGGGTATTGATTCCGGAGATGAAGTGGTTTTTGACGTTTGTGTAAATAATGGAACATTTACGCATAAGTATCGCTTTACTAAAATGTTTGGACCTGTGGAGAAGCTCATAGGTGACGATTGTGAAACCATGAAAAATTGGATTTCTGATACTTGGGGGCTTACTACTTTAAAATATGCTTCACCTCTACATTCTATTACAGATTCTCCGTATGAGAATTATTCGAATAATGCAAATACAATAATCTATTCTAAAAATAGTTACAATTTAAACAATGCAATTGCTGCTTTCGTAGAATTTGACGCACAATGGGATATTGAAACTGAGCGTGATTATGTGCAATTTATTGTTTCAGAAAATAATGGAGCCACATGGATACCGCAAACCGGAAGATATACAAAATTGGGAAGCAGACATCAAGATGAAGGCAAACCGGTGTATGATGGCTTGCAAAATTCGTGGGTGCGTGAAACCATTGATTTAATGGCTTATAAAGGGAAAAATATTAAAATAGGATTTAGACTGATAAGCGATGAGTATGTGAATAAAGACGGATTTTACTTTGATAATTTTGAACTAAGTGTTATAAGAAGTGCACCGAAACTTCCGAATGGGAATAGCTTTACGGCACAATATATTGCAAACACAAGAAAAATCACAATTTATAATGTGGAAAAGGCAACTGCATTTTCTTTATTTAATGTGGAAGGAAAACTTTTAAACAGCTTCAATGTTAATAGTAAGCAATATGAGTTCGACGTTTCACAGCTTCAAGCCGGAGTTTATTTTTTGAAAACAAATTCCAGGGAAGTTCAAAAGATAATCGTTTATTAAATAAATAATTGATATTATGAAAAAAATTACCTTACTACTTTGTTTTTTGCTTGCTTTTGGATTCTTGTTCGCACAAGAAAAACAAGCCAATTACGCACGCGTTAAAATATATGCTTCTGAACAAGAGTATTTTAACGTATTGCTACAAAAGGGCGTTTGTTTGGAAAATTTAGAAATCAAAAGAGGCGTTTATATTATTGGCGAATTTTCCGATTTTGAGATGGAAAAGATCAAAGAAACTCAAATTCCTTTTGATATTCTTATTCAAAATATGTCGGAACATTATGTAAAACAAAATGACGGATATTCTATTGAGAAACTCAATGAGGAAATGAAGAGAAACCCTAAGACGTTCAATGGAAATCGCACGCCTTCTCATTTTCACTTGGGGAGTATGGGGGGATATTTTACACTGGCGGAAATTATGACAGAATTGGATGAAATGCGGCAAGAGTTTTCGCATTTGATTTCAGAGAAAGCCGCTTTTTCACAACAAACGGTAGGTGGAAGAAACATATATTGGGTAAGAATTTCCAATAATCCGGATGAAGATCAGGAAAAACCGCGTGTGCTTTACACGGCGCTTACACATGCTCGTGAACCTGCCGGAATGCATCAAATGATTTATCAAATGTGGGATTTGTTAGAAAAATACGGCGAAGATCCTGAAATTACATATTATATTGATAATTTGGAGCTTTACTTTGTTCCTTGTGTTAATCCCGATGGATATGAATACAACAGACAAACCAACCCTAATGGTGGCGGCATGTGGCGGAAAAATAGAACAGATGGTTATGGCATTGATCTCAACAGAAACTGGGGATATATGTGGGGCTATGATAATACCGGCTCTTCGCCATGGCAATGGGATGAAACGTACAGAGGAGAGGCTCCTTTCAGTGAAATAGAAACACAAGTACTCAAAAATTTGTGTGAAAATAAAGAGATGTTGCTTGCTTTGAATAATCATACATATGGGAATTACCTGGTGTATCCTTTTGGATACATTAATGCCGTACCTCCGGAATATCCCATTTATAGAGCTTACGCTGAGCGATTAACTTCCGAAAATCATTATGCGATAGGGAATACTTATCAATTATTGAATTATTTTGCTAATGGCGGTTCGGAAGATTGGTTTTACGGAGAGCAGGAAACAAAAAACTTTGTCATTTCCTTTTGTCCCGAAGCAGGCAATCCCTTAGAAGGATTTTGGCCCCCTTCCTATCGTATTGAAGAAATTTGCGCCGGACATGTAACAATGAACAAATATCTCATGCGCTTTGCCTTGCCTTTTGCTGAAGTTGAAGATAAAACCGACATAGCTTTTTCGACGCTAAGTAACACTTTTAAATTTAATCTTTTCTCTTTAGGCTATGTTCAAAATGTTAATTTTTCGGTTACCATGGAGCCTGTTTCAAATAATATTGAGTCGGTGCAAACCACGCCTTTACTTTTCGAAAACATGAATCTTTTAGATAAAGAACAAGGAGAATTGTCTCTTGTTTTAAAATCGAATATTACTTCCGGAGATGAAGTGGTCTTTGATGTTTGTGTGAATAACGGTTCATTTACGCATAAATATCGCTTTACCAAAATATTCGGCGCCATAGAGAAACTTATTGATGATGACTGCGAGACCATGGATCATTGGACATCTTCTTCGTGGGGGCTTACCACTTTACAATATGTTTCTCCCACACATTCCATTGCAGATTCTCCGTATGGAGACTATCCAAACAACGCAAATCTTACGATATATTCTAAAAACAGTTATGATTTGACTGACGCAATCGCAGTTTTCGCAGAATTTGAAGCACAATGGGAAATAGAAACCGAATATGATTATGTGCAATTTCTTGTTTCAGAGAACAATGGAACTACCTGGATACCACAACATGGAAAATATACAAAATTAGGAGGTGTATATCAAGATTTTGGTAAACCGTTGTATGATGGCAATCAGTATTCCTGGGTGCGCGAAACCATTGATTTAAGCGCTTATAAAGGAAAAAATATTAAAGTAGGATTTAGATTAATTAGCGATTATTGGGATAATAAAGACGGATTCTATTTTGACAATTTTGTGTTAAGTGTGATAAAACCGCAATTACTTCCTCCTCCCATTCTGAATTTTCCGGATACCATCTCATTTTTAGATATTCAGCTTTGTTACGAATTTAGCATTTTAGATTTTGTAACCACTCCTGATCCGGATGAACTTACGGTACGTTGGGAAGGGAATGAGTATTTTATGATTTCATATTTTGAGAATATGCATTTTTTACATATATGTTCTTTAGATTCGACCGGCTGTGAAAATGTAACCTTCTTCGTTGGTAATCCATATGGAGAATCTTCACAAGATGTCGTAATACAATGTGTTAATACAAACTCCATTCATGAATACAATACGAATGGCTTTACTGCTTATTACGATGCAACGACAAAGAAAATCGTAATTAATAATGTAGAAAGTGCAACTTCTTTCTTTCTATTTAATATAGAAGGAAAGCTTTTAGATGTTTTCAACGTTGATAATAAGAATTATGAGCTTAATGTTTCAAAATTTTCATCCGGAGTTTATTTCTTGAAAACAGAGATTGGAAAAACTCAAAAAGTAGTTGTTTATTAAACAAATAATTGATGTACAGAATTTTTAAATTTGGCGGTGCATCCGTAAAGGATGCCGAAGGTGTTAGAAATCTGAAAAAGATTTTGGAAATTTATAAAGATGAAAAATTGATCGTAGTCATTTCTGCTATGGGAAAAATGACCAATCAATTGGAAAAAGTGCTTGATTCCTGGTATTATGATCCGGATTCTTTGCAAAGTAATTTTGCAATTGTAAAAAACTATCATCTTGACATTGCAAGTCAATTAGAAAATAAAACAGGAGAAATAAGCTCTGTTTTGCTTCCTATTTTAGACAGGCTTTTTGAAATATTATCAGGTAAACATTCCAATTATTATGACAAAGATTATGATAACATTGTAAGTTTTGGAGAATATCTTTCTACAAAATTAATCTCTACTTACCTAAATTTGAATGGTTATGTCAATACATTTGCTTGCGCCATTCAATTAGTAAAAACCGACGATTCTTATCGCGAAGGAAAAGTAAATTGGGAAGAAACGGAAAAAGCCATTCAGGCTTATGTGACAAAATATTCAAACAAAACTATTATCACGCAAGGATTTATGGCCGGAACGATGAACGGAGAAGTAACTACGCTTGGGCGCGAAGGTTCCGACTTTTCAGCGGCAATTTTTGCATATTGCTTGAATGCCAAAGATGTTACCATTTGGAAAGATGTGCCCGGCCTACTTAACGCCGACCCGAAATTTTACCCCAATGCCGTAAAATTAGATGAAATCTCTTACCAGGAAGCGATTGAATTGGCATATTACGGAGCGACGATCATTCATCCTAAAACGATAAAACCACTACAAAATAAGCATATACCGCTTTTCGTAAAATCGTTTTTATCTCCTCACGATGAGGGCAGCATTATTGCCGATGTAGAACCATCGGAACAAATTCCTTCCTATATTTTTAAAACGGAACAAATCTTATTGTCTATTTTTCCAAAAGATTTTTCGTTCATTGCTGCCGATAATTTGACGAAAATATTTGCATATATTTCAAAAAATAAACTGAAAATCAATTTGATGCAAAATTCTGCTGTGAGTTTTACCATTTGCATGGATAATAAGCCTAATCGTTTTGCTAACTTATTGAAAGATTTGGAAAAAGATTTTATGGTAAAATATAATATGGATAAAAAGCTGATTACGATTCGTCATTATACGCAGGAGTCTATAGATCAGGTAATAGGGAAGCAGCCTGTAATGTTGGAACAGAAGAGCAGGAGTACCTTGCAGGTGGTGTTGTGAGAAATATTATTCATGATGATACGGCTCCCCCTTCAAAATCGTAAATGCCCGATAAAGTTGCTCCACAAAAAGCAACCGCGCCAACTTATGCGGAAAGGTCATTTTTGACATGGATAAAGTGAAATTGGCACGTTGGTACAATTCCTCCGAAAAACCATAAGCTCCCCCTATTAAAAACAATACATTCTTACATCCTGAGTTTAGTCGTTGCTGTATAAATTGTGAAAACTGCACCGAAGAGAACTCTTTGCCACGCTCATCAAGCAAAACGACAATATCTTGCGCAGCAATCTTTTTGAGAAAAAGTTCCCCTTCTTGTTTCTTTTGAAGCTCCATAGTTAACGATTTCGTATTTTTTAAATACGAAATTGCCTCAATCTCAAAACTATTGTAATTATTGATTTTAGAAATATAATCTTGTGAAGCCATTTGCAACTCTTCCAGATTTTCTTTTCCGATAAACAAAAGTTTGATTTTCATGGCTACTGAGGTTGGTTTTTAAAATGAGGTTTTAATGATTAAATTTTAAGTTATTTTCATCATTCTAACGCCTCCCCTAATAGCGTTCCGGCAGTGCATTTTGTAATTTTTACCTCCACATAATCGCCAATTTTATAATGCTTTTTTGGAAACACACATACTTTATTTTGCGAATTTCTACCAAAAAGATGTTCGTCGGAACGTTTTGAAACTCCTTCAACTAATACGGTAACGGTTTTTCCAATATCTCTTTTATTGCTTTCTAATGAAAGTTGTTGTTGAAGTGCAATGATTTCTTCCAAACGTTTAATTTTCAATTCTTCCGAAACATCATCCTCAAACTTATCTGCCGCTTTGGTGCCTTCACGTACCGAGTATTTAAACATAAATGCGTACTCATAACCCACTTCTTTCATCAAATTTAATGTATCTTGATGATCTTGTTCGGTCTCCCCGCAGAAACCGGCAATAATATCGGTAGAAATCGCACAATCGGGTAATATTTCTTTGATTTTTTGGATGCGCTCCAAATAATATTCACGAGAATATACGCGGTTCATTTTTTTTAACATGCTATTGCTTCCGGATTGCACCGGCAAATGAATATAATGGCACACATTAGAATATTTCGCCGTGACAAACAATAATTTATCCGAAATATCTTTCGGGTGCGAAGTAGCATATCGAACGCGTAATAAAGGAGAAATTTGCGCAATTTGCTCGGTTAAATCCGCAAAATCCATGCTATTAAGGATGTCTTTCCAATAATATGAGTTTACGTTTTGTCCCAAAAGCGTTACTTCACGAAAGCCTTTTTCAAATAGACTTTGCGCTTCATCTAAAATAGTTTTCGGATCACGGCTGCGCTCTCTACCTCGGGTGTAAGGCACTACACAATAGGAGCAGAAATTGTTGCATCCGCGCATAATAGCAATAAATGCAGAAATGCCGTTGCTATCGTAGCGCACAGGGTCAATATCATCGTAAGTTTCTATTTCTGAGAGGTGTACGTTAAAAGAAATATTTCCCAAAGATGCTTCTTCAATCAATTGAAGTAATGAACGATAGGCGTCGGGACCGGCAATAAAATCCAATGCTTTTTCTTGTTCAAGCAATTGTTCTTTAATGCGTTCTGCCATACAACCGAGCAACCCGATCAACAAATTTTTGTTTTTCTTTTTCAACGACACTAATTCACGCAAGCGTTTCCTGATGCGTTGTTCGGCATTATCGCGCACCGAGCACGTATTTAACAAAATCAGATCCGCTTCTCGAAGCGAATCTGTAATGGTATAATAAGGAGATAAAATGGAAGCTACCACTTCGCTGTCGGCAACATTCATTTGACAGCCGTAAGTTTCAATGTGGAGCTTCTTCACAGCACGTTACAACAATTACTTTTTATCATGAGGTTCGTCAGAAACAGTAAGTTTCTTTCTACCTTTTGCTCTGCGGGCTGCCAATATTCTGCGACCGTTTGCAGTTGCCATTCTTTCTCTAAATCCATGCTTGTTTTTGCGTCTTCTGTTCGACGGTTGATACGTTCTTTTCATTGCTATATCGTGCTAAAAATGTTTTTTATTTTGGGGGTGCAAAAGTATATTTTTTTTCAAACAAAATTTCCGAAAAAACTCTTTTGTAAAATAGCCATCGAATGGGAAGATAAAAATCAATATTTTCTATTTTTTCATACAATTTATTCCAAATTTTACGTTATCATATATTCATGTTAATTAAAATTCAAACCTATGAGCACAACACTTATTGTAGTATTAGTAATCGTCGCATTATTAATTATTTTTTTGATTGCATTTTATAACAGATTGATACAACTGCGTAACAATCGTGAAAATGCGTTTGCCGATATTGACGTGCAATTAAAGCAACGTTACGATTTAATTCCACAATTGGTGGAAACAGTAAAAGGATATGTCAAGCATGAAAGAGAAACATTAGAACGAGTAGTTGCTCTTAGGAATCAAGCAGTCGCAGCCACTACGATTGATGATAAAATTGCTGTGGAAAATAAACTTTCAAGCGCATTAGCCGGATTAAAAGTTACTTTAGAGGCTTATCCCGATTTAAAAGCCAATCAAAACTTCCTACACCTGCAAGAAGAGATGTCGGATATTGAAAATAAATTGGCTGCGGTGCGCCGTTTCTTTAACTCAGCAACGAAAGAGCTTAACAACGCCATACAAACATTCCCATCGAATATCATTGCCGGCATGTTCAATTTTAAAAAAGCAGAAATGTTTGACTTGGGCAGCGACAGAGCTACTCATGAAAAAGCGCCAACGGTGAGTTTTAATTAAGAATATAAGCTACTCCGCCCTTCGGGCATCCCTTTAAATTTGAAGGGGATTATTTATCACTTCATCATCTAATTATTAACCATTAACCATTAATCATTATAATGAAATATCTCGGAATTCAAACCCAGCAACGACGCAATAATTTTAAGAGCATATTATTATTGTTCATGTTTCCGGCTTTGCTCATCGGGTTAGTATATTTGTTTTTTGTAATTATTCATTCGCAAGATCCACAAAATCAGATTTCTGCAGGGCAAGCCACATTAGAGGCTTTACCCATCGTTATTATTGCGACAACTATTTGGTTTATTATTGCATATTTTATTAATACAGCAATGATTAGAAATGCAACTCATGCAGCGCCATTAGAAAGAAAAGACAATAAGCGTGTATATAATTTGGTGGAAAATTTGTGTATGGCAAGCGGAATGGATATGCCCAAAGTAAATGTAATTGAGGACAATTCATTGAATGCCTTTGCCAGCGGGATAAACAAAAACACTTACACTGTCACATTAACAAGAGGAATTATTAACAAGTTAGATGATCAAGAGCTGGAAGGCGTGATTGCGCACGAACTCACTCATATTCGTAACCGTGATGTACGTTTATTAGTTGTTTCTATCATATTTGTAGGAATTTTCACCATGATAGCTCAAATCGCAACGCGCATGGCATTTTTTGGCTCTATGGGACGAAGTAATAACAATAGAAACGGCGCCGGTGCCCTCATCATGTTGCTTATTGTGGCTGTGTTAGGAGTGTTGGGATATACTTTTTCACTGTTAATTCGTTTAGCCATTTCTCGTAAGCGCGAATATATGGCAGATGCCGGCGCTGCGCAAATGACCAAAAATCCACTGGCATTGGCATCAGCGTTACGAAAAATTTCTCGTAATCCGGTGATTGAAAATGTTAGACGTGAAGATATTGCACAACTCTATATTGAACACAAAGCACAAGGTGCATTTTCCGGTTTATTTGCTACACATCCGCCTATTGAAAAAAGAATTGCGGTGTTGGAACAGTTTTAATCGAAATGTAGAGATTGTAGAATTTTCTCCATAATTTTTGTATTATCGTACAATCCCGAAAAATGTTCGGCGCCGGTACCAATAGCAAAAACAGGAACGATATTTCCGGTATGATCCTCCGATTTAAAGTGTAACCCATCCGACAGAATAAACATTCCCCCTGTTTCATGATCGGCAGTAACGATAATTAAAGTCTCTTTCGGATGTTCTTTATAAAATGCCAAGGCTACCTCAATAGCTTCTGAAAACTCTTTCACTTCTCCGTATAATTCTTTTGCCAAATTATCGTGACTTGCCCAATCAATTAGGCCACCTTCAATCATGAAAAAGAATGGTTTGTCCAACGCCGATAATTTTTCAATGCCCAATTGTGTAATTTGCGCTAACGTAAAATCATCTTCCTTTTTGTTAATGGAATATGGAAGTTGCACATTATAGTTATATTTATCTCCTGATTGTGATTGAATTAATACATTTTTTAAAGATTTTGAGCCGGAACATTCAGCAATTGAATAGGAAACGACATAACCGTTTTCTCTCAATAATGCAGGAATAGGAGGTGAACCGGCTATTGCCGGATCTAAAAAGCCGGATCCGGAAAAAAACTGAAATCCGGAAGCTGGAAGCTGTTTGGCGATGTCGTAATAATTTTTCCGGCTTAATGAATGTGCGTAAAATCCTGCCGGTGTGGCGTGGTCAAGGCTTACTGTTGTGGCAATACCAACCCAATAACCTTTGTCATGCAGTATTTTTGAAATCGGAGTTAAAATACGCATGGAATCCGGAGCGATATTTAGCATGTGATTTTTTGTTTTTTCTCCGGAAGCTATTGCGGTTGCAGCAGCAGCAGAGCAAGTTGCCAAGTCATCTGCAGAATGAGTTGTGGTCAATCCTGTTATCGGGAATTGCGAAAAACAGAGTGTTTCTCCTTTTTCTTTAGCTATAATTTCACTGTAGGTTAGCGTCCCTATTCCTAAGCCATCGCCGATGAAGAGGAAAATATGCTTGGGGGATTGCGCAGGACAAGAGAGAGTAAAAAAGAAGAAGAAAAACATAAATAAACTACCCCGTCTCGCTTCGCGAGCCACCCCTTCAAATTTTGAAGGGGATTTTCTGCCTTCTGCTTTCTGCTTTCTGCCTTTTGCTTTCATGGTTTAATATTTTTGTTTCTCGATTCTTTTTCCCTTTCCCAATATAACGTTTTTCCAAGCATAGATATGCCCCAGTAACCTCTTACGCGAAGCCGCCCGTCTTTTTCAAGACGCATGTCGGCTTTAAATTTTCCGTTTTTCCCCGGATAAATCATGGAGGCATTTTGCCATTCATTTTTCTTGGCATTAAAAGTCATTTCTTTCAGGAATACCAATCCCTCATATTTTTTTCGATCTTCTTCATTTACCCAAACCACAATTCCTTCGTAAGTACCGTTTCCGGCATTATAAATATATACTTGTGAGATGGCGCCCGAAAAAGGATCTTCGTTGAGATAAAATCCGACAATATCATCGGGTTTATTTTGGGCGAAGGGCATGCTTTTTATACTGAAAAGTATGAAGAATAATAGAAAAATTTTAGAAAATCTCATTTTAGTTGTTTTGAAATTTATGTGCGAAAATAAAATAATTTAAATTACCCAAAACGTGCCGCTATAATGCACCATTTTACTTTTTCCTTTATAGTAAAACGAATAATAATAAATTCCTTCGGATAAATCTTCTACAGGGAACGAGTAAATGCCTTCTACAATGACACCGTCTTTTTTATAAGTATCGTAATTTTTTTGTTCATACACTATTTCTCCATTTTCATTGTAGATAAACAAATAATTGGTTCTAAATTCGTTAAGATCATTTTTGGGAACGTTGATATTTAGATTGGTTATGGCAAAAATGGAAGGGAGAAAGTCAGAATTTGCCTTTAACGTATCAGGAAAAAACAGTTCATCTTCAATGATTATCGTTTTCGTGAGCGCTACTTCGCAGCCGTTTTTGGTTCTCAAATGGAAAGTAGTACGATAATCTCCCCACGAACTAAAAAGGTGTACCGGCGATTCAACATTTGCATTTATTTCGGTGTCTCCAAAATCCCAGTGCCACATCACGGTGGGGTCTCGTAAAAGTTCCGGGGCAGTAAGATTTGTAAATTCTACTTCCCCCAAATATTCGGCAAATAACGCATTTTCAGGTGTAAATATAAAATCAATATTCGGCATTTTATCTATCGAAATCACATTGTATTTAATTAATGTATCGGAACATCCGTGCATGTTGGTAATAACAAGTTCCACATGATAGTTTCCCGGTTCGGCAATGAAAATTTCAGGATTTTCTTCGGTAAAATTGAAAATGATGATTTGCTCTTCGTTAAAAACACTCCAAAAATAAGACAGCGTGTCATCCGGTAAATGTTTTGTAAGATTCAATAATTGTGTGTGTAGAGATTCGCATCCCGATTTTTGGCTTACGTCAAAGTCAATGAATGTTAATTCATTAAAATGAAAACAAAGAGAATCGAAGTGAGAATGAAATACGGAATCAGCCATATTCTGATAAGAATGAAAGGTGGAATCCGTAGCCTCTTGTTGCGCACTACAAATAAATATATGTGATATAAAACCCAAAAAAAATAAAACGTTTTTTAGCATTTTAAGATTATGAAAAATCAATTTCTATACTATTTCCCACTCTAATATCGGCTAAAGCGGCAATATTTCCTTTAAATAAAGTGATTTCGAGAAACCCCAAACGATTGTAAACCAAAAATACTTCCGGTTCTTTTGGATTGTAATAAGGGTGACATCGCGTAATTTTTAACGGACGTGCAGTTGATACAATAGCCTTAAACGATTTTTTGCCTGCCGCCTCAAACATCGAAATAGGAATATTGGTAACGGCATTGCAGCATGAATCAATATAGGCAATTTTTCCTGAAATGAGTTTTCTCTCCGCATTGTAATCGGGTTCGGATAAATGGCTCAATTGAAATTTTAAAGCAGGGTAGGGGATTGTATTTTTCACATAACTACCTTGACAAATCCACGAAGCCATACATGCTAATTTTTCAGTAGTGCTTAACGACATATCTCCGTTATATTGATAAGCTTCCATATCGTTTCCCGTGCCAAACATCATCGAAAAAACGCCGGTATCTTCTCCCAGAAAAAAATGCTCGTTATGAATGAGCAATACCGGTTTCGTTTCGGTTGAAAAAGATAATCCCGAAAGTATAATATGTAGCGTCTTTTCCGGAAAAAATGAGTAACTGTTTTTAGCGATAAAAGCTGCTTGAGAGAGATCAAATAATTCTAAATGATGCGTAATATCAACAATTTGTACATTAGGCAATACACTTAACAGTTGTCCTTTAAAAATCCCGATATAAGGATCTCGAAGTTTCCAGTCACTCAGTAAAGTAATCATATCATTAAATCTTAAATCTTTAAATTTTTAAATCTTAAATTTATTTCTGGCACGTTCGTATCATAAAAACGCAGATAAAAGCATAGATAATATTCGGCATCCACGTTCCTAATGCCGGCGAAAATCCGCCGTAAATAGAAAAAACAGTGGATACTTGTTGAAGAAAAACAAACGTAAAAGCCAATGCAATTCCAAAGAAAAGATGCACACCCACGCCACGCCGGTTTTTTCGAGAGGCAACACTTAATCCTAACAATGTCATAATGATGACCCCCATTGAATTTGCAATTCTTTTATGGGCTTCAATGATGTAGAATTTAGACATTCCACCGCCTTTTTCCTTGTCTTCACGTATATATTTTAAAATGTCGCCAAAAGTCATTACTTCACAGGCTTTTTCATCTTGCGATAAGTCTAATGGGGTAATGTTAAAAATCGTATCTAAGGTACTTCCGCTATACAACTGCTCGCCTGTATGAGAAGTGATACGTTTTGAATAATTAGATAATGTCCATATTTTCAGGCTATCATCATATCTAATCTCTTGTGCGGTTAATCTATATTTGACAAAATTATCCCCCAGTTCATCATAACAAAACATATATCCTTTTTTATCACTCACACTCCAACGATCTACATAAATATAACTATTTGAAGAGTTTCGGATATGGAAATTGGTGGTTGTTTTTGCATAACGCGACATTTGCTGGCTTTTAAAGGCTTGCATATTATAAGTAGCTTTCGGAACCACCACGTTCGACATAAAAATAGCAAACAGTGCAATGCAAAAAGCGCCGGCTAAATAAGGCATCAGCATACGATAAAAATTGACCCCTCCGCTTAGAATTGCTACAATTTCATTGTTTGAAGAAAGTTTAGAGGTAAACCAAATCGTGCTGATGAAGGTGAAAAGAGGAATAAAGAGATTGAAAAAATAAGGAATAAAATTCAAATAATATTTGAAAATGACATCCATCCACGTAATCTTATAATCCATAAAACGTGATATATTCTCCGAGAAATCAAATACTACAATAATCGCCATTAAGAGCGCCAACGCATAAAAAAATGCGCTCAAAAACTTCACAAAAATATAACGATCGATAATTTTCACGATTAAATAACGTAAATACTTGCAAAAATATTAGAAAATCCTATCTTTGCACTTTATTTTTTAAAAATGGAAGAAAAAAATAAACCTTCAAAGCATTCCGAGCGCAATGCTAAGTCAATAAAAGTTGCCGTTTTTTGTATTCTGGCTATTCTTATTCTTTATTTCGGTGCCAATTTCTTAAAAGGAATTGATACGTTTAGTAAAAAAGAATTTTATTATTCTGTATTTGAGAACAGCGGCGGGCTTCATGTTGGTGCAGTAGTATATCTGCAAGGGTATCAGATAGGTAAGGTGACAAAAGTGAAACTCATTAGCCATGCCCCTGTGCAAATTTTGGCAGAATATCTAATTAATCAAGATCTTTTGATACCGAAAGACTCTCGCTTTGAGGTCATGTCGAAAGATATGCTGGGCGGGATCATTGTGCGCTTGGAATTAGGAGATAGCCCTCAATTTGCAAAACCCGGCGACACACTCGCGTGTGGCGTTGTTCCACAATTTATAGAAGGCTTAGAGCCGATGAAAGATCAAATAATTAATATTTTAGCCTCCATAGATACTATTTCCGAGTCGTTTAAAGATATATTGTTGCGTCAAAATGGCACCGAAAAACTTGCACAAACGTTACATAACATTGAATCCATGACCGCTTCATTAGATCAAATAATAGCAGGAAATAAAGCTAATTTTGGAAAAATTGTAACGGAATTTGCAAAATTTTCAGAAACGCTTACGGAAATTTCTCCCGAATTGAAACGTATTATTACCAATTTCGATCAAATTTCAGATTCTATTGCAAAAGCCAATGTGGCAGAAGTAATTGTGAATGCCAATAATACGATTCTCCAAATGGAAGAAGTCGTTAGAAAAATGCACACCGGAGATGGCAATATAGCTAAGCTATTGAATGAAGATGAATTGTATGAAAGACTCGGGAATACACTGCAAAGTTTGGATGATCTGCTTGTTGATATTAAGCAAAATCCGAAAAAATATATCAATGTTACCATCTTTGGCGGGAAAAAAAATAAACAGTAATAAATCTTAATCCATATCGTTACAACCAAAAAAATTACTATGGGAAGAGCATTTGAATTTAGAAAAGAGCGTAAATTTAAACGTTGGGGCAACATGGCAAAAGTGTTTACTCGGCTTGGACGCGAAATTACCATGGCTGCCAAAACCGGTGGTCCTGACCCAAACACGAATTCAAAGTTAAGACTACTTATTCACAATGCGCGTGCGGAAAATATGCCGAAAGAAAATGTGGAACGCGCGATAAAAAGAGCATTTGAGAAAGATACTTCAGAATACAAAGAAGTGGTATTTGAAGGCTATGCACCTCATGGCGTGGCTATTGTGATTGAAGCAGCTACAGACAACAACCAACGCACGGTGGCAAATATTCGCAGCTATTTTAATAAATACAATGGAACATTGGGTACCCAAGGCATGCTCGATTTTATTTTCGATAGAAAATGCCGCTTTACCATAGCTAAAAAAGACGGGGTTGATTTAGAAGAGTTGGAATTGGAATTAATTGATTTCGATGCTGATGAAATTTTTGAAGAAGATGATACGATCTTAATTTATGCCAATTTCCAAAGCTTTGGACCGCTACAAAAATATTTGGAAGAAAATGGATTTGAAATCAAAGAATTTAAACTTGAAAGAATCCCACATGACATGAAAACCCTTTCCGACGACCAAAAAGCAGAAGTAGAAAAATTGCTTGAGCGGATTGAAGAGGATGACGATGTGACGAATGTTTATCATAATATGATGTGATGATAATTTAAAGATTTAAAACCATCAATACCCCTTAAATCTTTAAACTAAAATCAAAAAATAAATTAACACTAAATTATGTACTATTACAAATTTAAAGTTTCATTTGACGAAGTGGAAGACTTCGAGCGCAATATAGAAATCTTGTCTTCCGACAATTTTGAGTCATTTCATCAAATTCTGTATGACTCAATCGGACTAACGGGGCATGAGTTGGCTTCGTTTTCTATTTGCGATACCAAATGGAATAAAAAACAAGAGATTACACTCATTGATATGCAGGATGATAGAGAATCAGAAGCTCCAACCTATGAAGAAGAAGAAGAATACTCAACCTCCTCAAATATTCCAAAATATATTATGAAAGATGCTGTTTTAAAAGATTTTATTACCGATCCGCATCAGCATATCATGTATGAATATGATTTTATTCATCCTAAAGTTTTTTACATAGAATTACTTAAAACATTACCGGCAAAAGAAAACGCGGTTTACCCGCGCTGTACTCTTTCGGAAGGCGTGCTTCCCAAGCCTGACGAACATCCTGCATCTGCTGATCTTGAGAGCGATTTTTTGAACGACTTTTTAGATGGAGTAGATGAGGATGATCTTGACGATTTTACTGATGAGCAAATTTGGGATGATTCGCAAACAGAATTTGATTCATTTTAATTGCTCTACGAATTAAAACGCTTTCCTGAATTAAATATAATGCCCAAAAAGCAATAGCAGCAATTACTACACCTATGTGTGAGAATTTGTAATTCATAGGGCCTTCATTAAAGAAAGTAGCATTGAGAATGTACGACATTACTACTGCAGCCATTATTAGCAAGCCCCACCACAAACCCAAGTTAAAATCGGCATTGGTATCGGTGTCTTTTTGAATAATATTTTTATCTAAAAGGATATAGTTGGTTTCATTATATATTTCTGCATACACCATATAAGGTTTTATAAAATTGTAACCCGGAATGAACCAGCCCAAGTAAGCCCAATAAGGCGCAGTGCTCTTTTTCATCCAAGGAGAGGTGATGCGGAGATTAAGTAGATTTTTATAATTCCATGTAGCGAAAATTAGAACTTTAGCTACAAATAATAAGATGGTGATCCACAAAGTAATCATAAATGTTGTTTTCGCTTTAGCAACATGATTCATTAAATCAAAGTGAGGAACTTTAATGGCTTCAAAAAACATCAGTTGCGTATGAATTGCATCGTCTAATTTCTTCAAATCTGCTTCTTTACCTTCTAAAGTATGTGCAGTTCTTTCTATTTCTTCATGATGTTCCTTAGCTTTCTTTCTGTCGGCAGGGATAGGTTGTTGTTTCAGCGTGTCTAATTTATGTGCATAATAGTCCACTTCGGCTTGGGCTTGGCGTCTTGGCCTTTCAGTATCACTCAATTCTCGAGCCGCATTATCATATGCAGGTGTACTCTGCATTAATTTAATATTTGTCTTATCAAAATTCAGTAAGCATACCATAGAAATAATAAACATACCCAAAATAAGTACGTTAAATAACATGGCAAGTTTGCCGAGACCAGCATTGTTTGTAATTTTTTTCATATTTATCTTTTTATTTTTTTGATATTTTTTTGGCGAGCAAAAGTAGAAAAATAATTCACATTTTTACAAACATCTGTTTAAAATTTCTTCCGTAACATTTCCATCTATATTGCCGCATTCGCCCAGACGGGTGCCACGATTTAAAAACCTTTCCTTAATAGCAGCGATGGTTTCATTGCCAATGTTCAATTCGTTCAATCTGGTTGCCAATCCGATAGAGCGGAAAAATTGTTCGCTTGCATCAATGGTTTTATCAATGCGTTGTTCGTCAGTTCCTTCATTAATATTGAATACACGGCTGCCATACTGTAATAGTTTTGCCTTTTTTTGTTCGCGCAACACTTTCATGGTGCCCAGTATTACAATGACTAAAGTTTGTCCGTGTGTAGTACCATGTAATGCCGTGATTTCATGCCCGATCATGTGGGTTGCCCAATCTTGACTCACGCCCATTGCGGTAAAGCCATTGAGTGCCATGGTAGCACAAAGCATAAATTCCGACATGGCATCGTAGTCGGTTTTGTTGGCTTTAATTTTGGGCGACAGCTCAATTAAAGTTTGCATAATTCCTTCCGACCAGCGATCCATAAGCGGAGATTCGTCGGGCACAGTAAGATATTGTTCTAACACATGAATAAAAGTATCGGCGATACCGCTTGCAATTTGAAAATCGGGTAAGGAAAATGTTACCGTGGGATCTAAAATCGAAAATTGCGGATAGGAAGAAAAAAATGCGAATTTTTCTTGTTTTTCCGTGTTTGAAATCACGGCGCCACTATTCATTTCCGAACCGGTTGCGGGCAAAGTAAGCACCGAAGCAAAAGGAATCATTTTTCCTATTTTGGAAGGGTGTAATACAATATCCCAGGCATCGCCATCGTAAGGAATTGCCGAAGCGATTAGTTTTGTGCCGTCAATTACCGAGCCACCGCCTACAGCAAGAATGTAGGTAATCTTTTCCTGTTTGCCCAGCGCAATGGCTTTGCGCAATGTTTCTACCGTAGGGTTGGGTTCGATGCCCCAAAATTCTATATAGTCGAATCCTTTTAATGCTTGGCAAACTTGATCGTAAACGCCGTTTTGTTTTACGCTTCCACCGCCATAGGTAACTAATATTTTTTCATTTTTCGGCAATTCTGTTGCCAACTGTGCGATCATGCCTTTTCCAAAAACTAATTTGGTGGGGTTTTGAAATTCGAAATTATTTTTCATTGTATTAGGTTTAATGGGATTAATATCTTGGATTGCAAAAAATTAGCAGGGGCGCAAAAGTTTGCGCTCTTACATTGTTTTATGTATATAATAATCGCAAATGCTTGTAAGCCCACATTCGACGCATTTTGGTGCGCGTGCCAAACAAACATAGCGTCCGTGCAGGATGAGCCAGTGGTGGGCGCGCGCCAGCAAATGTTCCGGAAAGTGTTGCACTAACTGCTTTTCTACCTCTAATGGCGTAGTTGCATTTTTCACAATGCCCAAGCGGTTGGCTACACGAAACACATGAGTATCTACTGCCATGGCGGGTTTGTCGAAAATAACTGATAAAATAACATTCGCAGTTTTTCTTCCTACTCCGGCCAGTGAGGTTAACGCCTCCAAATTATCAGGAACTATACCATTGAAATCTGCAACCAACTTCTGTGCCAATCCAATCAAATGTTTTGTTTTATTATTGGGATATGAAACTGATTTTATGAGATCGTAAACATCTTCGTATGAAGCGTTTGCCAATTCAAAAGGAGTAGGGAAGCGGTCAATCAATGCAGGTGTAATCATATTTACGCGTTTGTCGGTGCATTGCGCAGATAGCACCACCGCTAATACCAACTCATACGCATTTGAGAAATGTAGCTCCGATGCTGCATTGGGATTATTTTTCTGAAAATAATCTATAAGGAATTTGTATTTTTCATCTAAAGTCATTGGTTGAATATGAAAATGTGGGCAAAAGTAAATTATTTCTTTGCAACTTAAATATTTCTGCTACTTTTGTCAAAATTTTTCAATAATGGAAAACATGATGCATAAAGCCGGATTCGTTAATATCATCGGAAACCCTAATGTAGGAAAAAGCACACTGATGAATCGCTTGGTAGGCGAGCGCCTGTCAATCATTACCGCTAAAGCTCAAACTACCCGCCACCGTATTAAAGGAATTGTTAATGGCGATGATTATCAAATTGTGTATTCCGATTTGCCCGGAATTTTGACGCCGGCATATAAAATGCAAGAACTGATGATGCGTTTTGTGAATGAATCGCTGAAAGATGCCGATGTGATTTTGTATATGATTGAATGTGGGGAAACTAATTATAATGAAGAAGTTATTGAAAGATTGCAACGCATTTCCATTCCTATTTTATTGGTGATTAATAAAACAGATAAAGCCACAGAGGAAGCCATTGCGGCAACTACGGCACATTGGCAAAAATTATTACCCCAAGCGGAAACCATAGAAATATCAGCACTTACAGGGCTTCATGTTAATTTGTTGTTAGAAAAAATCATCACATTACTGCCGGAATCGCCTCCTTTTTTCCCAAAAGATGAATTAACCGATCGACCCGTGCGGTTCTTTATTGCAGAAATTATTCGTGAGAAAATATTGCTGTTATACAAAAAAGAGATTCCATATAGCGTTGAGGTTGTGATTGAGAGTTTTAAAGAAGATGAAGATATGGTACGTATCGGCGCCATGCTCTACTGCGAACGCGATAGCCAAAAAGGCATTATCATTGGAAATAAAGGGTCTGCTATTAAACAATTGGGCATCGAAGCCCGAAAATCTATCGAAGCGTTTTTAGAAAAACATGTTTTCTTGGATATTTCGGTGAAAGTACTCAAAGACTGGCGGAATCAGGAGATATTGATGAAGCGATTTGGATATTATCAGGATTAGAGATATAATCCTCAAAAAGAAAGACTCCTAAAAAGGAGCCTTTATATATAGAAAAATGATATACTTTAATGGTTCATGTAACCATTAAATCAAAATGTTAGATAACGCCTTGGTCAATCATTGCATCGGCAACTTTGATGAAACCGGCAATGTTGGCGCCTTTTACGTAGTTGATATAACCGTCTTTTTCAGTTCCATATTTTACACAATTTGCATGGATGTTGCTCATAATAGCTTTCAATTTTTCATCCACTTCTTCGCGTGTCCAAGCTAATTTCATGGAGTTTTGCGTCATTTCCAAACCGGAAGTAGCTACGCCGCCTGCATTGGCAGCTTTGCCCGGAGCGTAAGAAATCCTCTTCGCTTGTAACACGTGAATTGCATCAGCAGTACAGCCCATATTAGAAGCTTCCACTACATATTGACAACCATTGGCAGCTAATTTTTCCGCATCTTCTTTATTCAACTCGTTTTGGATAGCGCAGGGAATGGCAACGTCAACTTTTGCTTCCCAAGGTTTCTTTCCTGCAAAGAATTTAGCGTTAGGATATTTTGTTGCATAAGGAGCTACCACATTATTACGTGTAGCCAACAACTCGGTCATATAAACGATTTTTTCTCCCGAAATTCCTTCTTCGTCAAGAATATATCCATCCGGACCGGAAATGCAAACTACTTTCGCGCCAAGTTCTTGACATTTTAAAGCAGCACCCCAAGCTACGTTTCCGAAGCCCGATACCGCAACTTTTTTACCTACGATGGTGTCGCCTTTAGCATCTAACATTCCTTGTAAGAAATAGATAGCGCCAAATCCTGTAGCCTCAGGACGGATGAGCGAACCACCCAAGTTTAAAGTTTTTCCGGTAAGAACTCCCACGTGCTCACCTCTAATTCTCTTGTATTGTCCAAACATCCAAGCTACTTCACGTCCACCCACGCCAATGTCGCCGGCAGGAACGTCGGTTTCAGGTCCAAGATATTTTTGAAGTTCGGTCATAAACGCTTGGCAGAAACGCATCATTTCGCCTTCCGATTTTCCGGTCGGGTCGAAATCGGAGCCACCTTTACCACCGCCCATAGGAAGCGTAGTGAGTGAGTTTTTAAAAGTTTGTTCAAATGCCAAGAATTTCATTGAATCCTGATTCACGCTTTTGTGGAAGCGACAACCACCCTTATAAGGTCCGATAGCCATGTTATGTTGCACGCGGAAAGCGCGGTTCACTTGAATTTTTCCGCTATCATCCACCCAAGTAACCTTGAATTGGATTATTCTTTCGGGTTCCAAAATTCTTTCTACGATAGAATATTTATCGTACTTTGGGTTTTCGTTTACGAAATCAACAATCGTTTCGAGTACTTCTTTTGCCGCCTGAATGTACAAAGGTTGAGCAGGGTTTTTCTCCTCTAACTCAGCAATTAATTTGTTAAGATCCATAAATTTGATTTTTTTAAGGTTATATAAATGGGTTTAAAAAATGTTTGGCAAAAGTAGTATTTTTATTGTTAGTAACGATACTTAAATATTTATATTATGGGATTTTCTAAATAATTTCCCCCTTACCTTTTTATGAAAAAAAAGACAGGTGAGTATAGTCCCAACTGAGTATTTCGTGCTACAAATGAATTATCCACGTTATTTATTCTTCCATCCATATTGACATCAGAAGTGAGATATTCTCCTAAAGTTCCTGCCCTCCATTCAACGTTGAAAATAGACATATCCACATGATCCATAATATCATTCATATTGAGGTCTCCTGCCCACAAACATGCTATTCCATCATACATTACCACCATTGGGTCATATATGGCTAAAGGTGGTTTGAGCGCTTTACTTACATCGGTAGAGAAATCATAAATAATATTTTCATCAAATGGAAATAGTGCATTACTTACTACAGACAAATGGTTCCGGTGTTTTACTACTACGCGTACACTGTCATTCGTGTTGAGCATGAGCTGTGGCTTTTGTCCATTGGTATCTACTACCGAGCCATCTGTTTTTAACAGTAGCGCCCGTTGTTCCAGTAATGTGTAGTTTGTGAACATGCCACTTACGGTAAATTCACCCCATATTTCTACCAATACCCAGTCCACAATTTCTCCGATAGTTACCACACTATTGATGTTTGAACAGGAATCCGCTAAGCTGTAAGGATTAACCACCGGCAATTTCAGATTAGGCATTATGATGGCTGGCGCCGTTTGAATATGGTTGGTCATGGTACTGTCAGGCTGCACTACGCCTTGCAGGAATAGGGCTATGTCTAAGATGATGGATTGTGAGGCTATATCGTATTCAAAGTCATGGTTTATCGAATCCTGCATTAATGGAGCTATGAACGTTGCGGCAGGTGTTATTCTTCCTGCTATATCGGGAGGTGTTATTGCAACCGTTGCTCCAACCGGAATATTTTGTATGACGTACGTTCCATCCGGTTGTACTTCCACTGTAGGATGTAATACATCGTCTATGGTGTAAACTTTCGTTTTATCTACAAAGTGTGCTGCAGTAAGTTCCGGGGTACCGGGTGCTGCTTTCAATCTTCCGCTTATGGTGAGGAGTGGGGACGATGCGAACCATACGAGCATTGCATTGCTCACAATACCGATTGATACGTTTTGCGGGTCAGTTGTAACATTATGCCCAACAGGAATATAAATTGTATCTGTTTTTTCGTCATTTGCCGGTACTATAACTCTTGGCATGTCGCGCTCCATGTACTGTTTTCCGGGAGCTACATACATATAAGGACTATAATAATTGTTAAATATCCCAATTGGCTCTGTACTTGTATTTTCAACTTTTATACGATAACTTGTAGAGCCGGGTAGAGAAATGCCTATCGGGAGAGGCTCAAAATCTCCGCCATTTACGTTATATGTGATTTTAAAACTGCTTCCCCCTAATACGTTTGCAATTTCTTCCTGCCATGCAAGGTAGGGATAAGTACATCCGGGTATTATCTTCCACGCTGTATTTGGTTGCGTAAACCAATTGATGGTTGTGCCGTCAATCATTTCGGAAGTAACAAGCGGAGTTAATTCCAATACATTCACATCGGTAGCAGTACCAATACCGCTTGCAGGGATACTGTGACTCGTGTTTTTGTCAAAATAGCAGTCAATAAGTTTTGCATCGCGCATAATGCCATTTATAACCCTGTTACCAATATTACTGTTCGTTGCTCCTGAACTGTAGCAGCGTATAATCTCTGCTCCGTCATAAATTCCGCGAAACATATTGGATATTTGATTGTTCCCCAATACCGAGCCTATATTATAGCAATCAATTACCTTGGTGTTATCACCTTGAACCTGATAGGCAATACCGGAAGCTCCCGAATACCCCCGAATACCGGCGGCGTTAAAGCTTTTGCGCAGAATAGCCCCATTGTATGCCCCGGCATTACCATTTACACTAACTAATCCTGCCATGTAACCGGTAGAACTGTAATCACCCATAGTTCCTGTATTATAGCACTCGTCAATCAAGCCATTAGGTCCATAATTGTATCCTGCGATACCCCCTGTCATTGAAACAAGTCGTCTTTGCGCCAAGGTAGCATTATTCCAACAACGATAAACAGTCCCCTCATTAATGGCGGTGATACCTCCTACAATACCTCTATTATCTGTTCCGCTTTGCGCATCAATATTTCCGCTTATAACATTACATTTGCTAATTGTTGCGCCAGGCCTTACCCAGTAAGCAAATCCTCCTGCTCTATGATCCGGTAATCCGTCACCGGACGGCAAATCGATGTTTATATCTTTCAAATTAAGTGATTGTAAGGTAACATCTTCGTAAAGGTACATGAACAGTCCTGCATATCGCCCGCTTACTATCGTTAAACCGGAAATGGTTTTATTATTTCCATCAAAAAGTATTTCAATGCTGTTAACGTTAATGCCTATGGAATACGGAACCCAACCGGAAACGTTATTCCAGCCGTGGACTGTACCTGTCGTTGGCGTATAGCTTGTATAACCCGCTTCTGTCAAACCGTTATAGCCTCTGTAGCCATACCATCCATATCTGCGGCTTGTAGTTGCATCATTATAATAAGGACTGGTATGACCGTCTGTTCCGGAACCATCGCCGTAGTTAGCGGGAGTACTTCCCGGTACACCTATATCTTGCATAATTTTAAAATTCCTAACTCCTCCTGCCTGCTTTTCCGGAACTCGGGAAAGGTCATCCCAGTTCCAAATTTCCCAAATATCGCTCCATTGGGCAATGAGGGTATCTGTGTAAGTAACTATATCTCCTATGTTGTATATTTTGTCGCTTTTGCCAAGCCAATATAGGAATCCTTGACCTGCGGGCGCCGTGAAGTTTAAATCGGCTGGCGTTTTAATTGTATAGCCTAAACTGACAACTTCGGTGGTATCTGAGCCTGTGCCTGTGCCGGAGAGATAGGTGATAGTATAATTGCTTTCGCAAGGCGACCATACGCCTATAATGTCGCTTTCAGACATAAAACCAATAACTAAATTCTGAGTGTTTTGTATTGTGCTATAAGCTGCCAAAGAGGCTGATTCTCCAGCAAACAGGACACTTAATCCATATGGATTATAGATTCTATCTGCATTATCATTTTGAGCGGTAAACACAACACTGCTACCTTGTGTGGCGATTGTAACAGGTCCATAAGGACCATATGTATTGCTTGCCCCACCGTTTACTGTGTATATTACACACGAAACATCGTAGGTATTGGATAACCCTCTCTCTGCTTGCCATTTCAGATAGGGAAAAGTTTTACCGTCTACCATAGCCCATTCAGATGTTGGGCTGTTAATTTCCCAGGATACCCAGTCTGAGGTTGTAACTTTAGTATTGTTGTAAGTATTTATGTTATAAGCTTCAGCAGCAGTAATTGTTTTAGGCCAATTCGTATAGACAGGAACTCCGGGCGCTGAAGTAAAACCGTATGTTAATGTTGATGTTTCCGAAATTGCCACGCAATTCTCAATTCCCCAATTTCCCCAAGTACTTCCAAGGTATGATCCCATATTCGCTTTTCCTGAACCTGGCGGCTCTCCTGTGCTGGGCCAATCTGATGGGACTTCAACACTTCCCAAAGAATAGCAGTTGATTGTTGCTGTTTGGGAGTTGTTCATAAATCCGACAAAACCTCCTACACTGCTTGCTCCTTTAACGGGACCAACCGCATAACAGTCTTTAATGTGACAGGCAGGACCGTAGCCTGTATAGAGTGCGCCAGCGAGTCCGCCAACACAATAACCACCTGTTACAGGTCCTGTTGCATAGCAGCTTTCCATGGTGGTAAAGTTAGCTTGTCCTACCAAAGCACCTGTACCCACATAATATACTCCGTTTGGCGTATACCAGCTATACGGCGCGCACATACCATTTGCCACAATACCTTTATCACTCAAATTTATACCTAAGTGATGGATGAAGGCTGTATAAGTTTCTCCAAATAATCCAATACCGTGCCCATTTCTGTGTATCCACAAATCGTTTATGGTTTTCTTGTTTCCGTTAAATTCACTTCTAAAGGTACGAAGCGGTATCCAACCTGATCCGTTTAAGTCTGAAACATTGTCAACATAAGTGTCATAACCGTATCCACCTCTTCTCTTTTCAACATCAATATAAGGACACGCAGGATTTGGTACATCAAAGCGCGCAGTCTTATTAGGATCACCCAAATCTTGCATTAACTTAAACTTAGTAAAACCAGCTGTCTGCTTAACTATTACTTGTGCCAAGTCTTCCCAGTTCCAGATTTCCCAGGTGTCGTTCCAGAAAGCATATACGGTATCTGTTTCCGTAACGAGGTCACCTGCATAGTAAATTTTGTCCGTTTTGCCTACCCAGTAGAGGAAGATATGTTTCGGTGTAGGTGGCGTGAACTCGAAAGCGTTGGCGTGTTTAATAGTGTAGTCTGAGCCTACAACTTCAGTAGTATCAGTGAGAGAGTTGATAAATGGAAGGTAGGTGATGAGCGTATGCGTTGTTTGCGCCGAAGTGTTAAATCCTGTGCAACAAAGCAGAGTAGTTATCGCTGTTAGGAACATTTTTCTAAAAGGATTGTAGATTTCTTTCATAAGTATTAAGATTTAAATTTTATAGATTTAAATGAGGAATAATCTTTGTTTGAGAAAACTAAAGAATTTAGAAAAAAAATTCAACAAAAAACACGATGTAGTTTTCTATATTTTTCATTTGCGCACAAATTTCCAAATTCTGAAATCGGGCGCGAATATATGATTTTTGCAATGCAAAATGCAATTATAACTAAAAAGGTTAAGAAAACAGGGGCTTTTAAGATAGCCCCTGTCGAAGTATTTTATGGTCTTTTTATGAAAAAATAGATAGGTGAGTATAATCCCAACTGAGTGTTTCGTGCTACAAATGAGTTATCCACGTTATTTATTCTTCCATCCATATTGACATCGGAAGTGAGGTATTCTCCTAAAATGCCTGCCCTCCATTCAACGTTGAAAATAGACATATCCACATGATCCATAATATCATTCATATTGAGGTCTCCTGCCCACAAACATGCTATTCCATTATGCATGACCACCATTGGGTCATATATGGCTAAAGGTGGTTTGAGCGCTTTACCTACGTTGGTAGAGAAGTCGTAAATAATATCCTCATCAAATGGGAATATTGCATTACTTACCACAGACAAATGGTTCCGGTGTTTTACCACTACCCGTACACTGTCGTTTGTGTTGAGCATAAGCTGTGGTTTTTGCCCATTGGTATCTACTACCGAGCCATCTGTTTTTAACAGTAGCGCCCGTTGTTCCAGTAATGTGTAGTTTGTGAACATGCCACTTGCGGTAAATTCACCCCATATTTCTACCAATATCCAATCCACAATTCCCCCGATAGCTGCTACATTGTTGATGCTTGAACAGGAATCCGGTAAGCTGTACGGATTAACCACCGGCAATTTCAAATTAGGCATTATGATGGCTGGCGCTGTTTGAATATGGTTGGTCATGGTACTGCCAGGTTGCACTACGCCTTGCAGGAACAGGGTTATGTCTAAGATGATGGGTTGTGAGGCTGCTATGTCGTACTCAAAGTCATGGTTTATTGAGTCTTGCATTAATGGAGCTATGAGAGTTGCAGCAGGTGTTATTCTTCCTGCTATATCGGGCGGGGTTATTGCAACCGTTGCACCCACCGGAATGTTTTGTATGATGTATGTTCCGTCGGGCTGAACAATTACGGGAGTTTGTGAATCTCCATTTATAGTGTGTACTTTCGTCTTACCTACAAAATGTGCTGCGGTAAGTTCCGGGGTGCCTGTTACCGCTTTCAATGTTCCGCTTATGGTGAGGAGTCGTGGCTCTACAATTACACTCTTGATAGACCACTTGTTCTCTTCCGACCATGTTGTGGGTGGATATAAGTTTTCGAGTGCTCCACCCGTGGGTGCAAATACGCTTAGTTGTGGATAAAAGGAGTAGTCGGCTTTTATGGGTGATCCATCATCTCTCTTGCCTTTGTAAATGCCTTCTTCATTTTCGCGATATACGAATGCAGTAGTGGTGCCGTTATGCAAGCCGTCGGGATAGGGTTTTACGGGAAATTCGTCACCGGTCATGTAGGCTGTAGAAAAACCGATAACATTGTCAACGCCGATAATCGTACCTGTTGTAAAACCATCCCCAACCCTTCTTAAGCCTATAGGCGACCAATCCGGATTTTTAGTTTCATCATAGTAGCAATTTTCAAAAGTAACAATTCGCCCGTTACTATTATCATTCCAACAAAGCGATCCCCAGAATGCACCAACTTCAGGCCACCTGCCATCAGCCCGGAGGGGTAATGCCTCTCCTCCTATAATACTAACAGTTCCTGCTGAATAGGAGTTTTTTATGTTCGCGTGTGTATAATCATGACCACCTGCAAAACCTCCAATACCAAGTAACTCTCTACTCTCATCATTTGCAATAACAATAACGTCACCGGTAGAATAACAGTTATCAACGGTCACTTCTGCAAGGTTGCCCACAAAACCACCCACAAACCACATATCTTGTATGTTTTTTACAATTACATTTCCCATGGCGTAGCAATTGATCGCCGTAAATTTATTACTGTGATATCCAAGGCATCCCGCAAATCCGCCTATATACTGAACATAACTGCCATTTGAGAAGATCACATCCCCTGTGGCAAAACAATTTTTCAAGTTTATATAACAAACTTCGCCGCCAAATCCGCCTATATAACCACCCCCACCTCCAGAAAAGATCAAATCACCTGTTGTAGAGCAATTTTCCATATCAACTCTATGGATAATACCGGCAAATCCTGCAACATCCCAATTATTAGTAGTATTGCTTGTTACATTACCGGTTACATGACAATTTTTTACTATTACGGGATTATCTTCGTAACTTCTGGTTGAAGCGTCTATTCTGCCTGCGAACCCTCCACCGTATCCCGGGACTTCCACATTACCTGTAACGTAACAATTCATTATTGAATATTGAATGTTTGAAGTAGCATTGTTCATATAAAAAGATCCAATAAGACCGCCATACCCACTGACATTAACCGATGATGATACATGATTGAGGTTGCAGTTAAAAGCATACCCTATAGCGCCACCACATTCATTCTTTCCAACAACATCGCCGCCGGATATATGAACGTTTGTAATGTCACAGTTAAACATGTATCCTGCTAAAGCACCATTATATGAGGCATTTGCAAATTTTCCTTCTTCTGTGGATATGGAGATGTTTATGTCATAAATGTCAGCATCGGCTACAAAACCAAATAATCCGTGTGTTCCGTCGTTTACTGACGGGTATAGATTCGGTCCTTGCCTATCGTACCACAAACCTGATATAGTGCGATTTTCATTATTTTCAATTCTACTGAAGAATTCTCCGGTAAATTGATAACCACCAGGAATTTGTGAAACAGTTCCATCGTACCGTCCTATCGGTATCCACCCTTTTTCTTCATCCCAGCCGGTGTTAGAATTGAAACCATGTGTTGTCCAATTACCGCTTGAATATTCGTCTGCTGCTTGTGTATTCCAAAGTTCAAAATCGAATGAACCGTAAGTTGATGTGGTGTCATTCGCTCCAATAAATCCTTCGTAACCGTACCAACCAAAGCGTTTATCGCCGAGATATTTATCTTTTAATGTTTCGTTTATATCGGAACCGTTACCAACGCTTGGGTCTCCCGGCATACCGATGTTTTGCATCACTACAAATTTGCCATAATAGCCTAATTTTTCATCTGCGGCGCCGGTTTCATTTTTTTGGTTGTCAATCAAGTTGTTGATATTTGCCAAATCTTCCCAGTTCCAGATTTCGTAAACCGGTTTTTCATAAGTCTCCCATATCGCGTAAAATGTGAGGTTGCTGTTCAACATAATCACAGTTTTTGGAAGGTAAAAGGTGCCACTACCATCAGATTGCGTATTCCATCCCCAAAAATAGAAACCGGAATTGGAGAACATATTGGGAAGTACCCGAATATAATTTGGAAAATCATAGGTTCTCTCAATATCAGGTGTATCCCCGAAATTGGCGTTATAGATCATTGAATGCGCCACCAAGCCAATGTCGTAATTATTGTACAGATTGTCGTAATCTATTCCCACAGTTTTACCGGAAATTTCCGAAGTATTAGTTAACGTGGCAACAAAGTCGGAACATCTTGCCTGATACACTTCGTTAATCGCTGCCCACTCATTGTCATTTGTCATCCACGCAATTGAGTTTGCCGCTGTGTTTCCTGAGAAGATAATGTCGCTACCCAAAATACCCACGCAACGGTTTCCGGTTGTATTTACCCAAATGGCGCAAATTCCACCACCATTGCCGATGGCTTCGTTATTTTTGATGATTACGTTTCCGGATATGGTTGTCATACTGGCAGAGCTTCCACTAACATTGCCGCCAAAATGATAGATGCCGCCGCCATTACCACCCGATTTATTGCCGTAGTCTCCATCAATACCGGTTGTTCTACCGGTGGGAAATGGAGTATCTCCACCTATAACAGTAGTACCTTTAATTGTAAAAAAAACTTGACTTACGTAAATACCCCCGCCCATGCTATTCGCATAATTTCCCTGAATTTTTCCACCGGATATAATAACATTATCACTTATATCAGAATTAAAATTACGTAAATGAATACCACCACCACCATCCTGGGCACCGGTTCCTGATGCAGTGTTTCCACTGATTATACCATCGGTCATATTCAAATTGCTCCATATACTCATGTAAATACCCCCGCCACTTCTGGTAGCGGTGTTGCTGCTAATTTTTCCACCGGTTATATTTAAAACGGCACCATTACTAGTGTAGATACCCCCACCGTCAGTGGTGGCAGTGTTACTCCTTATTTCACCATCGGTTATATTTAAAGTGCCGAAACCCATATTAATGGCGCCACCATTAACTGCCCTGCAATTTTGAATTGTTGTACCGGTTTCTATATTTATTGCTGGGTTACCAGTTCCGGTTATAGAAATTCCCCCACCGACATTGTTGCCGTTTAACGTTATATTTTGGAATGTTACATTGGCATCGGAAACCGTAAAGTGCCGTGTAGTTGCCCTTGGCATTGTAAGAATAACAGGGACGCCGGGATTACTACTCGTAATCATAATGCTTTTATTGAGATTAATCGGATTGCTGGTGTTGAGTGCAGTTACATTGTTTTGAATTGCAACGGTATCACCGTCTACTACATCGGCATCTGCGATAAAGATACCCAAATCCGCCCAAGTAGTTCCGGTAAACGTATGCGTTGCTTGCGCCGAAGCGTTAAATCCTGTGCAACAAAGCAGAATCGCTATTGCTACTAGGAACATCTTTCTAAAAAAAGTGTAGATTTTTTTCATAAATATATAAGATTTAAAATTAAGACTCAAAATAGAGAATAACTTTAGCTTTTTCATTCATATACAAACTTTTAAGCTTGAAAATTGGCGCAAATATATTATTTTTGTAATACAAAATACAATTAAAGAAGATAAAAAAATAGAGGGCTGACTTAAAATATTTTAAACCAGCCCCCTGCTTGAAGTATTTTTCCCTTATCTTTTCATGAAGAAATACACCGGTGAATACAATCCCAATTTGGTATTTCGTGTAACAAAGGAGTTGTCCATGTTATTTATCACGCCATCCATGTTGACATCAGATGCTATGTATTCTCCCATGGGTCTTGCTCTCCAATCGATGTTGAAAATAGACATATCCACATTGTCCATGAACTCGTTCATGTTAAGGTCGCCTGCCCACATGGTTGACAATCCGTTTTGCATGATCATCGGGTCATATATGGCCAACGGCGCTTTCAATGCCTGCGTAATTCCCGTAGAGAAATTGTATGTTGCATTGGTATTGAACGGGAGCTGTGCATTACTTACCACCGTCATGTGGCTACGGTGTTTTACCACGATGCGCACATTGCTCACATCATAAGGCAGGTATCTGGGTTTTTGTCCGGTGGTGTCCACCACTGTACCGTCAGATCTTAACAACAACGCACGTCTGTCTATCAAATCATAGGCAGTGAACATGCCCGATGCTGCAAAATTACCCCAAATCTCTACTACTACCCAGTCTACAACCGGACCGGCAACCGCCACATTATTGATGTGGGTATAAGTTCCCGGCAAGCCGTAAGGATTAACAACAGGCAGTTTCAGATTCGGCATTATTGACGGCACTGTCGGCACCTGAATGTAGTTAGTCATTGTAGAATCGGG
>Ga0209737_10000199_pt1 | contig 53733 bp, 47 predicted proteins | sample TergutCu122P3_FD_187284 | JGI IMG/M metagenome (GOLD analysis project Ga0209737, IMG submission 187284) | Cubitermes ugandensis P3 segment gut microbial communities from Kakamega Forest, Kenya - Cu122 P3 (SPAdes) (version 2) | ecosystem: Host-associated > Arthropoda: Insects > Digestive system... | reverse complement strand
CCTGCCGGCAATAAGATTGAGATGTTGCCGCGTCTGCTTGACTCCGTCGACCCTAAGCTCTCCATTGTTTTTTGCAATACCAAGAGAAGGGTCGACAAACTGGTGAAGCAACTCAATACGAGAGGCTACTTATCCGGTGGACTACATGGAGACATGAGTCAGGCGGCACGAACGAGGATGATGAAGGCTTTCAAGAGCGGAAAGATCGACATTCTGGTTGCGACAGATGTTGCTGCCCGAGGACTAGATGTTGATGATGTCGAGGCTGTCTTCAACTATGACATTCCTCACGACGGAGAGTCCTATGTTCATCGTATTGGCAGGACGGGTCGCGCAGGCAAGATGGGGAGTTCGCATACGCTGGTAGTTGGCAGGGGAGAGATAAATGCCCTGAAGGACATCGAGCACTATACCAAAACAAAAATCGAGCTCAAACCGATTCCTTCGGTGGATGAAGTGCGGGAAGTGACAACCGACAGATTGACGGACAAAATCATCAAAACACTAGGAGCCAATGATTTCCATAAGCAGAAGAATGTTGTCGATGTGCTTATGGGCATGGATTACACATCCGTTGATATTGCGTGTGCGGCTTTGCAGGTGTTGGACGACTCTTTGAAGGAGAATACCTCAGGCAAGGATAGCCAAAGTGCAACCAAGCCAAATGCTCCCAAAGCGAAAAAGCCATCATCGGCCAGCAAGAAGACGAGGAAAACGCCAGCTTCGACTGACGGCAGAAAAGAGTCGGTGACCTCGAATAGGGGAAGGCATAAGCAGAGCAGCGGCACGAGAGGGAAGAGTGGATCGCGCAAGGGAAGATGATTAACGACTTTACTTTCACAACACCCATAGAGGTGTCACAATGTCTCTGCATGGGGACGAAGTCGGCACTGAGCTTTACCGACGCTGCGGACACTCCGGTCGATATTGGCGAGTACGCCGTCGAAGAGAGTACGGGATGTTGCCTTAGGCTCCCAAATGTTTGCAACGGCCACCTGTTTTAGAAGATATTCTTTTTCGTGACGTTGAGAACCAAAGAGCCATCGTCATCTTTCATTATCACGCCGATGTAGTCGGTCTCATCTCGATATACAGCAGAAGATATCGAGGAAATCCCGACTAGCGGGAGATTTTGAGCTGATAGGGAAGGAGCTTAGTTTATCCGCAGTGTGATCTCAACAGAATCATCCACAACTAGATTTTCAGCAATCACCCATTTCTTCGCGATAAGCAACAGGTATTGGTTGTCAGAGGGAAACACGGAAGTATCCCAAGAGGACTCCCCGATGATGGCCTTGCATTTTATACTCTGAAAACCGCCTCGAAGAATAGGCATATCATTCAGGATATCGCCGATGTGTGTCGGCACATTGAAGAGATAGTACGTGCCTCGACCATGCTGGGTGACATCGAGAGTGGATGTGAACGTGAATTCCATTGTTTTCAGTATAGTGCTTTCTCTTTCAAAGGTTTTGGAATGCTGAGGGATACTGCTCATGGATACTTCAGTTATGATTAATCAGCGAGTACAGTTTGGGAGGAAGGTGCCGATATGACAAGAATCGCTTTCATTTGTGTCCATAATTCTTGCAGGTCGCAGATAGCCGAGGCTCTTTGCAGGCATTTGGCGGGAGATGTCTTTGAATGCTACTCGGCCGGTACAGAGATAGCTCCGAGTATCAATGCTGATGCCGTAAGACTTATGAAGCGACTCCACGGTGTCGATATGGAGAAGACCCAATACCCTAAGCTATTGTCTGATATTCCACCGGTGGACATCGTTGTCACCATGGGCTGCAATGTGCAATGCCCGACGTTGCCTTGTCAGCATCGTGAGGATTGGGGTCTGGAAGATCCAACCGGTGGGGATGATGAGGAACTCATTGAAGTGATGAAGCAGATCGAGGATAGGATCCATGGTCTAGTCGCAGAGAATGACGATGCGGGAAAACAATGAATACTTACACTTGCGGAAACTGCCATGTCCCCGTGGCTCGAACCATCATTTAGTACCATGCTTAAGAGCGCCATCCCGTAGGTGAATCAAGCCCAATCATGTGTGGGATAATGGACGAACGCCACATGGTGAGACATACTAAAATGAAAACAGGAAGAGCAGAGTAGATTCGGAGTGGCTTGCTTTGGTAAAGAAGATTCGGTTTATTGAACCGTGCAACCCACCTTACCGGCGTTCAATACGCAATCTTTATACGCATGGCAAATTTTTACGAAGCCCCGGAATCGGGTTGATAACACTTGCAACAATTGTCAAACAGCACGTTTCTGACACACTGGTTTACAGTGAGCTTGTTGCGAAGATAATTTGGGACGATGTCTTAGACGCCGATATTGTATTCCTGGGAATCTTTACTTACAATGCGCCACGTGGTTACGAGGTCGCCCGCTACATCAAAGAGAATTCAAGTGCGCTGGTGGTTATCGGTGGCTTGCATGCGTCTCTCGCGCCACAGGAGGCGTTGCAGCATTGTGACTATGTCTTAACCGGTGAGGGTGATGAGTCGATTATCGAGTTGATCGAATCAATTAATCGAGATGAAATCCCGCAGGTGCCAGGCGTTTGGCATATGAAAAACGGAAGTCCCGTGTCAACAGGAGAACCTGTGACACCTACTGCATTCGAGACCATTCCTGATAGATCACTCGTCCATCGCTATCAAAATATGGCGGGGCACAATCCTATTTGGGCGCAGGTGCATGCGTCCCGGGGGTGTCCTCACGACTGTGATTACTGTGCGATAATCGTTCATCTCGGTAGGAAGATACGCACGCGTACTCCTGAAAGCGTTATTAAGGACATCGAGGAAGCGATCGACTTTCATAGGGGGCGGTTCTTTCCTCGGATAAACCGTATGCTCTGGATAACTGATGATAATTTTTTCGCGAATCGCACATGGGCGATCTCAGTACTAAAAGCGATTATCGAAAGTGATATCAAATACTCGTTTACCGTGCAGGCGCGCTATGAGGTAGGATTCGATGATGAAATGCTCGATCTCTTGAAGAGGGCGGGCTTTTTCGAGATTTCGATGGGTATCGAGTTTCTCGACAACGAATCCTTCGAGCAATTCAATAAACGGTGCACCTATGATGATGTTGTCCGCTCAATCAAAAATGTGCAGGCGCATGGGTTGGGAATACGGGGATTGTTTATCGTCGGTGCTGACAATCACACGCAGGGCGTCGGACAAAGGATCGTTGATTTTGTAGACGAGCATGGTATTCACGGTCTTTTGCTTCAGTCGATGTATTTCACTCCGTCCACACCGGCATATGAGGCGAACAGGAATCGACTTATTCATGAAGATTGGGAGAAACATGCTGGATATGTCGTTCATTACCCCTCCTGTATCTCGCCCTATGACCTGCAACTTGAGGTGATTGAGGCACTTTCAACTCTGTACTCAGTCAAGCGATTGATACGGGCATTGCTCTTTGGGGACTGGCATACGAAAATGATGTTTTTCGGTGAATTTTTCTGGCATCGAAGCATTGTGCAAGACCTGAAGAAAGAGCTGCCGTTCTTGAAAGAGGTAAGCATCGGGTATGAGTAGGATAGGTCGACGACGGGACTTGAACCATGATTGCGACCTATGGGAACAATTGCTGGTGCAATAGTGAGATCGATAGCTTCAGCGTATCGAAATCAAGATCGGCAATCTTTGCGTTGCTTCACCCTTGAGGCGATGACATAGGGAAGAGCGATACCCTTTTGATATCCTCAACCGTCTTCGTCCCGGCAAGCTGCATCGTGATACTCAGTTCTGTGTTGAGGTGCTCGAATATAGATGTCACTCCTTTTGCCCCACCCAGATAGAGTCCATATAAGATAGGACGTCCGATGCCCACGATGTCGGCACCATTTGCCAAGGCTTTGAACACGTGGGAGCCTCTCCTTACGCCGGAATCAAATACTATGGGTACTTTCTTGTCGATTACGCGGGCAATATCATGTAAGACATCGAAGGAAGCCGGTCCACAATCCAGTTGTCGTCCTCCATGGTTCGAGACCCAGATCCCGTCTGCGCCTGCCTGAAGAGCGACTAAAGCGTCATCGGGACTCTGAACACCTTTTAGAAACACTGGAAGATCTGCGATGCTCTTTATATGATCGATATCGGTGGGTGTCAGTTTCTTCTTGCTGGCCCCTATCACTTGCGCGATAGACGGAGAGGATTTCTTGATGTCGGAGATCTGAGAGGTTTTATTGTAATACTCTGTCATATTTGGCATTGATACAGAAAAAGTGAAATTGTTGATGATGTCAGCTTCACGATTGCCCCCTATGGTTGCATCGGCGGTCAGAACGATTGCCTTTGCTCCCGCATGCTTTGCTTCAGTCAAATAATACTTGTTGAAACCATCATCTTCAGCCATATAGAGTTGGACGAAAAGAGGGGTTTGCGGAGCAGCCACCCTCACATCGCGAATCGTCTGACTTGCCCAAGTGCTGATTGAGAAAATCGATCCTGCATTTCCCGTTCCTTTGGCAGAATCCTTTTCTCCCCTGACGTGGGCCAAGCCATTGGCTGCAGTAGGGCTCGTGATGATCGGAGAGGTGAGAGGTATTCCTAGAAGCGAAGTTCGCGTATCCGGTTCATCTACACTCTGCAAGACGCGGGGAACAATCTGCTTTTTATAAAATGATTCTGTATTCTCGCGCAAAGTCCATTCGTCATCGGCACCGCTTTGGATATAGCCAAAAGCACCCCTATCCATGGTCGCTCCCACTTCGCCTTCTAGCGATGCGAGGTCTATTATCTCGATTGATTGCTCGTTATTGCTGGTAAGGTGGCTCATAGTAGACCCTTTCTCGGAAGCCACATAATTGATATGTAATTAGTATCATATCAGGATATGGGAATATGCCTCAGGGAACTACATATAAAAATCACTCATTTTGCATGAAAAGATATGTTGGCAATTAAAGGAGAATGGTGGTTAGCTGTGACCGATTTATTGATGGGGCAGTACAGCGCAGATGCTGTAGGAGCATTACTATGGAGCCGACTAGCGGATTCGAACCGCTGACCCCTTCATTACGAGTAGTGTAATACCCGTTCAACAGGTATATTTACATCCATTCCATTACTCGTTTATGCTTGATTATGTTTATCCTGTTCATTGCATTCGATTGATTCAATTGCGTTTCTCAGATGTTTCTCAGATGACTTTTGCATTGATAAGTAGAACTGCAAAATCTATGTGCTTATTCTACGAACTGTCGTGTTCATGCTGGGGATAAAATATTCATCCTGATCATTACCGTTACAATAACAAGGGACTCCACTGGAGGTAAAGACTTCACCTCTGCCCAATACCCCGTCACCAATATACTCTTGATGTACTTCAAGTTTTAGGACTGTACCGTCTGGAGTGATCGCATCAAAGAACTCTGTTATCGGTGCCATTTCAATCTCCTTTCTTCGACATAATGATACATGCTATGTGGGATGGCAGAAATAGGATATTTGAAAGCGTTTCAGCTTCGTATACCCTTTCACGCAAGTATCAGCATGGTTATTCTTCTGCAATCTGATTGCTCATGAAATCACGCTTACTTCACGGCCACAGCGAGAAAACGAGTGCAATGTCTTTGCATCACCAGAAAGTCTTTCTCATGCTCGTGCCTTCTTATTCGATATAATCATAATCGCTAGAAAGCCAACCAAAACGGTTGACTTTAACACATAGGGTTATCGGCATAGGCTGATACTCACACGGCAGCGAGGCACTTAACCTCTGAATCCGTGTGGGTACGGTCACCGTTTCTACTTGGCTTTCTAGCAAAAGGGGTTAAGTGCCTTTTTGCGTGACGGCATCTTTTCCTCTGACAAGTAGGCATAATTGAGGAGGATATAACATGGAAACAACAGAACAACCACAAGGTAATGAGCAGGCAAAGAAAAAGAAGATTATCGTTATTGTTGCGGTTGTCGCACTTCTTTTACTCTGTGCGTGCGGAATTGCATTTAACGACGGTGAGGGTGAGCCACGAGAATCCTTGAATCTCGCTGTAGGCAATGACGCGCAAAATCTCAGAGTTGGCGAAGCAGCAGAGATTGCTGGCGTCAAGATTGCTGTTACCGATATATCGGATGGGCCACAAGATAGATCAGGCAAGATTACCACCCGAATAGAGATTGCCGTTGATAATGTATCTGATAGTAGCTTCACGCTCAAAAAGGGTCATTTTGTGGTACACGAGATAGGCAAATCATCAAAACTCAGTGATGTTTCAGTTTCCGAAACCGATGAAATCGGATACAGCGAAAAAATAGATTCAGGTAAACAGAAAACGGTTGCTATGTATGTTCGTGCTGGTGATGTCGGCAGTATTCGGTATCAAGAAGATATACTATCCGATCCTCTTGCGATATGGAAAACAGAGGCACAGCTTGGCTACGAACAAGAACAGGTAGAACGAGAAGCTGCGGAGCAAGTCCTGAGAGAAGCGGCAGAGGAAGAGCGCAGGCTAGCGGATGAGGTGGCAGAGGAGGAGCGTAGGATAGCACAGGAGGCTCGTGACGCAAAAAATGCACCCAAGGTTGCCCTAAACGCTAAACTCAGTCTTGACTCTGCTTGGGAAGCCGCAGCGGCATATGGCAAGCGAGAGTATCCCGCAGGTTTCAAGTTGCACTATATCATAGGCAAGTTAGCTGAAGAGCCACTTGATGAAGATACGTGGTTCCTCAAAGCGGAGTGTACTGTAACAAACGAGTACGGAACGAAACTAAAAGGGCTAGTCTGCGAAATCAAGGTAACAGGCACTACAGACAATCCAACAGTTACCCATTTTCGTGTGTACTAACTAAAACTGTCGTTATAGGGCACAAGGATGGTCGCAGTGTACTCACGAGAATTACATGTCATATATCATGGGGGGAGAGAGCAATTGCGGCGGGTATCTGCTCTCCCCCTAACAGATTTCTCATTGATGAGCTAGGCTGTCGTCTTGTGCTATTGATTCAGTGCGACCACCTAGCGTGCAAGGTGGTAACGAGGCCATAATCGCGTCTATATCCGCTATAGCCTCTTCCATATCGGCATCAGAGTGGAGGGCGACCCTTTCAGTCGGTTTCTGACCCGATGTGTCACGAAGAAATATCATTGCCTTTATATCGCCTTCCATAGCCTTACGAGCAATGGCAAATAACGCTATTTCTTGGAGGGTAAGGTTGGACAGTATGTTTCCGTCACCATCAAACTTTATATCCTCAAGAGTTTCAATCACGTCTAAATCACGCCCACAACGTGGCATGTTGAGAATATCCATAGCAATCTCAGACATCATTTTGCGTCTGCGCTTTATGTCTGCGGTTACCGCTGCACCCTTCTTGCCAGCAGAAGATGCCCTAGGGTCACCTTTTGTGAAAGGCTTGAGATTGGCAAGTGATCTTTCCGATACGTTTCCTTTATTTGACATGGCTACCTTCCGTCAATACCGAGGTATGCGTTATCACGCAGTATCTTGATCTCATCGGCATGTCGCTCGCTCTGTTCATCTTATGAATGAGAAGCAAGCAGATGGAGTAACTGCGTGTACCACACTCTTGAACGTCACCTGCTCGCCTCCGATTCGCTTTTCTTGCGTCGCTTCATAAACCCACATCCGTCGCATATCTGGCTCTCATCATTGAACAACCGTCATACACTGAGTAGTATTTCATCTGATAACCTCCGTCGAACCACTTTCTTTCATTGCTTGATTTCGTTGATTGTCGCACTCGACACAAAGACCCTCGAAGAATATTTCACCAACACGAACACTACATTTCGGGCATAAAGAATCAGAGTTGTTTATTGCTGAATTATCTTCTAGTGAATTAAACTCTATCTCTCTTTCCCTGCTGTAAGGTTTACTAGGGTTTATAGGCTTATTAAGTTCACTGTTTGTGCTTACAGCTTGGTACGGCATAGGTTCAGTGTTTGTGCTCACAGCTTGGTTTTTTTGCATCGGAAGTTTCGGGGGTTCAGGTGTCTCAGAGGTGCAGTGTTTGTGCTCATTGGTTGAACCACTAGAGGTGCAGGAACCGTGCTCAATTGTTGAACCTCTAGTGTCCGATAGATAATCAAGCTGGAAGAAGAGAGGGCAGTGATTTCCACCCGATCGATACTGGATCAAGCCTGCTTCCTTGAGTACTTTTAATCGTTTGTATATTGTGTTTTTAGAAACGACACCCATGGCTTTGGAAAGCTTCTCAAAAGATATGAACGCACCTAAACCATAGGGAGTAGTGCGCAAGTTCTCATGATATTGCTCCAAAAATGCAAGTGACTGACTAAAGTGATCGAGCGCATGTTTGCCTTTGTCGGTATAGATCGCCTGAACGTGCTTTCTAAACCATTCGCTTTCACCATGAGGAACATTCGCCCAACGCCCACCATTTGCTTGAATGGCCAGATACACCTGCTGGCTGGGTTCATCCCTCTTCTTCCACAGGTTTGCAATCTCTGACTTGCTAGGAAACACGCTTTTACGCCGTCGCCTCGGACGGTGCCATACCATCATTGATGAGTCTTGACACCTCGCGTCGTGGTATGACTTTGGTACGCTCCCCGATGATGACGGCTTGGATAGCCCCAGCATTTATCTCTTTGTAAATAGCACCTTTAGATACACCTAGCATTTCGGCTACTTCGTGTACTCTCAATGTTATTCGATTGCTGTAAGCGGGTGGAAGGTCATCACTGATGTGAGGCTGCACGGTGGACTCAACGTGCTCTAAAATATCAGGCATGATTACACCTTCACCTCGTCATAGAGCGCAAGTGTATTCTCAACACCTAGAGCATCTGCAATCTTTTGAGCTTGCGCAGGAAATGGCTTGCGCATGTATCCGTTCTCAAGATTGCTGATCGTCGCTGCATTAAGACTTGCTTGACGCGCTAGCTCAGCCGCAGACCAACCTTTCTCCCGCCTTAGTTTTTCCATGAGTATCATTATGTACCCTTTCCTCGTGACTAACACTTGCATCACTAAAAAACATATGGTAAATTAGTGATGACGTTAGGCTATCATGAGTGACCAGAAAAGTGATAACTATAGATAGTGACACTTTTTAGTAACGTATTGGAGGTAGGATGAGTAGAGCAGACTATACCACTGTCAACATAACATCGACTGGTCTAAATGATGTTTTGATTGACATACTGCCGTCACAACTGAACATAGAATGTGCTCCGTGGCATGTGCCTAGACTGGAGGGATACAAGCCAACAAAACATAGTTATGCGGTATCTGTATCATTGGATAAGGGTGACTGTTCCGATCTTGAAGGCATACCAGATAATTTCTTTTCCAAAGAACTTAAGATTATTGCATACGGTAGCGATGAAGAAGCAGTAAGCATCATGAAGCAATACGGAGTCTTGGCTCCACCATACAGCAGGAGTGCCATTAGGTATTTGAGTGATGTGAATATCGACGCCAACAGGTTGGTCGAGTTGGTAGGTGGTGTGATAACGGCTGATGAGATGGAAAAAATCCTTGCGCATGACCCGAGTGCATCTGAGTTCAACAAATTAGCGCAAGCCTGTATCGAACAGATGCGAAGAGTTGATTATTTGGGAGATGAGTACATCGGGGCAATCATAGACTCATTGCATGAAAACGAAGAGGCATATAGGTACCACGAGTCCACACCACGTCCTGACTTTGTTTATTACTCAATGCAAGAAATACGTATGACCGCTGAGAGGCTGTTAAGGGTCGTAGAGATGCTTTATGAGATAGAAACCACTCGCACATTGAAAAACGATTCAGACACATCATTTCGAGTTTCTCCAGAGGTCAGGATTGGATTTCTGTTGGGCTTTTTACGTGACTGTTTGGCTGATGTGACTCCATGGCTTTCGCTTCAGTTCTCAACAAAGAGTGGAGAGCCACCAATGTTTTTAGGAAACGAGCGATTCCGCCGATACGCTGGACATGGAAGATATGGTGATCTTACTGAAGCAGTTGCTGCTCAGATATTCAATACAGCAATTAGTAATACACCGTGGCGTGTCTGCGCCTTTTGCGGTGAACGATTCAAGGTCAAACGTGATAAGGGGCGGTACACAAGCAGGGTAGATGATTTGGTTTTGTACGATACAGCCGAATGCCAAAAAGCTGCTAAGGCAAAACGATACCGTGACAGAAAAAAGGAAGCTATTAGACTTTACAAAGAAGGGCACACACCAGAGCAGATTGCAAAGATTTACGATTCAAAAGTATCAACTATCGAGGGATGGATAGCATCGATTATCACTGCCTCGAAAGCGGGTGAATCAAATGCCACGTAAAACAAAGTCGTTTAAGAGGGGTTACTACCTCAAGGAGTTAGGTGGTGACCGCTATGAGGTGCAGATATATCTTGGGCAGAAAGACGATAAGGGCAACTATAGGCGCATTTCGGAGGTTATACGCGCCGCATCGCGTGAAGAGGCGGTAAAGAAGGCAGAGGAGCTTCGTGACTTCTATCGAAGCGGTTATGAGGTCGATCTAGGAAAGCTCTCCGTAGAAGAGTATGTATCACGTCACATTGATATGCGTGAGAAACTTGGTAAGATTTCAGCCCAGACGGCACATAACAGGCGACTCTCGATGAGGCAGTTCATCTATCCGCGTATCGGTCATCTTGCATTGGCGAAGCTCACGACACGTCACATGAGCAACCTCTTCTACGAGCTACAGACAGAGCCTGTAGCACGAGGCGGCGTTCCTGCTGCACCTGCTCACTTGAAACTCTGCAAGTCGATGCTCAACACGGCATTCACCCAAGCTGTTCTTGATGGTGTGATGCCTTTCAATCCCTTAAACGGAGTCAAGATAGCGGAAGGCAAGAAGCGAGAGATTTCGGCGTTCAGTGAGTTGGAGCTTGCGCATTTCGTTAAGATGCTGAAAGCACTCAAAGATGAACCGCTAAAAGCAACTATCACCATTGCACTTCACAGCGGGATGCGTAAAGGTGAGATTATCGGTTTGCAATGGGGTGACATCGACTTCACTGCTTATGACGGAATAGGCAGTATCACGGTTGTCAGATCACGCAAGACTGAGCCGAACAAAGGTGACGTGTACGGTGCTCCAAAAACCGCGAAGAGCGCAAGACGTATACCGATGGATACGACGCTTCATGAAGCCCTAGTTAGGTGGCGTGACATCCAGTGCGATTATATTCAGTCACTACTCAACAAAGATAAAAAAGACGATGAAAAAGTGAACTTGACTAATGGTTTGCCTGCTGACTTTCCTGTGATAACTGACGAAACAGGAGGGATTATGAAGCTCAACTATCTCTCGAAGCGATACAGGACTTTCCTGAAGTCTATAGGTATGCATCGGCAGGGTATCGGACTACACCAATTGCGACACACACATGCTTCATACATAGCGAAGCAGGGAACAGTCAATTGGGTGGAGCTTGCACAACGCCTTGGACATTCAACACCAGTCCTTACTATGAACACTTATGCTCATGTGATTGAGGGTCAAGAGGTCAAAGTAGCAGATGCCTTCGCAGATGCTCTTAGCAATGCTGTGAAGGCGAGTGAAGCCGTCATCAAGATAGAGAGAAAAGCGGGATAAATACCCTCTCGGAATGTAACATAAAGAGTATATTCACGGATGATTCGCAGATGTTTTGAGCCATTGAGATAACGCGGATTCAATAAAATCGCAGATGAGCTATGGAGCCGACTACCGGATTTGAACCGGTGACCCCTTCATTACGAGTGAAGTGCTCTACCAGCTGAGCTAAGTCGGCACGTGCAATACGCGAGTAGCCATTATAGAGCACGCGTATCGTTTTGTCGAAATGGTGCTTGCTCGACAGCCCTGCAGTGAATCTGTGAAAAAAATCCGCACAAATCAAAACACTTGTGCGAAAATCGTATATTCTTAGTTTATGTAAGTTTTGTGATGAACACTGAGGGGGCCCAGTTGTTTGAGCAAATAGTTATTGCTATGTTCGTCATTGTCGGTGCAGCTTTCGCGTGTATCGGTCTGGGAGCCTCATGGCTTCTTTCACCCACGAATCCAACTGAAGGCAAAGGTGTTACGTTCGAGTCCGGGGTCGATCCGATCGGTGATCCTTGGATTAGATTCCGTCCGGGATATTTCGTATATGCCATTTTGTATGTCATCTTCGATATCGAAGTGGTCTTCTTGTATCCGTGGGCAGTTGCGCTGGGAAGTACCGCGACCGGATGGTTCATTCTTATAGAGATGGTGATTTTCGTCTCGATCCTTCTGGGTGGACTCGGGTATGCGCAGAAAGAGGGAGCACTGTCATGGCACTAGACAAGTTGACGGGCGAAACCTCATTACTTTTCTTGAAAACTGAACAATTTTTCGACTGGTCACGCGCTCATTCGTTGTGGTATCTCGCATTCGGTATCGCATGCTGCTCTCTTGAGGGGCTTATTGGAGCGAGTGGTCCACGATTCGACTTCGATCGTTTGGGTGTTTTCTTCCGCGGTGTTCCACGTCAGGCAGATGTCATGATTGTTGCCGGAACGGTCAACTATAAGATGGCAGAAGTCGTTAAGCGCCTGTATGAGCAGATGCCTGAGCCTCGCTACGTTGTATCGATGGGCGCATGCGCCAATACAGGCGGTCCCTTTCGTGAGTATCCCAACGTATATCTCGGCGTCGATGAGATAATTCCGGTTGATATCTATGTTCCCGGATGCCCTCCTCGTCCCGAGAGCATCCAATATGCATTCCTGCAACTGCGGGAGAAGATCTATGCTCAGAAGGAGGAACGCGCCAATGCTCGACGCAGCAGAGATTAAAAGCACGCTTACCGTCGCGGGCGTTCCCACTATTTCGGTCGAGACCGAAGGTAAGCTGGGTACGGTCATACGAGTCACGCCTGAGAATCGCGATGCGGTCATCCAGTATCTGCGTGACAGCAGTCTCGCGTTTAGCCAGATGCTCGACATCTTTGGCGCTGATATCGAGGCGAAGCCGGCAGTTGAGGCTGATCCGGAGAAGGGCATCGAGGCTCAACCTGCAACGGTCGGATATATCGAGGTCACGTACCATCTTCGTTCGATGGAGCACGACACCGATGTCCGCATCAAAATGCAGCTTCCTTACGCAAGTAGCTATCGCTCGGTTATCAAATTGTTTCTGGCAGCACTTCTGTCGGAGCGCGAATTATGCGAGATGTTCGGCCTTACCTTGCTCGATCATCCCAATCCTAAACGATTGCTTACGAATCCTCATTTCACTACGCCGCTTCTTAAAAGCGTGCCTATTCGCGGAAAGGAGGAGGTATGGAATCGCAAGTAGCAAATGAATGGTTAGGCTATGAGCTGGCAACTCAATATACCGACTTCGCTCCGGGAATCGATTCGTTTGAAGGGTACAACAATCAAGGGTGGCTTTCCCCGGAAGTTCCTGAGGGCATAGAGATACCGCGCAATTTGCGTCGTCAACCCCATGCCCGTGATTCGCTTGCAACCGATCACTTTCTTCTCAACGTAGGTCCCTCGCATCCGGCGACTCATGGAGCTCTTCGGATGATTATGGAGCTTGACGGCGAGAAAGTCATGGGAAGCGAAGCGCACGTAGGTTACCTGCATCGTGGGCTCGAAAAACTTGCCGAGCATCGCAAATACAGCGCGCTTGGAACCATAATGGATCGAGGCGACTACGCAGGAGGAATCCTGGCGGAGTGGGCGATGTGTCGCGCCGTTGAGGACTTGGGAGAGATCGAGGTTCCTGAGCGTGCGGAGTGGATCCGTACTCTGGTTGCTGAGCTCAACCGTCTTGCCAGCCACTACATTTGGCTTGCTGCGGTTGGAGTCGATACCGGTGCCATGGGACCATTCCTCTATATGCTCCGTGACCGTGAAGCAGTTCTTGAGGTTCTCGAGGCGGCGACCGGTTCTCGAATGATGTATAACTATCTACGCCCCGGCGGTGTGGTGGATGACTGGCCGCTTGAGGCAGACATCAAGCTGGAGAAATATCTCGAAAAGGCCGATGAATATCTTGACGAGCACTGGGATTCACTTTATGAGTCCGAGTTATTCAAGCAGCGCCTTATCAATGTCGGTATCGTACCGCATAATATGGCACTATCCTTTGCGGGAACCGGTTTTGTCGCGCGTTCTTGCGGAATTGATTGGGATCTTCGTCGTGATCGTCCGTATGGCTATTATGACAAACTCGAATTCGACGTCCTTGTCCTTGACGAGGGTGATACATGGGCACGCGTATTGGTTCGCTACGATGAGATGAAGCAATCAATCCGTATGATTAAGCAGCTTGTTGAGATGGGAATACCTGAGGGCGACTTCACCGCGAAAGTACCGAAGGTCCTGCGTCTGCCGAAGGGCGAGGCGTATGGATATGTCGAAGGTGTTCGTGGTGAGTTGGGGTGTCACATCTACAGCGATGGTGGCCCGACCCCGTATCGCATGAGATACCGTCCCCCGATTCAATACAACCTTGCTATTGCTGAAACGACTATTCCCGGAGGCTTCATCGCTGATGCAATGGTCACAATGGCATCATTTGACTTCTGCTTCGGGGAGGTCGATCGATGAACGATTGGACTCGCGCACTGATTCATGTTCTCGTGATGCTCGTTATCATGATGGCCAACGGCGCATTCACCATATACATGTTGCGTAAAGTTCTGGCAAAGTTGCACCTTCGACTTGGTCCGACGGAATTGGGACCAGCCGGTATCTTGCAATTGATTCCCGATATCGTCAAGCTGTTGGTCAAAGAGGACCGGCATCCTAACGTTACCGATCGGTGGATGTATATATTGGCACCCTTTATTGTCTTTATCCCAGGTCTTACCGCTTATGCCGCCATCCCGTTTTCCGAGACGCTTGTTGCTGCCAATATTCAGTACGGACTTCTCATGACCATAGGCTTTTTGAGCATTATCCCGCTTGGAATCTTTGCTGCAGGATATGCAGGTCATAACAAGTATTCACTCATCGGCGCGATGCGTTCGGTGGGAGGGGCGGTCAGCTACGAGGTTCCACTCGTACTTGCCGGATTGACACCTGTTATACTCGCAGGATCTCTCAATTTGGGCGAGATCGTTCTTGCGCAGGCAGGTAGCATCTGGTATATCATCCCGTGTTTCCCGGCAGCTGTCATATTCTTTATCTCGGCATTGATGGAGACTGGGCAAGCGCCATTTGATATGGCAGAATCGGAGTCCGAGCTTATCGCTGGATTCTCGACCGAGCTTTCCGCAATGAGATTCGGGTTCGTATTCCTGACCGAGTTCTCCGGCAACTTCATCATGGCGGCACTATTCACCTCACTCTTCTTGGGCGGCTGGACACTTCCGTTTATTCCCGCTGAGATTATTGCTCCATTAGCACCGGTCATCTTCGTCGCGAAATGCTATTTCGTCATATTCTGTTTCATGGTCGTTCGCGGATCGTTCTCGCGGTTCCGCGTCGATCAGATGGCGGCGCTCGGTTTTAAGGAACTCGTACCCGTCGCGCTTATTTGGGCACTTGTGTTCGGCATCGGATATAAAGTTATCCTTATGTATTGGGGAGGTGCCTGATGTCTGATTGGCAACCGGAATATCAGAAGCGTCTCGCTAAGGCTCAGAAGCGTAAAATTGTGCCGTTCCCGTTCGGATTCGGCATCTTCAAGACGTTCAAGATTGCTTTTAGGAATCTCTTCCGTCCCAATATCGTCATCCAGTATCCGTGCCAGAAGTACGAACTTCCTCCGCGCGCACGCTTTGCGGTACGTATGAAATACGATGACCAAGGCAATCACAAATGTCGCGCATGTATGATTTGTCAAAACACCTGCCCTGACTTCATCATCAGGATTGATGTTGAGACAGGTGAGGATCGCTCGAAATTTATCAAACGGCTCGAGTATCAGCAAGGTGCGTGCATGATGTGCGGACTGTGCGTCGAAGCGTGTCCCTATGACGCGATACTGATGAGCCATGAATACGAACTTGCTCACGCAGGTGCTGCGGGACTTACGATTGATTTGCTTGAAAACGTGCCTGCGGTTATCCCACCGGCGCGTCAAGGGGGTAACGCGAATGCTTAATGCAGTTGCTTTTGGTTTCTTAAGTTTCGCAGTCATACTGGGTGCCATCATGATGATGAATACCAACAATGTACTGCATGGTGCCTATTGGTTCTTGGAGGTGGCGCTTTCGACTGCCGGTATCATCTGGTTCTTGGGTGCCGAGTATATCGCGATCGTGCAGCTGCTTATCTACGCAGGCTCGGTCGGCGTACTGCTCGTCTTCACGCTGATGGTCACCGTTCGCACTAAAGGTGAGCTGATCCGTCCCAGCGATGCCAGTATTGGCGCGTTTTTGGGCGCGGCTGTGTTCTTGGGACTGGTCGTGTATGCGATCCTGTTCAGCCCTGCGCTTACGAGAACCCTCGATATCGATTATCCTTCGCTTCAGGAGTTGGGTGTAGCGATGTTTGCTATGGACGGATGGGTGCTTCCGTTCGAGCTCGTTTCTCTTGTCTTGACCGTCGCTCTCATTGCGGGTGTCTGGTGGACACGCGATGCTCGTCCCGATCACAAGAAGAAGGGCGGTGATGAGTAGCATGGATATTTTTGGATCGCAAGTGGGTCTTGAAGCCTTCATGATACTGTCCGCGATACTCTTCAGCATCGGGATATATGGCGTCCTTACCAAGAAAGCGACCATTCAGATTCTTATGTCGGTCGAGCTCATGGCGATGGCGCTGACGATCAATGTGGTCGCCATCAATAGATGGGTAACGCCTGCGGATATGACCGGATGGTTCTTCGCGCTCTTCGAGATGGCATTTGCGGCAGCAGAGCTAGGACTTGGTCTTGCTTTGGTTATCGCACTGTATCGAAGTGCGGTAACTTCCGAGATCACCGACTTCGAAGAGCTGAAGGGGTAGACGCAGATGAACGTTCTACTTATCCTCATACCGCTCCTTCCCGTTCTGATATTTGTGGGCTTTCTTTTCCTGCCGCGCAATCTACGCAATAAAGCGATATATATATCACCTGCCGCGATGATTGTCAGCGCGATACTTTCGCTCGTAGTCGTGGTGCAGGGCTTTCCCGGTGGCAAGATGCTCGAACCGTTTGCCGAGTATCTCTATCCGCTCGGTTCCATCGGAGGTATCCCGCTTAATATTCAAATCGGAGTAGACTCCATCGGTGCGCTTATGCTTGCAATGGTTACTATCATCGGAGCATGTGTGCAGATATTCTCGCTCAGCTACATGAAAGATGATGAGCGCAGAGGATGGTTCTTCACCGTGCTGTCTCTCTTTACGGCCGCAATGCTTCTCTTGGTTATGTCAGGCGACCTGCTTTTGATTTTCGTTATGTGGGAGATCATGGGTGTGTGCTCATATCTGCTTATCGGCTTTTGGTATAAGGAACTTGCTCCGCGCAAAGCCTCGCAAAAGGCATTCTTGGTTACGCGTGCCGCTGACGGAGGATTCTTTATCGCTCTTGCCGCAATCTTTATGGCAAGTGGCACATTCAATATTGCAGAAATCCTTGCCAGTGCACCCGATTGGGCGCCATGGATAGCTGCGGTAGCGGCACTCGGTCTCCTGTGGGCTGCGATGGGCAAGTCAGCGCAATTCCCCTTACAGGTCTGGCTTCCTGATGCGATGGCCGGTCCTACACCGGGCTCGGCGCTCATACACGCAGCCACGATGGTTGCCGCAGGCGTGTTCATGGTGGCGCGTATGCTGCCTCTCTTCCAGCTGACGCCCTGGATTATGGTGCTGATGGGTTGGATCGGAATCACTACTGCGATATTTGGAGCTGCGATGGCATGCTTCCAGGCTGACATAAAGAAGGTTATGGCATTCTCGACTATTTCACAGTTGGGAGCGATGTTCATTGCACTGGGAGCGGGAAGCGCATATTATGCACTCTTCCACCTGATGACTCACGCATTCTTCAAATCCCTCCTGTTCCTTGTCGCCGGTATCATCATCCATGCGTTTCATACCGGTGAGATCAAGAAGATGGGCGGTCTGTTCAAGTTGATGCCTTGGACGGCGACGGTCTTTACTATCGGGGTATTCGCGCTTGCGGGTGTGTTTCCCTTATCCGGATTCTTCAGCAAGGATGAGATATTCGGGACATTGTTCTATAAAGGCTATTATGTCTGGTTCGTATTCGCGCTCTTGATGGGGACGCTGACATCGATCTATGTCTTCAAGACATGGTTCAGGGTCTGCATTGCGCCTCCTAAAAAGACTGATGTCCACGAGGGCACGCTCTTGGAGCTGATCCCGGTTTCCATACTCGCCGCCATCACCGTTGTCGGTGGATTCGGGCTACTCGCGTTCTGTAGCTATATCGGGTATGAGTCGAGCTGGCCTACTCTTTTGATGGCGAGCATCTCGACCGGGGTCGTGCTGTTTGGAGGAACGATCGGTTTTCTCGCATATCGCGGAGTATTCGATCGCTTCAAACCAGCTTTGCGTTTTGTGGGCGCCGCATTCGATAACAGGCTCTATACGGATGCATTTTATGATTGGGTCATCATCAAACCGTTCTTCTGGGTAGCGGATCTCTTCTGGAAATTCGATGCTAAGGTAGTCGATGGTGTCGTCAATGGCGTGTCGGATCTTTACGGGCGTGTGGCGAAGGTGAGCAACTCGTTTGACAATAGGATCGTCGATGGACTGGTGAACGGTGCCGGTGCGACATGGGTCGCCTTTTCCAAGGTAAGCGCTGCATTCGATGATGGAGTGATCGACGGTGCGGTAAATGGCCTCGCTAAGCTTTCGGTCGATTTCGGCAGGGGTCTGAAAAAGATACAAACAGGTAGTCTACAGACGTATCAGCGTCTTGCAATAGGTAGCGTCATCGTATTGTTGTTAGTAATTGTTGTGTTGAAGGGATTGTAGTAGCATGCTTACTCTTATCATGTTTCTTCCACTGGTCGCGGTATTGATTTGCGCACTTTTGCCAAAGAGTATGGAAGGCGCCGCGAAGTGGGTCGCTCTGTTTGTTGCGGCACTCAACGTCATCCTTGCCGGATTCCTCGTTGTGTCGTACAACATAGGTGAAGGATTGCAGTTTGTGCAGCAGATCGAGTGGATTCCACAGATCGGCATGAACTACTATGTGGGCGCGGACGGCCTTTCGCTTCCGATGATCGTGCTTGCATGCGTCCTAACCTTCCTTGCGGTTCTTGCAAGCTGGAAGATCGACGTTAAGCCGAAGTTCTACTTTGCGATGCTGATGCTTCTTGCCGTCGGCATGATCGGCGTGTTCTGCGCACTCGACTTCATTCTTTTCTACGTATTTTGGGAAATTGTGTTGGTTCCGATGTACTTCCTTATCAGCCAGTGGGGTGGCGAGCGTCGTCAGTACGCCGCTATCAAATTCTTCCTCTACACATTCTTCGGTTCGGTATTCATGCTTGTGGGTATTATCGCTCTCTATCTTGCAACCGGAACCTTCGATATTATCGCTCTCCAGAGCGCCGATCTGCCCGCATTCGTTCCCTACGGATTCCAGTGGTGGGTCTTTGCGGCATTCCTCCTAGGATTTGCCATCAAAGTGCCTCTGTGGCCCCTTCACACATGGCTTCCCGATGCGCACGTAGAAGCACCCACGGCAGGATCCGTTCTGCTTGCGGGAATCATGCTTAAGATGGGTACGTATGGACTCATGCGTATCGCGCTTCCGATACTTCCCGAGGCGTTCGAGTGGTGGCAGCCGATAATCGCGATACTTGCGGTCATTGCGATCGTCTATGGTGCGGCAGTCGCGTTTGCGCAAACCGATATCAAGAAATTGATCGCTTACAGCTCTGTCTCACATATGGGATTTGCGATGCTGGGAATCGCTGCGGGAACCGCAATGGGCTTCTCGGCAGCTATGGCGGTAAACGTCAGCCACGGTCTTACCACAGGCATGCTCTTCTTCCTGGTGGGCATGATCTATGAGCGCACCCACACACGCAAGATCAAGGAGCTTTCAGGAATCGCGGCTCAGATGCCGATATTCGCAGGCCTTTTCGTATTCGCTTCGTTTGCGAGCATGGGTCTTCCGCTTCTTTCCGGATTTATCGGCGAGTTCCTTGCCATCCTCGGCGCATGGGAAGGCTTCGCAGCATTCGGTATGCAGTGGATGGTCGTTCTCGCCGCAGTCGGAATACTTTTGGGTGGCGCATACACACTCTGGTTGATTCAGCGCACGATATTCGGTGAGCCAAGCCCGGCAGTCGAGGGCCAGAAAGACCTGAACATTCGTGAAATTCTTGTCGTTGCCCCGCTTGCCATCGCGTCTCTTTCGTTTGGCGTGTACTGGGCGTTACTGCTTAACTACATAGATCCAGCTGCAAGAACCCTTGCAAGGCTGATTGGAGGCTAAGTGCTTACCGGTGAAACACTGTTACTGATTGCGTATGGCTCCCTCCTTCTGGGAACGGTTGTCGGACTCTTTGGAGATAAGCTGCCGCGTGCCAATCACACTATTGCGATATTTGGAAGTTTTGCCGCAGGCGTAGCAGCAGTCTGCTTTTCTCTTGCCCCTGAGCTTCAAGCGTTCGGCAATAAGTTCCTGTACTCATCCGTCACGCGTATTGCATGTGTTGGGTTCTGTGTACTCATGATACTTTGGACCATGTGGATCTCAGGACGCGTCAAAGGGCGCACACGTGAAGCGGTAGCACTTGCGTTCCTCTCGCTTTTCGGTGCTTGTATGCTGGTTTCCATACGGGAATTCATAACATTTTTGGCGGCGTTCGAACTGACAGCCATGCCGGCTTATGTCCTCATTGGATACTGGGTTAAAAGACGTAGTGGGCTTGAGGGCGCGCTTAAATATTTCTTGTTCTCGGTACTTACGACACTTGTGATGACTTACGGTATCTCGTTGCTATATGCATCGTCAGGGACTACCTATATGCCGGGAATCGATTTGTCGCAAGCGGGCCCACTTGGCGTTTTGGGACTTATGATGCTTATGGTCGGTTTATTCACCAAAGTGTCAGCGGTACCATTTCATTTCTGGGCCCCTGATGCATATAGCGGTGCTCCTGCATGGACGATGGCGTTTGTCGCTACTGTGCCAAAAGCAGCAGCTGCGATTTCATTCGCTATGATTACAGGCTATCTCTTCAATCAGTCGGAAGTGCTTCCTCTGGTGCTTGCCGTTATTGCTTCCCTTAGTATGATCGTTGGCTCTTTTGCGGCGCTCACGCAAAAAGATATTCGTCGCATCATCGCATATTCCGGTGTCGTTAACGCAGGGTATACGATGGTTGCCCTTGTTGCACTTGGCTCAGCAGGACGTGAAGCGATTATTGCGGCACTTCTGTTCACGCTCTACTACGCGATTTCAATACTGGGGATAATCTTTATTACGGCTACCGAAGGCGCTAAGGTCAGTGACCTTGCGGGACTTTCCAAACGTCGTCCTGCCGCAGCATGGTCATTGGTTATATTCTGTCTCTCGCTGGTAGGCGTTCCGCCGCTTACGGGCTTTTTCGGCAAGTTAGGCGTGTTCATTGTAGGTTTCGACTCACCCTACTGGTTCCTCGTAATACTTGCAACCGTGTGCAGTGTGGTCTCCACGTTCTATTACCTTCGTCTTGTCAAAGCGGCATTCTTTGATGCCGAAGAGCGTGAGCACGTGACTGCCAAAGGCTACAAGATGGAGCCGAACTTCTGCGCAAATCTTGCGATTGTCAAACTTGTTGCGATGACCGTGATGCTCGCTCCCTTTATGATGTGGATTATCGATCGGCTCGATATCTTGTAAGCACACAAGACTTCGCTTGAGGGCGTCCTTGGAAAACTCGCGTATGCTTATACGCGTCGTCTCCCAACTCCTTCTCAAGCAAAGTCTTGGAACACCTAGGTCTTGGGCGCAGTGATTTACACATTATGAATAATTCACGCAGACCGATGGTCTAATTGTGAAGTGGTGTTTGCAGGAGTATCGTTATGGTGTGAACAAATCTCAGAAGGAGCTCGAATGACTGACATCAACTCGGAGCAAGCTACCGCCACTACAGAAAACGAATCTAATGATTCGCCGTGGGCGCCTCGACAGACGCCAACGGTCGCACAGCCGGTAGCATGGCCACCATCACAGCCTTCGGCTCAACAACAGGTCTCATCCGAAGACGAACCTGTGGCTCAATCATTGGATTATGATGGCTATCAGCCATCGGCACAGCAATCCATTCCTTTTACGGGTAAGCACATATCTCTTACCATCGTTATCGCGCTTATCACTGCGCTGATCGGTGCAGGACTCGCCTCGTTTTTCATGTTTGGCGCAACTGAAGCGGTCCCTCAACTTGAGAAGCAGTTTGAAAGAATCGCCTCAAGTGAGCCACGTGAGACGCTCGGCATCGATACAGGGACGGAGCTCAGTGTAAACGTTGCGGCAAAAGCACTTCCCTCAGTTGTGAGTGTCGCGGTCACACAAGAGCAAATGACCCTGATGGGGGCAATGCAGGCCGAGGGGAACGGATCTGGCGTGATCATAAGGGAAGACGGTTATATCCTGACCAACTATCATGTGATTGAGGGCGGCACTCGTATCGAAGTGACCGCCGGTACCAAAACATACGAGGCGACGGTTGTGGGCACCGATCCCTCCAGCGATCTTGCGGTACTCAAAGTCGATGCACGGGATCTTCCCGCTATCGATATCGGCACCTCAAGCGATCTAAAGGTTGGCCAATACGTCATGGCGGTGGGCAATCCCTTTGGATTGTCGGAGTCGGTCTCTGTCGGCATTATCAGCGCGCTCGGTCGTACCGAAGCGTTTCGAACCGGAAGTATGCTTGCGGTATATGCGAACCTGATTCAGACCGATGCTGCTATCAATCCCGGTAATAGCGGTGGGGCGCTCGTTGATGCTGACGGAAGACTCATCGGTATCAACACGCTTATCAAAACGACCTCCGGGTCAAGTGCAGGTGTCGGATTTGCGATTCCGGTGGACACCGCACTCGATATAGCCAATCAGCTCATAGAGGGCGGAACAGCATCCCATCCATTCCTTGGCGTGGCTACGCAGACAGTCGATTCCGCATCATCGCAACAATTCAGAATGCCGGTTGATGCGGGAGCCTATGTCGTTGAGGTGCTCGTAGGCTCACCAGCAGACAAAGCCGGGCTCCAGAAGGGCGATATTCTGGTCAGGATCGGGGAGAGGGACATCAATACGTCCGAGGATGTATTTGCAGCGGTCCGTATGTACAAAGAAGGCGATGTTGTCGTGGTCGAATACTATCGAGGCGACAATCTGCAGAAGACTGAGGTAACGCTTGGCAACGACTCTGATGAGGTGGCAGTCGAAGGAAGCAGGATGCCCGAAGAGATGGTGCCAAACGACGCTTCTCAGTCCAATCCTCATGAGGGGATCGTTCCCCAAGAGCTTATAGATATGCTCAAGCGATACGGTTTTTCCCACAGTTGGTAAAACCAATTGAAATATCGAATCTAAACAACCCCTCCAAGTGAGGGGTCGTTTCGTATGTTGTACAATGACGAAGTAATATTATCTTGCTCGTAAGGAAGTCATGCTCAAGATCACGATTATCGCGGTAGGTAAGCTCAAAGAACGCTACTGGCGTGACGCGATGGACGAGTACCTCAAGCGTCTGCGTTCATACGCGAATGTGAGTATTGTAGAAATTGCAGACGCGTCAGATAATGCAGGCGCAGAGAGTGCGCGCCAACAAGAGGGAGAGGCTATTCTTAAGGCGTTGCCCGCCGATGCGCTCTGTATTCTCCTCGATATCAATGGTGCGCAACGTTCAAGCGAGCAACTCGCTACGTGGTTTGATCGATCCATGATCGACGGTGTGTCGCATATCGCCTGTATTATAGGTGGCTCGAATGGGGTGAGTGCAGAGGTTTGCGCAACCTGCAAGCAGTCATTATCGTTCGGCTCCATCACGTTGCCACATAATCTCGCGCGCATCGTGCTCGTCGAGCAGATTTATCGCGCTTTCAAGATATTGCGCAACGAGCCGTACCATAAATAAACTCGGATATGAAACAATAGAACAATAGGAACTGCTAGCAAATCAAAAGAGAAAGTGATATTCATGCCAACTCCTTCTTATATGCTCTCAGCTGAAGATACCATCAATCAATTCAAGACCGATTTCGCGCGAGGTCTTTCCGACAGTGAGGTGTTGACGCGACGGAACGAGTATGGCCTCAATGAACTTGAGCCTCCCAAAACGACTCCTCTTTGGAGAACGTTTCTTGAGCAATTCAATGACTTCATGATTTGGATTCTTATGGGTGCAGTGGTAATCTCGCTGTACGAGGGTCAGATTCCTGAGGGTATCGCAATCATCGTGGTGCTCACTATTAACGCGATGCTGGGAACCTTCCAGGAATACCGTGCGGGACAGGCACTTGAAGCACTCAAGGAAATGAGTGCCCCGACCGCAATGGTGGTTCGCGACGGTGACACGATTTCGATTCCCGCCAAAGAGCTGGTACCGGGCGACATCGTACTGCTTGAGTCAGGCAACACGATTCCTGCCGATGGGCGCCTGATCGAAGTAGGCGCATTGCGTACAGAAGAGGCGGCGCTCACAGGTGAATCGAAACCTTCTCGCAAAGATGTCAATCTCGTTGCCGAAGAGAATAGTCCACTGGGAGACCGCGCGAACATGGTATTTTCCGGCACGACCGTTGCGGTCGGTCGCGGTCGGTATGTGGTAACAGGAACAGGAACAGCGACCGAGATGGGCAATATCGCTCGTCTGATTGCCGATGCGGAAGAGGGAAGGACTCCTCTTCAGGTGGAACTTGCGAAAGTCAGCAAGCGTATCACGCTCATGGTCCTCCTGGTTGCCGTTATGGTTTTCGGCGTCGATCTCTTTCAGGGCAACCCAATCTCGGTCAGCCTTCTCGTTGCAATCTCGCTTGCAGTAGCGGCTATTCCGGAAGGACTGCCGGCAGTAGTTACGATTACCCTGTCATTGGGTGTCAAGAAAATGGCGCAAGAAAATGCCATTGTCAAAAAGCTTCATGCGGTTGAGACATTGGGCTCGACCTCGTTCATCTGCTCTGACAAGACGGGTACGCTCACGCAGAATGTGATGACCGTACGCGAAATCCTTATCGGCATCAAAGAAGCTATCGTCGATCCGGAAAAGGGAGTTGTCGGAACCGACGAGGGAATCAGCAAAGATGACGAGGCGCGGCTTTTCGATATTGCGCTTTCAGCCAACGATGCGAGCTACGATGCGCACGATAAGCTTATCGGGGATCCCACGGAGACAGCTTTGGTTGCCGCGGCGCACACACGACTTGCGACGCACGAAGCTCGCACACGTATCGGAGAAATACCTTTCGATTCCGATCGCAAACGTATGTCAACAATACACGAGGATGCCAACGGTGTGCGCGAGGTATATACCAAAGGTGGTGTCGACGTAGTGCTCGCATTGTGTGACAGGGCGCTGATCGATGGATCCATTGTCCCGATGACTGATCGGCTTATGGAACAGATACTGAAGGCCAATGAGAATTTTGCCGCTTCAGGCAATCGCACGCTGGCGTTTGCCTACCGTCCTTTTAATCATGACGAGGCGCTTGAGGGCGACCACATCGAACGCGGACTCGTCTATGTCGGCATTATGGCGATGCTTGATCCTCCGCGTCCTGAGGTTGTCGGATCGATCGCCGAGTGCCACAATGCCGGTATCGCAGTCGCGATGATTACGGGCGACCATGCGCTGACGGCCAAAGCTATCGCTGCCGAGGTTGGACTTCCAACCGATACGCCGGTGATAACGGGTCCTGATCTTGAGCGTATGACCGATGACGAGCTGTACGAGATAGTGCAGGACACGCACATCTATGCGCGCGTCAATCCCGAGCACAAGATCCGTATCGTTCAGGCACTCAAGCGCCACGGTCACATCGTGGCGATGACTGGCGATGGCGTCAATGACGCTCCGGCACTCAAGTCAGCAGATATCGGTGTTGCCATGGGTGTAGTGGGAACCGATGTCTCGCGTGAGGCGGCGGATATGATTCTTGCCGATGACAATTTTGCCACTATCGTCAAAGCGGTCGAGCAAGGACGCATTGTCTTTGATAACCTGCGTAAATCGATTCTCTTCCTGCTTTCGTGCAATATGTCGTTGGTGTTGATCGTGTTCATCATCGCACTCTTTCCCGCCGCGTCCTTGCTTCCTGAATCACAACGATTGATTCTGGCGGGCCCGGCACTTCTTGCACTCCAGCTTCTGTGGATCAACATGGTCACTGACTCGCTGCCCGCATTAGCCCTCGGTGTCGACCCGGGATCCGATCGGGTCATGTCTCGAAAGCCACGTGATCCGAAAGAGTCGATTCTAAACGGCAGATCAATGCTTCAGGTGGCAGTTCAGGGAATGATTATTGCAGCCGCGGCTCTCGTAATGTATTACGGAAGCATCCTTGGCTGGTTCGGTCCCTTCGATCCCTCGCATGCCCAAACGATGCTTTTCACTGTTGCGGTGCTCGCGCAATTGCTCCATGCATTCTCATTTCGCTCAGCAACGAAATCCATCTTTTCACTGGAAACGCTCAAGAACAAGTGGCTCATCATGGCAACAGTGGGCGCATTCATCTTGCATCTTGGTGTAATCTATCTGCCATTCTTGCAGGATATATTCCATACGGTCGCTCTTAATGGTCGTGATTGGGTCGAGGTGCTGCTCGCTGCGTTGGTTCCATTGATTCTCATCGATGCGTATAAGCTGCTGACACGTCCGAAGTAAGGACCGCAAGGGACCTTTGGGAGAGCACAAAAGGTACAGGTTATTGACGTTGTGGCGTAATACATCACGCTATCGAAGAGATGCCTTATAATATAAAGTGAGATAAAAATAGGGGGGAAGCGCGAAATCGCCTGAGGGCGGTTTCGTTGTTTTAATGAATCTTAATTAAAGTAGCTCAAAACAATTTTGCACAAATCTCAATATTTTTGGTAAACTATTCAATTGCGTCGAAGTTGGGCGTGAATGTTTTGCGTGTTAAGTGACAAGGAGCAACATGGCAAAAGAAGGAGCAATAGAGCTTGAGGGTACGGTAGTCGAACCGTTGCCTAACGCGATGTTTCGTGTGGAGCTTGAAAATGGGCACACCGTGCTCGCTCATATCTCAGGTAAGATGCGTATGCACTACATTCGTATTCTTCCGGGAGATACCGTGATTGTGGAGCTTTCACCCTATGATTTGACCCGCGGAAGGATCACCTACCGCTACAAGTAAGAAAACAAACGCCTGCGGCTGGGCGCGAGATAGACAGTTGATTGCACGTGAAAGGTTGCAAGATGAAAGTACGACCTTCTGTTAAGAAGATGTGCGATAGGTGCAAGATTATTAGACGCCATGGTAAGGTGCTTGTTATTTGTAGCAATCCTCGCCATAAGCAGCGTCAGGGCTAGGAGGATTATCAGTGGCTCGTATTACTGGTGTCGACCTCCCGCGTGATAAGCGTGTTGAGATCGCACTCACTTACATTTACGGCATTGGTCTAACCACTGCTAAAAAGATTTTGGCGGAGACGGGTGTTGATCCAAACATTCGTGTTCGCGACCTCACAGATGCGGATGTGACGAAACTTCGCGAGTATATCGATGCGAACGAGCAGGTCGAAGGAGATCTTCGCCGCGAGACGTCACAGAACATCAAGCGTCTGATGGAGATCGGTTGTTATCGTGGTTTGCGCCATCGTCGTGGCCTTCCCGTAAACGGACAGCGCACGAAGACGAACGCACGTACTCGCAAGGGTCCGCGTCGTATTCAAGCCGCTAAGAAGAAATAGGGGGAGTAGCAGATGGCAGCAAAGAAGAAAAACGTCACCTCGCGCGTTAAGCGTAGTGCACGTAAGAATATCGCGGTTGGACAGGCGCACGTAAAAAGCACCTTCAACAACACGATTATCACCATTACCGACCCCCAAGGCAACGTGATTTGTTGGCAGAGCTCTGGAACCAACGGGTTCAAGGGTTCGCGTAAATCGACCCCGTTTGCGGCACAGCTTGCCGCAGAGGCAGTCGCTAAGACTGCAATGGAGCACGGTGTGCGTAAAGTGGCAGTATTTGCCAAAGGTCCAGGATCAGGTCGCGAGACCGCGATTCGTACCCTGCAGGCTGCAGGACTCGAGATCGCAAGCATCCAGGATGTCACGCCCATGCCCCACAATGGTTGTCGGCCACGCAAGCGTCGCCGCGTATAGCAGAGAAAAGGAACCGTATTATGGCACGTTATACAGGAGCAGACTGTCGTCTGTGCCGCCGAGAGGGCGAGAAGCTCTTCTTGAAGGGAGATCGCTGCTACACCGATAAGTGTGCGATGGAGCGTCGTCCCTTCCCTCCGGGGCAAGCTGGCAGAAAGCGTCCAAAAGATTCAGAGTATCGCATTCAGCTTCGCGAGAAGCAAAAGACCAAGCGTATGTATGGAATGCTGGAGAAGCAGTTCCGCTCATATTACGAGTTGGCAAATAAGCAATCAGGCATTACCGGTGAGAATCTCCTGCGTTTGTGCGAGACTCGTCTGGACAATGTCGTCTATCGTCTCGGATTTGGCACCTCGCGTGATGAGGCGCGCCAGCAGGTCCGTCACGGACACATTCACGTCAACGGCAAGCGCGTCGACATTCCGTCATATCGCGTTCGTCCCGGTGACTTGGTGAGTGTTGCCCCTAAGGCGAAAGATCTTCTCGTTATCAAAGGAGCAATCCTTTCTAACGAGCGTCACACTGTACCCAGCTGGCTTGAGGTGGATGTCGAGAAGTTGCAGGGGAGCGTTCTTTCGCTTCCAACCCGCGACCAGATCGATGTCACGGTTCGCGAGAACCTCATCGTCGAGCTTTATTCGAAATAATAAAACGCAACGTCTTTTTAAGGAGGCAGCTTAATGACAGAGTTTATGAGACCAACTGTTACTGTCGATCAGATTGACGATCGCGTTGCTCGTTATGTCGTAGAACCGCTTGACCGTGGTTTTGGATATACCTTGGGTAATTGTATGCGCCGTGTGCTGCTCAGCTCACTTGAGGGTGCGGCGGCTACTTCGATAGCTATCGACGGTGTGCAACATGAGTTCTCATCAATCAAAGGCATTCGTGAGGATGTCACCGATATCGTTCTCAACGTCAAAGGTCTTGTCTTTTCCGACACTGGCATTGGCGAGGGCGAGGCGGTCGCTACGCTTGATGTCAAAGGTGAGCGTGTGGTTACCGGTGCGGATTTTGAGATCCCTAACGAGTTCGAGCTCGTCAATCCTGACCACGTCATCGCACATCTTAACAAGAGTGGCAAGTTGAGCATGACACTACGTATCGACACCGGTCGTGGCTATGTTTCGGCAGAGCGCAATAAGAGCGCGCATCCTGAGATCGGTTCGATTTCAGTCGACTCGCTCTTCTCGCCGGTTGTTCGTTGTACCTACAACGTAGAGAACACGCGTGTGGGTCAGCGTACGGACTACGAGAAACTCACGCTTGAGGTTGAGACCAACGGTTCATGCGAGCCTAATGATGCGATTGCTCGTGCAGGACGCATCATCAATGAACACATGCAGCTCTTTGTCGAGCAGACGATTAATCCGCTTGATGAGGAATCAATCTTTGTTGAGATCGATGAGACCGATACCGGTCGTCTCGATACCCCGATCAATGACCTCCATCTATCGGTTCGTGCATATAACTGCTTGATGCGTCAAGGAGTCAGCACGGTCGGTCAGCTGGTTGAGTGTACCGAGAATGATCTGATGAATGTACGTAACTTTGGCGCTAAGTCAATTGAAGAAGTGAAGGACAAGCTCATTGAAATGGGCTTGAGCCTCAAGTCGTAGTAGGAGGCTCGAAGAAATGAGACACAAGAAGAAGGGTCGTAAGCTGGGTAGCAGCTCTGCCCACACCAAAGCGATACTGCGCGGTGTGGCAGCGGGCGTACTTCGCAACGACCGTATCAAGACAACTGAGGCACGTGCTAAAGAAGCGCGTATCCTCGTTGACCGGATCATTACCTGGGCGAAGAAGGGCGATGTCCACTCTCGCCGTTTGGCAATCGCCGCATTGGATGACAAGGAAGTCGTATCACGTATCTTTGATGCGAAGGAGCGCTTCGAGGGACGCGATGGTGGTTATACGCGCATCCTGAAGCTTGGTCCTCGTAAGGGTGATAATGCCCCGATGGTTATTTTGGAGCTTGTTGACTAACGAACGTACCAGAGCGCACATAACTGCGTCAAACATCAAGGGCCTCAGCGATCACGTAGGAAACTACGCTTCCTTGAGGCTCTTTCGTTTTCCTTGTTCTACGCGCTCCGGAGCGCTCGTTGAATATCCGATTAGTGATTCGATACTGATACACTGGTAGAGATGAAAAAATTCAAAGACATAACGGCAATCACCTTTGATGTGGGCAATACGCTTCTTCGCCCATATCCTTCGGTGGGAGCCACCATGAGCGAAGTGCTTCAGCGGTTTGGATACGACATTCCCGCCTCAGATCTTGATGCCCAAATGGGTGCGTTCGACAAGTACTATACGCAAGAGTACGAGAAGGATGAATCGTTCTGGGCAGAAGAGGCGCGTCAGCGCGAGATGTGGATTAACGGTTTTACTGAAGTGTGCCGTGCGGTTGGAGTCGATCGAAGTCTGTCTGACATTTCCTTGGCTATCTATGAGGAGTTCGACAGCAGCGCGCGATGGAAACTATTCGATGGGGTTGAAGAGACTCTTGCGGAGCTCAAAAACCGAGGATATAAGATGGGCATCATCTCTAATTGGGGAAGAGGCCTCGAAGAGCTCCTCGACGACATCGGCATCGGTCACTATTTCGAAGTAGTGACTGCGAGTGCTGTGGTCGGATATCACAAGCCACAACCCCAAGCGTTTCATTTGACGCTCGATGCACTCGATGTTTTTCCTGAAGAGACGGTGCATATAGGTGATCATTTGACAGCAGATGTCCAGGGAAGTGCTGCGGTCGGTATGCATCCGGTCCTTATCCGATATAAGGGATACGAGGATCCAACGGCAGGATGTGAATGTGCGAAAACCCCCACGATTTTTGCGCTGCCACAACTGCTGGTGCTTCTTTAATAAATCTTAACAAAAGAGGGCTCTTTGCTCCACACAAAAATTTCATAAAAAAGTGTCGATATTTCTTGACAAGCGTACTTGAATTTAGGTAAACTAAGAAATTGCCGAAATCAACCCTTTGAGACCAACAGAAGGAGGAATTCCTCGTGTCAAACGCCACAGGTTCCCCCCTTGCTAGCAACGCCGCCAGAGAGCGGCGTAGTTTTGCGAAAAGCCCGGAAATTTTGCATGTTCCAAACCTAATTGCAATTCAAAAAGAGTCCTTTAAGTGGTTCTGTACCCAAGGGCTCCAAGAAGTCTTTAGTGAGATATCGCCTATCACTGATCGTGACGAGCGATTCAATGTCGTATTCAAGGATCCGACCTTCGGTCAGCCTAAGAATACGGTTGATGAGTGTAAGGCCAAAGGTCTTACCTATCAGGCATCTTTGCTGTCGACCGTCTACATCGTAAATCGTGAGACGGGCGAGGAGATGCAGAAGAACCTCATCTATCTGGGAGACTTCCCGATGATGACCGATCGCGCGACATTCGTTATCAACGGATCGGAGCGCGTTATCGTCTCGCTTCTCCAGCGTTCACCCGGTGTGTACTTCTCAATCGGTGAGCGTCGCGATAAGAAGATGTTCTATAGCGCGGAGATCAAGCCGCATCGCGGTGCTCCGCTTTCTTTCGAATTCGATAACCGTGACTGCATTCAGGCAACAGTGAACCGCAGCCGTAAGGTTCCGGTCACCTTGTTCTTGCGTGCAATGGGTATCGCGGAGACCGACAAGGAAATCCTTGCGCTCTTCGATGATGCTCCTGCAATAAAGAATACGCTTGCTCGTGATACGAGCACGAATCGCGAAGAGGCGCTTCTTGAACTTTATAAGCGCCTGCGTCCTGGCGAGCATCCGACACTCGAAGCTGCTCGTTCTCTTCTCGACAGCCTGTACTATCGTGCGGGTCGCTATGACTTGGCGCGTGTCGGTCGCTATCAGATCAACAAGAAACTCGGCCTTGATTTTCCTGATGAGCAGGTAACCCTGACTCCAGAGGATATCGTGGGCACCATTCGCTATCTCTGCAGTCTCTTTGAGGAGAGGCTCGGTTACTCGGTCGATGATATCGATCACTTGGGTAATCGTCGTATCTCGACGGCAGGTGAGCTGATTCAAAATCAATTCCGTATCGGTTTTGCGAGAATGGCTCGTACTGTCAGTGAGCGTATGGCGACCGCAACGGCTGAGGATATCAGCCCTGAGGCACTTATCAATATCCGTCCCATCAGTGCGGCCATCAAAGAGTTCTTCGGATCAAGCCAACTGTCCCAGTTTATGGATCAGACCAACCCGGTCGCGGGACTTGCGCATAAGCGTCGCCTTTCCGCTATTGGTCGTGGCGGTATCCGTAGTGCCCGTGAGGCGAAGATCGATGTTCGTGACGTTCATCCGTCCCACTACGGACGCGTGTGTCCTATTGAGACACCTGAAGGTATGAATATCGGACTCATCAACTCGCTGGCGACCTATGCCCAGATCAACAGCTACGGATTCATCGAGACTCCGTATCGTAAAGTCGTCAAAGGAAAAGTGACCAATGAGGTTCATCATCTGACGGCTGATGCGGAAGAGCGTGAAGTTATCGCACAGGCCAATGAGCCGATCGATCTGAAGACCGGCAAGTTCCTTAACGATCGAGTTCTCTGTCGCGTTAAGGGTACAGGTGTCGAGGGCCAGTTCGGTGAGCCGGAAGAGCGCCTCCCCGAAGAAGTGACCTATATGGACGTATCCCCGCGCCAGATGGTATCTGCTGTTACGGCACTGATTCCATTCTTGGAGCATGATGATGCGAACCGTGCACTCATGGGTGCGAATATGCAACGTCAGGCAGTACCGCTGCTTCGTCCGTCGGCACCGCTTATCGGCACCGGTCTTGAGGCAACGGTTGCGCGCGACTCAGGTGAGGTTGTTCTTGCCAATCGTGGCGGAGTCATCGAAAGCGTTGATGCTAACAGCATCGTGGTTCGCGCAGATGACGGAACACTCGATAAATACGAGCTACCTAAATTCAATCGTTCGAACCAAAGTACCTGTATCAACTATCGTCCGGTCGCCACTATTATGGAGGGCGCCCGTGTCGAAGAGAACCAGCCTCTGGCTGATGGGCCAAGCATTGAGGGTAGCGAGCTCGCATTGGGCCAAAACCTTCTGGTCGCCTTCATGCCATGGGAAGGATACAACTATGAGGATGCAATCATCGTTAGTGAACGTGTCGTTCAAGATGACCTTCTGACATCTATCCATATCAAGGAGTACGAGCTTGAGGCACGTGATACGAAGCTTGGTCGCGAGGAAATCACGCGCGAAATCACCAATGTGGGTGACGATATGCTCGCTCATCTTGATGAGGACGGTATCGTCGTCGTCGGCACCGAAGTCGGCCCGGGAGATATTCTTGTAGGTAAAGTCACACCGAAAGGTGAAAGTGGCGAGCAAACCGCAGAAGAGCGTCTGCTTCGTCAGATCTTCGGTGAGAAGGCGCACGATGTGCGCGACACCTCACTCAAGGTTCCTCACGGAGTATCGGGTCGCGTTATCGCGGTCTCTCGCGTAAGTAGCGGAGATGCCGGCGTTGAGCTCAAGCGTGGTGTCAACGAAATGGTTCGCGTGTTCGTTGCACAAAAACGTAAGATTCAAGAAGGTGACAAACTCGCAGGTCGTCACGGTAACAAAGGTGTTATCGCCAAGGTGCTTCCTATCGAGGATATGCCGTTCATGGCTGACGGAACTCCGGTAGATCTGATTCTCAGTCCGCTGGGCGTACCTTCTCGTATGAATGTCGGACAGCTTCTTGAGACCCACCTTGGGTTTGCGGCAGGAATCGGGTTCGAGTCCGTTACCGCGAAGAGGCCGGTCGAAGGCATGATGCATGTCTCCACACCGGTATTCGACGGTGCGAATGAGCATGAGATTTCCGATGCGATCGATGCGGCCAATCACAATCTTTCACTCAAAGCGCATGAGCGCTTCGGAAAGAGTGTCGAGAAGGCATTCATTCCGCAGATGTCACGCGAGGGAAAGATCACGTTGTATAACGGACGTACCGGTGAACCATTCCGTGAGCCGGTAACTGTCGGGTATATATATACCTTGAAGCTCCATCACTTGGTGGACGATAAGATTCACGCGCGCTCGACCGGACCGTACTCGTTGGTCACCCAGCAACCGTTGGGTGGTAAGGCGCAGTTCGGTGGACAGCGTTTCGGAGAGATGGAAGTATGGGCACTCTATGCTTACGGTGCCGCCTATCTCCTGCGTGAGATCCTGACTATCAAGAGCGACGACCTTATGGGACGCGTCAAGGCATACGAGGCGATCGTCAAGGGCGAGAATATCCCTGAGCCGGGAATGCCTGAGAGCTTCAACGTACTACGTACAGAGCTTAAGGCGCTCGGACTTGATATCGAGGCATTGAGCGATGTCAATGAGATGATCGAGCTTACCGAGGCTCCGGAAGAGATCAGCGAAGAACTTATTCATGAGTATGAGCACGGTCGTCCGCGTTTATTCTTCGATGAAGAGGGCAACTTGATTACCGATCTCACAACCATCCAGCAGATGATGGAAGAAGATATCGAGAACCTGGCTGATACGAATACCACTATTGAGGCCGACTGGAATCTTGATGCCATCGTTCTCGATGACGAAGAGAAAAAAGACGACAACCCTGACCCAGAGGCTTCTCAGGAAGTAACTGATGAGGCGACTGAGAACGGGGAGGAGAACTAATGAGCAACATTGATGTAAGTAATTTCGATCGTTTGCGCATTCGACTCGTTGGTGCCGATGACATGCGTCGTTGGTCATACGGTGAGGTGAAAAAGGCGGAGACGATCAACTATCGAAGCCAGAAGCCGGAACGTGACGGCCTGTTCTGTGAGCGTATCTTCGGTCCCACGAAGGACTGGGAGTGTTCATGCGGAAAATATCGTCGTATCCGCTATAAGGGTATTACGTGCGAGCGTTGCGGTGTTGAGGTAACACGCGCAAAGGTTCGTCGTGAGCGCATGGGTCACATCGAGTTGGCCGCTTCGGTCAGCCACGTATGGTATGCCCAAGGTGTCGCAAAGCACATGAGCACACTTCTCGATATCAAATACAAGGATCTCGAGCGCGTTCTTTATTTCGTGAGCCCGATTATCACGAGCGTCGACAATGAGGCACGTGAGGCGGATCTTCCCGAGCTTCGCGAGGAGCTCACGGCAGATCTTGAGGAATTCAAGCGCACGCGTGAGCGTGAGTTGGCAGAGACTATACATGAGCGCGATATGGCTATCGCACTTGCCGTTCTTGATCTTAGTGATGTCGAAATTGCCATCGCTTTGTCGAAAAGTGCCGAGAGTCGTGCACTCAAGAATGCGGTCAAGGCAGTCGAGAAGGGAACTGAGGGCGCGCAGGAGAAGCTCGATGCGTTGCTGGCTACCTACGGCCTTGAGATCAACTATCCGACTGCATACGAGATGCTTCTCAAGCTTCGTGCGGGCGAGATCGAGCCGGATGAGGATTTCCTCAAATTCGAGGGACAGGCACTCAACGATCGCCTTCGCAATATTCTTAAGGATGCAAACAACGACCTTGCGGAAATCGAAGAGGACTACGAAGAGCGTTGTCAAATTCGCACTGAGGCATTCAACCAATTCACGAAGATTGCCCCTCGTCAGATTTTCGATGATGAAATCGTCTATCGTGAGATGGCGCGTCTGTATGGACCGCAGATTGCAAGTGACGGCGTTGTTCGTGATGCCGGATACTTCACCGGTGGTATGGGTGCGGAGAATGTGCGTGACCTTCTGGGCGCAATCGATCTTCCGGCACTTCAGAAAGATCTTCGTGTTGCACTGGCAAAGGCACATGAGGCAGGAACTCCCACCTCAAGCCAGCTGGTAAAGAAACTGGTCAAGCGCTTGAGTGTTGTGGATGCGTTCGCGCACTCAGGAATCGATCCGCGCTCGATGGTGCTTGACGTCATTCCTGTTATGCCGCCGGAGCTTCGCCCGATGGTCCAGCTTGACGGTGGGCGTTTTGCGACATCTGATCTCAACGATCTGTATCGTCGCGTAATCAATCGCAATAACCGTTTGAAGAAGCTTCTCGATCTGGGAGCTCCTGACATTATCATCAACAATGAGAAACGTATGCTTCAAGAGGCAGTCGACAAACTGTTCGACAACCGTCGTGATGACCGTCGTCAGGTAAAGGGTTCCAGCGGTCGCGCATTGAAATCACTTTCGCATACGCTTAACGGTAAGCAAGGACGCTTCCGTCAAAACCTTCTGGGTAAACGTGTCGACTATTCCGGTCGTTCGGTTATCGTCGGTGGCCCTGAGCTTAAGCTGCACCAGTGCGGGCTGCCGAAATACATGGCGCTCGAGCTCTTCAAGCCGTTCGTCATGAAGCGTCTGGTCGATCGTTATGCTGAGACCGATGGTCGCGAAGGTGCCGCAAACATCAAGGCGGCGAAGAAATTCGTTGAGCGTCAACGCGCAATCGTATGGGATGTTCTCGAAGAGGTTATTGAGGATCACCCGGTACTGCTTAATCGCGCACCGACGCTGCACCGTCTGGGTATTCAGGCATTCGCGCCGGTACTTGTCGAGGGTAAGGCGATCCGCCTTCATCCGTTGGTGTGTACCGCATTCAACGCTGACTTCGACGGTGACCAAATGGCAGTTCACGTACCGCTTTCCGCGGAAGCGCAGGCGGAGTCGCGTGTTCTTATGCTGTCTACGAATAATATCAAGAGTCCCGCGAACGGAAAGGCACTTGCCACTCCATCGCAGGATATGGTGCTCGGTCTCTACTATCTCACGACACTTCGCGAGAATGAGGACCGTGAGCATCCACCGGTGTATATGAATGCGGGAGAGGCGCTTTTGGCACACGATACGTATGCTGATGTGTCTTTGCAGGAGGCTGTCGAGATCCGTGCGACTCGCGACGTTATTGTGCGCGATGATGCCAATGATAAAGAAGGCAGGGTCGCTAAGGCGGGAACACGGTTCACTACGACCGTAGGACGCATTATCTTCAATCGTTCGATCCCTGAGGGCTTCCCGTATATCAACTATACGTTGGACAAGAATAAGGTCGCTGATATCGTCGAGGAGCTTGCGGATACATACTCGACGACCGAGATGGGTATCATCCTTGATGAGATCAAACGCCTCGGATTCCACTACGTCACGATGGCGGGCATCACGGTTTCGCTCTATGATGCGTCAACCCCTACCAACAAGAAGGAGATCCTCTCGAAGTATGAGGATGAGGCGCGTGCAATCGAGGACGCCTATGAGATGGGTACGATGGATCGTGATGAGCGTCATCGGATGATTATCGATGTATGGAATCGTGCGACCGATGAGGTCGGTGCGGCGATGGTCGAGAACTTCGACATCTACAATCCGATTTATCAGATGGCCGATTCGGGTGCACGTGGTAACTTGAAGCAGTTCCGCCAGCTGGGTGGAATGCGTGGATTGATGCAGTCGCCAAAAGGTGACGTCATCGATCAGCCGGTAAAGTCAAACTTCCGCGAAGGACTGACCGTGCTTGAATACTTTATCAGTACGCATGGTGCCCGTAAGGGTCTTGCCGATACGGCACTGGGAACCGAGACCGGTGGATACACCACTCGTCGTTTCCTCGATTTTGTGCATGATGCGATTGTCCGGATCGAGGATTGCGGAACGCACGAAGGTGTGGTTACCGCATTGCGTGCACGCCATAATGGCGAGCTTGATAAGAACCTCATCGGGCGTGTCGTGACTGTTGATGTCAAGGATAAGAAGGGGAATGTCCTTCTGCCTGCAGGCGAGTACATCACCACCATCGATCAACTTCGTGACTTTGAAAAAGCCGGATTCGATGCAATCGATATTCGTACAGCACTCACGTGTCTTGAGGGTCGCGGTATCTGTCAGAAGTGCTATGGTTACGATCTGTCGAATGGAAAACCGGTCGACGTAGGTACGGCCGTCGGTGTTATCGCAGCCCAATCAATCGGTGAGCCGGGAACACAGCTTACGATGCGTACCTTCCACACCGGTGGAGTTGCGGGAACTGACATCACGCAAGGTTTGCCATTGGTCAATGAGATTCTTGAGTCCCCTAAGGCTAACCGGGTCTTTGCGGTACTTGCCCCTCAGGCAGGCAAAGTCATGATTACTTCTGAGGGCGATAAGCCGGTTATTACGATTACCGGTGCGAAGAACAAAAAATGGACGAGCAAACCATTAGGTGGAGAGCACATTCTCGATGTCGAAGATGGTGACATCGTCGAGGCAGGTCGGTCCCTCACGAAGGGTCGCCCCTACGGTCCTGATATGCTTGAGATCGTGGGTCGCGAAAGAATGCTTCGCTGGATTATCCACGAGCTCCAAAACGTCTACCGTAGCCAAGGTGTAGAGCTCAATGACAAGCACTTTGAGATCATTGCATCTCGTATGCTTTCAAAGGTTAAGGTCCGCGAGAGTGGCGACACGTCGTTCCTCGTTGACTCATATGTTGATCGCACTCAGTTCCTGGAAATCAATGATCGCGTGGTTGCTGAGGGCGGTAAGCCGGCTGAGGCAGTCGACACGCTGATTGGGCCACTTCAGATCGTGCGCGCTTCGATGCGCTCGTTGGGCAGTGAGTCGTTCCTCTCATTGGCATCGTTCATGTGGACGACGACCGTTCTTTCGCAGGCTGCCATCGAGAATCGCGAAGATGATCTTGTGGGTCTTAAAGAGAACGTTATCCTTGGCAAGTTGATTCCTGCCGGTACCGGTATGAAGAGATATCGTAATGTCGGTTTGTCCTATAAAGGCACGACCATCAGCGATGAGGCGAATATCGAAGTCGCGCCTGATGCGCTTCGCGACGATCTGCTCGAAATCGAATCACTTGCTCCCGAAGAGGACGATTGGGATGTCGAGGAGATCATGGGCAGCCTGATGTCTGAAGATGACTCTCAATTCCCGTACACGTGGGACGATAGTGAGATCGATGTATCCAAGTATCTGGGTGTCGCGTTCGACCCTGACGAGATGTTGGGAACCGGTGCGATTATCGGCCTGGACGAGAACGAGGTCTTGCTTGGCGTTGCGCCGGACGTCGAAGAGGAGATTGATCCCGATGCGCCTGCGAACCCGTTTGAGGTGGCAGCTGAAATGTTGACCATAACGGAAGACATCGCTGGTGCTGCAGCAGAAGCCGAGAACCTTACCGACATAGGCGTATCAGTACGTTGGGCGAAGAAGTTCGCAGCTGCCGGTGTAGCTACGGTCGGTGATCTAACAGGTAAGACGGAAGCAGAGCTTCTCGAACTACCGGGTGTGGGGCCAAAAGCAGTCGATGAACTTGTCGCAGGATTGGCGGCACATGGACTGGAGCCGCTCGGTTAGCAAGAGAGCATATTTCGCAATAAAACCAGAAACTGATATTTGAGCAAAAAAGAATCCTGCCTCGGCAGGATTCTTTGTATTGAGTGACTATCTGCAAGACATGATTGCTACTCGTCAACCTGCTCGACCGTGACGACCTCAGCAGCCTCCGTCGGTGTCTCTGTGCTATAGGCAGCCGCATCTGCTGCTGCTTTTGCGGCAGCTTCTGCCTGCTTACGTGCCTCTTCGGCCGCTGCATCTGCGCGCTCAGCTGCCTTGCGAGCGGCATCAGCGAATTTGCGAGCAAGACTTTCGCGTGTCTCGGCAGTCATATCTTTGAGCTGCTCGACAGCAAGAGTGGTCTGCTCTACGACAACATCAGCCGCAGCACCAACTTTATTTACCAGATCCGGACCCTTATCACGAACAAAATCTCCTGCTTTTGATTTTTCATAGTCTGACATGATGAAACTCCTTTCCTGAACCTTTTCCTCCCGAAACTCAGCATAACATGTAGCTATCTTGATATAGGCGCACGAAGATTTCCTCCATGTAATTTGCGTTTGCATTGTGCGCATTCAACAGTATATGACATACAGGTTGCGCTATAGCGTCGCAAAGGAGGTTTCTGACGGTTTGATGCGTATTCTTTGGTAGAATTATCCCGTTGGAAATTCCAGATATCGTTGTGTTCTGATTTAGGAAGGAATGGGACGCCACATGAGAATCGTTGGAAATAATTGGGCCAGGGGAGTATTGACATTTACGCTCATCCTAACACTTTGCCTACTGCCGTTTGCAGCAGGAGCGAAGACAATAACCGATGAAATCAAGCTGATCACCAAGGGTCCTGCGGGATTGGGTGGAGATAGCACCGCTATGAGACCGTCACTTTCAGCGGATGGTACTAAAATAGCTTTTGAGTCGTCTGCCACAAACCTTATCCCAGGAATAACCACTACGAATGGGGGCAACATTTATCTTTACGATACCGTTTCCGAGACTATGACATTGGTGACAGCAACGACTTCAGGCATAGGTACGAACGGATGGTGTACCTGGCCCACTATATCGGCGGATGGAACCAAGATTACATACGAATCGAGCGCTATCGATCTTTTGTCATCGGGTGTGACAACCAATGGCAACACCAATATATTTCTTTATGACGTTGCCTCAGACATCACGACAATTGTTTCAGCAGGTCCCTCGGGTCAGGGTGGCAACGGCGGCTCACAGCGCGCAACACTTTCGGCAAATGGGGCAAGAATCACTTTTTATTCGAACGCGACCAACCTGATTGAAGGAACCACAACATCGAGCTCTTCGAATATCTTTCTATATGAGCCTGCCACATCGACAACGACTCTGGTGACGAAAACAACATCGGGCACTGGAATTGTCGGTAGTGGAGCGCATTATCCCACTATTTCAGCTGATGGCGCAAAGATTGTATTTGCATCGAGCGCGACAAACCTGATTACTGGCTTTCCGACAAATAGCAGTAACAATATCTTCTATTACGATATCGCCTCCGACACAACTACTTTAGTCACAAAGGGATTGTCAGGCATAGGGGGTAACGCTTTTTCCGAGCGTGCGACAATTTCGGCAGACGGAAAAATGGTTGCACTTCAATCCGGAGCATCCGATCTCGTGACGGGTATCACGACGACCACCAGCGGAAATATCTTCTATTACGATGTTGTCAACGATCGTATGGGGCTGGCTTCAAAAGGGCCTCTTGGCATAGGTGTGGATGGATGGTCCAGCCGCTCGGAGATTTCACCTGATGGAACCAAGGTTGTGTTTCGTTCAGGTGCCTCCGATGTTCTTCCTGACGTCACTACCGCACAGTGGATCGACAAGATTTACTGCTATGACATCACTACGGACACTATAGAGCTCATAACGAAAGGACCCCTAGGCCTAGGACCAAATAACTATTCTGGTCGCCCTTCGATTTCAGCGGATAATAATAAAATCGCATTCCATTCGAGTGCGACTGACCTTATACCTGACTTCACTCCAAGTGGGGGTACTCAAGTCTATCTCTGGACTCGCACTATCACACTCGATGTGACGTTCGATCCACAAAACGGAATAGACCAGCCATTTGTCGAGCAGGTGCTTCAGGGTCAAGCTATCGGGCAACCCGCCACACCTACGGCACCTGAAGGCAAAGTCTTCGCCGGCTGGTGGACTGAAGCAGAGGGTGGCACCCCGTGGAATTTCGGTAGTCCTGTCGCAGATAACATGACGCTGTTCGCGCACTGGGATACCCCGCAAGTCGATACGGTCGAGATATTTTACGGAGCTACCGATGGTGGTAGCGTAACGGTTGAGGAGGAGACTATCCCCGCAACGGGAACTCCTGTCGGATCGACCGCGATCGCGGATGCCGATCATGTCTTCATAGGATGGATTGGCACTACGTTTGCTTCAGAAGAAGAGCTCGATGCATGGATCGAGTGGATCGAATCTTTGGAGAATCCCTTCGATGCACTCATTTCTACCGATGCTCACTTCATTCCACCTGCAGGCGAAAATGGCCTGTGGTCCGACGCAGGCTATATCGCGATATTCCTTTCCTCGGATGATGAGCGTGTGCCCGGTCCTGGTCCCGAGACTCCTGCTACCGGAGACAGCGCGACCCTATGGTCGGTCGCTGCAATCGTACTTCTGGGATGCGTTATCGTGAGTGCCGCTCTGTATCGCAAGAGGTTCGAGCAATAGCAAAACGTTAAGATCAAACAACGGGAACCGTAGTATAGGTTCCTGAGCAAAGGGAGCGGGTGGAGTTCATTATTGAGCCCACCCGCTCTCTTTGTGACTGAAGTCGGCCCTCTTCACACAATTCGTACCTGTCTCATGATGAATCAACAATCAGTTTTCGTACGTGACAGGAAGTTTTGCTGTGAAGACATAAATGATACTATTATAGGAGCAATTAATATCATTTGGAAGAATTGTTTTGTCGAAGATCCTGAGTATCACTGAGCTCGAGTGGGGAAGAGATGGGGTATCGCATGAAAATCATTGAGAGAAGCTGGGTCAAAGGAGTGTTGGCGCTTATGCTTGCCTCAGCACTGTGCTTGTTGCCGTTTGCAGCGGGAGCAGCGACTATCGTTGACACGATAAAGCTGCTTACGTTTGATCCTGCAGGTGGAATTGGCGATCGGGGCGGCAATGACATATCGATTGCGCCTGATGGCACGAAGGTCGTGTTTCATTCGTCATCTACGAATCTCATTAGTGGGGTGACCACAGATGGTAACGGGAACATTTATCTTTATGATGTGGTATCGGGCACGAACTCATTGATAACGAAGGGATTGTCGGGCACAGGGGGAAACGGCTGGTCCGCAAGCCCTCGATTCTCTCCTGACGGAGCCAAGGTCTTGTTCGAGTCAGGTGCCACTGATCTCATCAGTGGAATGACCACCGGCAATAGTTTCAACGTGTATCTTTATGACGTTGCGTCAGATGTCATCACACTGATAACAAAGAGCTCCTCCAATGTGGGTGCTGATAGTTGGGCGGGTGCCGCATGGTTTTCACCTGATGGAACAAAAGTAGTGTTCGGCTCGACTGCTACCGATCTCATCGATGGAGTAGCGACAACGCCTCTCGAACACATTTTTCTCTATGACATCGCATCAGGCGCCACTACGTTGGTGACAAAAGGCTCCTCAGGTATCGGCGCCAATGGATGGTCGAGCGCCAACAGGGACTCATCGGTTGCGGGAACAAAACTGGTATTCGAATCCAGTGCGACCGATCTTGTCGATGGAGTGACCACTGACAGCAGAACTAACATTTATCTTTACGATATTGTGACAGGCGTCACCACGTTGGTGACGAAGGGCCCTTCAGATGTTGGCGGCAACAGTGGATCCTATAATCCCCGTGTGTCACCCGATGGCACAAAAGTTGCATTTCAATCATCCGCAACCAACCTCATCGAGGGGATGACTACGAGTGGCAATGATAATATCTATCTCTACGATATTGCGTCAGGGGTCACCGTGCTGGTAACGAACTCTTCTTCGGGGCTTGGCGGAAATGATGATTCATATTATCCATGGATATCACCTGATGGAAGCAAGATCGCATTTTCCTCATACGCCACCAATCTTATCAGTGAAATGACCACGACTTCAGGTGGCAACATCTATCTTTACGATATTGCATCGGGAACGATCACACTGGTAACACGAGGTCCTTCTGATAACGGAGTGAATGGTGGAGCCTATTTTGGGTACAGTTATCCATTTGTCGCTGACAATAGCGCGTTGATATTCAGCTCGATTGCTACCGATGTCGTGAGTGGCCTGACAAGCGATTGGTGTGAGAATATGTATCGCTACGATATCGCGACCGGCAGTATCGAGCTTCTCACAAAAGGGCCCCGCGGCACGGGAATCAATAATGGTAATACCCATAACTATTCGATATCGACCGATGGAAGCAAGATTGCATTCTTTGGGTGCGCACGCGATTTTGTGAGTGGTATTACGACGACTGGTGGCGAGCACGTCTATCTTTGGACGCGCATTGTGTATGTTGATGTGATATTCGAGGCTCTGGATGGGTCTGTCCCTGTCACCAAAAGAGTGGAGCAGGGTTTTGCGGTCGAAGAGCTTGCTCAACCTGAGCGTCCAGGGTTCGTGTTCAACGGCTGGTATACCGTAGAGAGAGAACTCTGGAGCTTCGGTGACCCCGTTAACAGCAACATGACGTTGTTGGCCTCTTGGCTTGAGCTGCTTACAGTAACTTTTGATGCGCAAAACGGAACAACCTCGCTTGTGATCGAAGATATCGTCGAAGGCTCGCTTTTGACTAAACCGACAGACCCCACGAGAATCGGCTATACGTTTACCGGCTGGTGGACGGAGCCTGACGGCGGTGTTCTTTGGGATTTTGCGGCAGATACGGTATCCACCAATCTGACTCTTTACGGTCGATGGACTCCTGATGAGGGACCGACGCCCCCACCTCAAGAGACGCCCCTTGAGCAGCCGGTTTCCCCACTTTCTCCGATAAGTCCAGCTACTCCTGCAACGGGGGATAGCGCAACGATAGGGGCAATGGTTTTGGCTGGTCTTCTGGGAAGCATCGTTGTCGGCTCTTTGTGCCGAAAGAAACGATTCGAGTAACAGTCACAGCTTAAAGGAAACAGTATTCAGGTGAGGATCTTCGGGTCCTCACCTTTCTTTTTCCTCCTGCTCGTACTACTTGCGGTATGCTTGTATGCACGTATTCCCCATGTGAAAGGTGATGACATGGATCAGACAACAATCAAACAGATCGCAACGCGTATCAAATCGCTTCGCGAGGATATGGAGTTTTCGACTGCCGATATGGCAGACGCCCTCGGTATTGAGGAGACAAAATATCTTGAGGCTGAAGACGGTAGCTACGACTTCAGCTTCACATTCTTATATCGCACGGCAGAAAAACTCGGCGTCGATATGATTGACCTACTCACAGGAGAAGGTCCTCATTTGACCGGCTATTCCGTCATGCGAAAAGGCGAGGGGCTTGAAATCAAACGTGATGAGGGATTCAAATATCTTCATCTGGCGCCTGAGTTCAAGAACAAATTGGCCGAGCCATTCCTCGTTACCGCACCTTATCGCGAGAGCGAGCAGGATGCGCCTATCAAAATGCAATCTCATGCAGGTCAAGAATTCAATTACATCGTAAGCGGCCAGATGCGTTTTGCTTATGAGGGACACGTTGAGGATTTAGGGCCGGGAGATACGGTTTTGTATGACAGTAACCGTGATCACGGGATGATCGCAGTCGGAGGCGGACCTTGCACGTTTTTGGCGGTGGTGCTCAAAGACCCCAAAGATGATGAAGGAGTATAGTCACTGATGCAAAATTTACATAAGACGTATGTCCAGGAGCTCTATGATGCCGATGGAGTCCTCTCCGATTTCTCACTAACCTATCCCGATCGCTTCAACTTCGGTTACGATGTCGTTGATCGTATCGCGGATACCGATCCTGACCGCGAGGCGATGATCTGGGTCAATCCGGAAGGAGAAGAGCATATCTTCTCGTTTGAGGATATGAAGATCTGGTCTAACAAGACCGCCAACTTCTTGGAATCGCTTGGTATCGGCAAAGGCGATGCGGTTATGGTTATTGTCCGCCGCCATTACCAGTTCTGGTTCATGGCAACTGCGCTTCACAAATTGGGTGCAGTCATGATTCCCGCGACATTCATGCTCAAGGAGCATGATCTCGAGTATAGGATCAATGCAAGTTCCACCAAAGCCGTTATCTGCACGTCTTCGGGCGATATTGCGCAAACGGTCGATAATGTGCAATCGAGTTGCCCCTCCCTTGAGATTAAAGTTCTACTCAATGGTGGGGGAGCCGGGCTTGTGATGGACGACCAATCCCATCTTAGTGGCAAAGAAAACATCTGTATATTGGACGCGCCTGAGCGTGAAGGTTGGGTGGACTTCAACAAGGGTGTGCGTGAGGCAAGTGACACGTTCAATCGTGTTGCGACTTCGGTTCACGATCCGTTTCTCATGTACTTCTCAAGTGGAACAACCGGCAATCCAAAAATGGTTCTTCACGATGGGGCATATCCGCTTGCTCATATCGTAACTGCCAAGCATTGGCATAATGTGCATAGCGATGAGGGCTCGCATTTCACGATTGCCGATACCGGTTGGGGTAAATCCGTATGGGGTAAGCTCTATGGTCAGTGGCTCATGGAAGCAAGCGTCTTCACGTATGACTTCGATCGATTCAATGCAGCCGATATACTTGCATTGATGGAGAAGTACGGCATCACCTCGCTGTGCTGTCCTCCCACGATGTATCGCCTGATGGCTGCTGCGGGAATCGAGAACTACGATCTCAGCAAGCTGAAGTATTCGACAACGGCCGGTGAGGCACTCAACCCTGACTTGTTCGAACTCTGGAAAGAGGCAACGGGACTTGAGATGTTCGAGGGATTCGGTCAGACCGAAACCACCTTGTCCATCTTCAATCCGGTGAACAGTAAACCGCGTCCAGGTTCGATGGGCAAACCTTCTCCGGCGCTGACTGTCGATCTTCATTCGGAAGACGGTCGTCCGTGCAATCGCGGACAAACCGGCGAGATCGTTATCGATGTGCGCGCAGGCAAACCCGAGGGTATCATGACCTGCTACTATCGTGAGGAAGAGCGCACTGAAGAAGCGATTAAGGATGGCTTTTACCATACGGGAGACCTCGCATGGGTCGATGAGGATGGATACTATTGGTATGTCGGTCGCAATGACGACGTCATCAAAAGCAGTGGATACCGCATTGGACCATTTGAAGTCGAGAGTGTTCTCATGGAGCACGATGCGGTCAAAGAGTGTGCGGTTACCGGAGTGCCCGATGATATTCGCGGATTCGCAGTCAAGGCGACTATCGTGCTTGCTGATGGATATGAGGCGACTGATGAGCTTACGAAAGAGCTTCAGACGTGGGTTAAAAAGCAGACTGCCCCTTATAAATATCCTCGGATAATCAACTATATCGAGGAACTTCCCAAGACCGTAAACGGAAAAATACGGAGAAGCGAGATTCGTAAAGCTGATGAGGAAGCCGCTGCAAAGATTGCGGAAGGGTTATTATAGGGGATGTATATGATAATAAAAATGACTGGAAGGAATATCTGGATATGAAATGGAATATTGTATTAGATAGCTCAAGCGACTTGTTTGCTGAGATGCTTGATGAGAATGTCGAGCGCACCATTGTGCCGCTTAAGCTTGTTGTTGGTGACACGGAATATGTCGATAATGCTGAGCTTGATGTTGACGAAATGCTTCGCGCAATGAAGGCATACCAGGGACCAACGAGTAGCTCGACGCCCTCGATTGGAGACTTCGCTGAGGCTTTCAGAAAAGCGAAGAACACCATTTGCGTGACGATGACGTCAGCTTTGAGTGCCACTTATGAGACAGCACTTCAGGCAAAAGAAATGGTGCTCAAAGAGGATCCATCCAAAAATATCCATGTTATCGATACGCGTGCGACGGCTGGCAAGATCGTTCTTGTTGGTGAAGAGGCATTTCGCCTTATTCGCGAAGGCTTGACGTTTGATGATGTGGCGAAAAAGCTCGATGAATATGCTACGGGAATCAAGCTCATCTTCTCGATGGAAAGATTTGACAATCTTATCAAGAACGGAAGAATGCCGAAATATCAGGGCAAGCTCGTCCAAATGCTTAAAATTCGTCCTGTCGCATATGCGACCGATGCGGGCGAAATTGAAGTTATCGATAAGCCGCGTGGGGAAAGCGCGATGCTTCGCAAGATGGTCGAGCGTATGCAGGAGTTTAAAAACATAGAAGGACTTCCGGTTATTATTAGCCACTGTCACGCTTTGGAGCCGGCAACTAAACTAAAGGAGATGCTTGAGGCGGCAAACGTGGGAAGCGTAAGGCTTTTGAAAACGCGTGGTCTCTGCTCATATTACACGGATGAGGGTGGCTTCATCGTTGGATTTTAGGATGTTTTCACCACTTTCGCTCAAACCACTTATTCTGCTCACGGGGCATTATGGGGTTGGGAAAACGAATCTTGCGATAAACTTCGCACTTGATTTGCGCAAAGCAGGCCAAGAAGTATCCTTGGTGGATCTTGATGTCGTCAATCCGTATTTTCGGACATCAGAGTATGCCGAGCTTCTCGAAGAGGCGGGTGTTGCTGTTGTGTCACCCACCTTTGCGGGAACAACTCTCGATAATCCTGCACTTAGCCCCGCAATTGCCGGCGCGTTTGAGAAGCAAGAAGGATTCATAATCATCGATGTTGGTGGCGATGATGTCGGCGCAACCGCATTAGGACGTTTTCGTGGTTTGATCCAATCACGCGAGCATGACCTACTCTATGTGGTGAACAGGTATCGCAATCTTACTCCCGCGCCAGCCGATGCGCTCGACATTCTTTATGAGATCGAAGCGGCCACCGGCCTGAAAGCAACGGGTATCGTCAATAATACGCACCTTCAGCTTGAGACATCATGCGAAACGGTGCGAGGAAACGAGATGTTCGGATCGATATGCTCGCATGAGGCAGGACTTCCTCTTGTGTGCGTGAGTGTGCCTGCAGGGATTGAGTGCGAGGGATTGGATACTCCTGAAGGCAAACGGTATCCTACCGAGATATACGTTAAGCCTCCGTGGCAATAAACGCTTCAGATCCCATCTAAGTGTGTCGAGCTACACAACGATTGTTTAGTCACGTACTTCAGTACGCTCCTATCACAATCGGCTTGCTCTCCTGCTTAGATGAAATCGGGAAACGTTTATTGGTGTTCAGCAAGGAGTTTTTCCGCCATATCAGCCGCATGAGTAGCGGTAACTAAAAGCTGTTCGAGCTTTTCGCCCTTGAGTGGCGCAAGCACATAATCGGAAGGATCCATTCGTCCGGGAGGACGACCGATACCCGCACGAATGCGCTGGTAGGCGTCATCTCCTAATCGTTCATGAATCGAGCGCAGTCCATTATGTCCCGCGTGGCCACCCTCGGTTTTGTGGCGAAGCTCGCCTTCTTCGATATCGAGATCGTCATGGATGACGATAATGTTCTCCGGTTCGACATCACGAGTAGTTGCAAGGCGAGACACGCTTGCACCTGACAGATTCATGAATGCCTGAGGCTTGACCAAGAGCACTGACATGTCTGCTATGGTGGTTTCGCTTGTCAGCGCACCTGCTTCTTTTTTCCAATAGTTTGCTCCGTGACGACGTCCCAGCTCATCAATCGCTATGAATCCCACATTATGACGTGTGGCCTCATATTCGGTTCCCGGATTGCCGAGTCCCACTATCAAATAATCGATATCGCTCATGCGCCCATTGTATCATTTGCGTAACGTTGAGCTTGAAAGGATAGAGTTGCTTAAGCTATACTGAGTCCATCTTAAAATATAAGGAGTGGGAGTGCTTTGCCGATGGGTTATAGGAAATACAAAGCATTTAGTGACAAGGGGATAAAGTGAAGATTACTAAGAAGACTTTAGGTAGAATCGTTTTGGTGTCAGCATTGGTGTTCGCGCTGAGCTTGTTGCCGTTTGCGGCAGGCGCATATGCGACCACCATCACGACCACACTCGAGCTCCTCACCGTCGGTCCGGACGGTACAGGCGGAGACAGAGACTCGCATCGTCCCGTGGTTTCGGCTGACGGCTCGACAATTGTGTTTATGTCGAAAGCGACTGACCTTATCGATGGACTGACAACCAGCGGGAATGAAAATGTGTATCTCTATGATGTCGCTACCGGGGAAATAACGCTCATAACCACCGGGCACGACGGCACAGGTAGTGACATTAGCAATAATTACTCACTAGCCGCCATTTCAGCTGATGGCTCAAAGGTCGTCTTTCAAATAGTAGCTACCAATCTTATTGAGGGTGTGACAACTACCGATACGTGGAATGTCTATCTTTATGATGTCGAGAGTGAAGAGATCACCTTGATTACTACCGGTTTGGGAGGTGCGGGCATCAGCAGCACGTATCCTTGGGGTCTCGATATCTCCGGTGATGGCAGGAAGGTTGTTTTTCCTGTTCTCGCATATGATGAGCTTATTGACGGGCTTGTTCGCAGCGACGGCAACAGGCAAATTGTCATGTATGATGTTGAAAGCCAAGACTTCACTCTGATCAGCGCGGAACCGGGAGGCAACCCCGGCAACAGTGAATCCATGACTCCTGCAATATCGCATGATGGATCACGAATTGTCTTTGGAACAACCGCAACGGACCTAATTGAAGGACAACCTTTATCAGGGGGTAGCCAAAATGCCATTTTGTGGGACGAGGCAGAGGGCTTTACCCTTTTAACCCCAGGGCCAGATGGCACTGGTGCGACTGCTTGGGGTAGAGTAAATCCCTCAATATCAGCAGACGGCACACAAGTAACCTTTGTCATCGGTGGAAGCAACACCATTCCCGGCTTTGTCACAAACGGTCAGGAAAACATATTCCTTTGGGATGAGACTGCCGGATACACGCTGATAACTGCCGGTGCGCTCGGCACCGGTGGCGACAATCGAAGTATGGGTTCTTTTATTTCCGGTGATGGCACACAGGTAGGCTTTGTGTCTCAGTCAACAGACCTTATCGAGGGCATCAGTGCCAATGGTGGGCAAAATGTATTTCTCTATGATGTCGCAACAGCTCAGACCGAGCTTATCACTAAAGGCTCAGCGGGTCTCGGTGGCAACAATTACTCGTATCGTCCCACACTTTCACATGATGGCACTCTGCTGACCTTTCACTCACGGGCTACCGATCTGATTGAAGGGCAGCCCCCTAATGGAATGCATCAGGCCTACCTCTGGCAACGCACCACCACGCATGAGGTAACGTTCGATGCACAGAATGGGAGTGATCCCAGCATCGTCGAGGTTCGCCACGGCAAAAACGTGGACGAGCCGACGCAACCGGAGCGCACAGGATTCGTCTTCAATGGCTGGTGGACCGATCCTGTTGGTGGTGTCTTGTGGGACTTCAATACCCTAGTTCGTGATGACATGACGCTCTACGCCCAATGGATTCCGCTTTTCACGGTGACATTCGATGCACAAAATGGGACGGCGCCTCTTGTGATTGAGGCAACGGAAGGTTCACTTCTTGCCATGCCGACCAATCCGACTCGGGTAGGCTATACCTTTGCCGGATGGTGGACCGATTCGACAGGTGGGGTTCTCTGGAATTTCGAGACGGATACGGTTTCAGCGGATTTGACGCTCTATGGTCATTGGATTTCCGATGAGCAGCCACCACCACCCGTGATGCCTGATACGGGAGACGATACCGAAGTTCCCAACTCGCTTTGGACGTTACTCGGCTTGGGTCTTGCTGCAATCGTTGCGGCGATAGCGTACTGGTATTTCAAGCGTAAGAAAGCTGACGAGGATATGGTCGAGATCGATGAGATTGTCGAAGTCAGCGATTACGACGTCAAATAGCAAATAGCCGATAGATTTTTGCGGGGGTCTTTTCGGGCCCTCGCTCAATTTTTGCGCAAGGTAGCCTGGCAGGTCAAATGCCAATTATGGTATAGTAGGTAACCGCTGTTTAAGTGCGCGATTAGCTCAGTTGGTAGAGCACTAGCTCGACACGCTAGGGGTCACAAGTTCAAGTCTTGTATCGCGCACCATTACACTAAAGAGCATGATGAACTGCGCCCTTCTCGGGGCGCGGATACTGTAGCAAAGACTTATGGAAGGGGATTCATGGCACGGCTTGATGTAGCGTTGCTCCATGCACCCGCAATCTATGATTTTCGCGAAGGCATGATTGAATTCGGACCAGTAAGCGATCTTGTTCCTTCAAGCGCCATTTTTGAGATATTTCCACTTGGACTTTCCACTATTGCCGAGTATCTTGAGCGTAATGGTTATCTCGTCCGTACCCTCAATCTTGCATACCGAATGCTCAAGACTAAAAACTTTAGCGTGCCGGATGCAATCCGTGCGCTTGACCCAACGATCTTCGGTATCGACCTTCACTGGATGGTGCACAGCCACGGATCCATTGAGGTCGCACGCATCTGCAAGCAGGAGCATCCCGACACACCGGTTATTTTCGGTGGATTGAGTTCCACGTACTTCCATCAAGATCTTCTTGGTTATGAATGCGTTGACTTTATTCTGCGCGGCGATTCAACGGAAGAGCCGTTTCGTCAACTTCTTGAAATTCTTACTCGTGAGGGTAAGGCCTATCGTGGCGAGCTGCTCGCAGAGGTTCCGAACCTTAGCTGGAAAGATACTTCGGGCGCGCATCGCCACAATGAGCTGACGTATGTACCAATGGATTTCAACACACCGGCGCTCGACTTCACATACAACATGAAGAGTGTTATCCGGTATCGAGATCTTTTGGGTCAGGCACCGTTCAAGGATTTCTTGCGTTATCCGATGACCGCTTCGATTATCTGTCGTGGTTGCACGTTCAACTGTGTGACATGCGGAGGAAGCGCATCAGCGTTTCGAAATCACTTCGGTCGTCCGCGCGCCGCGTTTCGCGATCCGGAGCTTGCTGCACGTGATCTTGGGTTCCAGCATCGCTATCTGCCGGGACCGCTTTTCCTACTCAATGATTTCATGCAGCCGGGGATTGATTACGCGCGTACCTTTATCGAGGCACTCGGGCGTGAGAATATTGACGCTCCTATTGGTTTCGAGCTCTTTTCTCCGCCTCCACCGGAGATATATGAACTCCTTCAAGAGCATCTTGGTGATTGGAGCATCGAAATATCGGCCGAGTCTCACGATGATGATATCCGTAAACAATTCGGAAAAGGGCACTTCACAACGAAGGAGCTGGAGGAGACGATCCAGCTTTCCTTTGATCACGGTGCCACGCGATTCGATCTCTTCTACCTTATGGGGATTCCCGGTCAGAACAGAGCATCTGCGATGGAGACGGTGGAGTACTGCGCTGGCCTTTATGATCGCTTCAATAATGATAAGCGCCTTTTGACGTTCACAAGCCCGATGGTACCGTTTCTCGATCCCGGTTCATTGGTCTACGACAATCCTGAGAAGTACGGCTATTCCTTGCGTGCTACAACTGTTGAGGAGCATCGTGAACTTCTTCAGTCGGCTCATTGGCGCGATGTCATGAATTATGACAGCCATCTCTTCCCGCGCGATGAACTTGTCGATGCGACGACTGAGGCGCTTGCTCGTATGAATCAAATCAAGATTGATGCGGGAATAAACACGCGCGAAGAGCTTGAGAGTAATACCGAGATGGAGTGGGGGATGGAGTGGAAACCCTCCATCATCCTTAATTGCATCGAGCTGGGCATTACGCAGGAGACGAAAAACCTGCTCAATGGCCGCACGACTCCTGCTGTGAGCGATATGCATCGCCAGTGGCGCGAAAAGAATCAGGCAGTGTAGATTTCCATCGCATCACGAAGAAGCTCGGCTGCTCCGTCTGCAATCTCGTCATAGTACGCTTTGAATCGGGGATCATCGCAATACATTTGCGCTAATCCCATATGAGCCTCTTTCGAGTACATGTCGTCAGTCCAGAAACAACAGAGCCATTGACGATGAAGGTCGCATGCTTTTTGCGCCAACTCACCCGATGGGTCACCGTCCTCCAGCGCTGCCTTGAGCGTATCGTTTACCTCTTGAGAAAGCTTCTCGACATCGGTCCACTGCTCCTGCGTCATATTCTTGACTTTCTTCTGGGACTTTGCGTATAGTCGCT
>Ga0209737_10000198_pt1 | contig 53788 bp, 51 predicted proteins | sample TergutCu122P3_FD_187284 | JGI IMG/M metagenome (GOLD analysis project Ga0209737, IMG submission 187284) | Cubitermes ugandensis P3 segment gut microbial communities from Kakamega Forest, Kenya - Cu122 P3 (SPAdes) (version 2) | ecosystem: Host-associated > Arthropoda: Insects > Digestive system... | reverse complement strand
ACCATCACTCTTCTTAACAACAACCTTGTTCAGCACTCTCTCATCCCTCAACATATACAACCCCGCAATAATCGAAAACATAATAATCGTCGCAAAAACCGAACTGCCCCCATAACTTACCAGCGGCAACGTAACCCCAGTCATCGGAATAAACTTTACCCCCCCACCAATAGTCAAAAACACTTGGGTAATATAAATTATCCCTAAACCAAACGCCACCAACTGATAAAATTTATCATTAAGTAAAACCGATATATTCATGCACATTATAAAATAACTCAAGCAGATTAAAATCATACAAATGGCAAAAATCAGACCCAATTCCTCAGCGATTGCGGAAAAGATAAAATCCTGGTCAACAACCGGAATCGTGTTTGGACTGCCTTTATAAAGACCTAAGCCAAACAAACCACCACGAGATATCGAAAAGAGGGATTGGGTGACTTGATATCCTTGGTTGTCAATGACACTCCATGGGTCGCGGAAGGCCTGTACCCGTACCTGGACATGACGAAAAATCTGGTGGGCAAGAACTGCTCCGGCGCTTCCGCCAATAAAACCAACTGCCAAATACCACCATTTTCCAGTGGCAAGATATACCATTAATACATATACAACAAACAACATCAAGGCACTACCCAAGTCCCGTGAAACAACCAAAATCACAACGTGAAACGCGGCCGCCATCATCGTCGTAAGGACTTGGTAGATACTCGTTGATTTGTATAAAGCACCAGCAACAAAGAAAACAAATAATACTTTTACAATCTCCGTCGGTTGAAAAGTCAGATTACCGATCGCAAACATCCGGCGGCTGCCAAGGTTGGTCTGCCCTAATACTAAAACCAAGGTCAAAATCATCATCCCCACTGCGGCATAAATCCAAGTCAGCTTGCGAAGAAAAACTGCTTTGCGAATTATGTAAGGAATAACCAAAGCAACTAATAATGATATTGCGGCAATAATAAATTGTCGCTGTGCTCTTACAAATGAAAGGCGGGTCAGGATAACGAAACCGATGCTGAGAAGCATACAAATATTATTAAGCAATAAACGATTAAGCCGGGGATAAAGAGTACGAAAAATAATAATTGTGGCATATAAAAATATAACTTGGAAAATGTAAAAAAACAGATACTCTATTTCTTGCTTCGCAAAGTATATACTGATAAAGCAAGCACAATGAATCAGGAACATCAAAATATTCTGGCGGATATAAATATTTGCCCGTTTATCTTCGTTATCAAAACGGAAAACAGCAAACCCTTCGAAAGTATAAAAAGTCATCAAAAGGGCAACTACATATTTTGATAGTTCCGCATAATATACTTGAAATGCCGCCATAGTGTTTCTTCCTTATTAAATCCGAAATCTTTCTGATTTATTGGACGCCCCGTTTAATATGTCCGGTGGTAAAATCCTGATATGTCCTGTCACTATCATTCCCCTTTAGCAATCCATCAAAGTACGAAAAAATTTGTTTTGCTTCTATTCCTGTCTCGGTCGTAAAATCGAGGCGGAAAGTATTTATTCTGTTTAGTTTATTACTTAAGATAAAATCATGTAATGACAGGGGTACTGAATTATAGATAATATTATAACAGCTATGGGGGGTATGGTAAACAGGAAACTGTTTGCCCATACGATCGATGAGGTCAGGGGTATGTTGTGCTGTCAACATCATCGGGATACGCCCATACACACATAGGCTGTGATTGTACTGCCCGGAAATAATTTCATTTAATTCAAACCGATTTAACTCCTGCGGAAGATAAAATTCATTTATTCCATGTTCGAGCCAAAATAGTTTTGCTTCATTGTTCCAAATATACAGTGAAGAATCAAGGACTATCGGTTTCTGATAGGATATACATTTTAGCCATTCATAACTTTCGAAATTGCTAATTAATACTCCGTCACATAAGAGGTTATTTATTATACGTTCATAAGTGGTCCAAGTTATGGAATCACTGGTACGGATGATTGATGGAAGATTGGCATACCATTCTCCGGTTTTCGTGGATGGGGGATTATTCCAAAGGTCGATATTTGCGTATATACGGGGGCAAGTGGTTTCGCAAATGATTAACCATTGGTCGGTGGTGGTAACGAGGGTGTGGAGGGATTTTTTGTGGATTTGTCGGGATGTCAGTGCGAGCGAAACCTCCGCAGGAGGGTTTGCGAAACAATCCCTGCTCTTCCGGCGTACCCCCTCAAGCATCCTATCCTCCAACAACCTTAACCCCTCACGCCTCAACTCATTTAACTCCCCAACCGGAATAAAAGCATTATCGGCCACTTCAATAACCAACTCATTAAAAGTGAAGACACTATCCCCCGTCTTTCTCATTTGTTTGTTGACTGATTCGGTCAATATGGGTTGTGTTTTTGCTTCCTGTACCATAACTCCTGTTGAATGTACCTTTATACCGTCACATTCAAGCTCAAGATATACCTCACGACCTGGGAACAAACTCACCCTTCCATTGACCACCTTAGTCAATGCTGGCTTGATATATAAATTATTAATGGACTTAAGTAAACCCTCATCCGTTTTATTATATGAAGGTTTAACGCGAGTTATCATTGAGGTATTTTTATCCGGAAAATAATAACCCCGCCCGGTCTCGTCCCGGATATATAATGATTTAAGCAATTTGCGGTCTTCATTTGAAACCTGATATGTTTCATTGCCATAATACATATCAATATGCTTACGGTACATCGCCGTAACCCCGGCGGTATATTCCGGCTTTTTCATTCTCCCTTCGATTTTGAAAGCGTTAATCCCGGCTTCAATCAAATCAGGCAAAATGTCGATGGTGCACATATCTTTTAAACTAAGGGGGTAACTGTTGTTATACGGAAGGCGGCAAGGTTGGGCACAACGCCCCCGGTTACCACTGCGTCCCCCTAGAATGCTGCTATATAAACAACGCCCGGAGTAAGAGTAACACATTGCCCCATGGACAAAGGTCTCCAGCTCGACATCGACATTTTTGCGGATATCCATTAGTTCATTAATTGTAAGCTCACGAGCCGGGATAATTCTTTTCACCCCGTTTTTACGTAAAAAATCTGCCGCATATGGATGGGTAACATTCATCTGCGTACTTGCATGGATAGCTAAGCCGGGAAAATTTGCTTTTATAAAGCGGAGAACACCTACATCCTGGATGATGACAGCATGAAGCCCGGCCTCATATAACGGACAAAGATAGTCATATAGCTCACCGAACTCTTTTTCTTTAATCAGGGTATTGATGGTTAGATAGATATTCCGTTTAAATAGATGGGCGAGGTTCAAAACCCGGATTAGGGTTTCATTTTCGAAATTGCCGGCATATGCACGAGCTGAGAAGCGTTTTCCCCCCAAATATACTGCATCGGCACCGGCATTTATAGCACCAACTAATCCTTCAAAATCACCCGCCGGTGAAAGTAATTCTACTTTTGACTTCATTTATTTCTTAAGTTCCGCTTCAAGGCGGATTATTTTCTTTGCCCCTTCGTTGATTTCGTTTTGCATATTGCGGACGTTTTTTTCCATGTTTTCAAGCTTTATCTGTGATGCGATAAGCTCGTGTTTAAGATCATAAAGCTCTTTTTCCTTGGTCTTAATTTCCTCGTCCTGTTCATCGATTTGTTTCTTTGCCTTAAAATAATCATCGGCGATATTTAACTGTAATAGGGTATTTTGCCGCTCAAGGGGTTGCCTGCGGAAAGTCTCAACTTTGTTATACTCGGCAATCTTGTTATTAATATAAGACGCTACTTTTTGGAGATACTCTTCACTTTCGTATCCACTCAATGTGAGAACCTTACCACCAATAATTACTTCGGTATCGGTTTTCCCTGCCATGATTTTACCCTCATCTCGTTTTATTTATATTTCCTCAGGTCGCCTCCGGGGGACCTTTTATCAACCTTTTAAGAGCATCAAGGAATGCGGGAACTTCTGCTTTTAGTAATTCGATATCTTTGTCTCTTCCGGCTGTTTCAAGCTTGTAAGCATATTGTGAAAGCTCATCTTCGGAAATGCTTCGTAAAGCATTTTTTATTCCATGTACACTTATTATAAATGTTTGAAGATCATCATCACGATAATTATTCTCATGAACCAAACTCATGGCAGCCAAAGTTTTCCTTGCATCACGTTCAAATATGTCCTTAAGCTCCGGATCATCTTGTGGCAACTGGGTGGCAACAACTTCAACTTCTTTAATTTGCTTTTTCATCTCCCGTGCTTTGGCAATTGTTTCCTGCGTCTGACGGTCACGGATAAGCCGGTTAAGGCAAGTATTCAACTGTCTAATATCAATCGGTTTGGAGATGAAATCATCAAATCCACTGGACAGGAACATTTCTGCCCGGCCGACAAGAGCATTGGCAGTCAGGGCTACAACCGGTTCTTTATAACCCATTAAGCGAATTAGTTTCGTTGTTTCCATTCCATCCATCTGCGGCATCATATGATCCATAAAGATGATATCATAAGAAGCACCACTCCGGATTTTATCAATTGCTTCAAATCCGCTGATGGCGGTATCGATCTGAAGCCCATATGGTGAAAGGAAACCTTTGGCTACATATAGATTGGTATCTACATCATCAACTACCAGTACACTGCCATATGGCATATATTCACGAACCAAATCGGTTCCTTTGACATGTTTTCCATGGAATTTGAATTTCTTTAATTGCTTAACCACATCTTTTCCAATTGGACTGAAATCGTCAACACCTTGCTTGATTCTGACATAAAAGATCGTACCTTTTCCAGCTTCGCTCTCAACTGTAACATCACCATCCATCATTTCAACCAAGCGACGGACGATACTCATTCCAAGTCCGACACCTTCAATTAATTTGACGGATTCGGTTTCGGTAGTGAAACGGGAATATTCATCAAACATTGTTTCAACTTGTTCCTTGGTCATTCCCCTTCCGGTATCTTGGATGATAAAAATCAAATCAACATAATCACTATCCGGGTATGGCTCTGCTTTTACCGTTAAAGTAACCGAACCTTTGTCGGTATATTTGAAAGCGTTGGAAAGTAGGTTATTAAGAACTTGCTTTATGCGCAGCTCATCACCAAGCAATATCATCGGTATGTTTTCATTAACATCCAATTCGAAATCAACCTCTTTACTGCCAAGACGCATAATATTCAAATGGACAGTATCATTAATCAAACTGGGCACTTCGTAAGGGGTTGTATTAACTTCCATCTTGCCGGCTTCTATTTTTGATAAATCAAGCATGTCATTGATAATATGTAAAAGGGTATAACCGGCATCATGTATTTTGACCAAACCTTCCTGGACATTTGGAGGGATGGACGTATCTTGTAATTGGATTTCCGCAACCCCCAATATAGCATTCATCGGTGTCCGGATTTCATGGCTCATTGTGGCAAGGAATGACGTTTTGGCTAGGTTGGCGGCTTCCGAACTCATCCGTTGTTCAATCTCATCCTGTAAGGTCTTGATCATCGCTTTTTCTTCACGCATATCGCGACAATATCCAATGACAATATATTCACTCCGGTATTCCATCCGGATCAGGGTAATTTCACAAGGAAGCGCAGTACCATGATCATTTTTGTGCATCCATTCAAAACGGTTGTAACCTTGCTCATATGCGGTTTTTACCAATTCGGTCATTTTTTCATATGAAGCAGTACCACAAGGCTGGTATTCCGGTGACAGCTCATGGAAACGGCTTAGATATTCATTTTTATCCGTCAAGTCAAACAGCCGTATTGCTTCAAAGTTGCAGTCTATTACTTTATAGTCATGATCCCAGAATGTAGTACATAAAGGCATTGCATCCAGCATAAGTTGCATTTTTCGGCTGGCATCCCTTTGGGCGCGGTTCATTCTCAGTAAGAGTATACATAGTATTGATGCCAACGTTAATCCGATAAGCCCCATAAACCAAGCCATATCTATGATACTGCGGAAATAGGCATCATACGGGGTGACAATTCCAAAAACCCAACCATTATTAAGCACTTTAAAAAAGACAATTGACCGCTCGCCATCATATGATGTTACATTATAATAACCGAATTCATTACCGGCTAAAATACTATCCGCTACAACATCACCACCATTCAGGTGATATACCGAAAGACCTACATAACTGCTATCAGGATGAGCAAGAATATTTAAATTGGAATCGGCAAGAATGCCATAACAATTCTCAGTAAGATTGCTTTCCACGGCATAATTAGTTATCCTGTCCAACATGATATCCAAAGCGATAACCCCCAGCGGATTACCATCATCATCAAATATCTGGCGGGCATACGCAATCGCTACAAGTCCCATCGAGACATCAAGATATGGCTCAGTAATACCAACCCCGCCATTTGCTTCGACAGCCGCAATATACCATGGACGGCTCTGGGGAACATAATCAGCATCCGGTATCCAGCCTATTCCAGCATGAAATTGTCCATCAAAATGATCGAATACCCCATAAACACCCATAATATAGGACATCATCTCATCATCGACCAACATATATTGCGTAATCGTTGTTATGTAATCACAGACCACCTCATATGGTACACCATGCATAATCATATGGCGGATTGTCTCGGATATATTTGCCAGATTTGTTTTCGGTTCAAGAATATCGGTTTCGATATAAGCCTGAGTTTGTTCCAAAGTGCTTTTTGCTTCCCGGATAAGATGGTTGCGCATAATTGCGCTTGAATAAAAATAGCTTGTATATGCCATTACAGTAAATGCAAACACAACAAATAGCACCTGAAAGGCACTTTTCATCGAATTTCTGAATGCAAATTTAGTTTTCTCTAGGAAATTCATCTTCATGTCAACATAAGGTTAACATAAATATGCGAAAAATGATATGGGACAAAGGTCACGGTTTTGCTAAGAAAATGCTATAAATATGCGTCTTCACAGGCGACACGATGCCAAAAAATTATGCTTCAAAGAGTACGATTCCCAGATGGTGAAAAGCCAAGTCGGTGGCAACCCGTCCCCGGGGTGTCCGATTGATCAAGCCATTTTTGAGCAAATAAGGTTCATATACATCTTCAATCGTTCCGGCATCTTCTGAAACCGCCGCCGCAAGTGTATCCAAACCGACCGGACCACCTTTAAACTTATGGATCAAAGTGAGCAGGAGGTTGCGGTCAATATGATCAAGCCCAAGCTTGTCCACATCCAAAAGGTCAAGGGCTGTATCTGCCACTTCCTTTGTGATAACCCCATCATATTTCACTTGGGCAAAATCGCGCACCCGCTTTAAAATCCGGTTCGCCAATCGGGGAGTCCCACGGCTCCGGCGTGCCAGTTCACAAGCACCGTCCTCCATAATCTTCACTTTGAGTATCCGGGCCGAGTGCATAATAATGGTCTTTAATTCATCAACACTATAAAAATCTAGACGGTGGATCATTCCGAAGCGGTCACGAAGGGGTGCGGTCAGCAGTCCGGCGCGGGTAGTTGCCCCAACGAGGGTAAACTTCGGAAGATCCAGACGGATGGAACGGGCCGATGCACCTTTTCCAATCATGATATCAATACAATAATCTTCCATTGCCGGATAAAGGACTTCTTCGACTTGGCGGTTTAAGCGGTGAATTTCATCTACAAACAAAAGGTCACCCGCTCCAAGGTTGTTGAGTATCGCCGCCATTTCACCGGGTTTTTCAATAGCAGGTCCGCTGGTTATCTTGATATTGACTCCCATTTCGTGGGCGATAATCCCGGCAAGGGTGGTCTTTCCCAACCCAGGAGGACCATAAAACAAGACATGGTCGAGCGGGTCATTACGCTGCTTTGCCGCTTCCATATATATTTTGAGGTTGTCCTTTACCTTAGCCTGCCCAATATAATCATCGAGTTTCTGGGGCCGTAGGGAACCTTCGATTTTGAGGTCTTCTTCTTTTATATTTGTTTCGATTATTCTAGACATGGGGTTTCCTTTTATATATTTCGCAACTTCTAGTTTTATTATTCCTTCTTTATACTCCGTAAGCCAGGTATAATGTCTCTCCGTCGCTGTGCCCTAATCGGCTGCACAAAACGTATTGCCTCGCTAGAAGTCGGCCAATGCGACTGCGAGATCATTATACCTGTCTTACTCCAACCTACTCAAATCTTACCCTTACCTAACTCCAACCTACTCAAATCTTACCCTTACCTACCCCCAACCCAACTCAAATCTTACCTTTACCTAACCCCCACAAAAGTATCTTTTCTGCCGCAGTTGAAAATATAATTCAAAAGCACAACCCTTGAGAAACGTCGTTACTTAGCTCGTGTATTTTACGAGCTTACGTAACGCAACGTTTCTCTCGGAGCGCAAGCGCGTTGTGCGCTGAATTAATATTTTCAACGGAGGCAGTCGACACCCCCAACCCAACCAAACCCAACTAACCCAAATACTTCAACGCCCCCCTCAATACAACATCCACACCCACATCATCACCAGCAACAACCTGCTTCACCGCCTTCATAGCCTCAGTAGCACCATACCCCAAGGCAACCAGTGCCTCAATTGCTTCATTCTTACTACTACTTTCCAAAGCCGCACTCCCAATATTTCCATAACCCCGGCTCTCTTTACCAATAAAAGTATCATCAAACGACACTTTCCCCTTAAGATCAATAATAATCCGTTCAGCAGTACGGGCACCGATACCCGGAGCTTTGGCTATCGCTTTGGCATCAGCCGACATAATCGCAAAACGCAGGTCATCCGCACTCATAATTGAAAGAATCGCCAACCCTCCCTTCGGCCCAATCCCACTGACCGAAATAAGCTGCTTAAAAATATCCATATCATCCCTTGTCAAAAACCCATATAATTGAAACAAATCTTCCCTGACATGAGTATATGTATAAAGACGGATTTCCTGCCCAACAGCGGGTAAAAGATTCACCGTTCCGGTTGAAACCTTAACCTCATAACCGATATTTCCGGTGTCTATTATCACGCTGTCTTCATAAATAGCGGTTATTTCACCTTTGACAAATGCAATCATGTCCTTATCCTCCGCAACCATCATAGCACACCCGAACATATGTTTCAAGCATTTTTTTAACACCGGAGCACATACAATTCATGAAGTGCTCTCGTAGCCGCAACATAAAACTGCTTTGCTGTTTTGGGACTTTCGATTTTTTCAATCTGTTCCGGATTCCAAATAATGACCGCATCAAACTCCAAACCCTTAGTCAGGCGGACAGGCAATACCATCAACCCGGGGGCAAATTTCACTTCGTCAGGAATATCAAGAACTGTTTCATCCACTTCATTATCTTGGGGAATAATCCCCGATTCAAGAAATAACTTCCGCACTTTTTCCGTCTCGCTTTCATCCCGGCAGATAACCGCAACTGTCTGATAACCCCGACCATGTATCTGACTAATCAACTCCCCAGTCCGTTTAACCATTTCCCCTTCCCCCCAATGCTCTTCCTCGATAACCGCGATACCATGCCTGATAACAGGCGTGATTTTATATAAACCCGCCGATGCCTTTTCGAGTATCCGCCCGGCATATTCGGATATTTCAATAGTATTACGGTAACTCTTTGAAAGTAACTTAAATTTATCCTTCGACCCGGTCAACATAAATGAGCTGATTTCATCCCAATCATTCATTCCGGTTTCATAATTGATATTCTGACTGACATCTCCCATGATGGTAAAGAAACAATCCGGCAAAACCTGCCTGAGCACATAATAAAGACTGCTACCAAAGTCCTGGGCTTCATCAATAAATAATAAACTAAATTCTTCATCGGGTTTCTTTTGGAAAATCCGGTAATAAATCAATACCAATGCGGCGATATCATAAATATCAAAATGGTCTTTCGGCAGGATGAATGATTCATTTAATAAAAACTCCTGATATAATCCCGCAACCGTGATTTTGGGAAATTTACCTACGCAATAACGCCCATACTCTTTTCTTTTCCGGTCGATTTCTTCTTTTTCGTAAACACCGTACAGGGATTTTATCCGCGAAATTATCCGCTCGTCCATTGCCATCAAAAGCCGGTATGCTGAATAATGCTCATTCTCATGAAATAATGAACTGTTTCCACTTTCCGTTAATAAAACGCCAAGCTGGTCGTCGTGTACCGGGCTTAAATCAACAAGGGAAACTTTCTTTGCTTGTAAAAAGATTTCCAATTTTTTCATGAAAATATAACTGCTTCGCTCCTTCGCATCCACCCTGTCGGCAACAAAACGGAATTTACTTTTCCACTCTTTCCGTAAAAGTCTTGTGAAGAGCTCATCCATCCGGAATCTCTTGTTTTTGCTGACATCAAGCTCCGGCAAACCACCGGTGATATAGTCGAGCAAAATGTCGCTTGAGCCAATGACGCAGTACTCATTAGGTTCAAACCTTTCTTTATAATTATATAGAAGGTAAGACATCCGGTGGATTGCCACTGTCGTTTTTCCGCTTCCGGCGACCCCTTGGACAATTAGATTGACAAAGGGTGACTCACGGATAATCTCGTTTTGCTCTTTTTGGATGGTAGCGATGATTTCGCCAAGTACGGCTTCTTTATTTTGGGACAAATACTTAACCAACAAATCATCGTTAGCTGCCACATCACTGTCGTAATAACCGATTAATTCACCATTTTCGATGTCATATGTCCGTTTCAAGTGCAAATCAATTTCAATTGTACTTTCATCCGGCACATGATAACAACCCCGTCCGATTTCATTTTCATAATAAACCGAAGAAACCGGAGCACGCCAATCGGCGATAAGAATGTCAGTACGGTTTTTGAAAACGCCGTTTTTGCCGATATAAAGACTTTCATCGGCATTCAGTTTGCCGAGATTTTGCATCTCAATATCAGTGTAATCAATCCTGCCAAAGTATGGGCGGTTAAAAGCGGCACGGTTTTTTCGTAACTGATTTTCGGCATTTTCTTCGAGGCTGCGTGAAGTCACCATCCGGTCATAAAGCTCAACATCCCCACCATGTAATGCCTTTAAGAGTTCTGCTGTTTCCTGATGCCTTCTTTCGTACTCTTCCTCATAAACGGTGATGTTTTGCTTGATTACATAGCGGGCTTCGCTTAGAAAATTCTTTTCCTGTTTAAGTTCTTGTGCTTTGGCCATGGTATTCCCTCCTGTAATCAAGTTTAGCAACAAAAAAAAATAATACTAGACTTTTATTTTTTTTTATGTTACAGTGGTACTTAGGATTTCGCCTATTTTAGATAATGGGCTTTTTTATTGAAATTTACTAAAAAATAAGGAAAATATTCATGAAAATTATACTTATTCGACATGGTGACCCCGACTATGCAAATGACTGCTTAACTGCTAAAGGCAAACGTGAAGCCTCACTGCTTTCTGAGCGGGTCGCAAAATGGAAAATCACTGATATATATTGTTCGCCACTTGGGCGGGCAGTTGAAACGGCATCATATAGCCTTGAAAAAACTAAACGCGAAGCAATTACTTGTGACTGGCTTAAGGAATTTTTCTTTCCGGTTACTGACCCGGTCTCCGGACGGCATGGGGTACCGTGGGATTTCGTACCATCGTTTAGGACAAATGAACCTTCATTTTATGACCGATACGCATGGCTTGATGCTCCGGTTATGCAAGAAGCACCGGATATTAAGGATAAATATTTTGAGGTTTGTAATGAGCTTGACAAAGTGATAGCCAAATATGGTTATATCCGTGACGGTGGATTCTACCGCGTCCCCGGTAAAAAAGAAGTTTTCATCAAGGAAACGGCTGCCCCCGGAAGTACCAGTGCTCCTTTCCATTCTAATGAAGACGAAGATGTTATTGTCATGTTCTGCCATCTTGGCATTATCAGCGTATTACTTTCACATTTATTGGGCATCCCTTTTCCCTTGCTTCCCCATAGCTTTTATCTTGCCCCCACATCGGTCACCATCTTAGGAACCGAAGAACGCTGGAGCAATGAAGCCGCTTTCCGCATCCAAGTCGCCGGCGATACCACCCACTTGCTTAAGGGTGGCGAACCAGTCTCCTGCGCCGGAGCGTACTTTAGTGTGATGCAAGAGTGAAGAGATTTTCTAAAGCTCACACCAATGGGTGTTTCGCCAACCCGCAATTTATTTCCCCACAATGTAAGAGTTGGATCCGGACTAGGTCCGTCTCCAACTCCATGTAAAAGGGGAATTTTACCGATATTCAGGTAGCGCTCGTTCGCTACAAATGTAATATATCATACTTCTAAAGTTAATGCAAGCACTTTTTTTATTTTTTTTAAAAAATTTTTGAATAGGTCTTTTTTATAAAAAATCATACCAATAACTACCATAATCTGGTGACATTGCAAGAATAATCACAAAAATAATATAGATTACTGAAAACACAATCGAAATCGCGCATAAAACAACACCGGCGATAGCCATACCACGACCACCTTGTTGCTTGGTCAGGGATATAATTCCAAGGATAAGGCCCGGTATCGATGCAATAATCGAAAGACAACACACAAATGATACAATACCGCAGACCATTGAAGCTATTGCCAGGCCTTGATTTGAAGCTTGATTTGAAGCTTGATTTACGGCTTGGTTTCCGCTATTTGCATATGTATTATTTGCATATTGCGGAGGTGGGGTATATGCAGAACCGGTATTTTGATAAGGGTTACTCGTATTTTCTTGATTGTACCAAGTAGGCGTTGAAACTACTTCTCCTTCCGCCCTGGGGATGTTGTTTTGATCCGTTGGTACAACAGGTGTTGGCTCCGGTGCCGAGGTAATTCTTTCACCACAATTCATGCAAAAAGTATTGGCTGAGTTATTTTCACCGCCACAGGAACGGCAGATTATTTTTTGATATTCGTTCATTTTTTATCCTTTATATCAGTTTTTACGTTCAAAATTCATTGTAAATGCTTTTTTTATGATTGTCAACTTTTATTTTTTGGTTTATATTGCTCCAAAAAACTCATTCCATAACCCAGAATAATCCCCACCAAGGTGGCAATCAGGCAGATTAATCCCAGCTTGGTATCATAATAAGCTGTACTGCCATTTTCCAACACTTTTCCACTCCACGGAATAATCATAATTGTAGAAGCAATAATGATACCGATAATGAAGTGGTACATCCCGGTATAAGCGTGGTCAAACAAGCGGTCAAAAGCCCTTGATAACAGGATGATACAAACCCCCGCTCCTACTAAAACAGGCACAATAACCCCCAATTCCATCCTACCAATCCGCTCCATCATCTCCCCGTACATTCCCAGATATAGGATAAAATTGGACGGACTTAGACCAGGAATAATTGCCCCCAATGCCATCAGTACCCCAGCGAATAACCACGGGACAAAATTTTCGGTCGGTATTTTTACTCCTGCCAAAATATCTTGGATAAAAACCAGAAATACAAACATCACCATACAAGAGATCATTAATATAATGAAGTGTCTGCTCTCCCGCCCCAATTCACCGGATTTTTGATATAAAAGGGGTAAAGTCCCTAGGACACAGCCGATAAAAAACCAAATCAGGGGAACTTCGGCGATTTCAAAAAACTCACCCAACAAACGAGAAACCAAAACAATGCTGATTATCCCACCGATTCCGACAGGGAAAAAAAACTTCACATTTTTCCAAAAATCTTTTGTGATATTGCCGAAAAACCGGATCATTGGTTCATAGATGCCAAAAATCGCCGCAAAGACCCCGCCGCTTACACCGGGAATGATAAACCCGGTGCCGACGACGAAGCCCTTAAACAAACGGAAAAACCAGGAGAACAATGTAGTCATGTATCTATTTTATTCGATTAATTTGCTTCGTATACTACATTCTTTTTCGATGCCGACTTTTCAACGATTGATATTCCCGGAATATTGCTGACAAAACGGACGAATTGGGAGTAACCAAAATCCTTGTGGTTAAAATCGGCAAACTTGTTATGGACTTTTTGCCCAAGCTTACCTAAGTCCACTTCGGATTTTTGGGCAACGCTGATGATAAAAGCCTCCACCTCTTCGCGGGTATAGCTATGTTTTTTCCGCACCACGTAGACGGATGAATTTTCTGTTTTTACTTCAAAATCGCTCATATCGCGGACAAAGGTAGTCATAGAGCTATAACCATAATTTCGTTCGTCAAAGTCGGTGTGGACTCTTTGAATCTGGCTTTTAATCCCACCAAGTCCTGCCCGCTCGTGGCGTTCCTCACATTGTTTGACGATATCCATGATGATATTTTTGATCTCACTGATTGCGACTATCGAGCTGGTATCAGCAATCGCTTCATTATCTTCACCAAGAGTCTCCAAGATGATATATTTCGTGCAGGCCGCTTTTAGTGCTTTCGAAGCATCGGAGCAACCCATGCCGATAACCATCATGCCACCTTCACGCAGGCGGTTGACCAGACGGGTAAAGTCACTGTCGGACGAAACGATACAGAAACCATCGACATTACTAGTGTACAAAATATCCATGACATCGATGACCATCATAATATCGGCGGCGTTTTTGTTTTTTACTTTTGAATAACGCGGCTGCTGGATGGGTACGATGGCATGCTCCATTGCTTTTGTATTCCAGCTTTTCAGGTAATCGTCGGTGAAGTCACCGTACATCCGCTTGTATGTGACTATACCATAGTCACGTAGTTCTTTTAAGATATCATCCAAGTATTTGACGCTGGTATTCTCAGCGTCGATAACGAGGGCGATTTTTTTCGTTGATTCTGTTTCCATGAGATTCCTTTCTGGAGATTGCGGGTCAGGCCCGCAATGACAGGTGTATGGTTTCGTCATTGCGGGCTTGACCCGCAATCTCATCCATATATATCTGATAACATTCTAACCGTTTCCTTCATCCTGGTAACGACATACTCCGGTGATACAATTTTTGCGCCATCACCTAATCCGACTATCCAGGCGATAAACTGGGTGCTGACCGCGACATTTACGATGGCGGTAAAGTGATTTTCGTCAATTGGTCTAAGGCTCACATCCTTACCAAAACGGTCAATGATGACCCCGGCGAGGTCGTTACGGCATTCAATTTTTACCAATTCATCAGCTCCATGGTACATCCCAAACATCTTGCGGGAGTAAGATGCCATATTAAATTTTTCGAAAAATTCTTTACCTTCACGTTTGGCTTCCGTAAGTGAAAGGCGCATCATCTTGTCAACACGGTAATGTTTTATCAACCCTTCCTGTAGGGATGGGTTTTGGCCCCGGTTATCATAGGCAACAAGGTAATAGTTTTCATTGTCCCATGAAAGCGCCCACGGACTTACTTCATACATTTCGCCGTCTTTTTTGAGGGCAAGAATTTTGTCCACCGTCCACTGAGTATATTGGAAACGGATTTTTACATTATTACCTATCGCATTGTGAAGAATATCAACGTTATAGTAGATACTTTCATTCATTGTCTTAATCCGGTCAGCGACATATACCTGCCGTCTTAGTTTTTGTGCTTCATATTTGCTGGTCAGGGTGCCCAGCTTCTTAATCAGGCTCGTTGACTTTTTAACCGTGATAAATTTGGAAGCCTGTACCGCATCAACGAGTAGTTTTAACTCTGCCAATTCAAACTGACGGCTGCCGACATAATAAACATAACCCTTGCCAAGCGACTCCCCGATGATATCAAGCCCGGAGCTTCTGAGTGTCTCGATATCGTCATACAGGCTCTTGCGTTCGGCGCTGATGCCATAAGCTTTAAGAGCGGTCTGAATTTCCTTCAAGGTCAGGCGGTGGCCGTCATCTGATTTTTCATGAAGGATTTTTGACAGATAAAGTAGTTTAAGTTTTTGGTTGGTACTTTTGGGCATGTTGACATCTCCCACAATAATACGTCCCGCGTCCGCCAACGGCGATTTTGGTTACCACTCCTTGGCAGTTTGGGCATATTTTTTGTGCATAAATCTTTAGTTTCGTTTGGAAGCGACCGCTGATGCCGCCAGTTTCAAATGAGTGGATGGTTGTCCCACCCAACTCAGTTGCTTCATATAATATGTCACTTGCCACCTTAATCAGTTCCTTGGTCTGCTTCATCGTAATCCGGTTACCGGGCATCAATGGATTAACCCGCAGGCGAAAACAGATTTCATTGGCATAAATATTGCCTATTCCGTTTAATATCCTTTGGTCGAGTAAAAGTGATTTGATTGGCAACCGACTTTTCTTTAGCCTTAAGAATAAAGATTTGACTTCAGCAACAAAAGGTTCCGGACCAAGTTTGTTAAGTGGTGGATCTGTCCGGTATGTGGTTGGGTTTACGATTTCCATCCTGCCAAATTTGCGGGTATCTTGATACCGCAGTTCCCGCCCGTCTGCCAAATGGAAAATAATGTGCTCATGTTTGTTCCGCTCCGTATCAGGGTTTACAAGATTGTATTTCCCTTCCATTCGTAAGTGGGAAATAAAAGCGGTTTCGTCTAACAGGAAAATCAAATATTTTCCAACCCGGTCGATATCACGGATAGTCTGCCCGCTGATGGTTTGGACAAAAATATCGGTATCCCCGGTTATGATTTTATCATAGATGGCGGTAACACTGGTTATCTGGGTTTTTTGGATATTATGTAACAAAGTACGGCGAACGGTTTCGACTTCGGGAAGCTCCGGCATTAATTATCCTCCACCATTTCAAGGAAGCTTCCACTTACAAAAGCAAATCCATCACGGTGTTCAATTTTGTACCACCTACTCGAAATACTTTGTCCAACCACTTTTACCTGCTGGTTCGCCGAAAGACTGCCAATCCGCTCAAAATCAGTACCCGGTCCGGTACGTAAGTTTACCGATGAAGTTGCATACATCATTTGATCCAGCTTTTGGATATCGGGATCATCATCTTCATCATCCTCTTCTTCTTCATCATCACCTAGTGGTAGAATGTTAAGATATGGGTCGTCGTCATCGGGAGGTGGGGTAAGATTAAAAAGTATCTCACGCTCGGGTGCTTTTGCTTCAGGAACAGAAGCCGTCGTTTCCACCACCGGCGGTTTATTTGCCACCATTAAAGCCAAGATGATGACTATTGTTGTTAACATCGCCATTATGGCGTACATTGCATATTTCATGAACTCAGTATATCACATCTTTGAATACAAATTCAACTAACTGTTGCAAATTTTTCAAACAAGAGTTATAATAAATTCATATTGTAAGCACCTTTCAAAATGGCAATTATCTATAAAGACATGGGAGGATTAAGTTGTGAAAAAGATTCTGAATAAAATTATGAACAAAAATGAAATCCGTGATATGAAAATTACTGATAAATTAAAATTCAGTTTTCAGGCAGTACTTAGATTAATGGTAATCGTATTTGCCATCGGTGTTATCGGTATGTTTATCTTGATGGTAGCAAACCGTACAATGTACAACTCAAACGTCCTGCCACTCGTTACAGTCGGGCAAATAGAAACGAGTTTTAATGAAACCGCCACACTGGTCCGCAATATGGTCATATATGACCGGAAAACCACCTCATATTTGACTACAGTTACTGCCTTAAAGTCCGCCGAAGCGAATTTTCAGGAACATCTGGAGGTATATGAGACACTAGTATCAAGTGCTGCCGAAAGGGAAATGTATAATAATATCCGGAACCTGTTTACCCGCTGGCAAGGTTTTACCCACCAAATGTGGAATTATACCTCACAAGGTAGGACCGATGAAGCATTACATCATCTAAATAGCACCGGCAACGAAATAACCAGGGAGTTTTCGACTACGATAAAAGAAATCGTTGAGTATAAGAAAGATGCCGCCGCCAGAACCCTAACCATAAATTTACTTATCTTTGTTGGATTGACTGTTATCATTGGACTAGTTCTTGCATATGCAATCTGGGATTCCCTTAGAATTGCCAAAAACGTCTCCAATGATATAAGCTCCCCGCTTGAAATCCTCTCCGGTTTCATGAGAAGAGCAGGTAGTACCGGTGATATATCCCATAGTGATGATGAAAGACAAGGATTGCAAATGTGGGGTCAAGCCAAAGATGAAATTGGGCAAATCATCAGTGATATTGACCACTTCATGGAACATGTCACCCATATTGCCGACGAACTTGAATTACTTGCCAGTGGCGACCTGACTACTGAAATTGAAATCCTCTCAAATGAAGATATAATGGGGCAATCGGTCAAACACGTTGTTGACAGATTAAACAGTGTTTTCCTTGACTTAAATGCTTCTTCCACCCAAGTATCATTAGGCGCTAGTCAAATTGCCGATGCGGCTTCGAGCCTTGCTGAAGGTGCGACCGCGCAAGCAATGTCGGTCAAGCATCTTTCGGAAACTATCGGTGCTATCGCTGATAAAACCAAGGACAATGCCGCCATTGCCGATAAAACCGCCAACCATGCCGGTCTTATCCAAAGTAAAGCCGAAGAAGGCCGTCAACAGATGGAAGATATGATTGCCGCTGTTGAGGATATAAATGTAGCAAGCAAAGCAATCAGCGAAGTCATCAAAACCATCAGCGGAATTGCTTCAAAAACTAATATCCTTTCACTTAATGCCGCGGTCGAAGCCGCCCGTGCCGGTGAACACGGAAAGGGATTTGCCGTTGTTGCCGATGAAGTTCGCAAGCTTGCCGCCCAAAGTACCGAAGCCGTCCATCATACCGCTACCCTTATCCAAAATTCAATTGATAAGGCTGGTGTTGGTAGATCGTTGGCAATGGAGACCAGCGAAAGCCTAATCGAAATCGTCAATCTAATTCAGGAATCAACCGGATTTATTAATGAGATTGCCAAAGGCTCAGAAGAGCAATCAGTCAGTATCACCCAGATAAATAATGAAATCGACCAAGTCCTTGAGGTTGTTGAAAGCAATAGTGCAACGAGCGAAGAAAGTGCCGCATTCAGCCAGCAAATGAGTGCACAAGCAAGTGTCCTCGAAGAAATGGTTGCCAAATTCAAACTGAAGGGTAATTAAACACACAACTAAAATACCGGCACCGCAGGGTGTCGGTATTATTTTTTTCTCCATTTATATCGTGCCAGTTTGCGGGCATCTTCTATTTCAAGACCACGCTCTCCTGCCAACGATTCAAGATGATGGGTATATTCATGCAACAACGTTTTCCGCAATTTTTCCCGAAACTGCTCATGGTTTAAATAAGCAAAAGTTTTCGCAAAGGAGCCATAATAAATAATAATAAACCGCCCAAGCCCCCTTGGCTGATGATGGTATTCTCCTAATATGTAAAGCGGGTGACCCATATCACTCGCCGGATGCATCTTTATATCCGGTGAAAGAATCACCCCGCCATCAAGGTCTTTATTAAATTCGGCCGGAAGCCCGTCATAAATATCATCGAGCATATCCATTGCTTCATCAATCGTTATCATCGTCTGAAAGCTCTCTGTCAGATATAATTATATCCCCACCTTTTGACGTACTGAAAATAATATAACCCTTAGAATTAATTAGATAATTAGGATTCTCGATCTTGATTAGTTTTCCTGTCTCTGGGTTATATTGATAGAATATTAGTCTGCTCGTATCCATTCCCGATAAATCTACATTTGCCGTTACACGGACATCATGCCCAAAGCTTCCTTTGTGGTCAAGTGAAATGAATTTAATTTTATTTTCATCAATACTATTCAATTGGTTATTATTATTAAATTTGATATTCTGAGAGGTCGTAGCGGATATAAAAAAACCATTTCCCCCGGTATTTACCTTGTTAAGCTCAAAGATTTTGATATCCACTGATGAATCACCTTGCTTGTTTTTACTGGTCACGGTAAATCCGGTCAAACGGTTTTCATCATTACCATATTTCAGGAAATGCTTAACATAAGAAAGTATGTCATCCCCAAAAGCTTCTGCAAGGTCTTTGTTTGCCATCTTATAGACAGTGACATCAAATAAGGCACTTCCGGCACGTCCTTCCTTAAGTCCATATTCCATGAAATGCTTTAATAGCAGCTCTTTATTATTTCCAAAAGCTTCGGCAACATCAGGGTAACGGTTGGCATAATACTCGGCATCAAATATCTGTTGCCATTGTTTTTTGGTAAGTGATGACGATTTTATATTGCTTATATTATTGAGTTTCTGGTTTAGCTGGTCTTTTTCAATAAACTTATTATTGTATATTTGAGTATGCAAATGATCTATGGCTTGTTGTTCCAGTTTGGTTGTATCGATATTATTAAAAATAAGGTTAACCTGGTTTGAACCACCGTCGCCACTTTGTTGGCTGGAGCTTAGTTTCTGATTAATATATTCGCTGTTATAGCTAGTCTTTTCAGATGAACTTCCACTTTCATTATCTGGTTTTGAGAAAGGTAATTTGCTTGTTGTATTGCTGCTTTTGGTTAAATTGTCCTCGGAGTTCTCTGTTGGTGTGGTAGACACGTTCGGCTCAGGAGATGGCGAATCACTTGGTTCAGGTGAAGGGGAATGATTGGGGGCGGATGTAGGTGTTCCGCTTGATTGGGATGGTCCGGTAATATTCGTTGCTTCTGCATTAAGTGTAAAAACAGGCATATAAGAGACAAGCATCGCAACAAAAATCAGCCATGCAATATTTAGTATTAAAATTTTGCTTATTTTCATAAAATCCTCCAAATTTATTATAATATAACGTTATTATACCGCATTTGGAGGATTTTTACAATGACATATATTGGGTTTTATTGGGTGGTATTGGGTGGAACCGAGTGCAATTCGGGATGATTACGCCGTCAAATAATTTTTCATCACCCTTAACGCATTTTTTTCCAATCGTGAAACCTGCGCTTGCGAGATGCCGACGATTTCAGCGACTTCCATCTGGGTTTTGCCTTTGAAAAAGCGCAAGTCGATAATTTCGTTTTCACGTTCGCCAAGATGCTTCATCGCTTCGCTAAGGGAAATGTGCTCAACCCAGGTTTCTTCCTTGTTTTTCTTATCGCTGATTTGATCCATGACATAAAGCGTATCACCACCGTCGGTATAGATGGGTTCATAAAGGCTCATTGGATTCTGGATGGCATCAAGGGCATAAACGATATCTTCTTTGGAGATACCGATTTCTTCGGCGATTTCATTTAGGGTTGGCTCGCGAAGATTACGCCTCGTCATACCCTCTTTGGCATAGATGGCTTTATAGGCAGTATCTTTTAACGAACGACTAACGCGGATTGCATTATTGTCGCGAAGAAAGCGCCGTATTTCACCGATGATCATCGGGATGAACGTCCCTAGAAAAAAAAATAGATATTTACTGATTTTTCACATCAATCCGATACTCAATATGGATTTTATTATCCAAGATGATTATTCTATTGATGCACTCTCGCAGGAATACTTTTCTTTCCCTTTGGGGCATATGTTCCCATGTGTCGGATAAAGTGCTGAGAGTGAGCTTTAACTCAGAGAGTTTCGTCTCTGATTGTATTTTCTCATTTTCTGCGTCTAATTGCAACTGTAATTTATTAATTTCTTTTTTTTCTTCATTTATTGAACTGATCAGGAACTCATCATTATCATCTGTAGATGAGTATAATGTGTAAAGCTTCTTTAATTTATTCGAGTGTTCTAAGTGTTGCTCGGTCAAAATATCAATTAATGATTTATTAGTTAGTTTTGAATTAGTAATTTCATCAAATTTTATATCTAATGAAATCAACTCATTGTGTAAAAGGTTTTCTAAATCGGTAGCCCAAACTTTAACATTGCTACATTCAGCATCTCTTATTAAATGCTTCTGGCTTGCATGTTGCGAATAACACACCAGCTTGTATCCGGTTTTCCCCCACTTACAGTATCTCATCTTAGCTCCGCACTTGCCGCACATAACCAGACCAGTAAGAAGATGCTCCGTTTCAGAAGGTCTTGTAACTGACCGTTCTTTCATACAGCGCATTGCTTCTTCATATATTTCTGCGGAAATGATTGGTTCGTGTTTTCCTTGATATTCTTCACCATTATATATAATAACTCCGATATTCGACTTTCTGGTCAAAATCTGAGTGACTAATTTTTCATATTTCAAATCAAGCATTTCAGCAATTCTGTTCGCAGAATGACCTTTTATATAAAGCTCATATATCTTTCTTACTCTATCAGCATCTTTGTTCGGTACAAGTATGCCTTGCTCCGCGTCATAATCATAACCAAACGGAATCCTTCCCCCGCCCATCCAATAACCTTCCTTCACTCTTTCAGTCATTCCCATCCTTGTGCGTTCACGGATGTTTTCACGTTCTAGCTGAGCAAATGCTGAAAGAATACCGAGCATCAAACGACCAAGCGGTGTAGATGTGTCCATACTTTCTTGCATGGAGATAAAATCAACTTTATGGGGATTAAAAACATCTTCGATTAAATAGAGTGTATCTTTCTGACTACGTGATAAGCGGTCAAGTTTGTATACAATAACATGTGATATCTTATTTTGCTTCGCTTCATCAATAATTTTTTGTAATTCAGGACGCTCTATGTTACTACCGGTAAAACCGCCATCTATATAAAACTTATACTTTTTTATCCCCTTTGACACACAAAATGCTTCCAGCATTTCTTTCTGTGCATCTACGGAATAACCTTCTTCATATTGGGCATCTGTTGATACTCTTATGTAAATTGCTGCATGTTTTGCCATTTACGTGTTTCCTTCTAAAAATAATAAAGACAACTAACGTCATCTTTATCTTATCATACTTATGATATTATTTCAACAATATTCATTCGACATTTTCATACGTTAAAATCATATCGTTCTGTTGATTTCTAATCCTGCTTACAACATCCGATAATACTCTGCTTTTTATCGTTATTTCGCGCAATTCTTCTTTAGAAACTTCTTTTCCATTAACACTTTGTGTTACTATAAAATCCATAATATCACCTCAAAACAATCATTCCCCATATATACTATCTCTAAACAAGTAAATAAATGATATTTCCTGATAAGCCCCCAACCGGGCGACACACACTAGATCAGCCAATCCTCACTGCACTCCAGCTCTATCCATCCAAGCTGAATCTGCAAGTCGCTACTCCCGGAAAGTGCGTAACGCTGAAATTCCGGTGCCGGTTTTATCTCATTTACTCTTATTGCTACATAAGTAAGTGAAACCTCTGCTTAAATCCTTCACAGATACGGAACCTTGCGGCTCCGAGGATTATCATCGCACGAAATGGGTTTCCACCACCCCGCCAAAGCTAACCGCTACGGCAGGGCGAAAATAAAATCCGGGTGTGTGCCTGTCCTATTCAGTTTTCATGGTTCATTAGCCACAAACCATAATGTATTTTGACCGTTAAACTCATCATATCGCAAATAAGAAAAAAAAATTACAATCGAATAGGAGTATTTTAGGGGTGATTTTACTCCTCTAAGGAGTATTTAGATAATTTCAATGATTTGATGAAGTAAACCTAGAATTTTTTCCCTGCTTTCGTCTGTCATGACTTTACTATATTTTCTATCCCCGAGAATAAGGTAATCTAAAGTAACATCAAAGCAATCAGCCAAAAGAATCAACGTATCAATCTTGGTACTCCTTCGGCCGGATTCCAGACTTGCGATGCTTGCTGTGCTAATCCCAGCTTCTTACCCAATTGCTCTTGGCTGAGTCCGCTCTCAAGACGCAAATCCCTTATTCTTTTTCCACTCTCTGCGAGGTTATAAAACATCATCGGCATGGTTTCCATTAATTTATTGATATGAGCAAGACACTTGCAGCTTATTTGCTACACGCAATGACAACCATTCCAAAAGAATTCAAGAAACATATATAATTTTACAACGAAAAACTATCAATCACCTATCAGTTAACTATCAATGACCTATATTTTTTCTTCTTAAAAATACAAAAAACGCCTTTTGGTAAAGCGTTTTTTGTAAACTTTGCGAAATATAAATATATTTCTGCAACTATATGTCAGCTCTGTACGATGCCTTACAGTATAAGCGGTGAAGCATGATATTATCAATCTTCAGGCGAAACCCTGTATCCGATATTTCTGACTGTAACTATGTAATCATCTTCATCTGAAGCGTAACTTAGTTTTTTTCTTAACCGCTTTATTGCATCCCATAGCACATTCTTTGTTGAATCATCATATCTGCCTTTCCACACGCGCCGGTATATTTGGTTATGTGTCAATGTAAGCCCACTGTTCTGTAATAAATAATGCAGTAAATCAAACTCTTGGAAGGTCAAGTCAATTCTTTTGCCGTTTAAATATACGACACGTTCAAGTGGTGACATCAGTAAATTTTTATGTACCAGAAGCTTCGAAGGTGGTCTCGGTTTCCTCGCCCGTCGGTCGATGCTATTTATGACCGATATAACGGCTTCAATATTTTGCTCCACATCATCACAATATCCGCCGTAAAAATCCGCGCCATTATTTAATGCTTCGTGATGCTCGGAATCATCAGGTTTCGATGTGGCAATCAAAATCGGGGCATTAGTTTCTTCACTCAAAATCTTTAACTGAGCCATATAATCAATATCGTCAGCGACGATGTCGATAAAATATAGTTCATCAGTCTTTGACTTTTCTATTTCGATTGCTTTTTTTATTCCCTCGGTCATGTTGTCAGCCCTGATGCCGATAATGCCGCGTGAATGCCACAGGGTTTTGAAAAGTTCAAACACTTCGATGTTCTTTTCGATTGATAGGTAGTATCTCATTTGTGTCGCTCCCGTAAAATTTTGCCTTCATTATTGTAAATCTTTTTATTATTAATTGCAAAATAATATAGAAACATGGACACATTACTATCTGAAATGTTCATTGATCCGGCGAACAAAGACTTTGGCATTATTATCATTGGCAAATTTAAGCATTCTAGTCTTATCGTAAAAATCTATACCATATTTCTTTGTTAATTGCTGTGCGCTTTCTAATTTCTCTATTGCTTTGTCAGTAAATCCTCCAACAGACCAGAATTGAAATACAAATGGCTTTTGAGGATATTCATACCTAAAAAAATAATGAGCATCAACTATTTTAGTAGACAGCCATTTATCTATTTCATCTTCATCAATCATTGACTTTGTTGCCTTACATTCTATTATATAAATCGATCCATTTTTACTAATCAAAATATCAACTTCTTTTGGCCATCCACTCTTTGTTTTTTGAGCTGGGATATTAATATTCATCTCTAAGTCACGTACTCCTATCTCTCGTTGCAAATCTGCAACCATATATTCGAATAAATCTCCGACTATATTATTATAACGACCATCCTGTTTAGCCATATTATTAAAAAATCGATCAATTTTTTCCGGATTATTTCGCACCATTTCCGTTGCTTTAGTCATAATATTTATTAAGTCATCAAGCAATATCTTGTAGTCATCGCCAAAAAGCCTATCTATGAAAGCAATAATAACTTGATTTTTTTTCAGAAACTCTAATGCTTCATTATCTAAGCTATATACAATAAGAACAGGAATGAAATTAGATGCATTTTTAAATGATTTAATGATATTAATTTTTTCAGTAAAAAATGACACTTCCTGTTTCGATGCGTTTTTTTGTAATACAATATCGGCAATGAAGAATCCTGGCTTAAGTTTTCGTTCTTTTGAATTCCACATAGAAATACCGTGAACATATGATGGGGCAGTAAAAGCCCAACGAAATTTTGAAAAATCATTCCACTCCTTGCCTTTATCATAGGAAATAGCATTTGTTTTCCTTAACATATCATTAAAATCGGCAAGGACAAGCTCTTTTGCTAATTCAATTCCTTTAGAATGCGAGAATTTAGGACTTCTTTTTATTGGAAAAGACTTGTTAAGCTCAATATAGTCATCATCATAATCAAGTATTATCTTAGAATCTTTTAATTGCTTTTGCAAATCTTCATATAGTCTATGACCAATTAACTTTTCGGTTGGAGATATAGAATATGCCGGTAGTAGATTCTTTGACATTATCCCACCCTGCCCAATTAGAGCAAAAATAATAGCGGAAGCATAGTTTGAGTGTTCGGAAATAGCTATAAAAAGGCTATCCCAATATTGTTTGTTATTTTCATCTTTTTGAAGATATACAAATGATTGATTACTGGCAAATGGAATAGACTTGCTTTTAAGAACAGGTTTTTTAGCTCGCGAAATGGCTTTTTTTGCATTCACATTGCTTACATTGTATTTTTTTTCGTAAATTTTTGCTAATTGACCAGATAACATCGGTCCACTTTTTTCTAAAATTTCAACAACTTTTTTAAGCATATAATCCTTCCAAAATCATAATGTCACACGGCACTATTTATACTAATAAGTAATTGGGCACGACTCGTTCACTTTTTAGTGCATAAAAACAATGAAAATACTGGTATTTCCACAAAAATAAGCTGAAAAATATACAAAAAATTGTGTCACCCACCGAAATTATACTCCAATATTCTTGCTTATATTTCACTACTTCATCAATAAAACAGAGACTATAAACTTTTGAAAATAGCTTCCGTTCACGCTCAATATGTGAAAATATAGTTTTTTCGATCATTCCACTCCCAACGCTTTAAACGCCGCATCTTCCGGGCTGGTATAAAACGAAGTCTGGAACTTCGCAAACAAATCAGCCGGCACAGTCGCAATGTCTACCGCTGATGACATCGGCAATAATATCTTTTTTGCCCCGGCATCAAAACAAGCTTGCAACATATTCGATAATTCATCAACTTTGCTGATAGTACCGCCAATACTCATGTTACCTAATACCACCATTTGTGACTGGATGGGTTTACGGAGAGATGCACCACAAAGAGCCACGAAAGCACACAAAGCGAGTTCCGATGTAGAACCTACACCTTGGCAATCAGCTATGTGCATCAAAAAATTATTGCTATCAATATTAATCGTTCCGCTGATGGATTTCTTATTCGCCTTAAAATAGTTTTGGGCTGTCTTTAAGTTTTCCCTTGCTTCTCGATCCGAACCTGCCCCGGTCACTTCAAATTTGCCATTTCCTCCTACGACTTCAGTTTCAAGCTTATAAACACCAAGCATACCCGAATCACCATGCGAAACGGTGTAAACGTGGCCCGGCTTGCCTTGTCCTTCGGGAATAAGCTTGCCCGTACTCTGTTCCGGCACAGAAACATGATGTTCTTCAAAGGTATCATTATCCAAGTATGAGAAATGGACATCATAAAATTCCATGCCTCCGATTTTTTTAAGCTGTTCCTTTACCCGGCGGCGGCCTTCTAGGGCGTATTGCAACACTTCCTCTGCTTCATCACGGGTAAACTCACCGTGGGGATAAAGCAGCTTTAACATACCTGAAACGCTTTTACGGACGGCAATGGTATCACGTTGGTTCAGATGACTGCCAAGCCTAAAATATCGCTCAATGGCATCACCGAAAGAGCGTTTCCGCATTTCACGCATAAACTCAGCAAGGTAATCCGTAATAAAACCATATTCGTTGGTGAAAAATTCCGGCCGCATTTTGGGGATTTCCCAACCTGGTAGATAGTAATGCATGCGGTCAAAAAACGCCGCGTCATAAGCCATTGCCGCCGGAAAGGGATCGAATAAATGGGATGTTTTCATAACGACATCTATGCTTTGATTTATATTTCCGACGAATACCATTGAAGCATTGGCGTTTTTTTCTTCCTTGCCACGGGCAAAAGAGCCTGATGCCATAAAGTCTTTCATGATCTGGATGCCGTCTTTATCTTTGAACGTTATTCCGGCTACTTCATCAAAGGCGACGCAGTCCCACATCCCCACAAGCCCGATAGCACGGTTGCTCATATTATAAAACAAGTTTGCAACAGTAGTCTGCCCGCCGGATATTAGGATGGAGTTAGGTGAAATTTCTTTGTAGATATGCGACTTCCCTGTACCTCGCGGACCGAGTTCACAGAGATTGTAATTATTTTCAACAAGCGGAATCATACGTTCCAGCAAATGCCATTTCACCCTGTATTCAAATTGGGTCGGCTCCATGCCTACGCTGCGAAGCAAAACATCAATCCATTCGTCTTTGGAAAAATTCCGTCTGCCGTCGAAAAATTCATCCATATCCATGTTTGGCATTTGGATGGGCGTCAGTTCCTCTATCTCGAATGGGCTTACCCTGCTCTTTTTATTGCCTTTCGGGGCATTATCATATTCATCTAAGCGTTCTTCCAATCTATTGTAATTCATCCGGAGGACACACCAAATACCGCCGGACAGCAGCTTTTCAAATTGTTTGATATAGGCATCAGAGATAAGCACGTTTTTCAAGTTGAGATTTGAGAAAACAGCTAAGTAAACATCATTGTCGGGATCAAGCCGCGACTCCACCTTGTCAATGACGGTGTAACTTCCCAGCTCACGGATTTTCGATTTTATTTTTTCGGCTTCATCGGGGCGCACGAAATTATCTGCCAAGATTCCCTTAACCCGATTAACCCCGGCTTCGATGCTTGCCTCATCATCTGTGGCACAGTACATCCCGAGCAGATATTCCAACACATAAACAGGAACATTTGCACCCTCTTTGATTTTCTTTGTTAAATCTTTGCGGACGATTTTCCCGGCGAAGGCATCTTGTAAAACCGCATTTATATTGTCTGCCATTTCGATAACCACGCTCCTTCCAATGTCAATTCCGTTTACTCCATGTTAAAACTGTATACTTCCACCAAAGATAAGGTCGATTGAAAAAGCAATACGTTCTATTTCAGTGTTTACCAATTCTTCTTCATCCTTCAGCACGAGATAGTAATTAGCACCTTTTATATATTCCATATCCTTCAATGTGAATTTTTCTTTATAAACCCGGCTTTCGGGCTGGCTGTCCGTACTGTCGGCAATGATGATATTTTCATTGGAGATACGGTTGCCTACTTCATCAATGAAGTACGCCGTTACCCTTATAGGTAAATGCTTGTTATCAACAGGCTCATTTTGGAAGAATGACAAATGAGTAATAACGCTTGTTATTTTTCGTGAGAGATTGGTTAATCCCAATGAAACTTTCTTCGCACTCAATGAATGCTTTTGATTTTTATCGCTCGTGAAACGGATTACAGGGATAACGATTTCCTGTAAGGTTGCCCCTCCGTGGACATAACGGCTACCGCCCCCCTGAATTTTGAAGCAGTTGGTAGCACGGGGAAGGACAGCGTACATTCCCTTACTATCATCCGTGAGATAATCCATCGGGAAATTGAGCGTTCCTTGTTTTTCAATATTTTCCTTCGCCAAGATATATCTGCGGCCGACTTTAATACTTGCCAAATCCTGCTTTGAGGTCTTGTCATGTTCCTTTAGGGGCGTTCTCCGGTAGATATAGCCGTGGTCTGCCGTGATAACTATTTTCAAAGCATTGACATAATTGCATAAACGGCGTACAAGGGCTGAGAGTTCCCTTAGTGTTTTTTCCGTAGCATCAAAAACTTGGTTTTCGGTGGTGGCATTATCCCCGATGGCATCTATACTGTTATGGTAAATGTAAATTAGCTTAGTACCGACAAATTTAGCCGATAGCTCCTGTGTGCTTATATCCTTTATATCTTCATATTGAATGGCTATGGCTTCCTTGTTTTCCAACTTCAATATTTTGTTTTTGTTTATGGTTCCTTCTGATGAAATGCCCAATATTTCAAAAGCACCTTTATCGGTTATGCTTATCTGTTTACAAGGTAATAAAGCCGCCATCCCAAGCGATGTAGTGGACGGAATAACACCAAGCATTGATTCCAGTTTTGCGTCGCCTTTTTGCTCTTGATTAAGCAGAGCCGTAAGCCCTACGGCTGATTCATAGCGCAGTCCATCAGAAATAATGACAATGACCCGCTCGTTTTTGGATATATCCGACCGGACATACCGCTCATAGAAACTCTGTTGTGCGTAGATACTCGGTAAATGCCATGCTTCTTCATCATCCCATAAGGCAGACCACTTAACCGACAACTCACTTAAGTACCAGTTCGTATAACTGCTCTCGACCATTTCAAACAACTTGCCGAATGCATCCTTTTCATCAAGGCTGTCATATGTAGCGATGAAATGACGGTAACTTAAATCTATCTTGTAATAATCATTTATGTAATTTGTAAATAGTTCTTCTTTGCTTGCACCCGGCAAATCCGTGAACCGTACCGATAAGTCAAAATATTCACAGGCATGGATGAGCAAGCTGTATTCCCGTTCAAATTGCGGAAAATACCGGCGGTTTTTCCGGCTGTTGATTGTTTTCCTAAAGTAGCCGTACTCTCCGGCATCCATCATAATATTTTCATTGATGCGGTGAATAATAGTTTGATCAAATTCTGCAAATGTGTCACAGTTCGCGATATCATCTATCGTCCAAGTTTTGATGAAATCAGCAAGCCCCAACTTTCCCGAAACAAAGTCTGCCAACTTATTATAATCCTCTAGGTACTGACTGTTCCGCATCAGGTTATCAACGAATACAAAACAGTTCGGATTCTCGGAAACATAGGCTTTCCAACCGTTAGGCATATCGCCATCTATGCTATGTGATAAGTGGCTTGTTAAAAGAAGAATCGCCAGTTTTTCTAGGCTTAGATCCTCAACATTAAATCCGTAGGCTTTTTTGATGTATTTCCAAAGGGCATCCAAATTACCGAATTTATCTATGTTCTCATAGACAATGCTTTCGCCGTTGATCATTTCAATCAGCAAAGTCCTGACCACGCCGTCGATGTTTGGAGCCGGCAGCTTGCAAAGGGCAGATAAGATACCTATATCAATCTTCGCTTCTGAATATGGGGCGAGTTTGTAACCGACAAATATCTTTTCACGTTCTGCATTATTGAAAAAAGTTTTGTACTTGTCCATCACGCTACGCAGAGCGGTTTCAACGCCGAGATTAAGCATATTAAGCGATGTTATGTCGGTCGAAAATATTTGGCTATAGCATATGGTGTCCGTCAGCCAGTTATCTCGGTTGTCAGGTCGCGACTCCGGAGAATATACAAGAAGGTTGCTTTCCTTATCCGTTTCTTCGATATATAGTTTGACGGCGAACATCGTGTTGCTGTCCACCTTAATTATCTTTGCGTTATCAAGTTCAAGCATTCCATTATTTATGGGTTCAGCAAACATTCCCCCATCATCATACCAAAAAACGATGTGGCGCTTCGCACCTTGGGGCAATAAGCGAGCAAATTGCCCGTCTAATGATTTTTTTACTTCGGTTAGATTCATGTGCAGCCTGCTTCCTCGTTATATTTATCATTAGCTAACTTTGAAAAGGTCAGTCAATAATTGACTTTTTCTGCATTTACCTATACCTCGACATTCAAAATAGATTCCAAATTTTCAACCAACTGCGATATTGGTTCTTGGGTAATGGTATATACTTTAGTAAAGTCAATCTTTTCATAGTCGTGAAACAATCTATGACGCAGACCAATCATCTGCCGCCAAAATAATTTGGGGTATTTTTCTTGTTCTTCATCTGAAATTTTAGACGCAGTTTCTCCTATTTGCCCGAGGCGATACATGATTGCATCCTGCTTATCCTCATCTGTGAGAAAGTCTTCGAGAGTTTCAGCTTTCATGCTCGACTGTATCCTCGTAGCAAATCTCAATATCTGCTCTAGTCGTTCTCTAGTTTGTACGTTCATAAATAACTACTCCTTCCTTCTTTATATTGTTAAGCAATTCCGGCTTTTTCACTTCGTCAAGTCCCAGAATATCAACTTTTATAGACATTGTTTTTATTACGTCTCCGACTAAACCCAGAAAGTCCCAATAACTAAGCTCATCTGTGCTGTCGATTATCAAATCCACATCGCTATTTTCCGTCGCATCACCGCGAGCATATGAGCCGAACAAGATAACACGGCGCACGGGGTGATTTTCAACCAACGGTATAACAGTTTCTTTAATTTCATTTATTGTCAGCATAGTTTTTCTCCACCACTTTTTCTTCTATAATCATTTTCTCATTATTATTAAGTATTGCATGGGTTACCGCCATAATTATCTCTACTTGACTCATTGTTTTAGCGTTCATATATAACTGTCCCCTCCTTAAGAATATTGTCAAACAAAGCCGAGAGCTTTTTGACCTCGCTTAATTCAAAAACATCAACTTTGACAGGCATGGCTTCTGCTATATCACCAACAATTCCAAAAATCAAATCCATTCAGTTCCCCTTCGCTGTCAATTATTAGGTCTATATCGCTTAACATAGTCGTATCACCGCGGGTGTATGAACCAAATAAAATAACGCGATCTACAGGATGCCCCTTAACTAATGGTGCTACCGTTTTTTTAATTTCATCTATTGATGTCATGGTGTTTACTTCTCCTTTCTGCTGTGTAAGTGCATTTTTATTATATTATGAAATTATTATTCAACGTTCAATAACTATTATTCGGAATTAACATAAGCCACTATATATTTCTATTATACAGATAGAGTCTGCACTTTTCGCTGTCTGAGTGCAATCTGTGCTTTTGTCCATTTTCATTTCCATAAACCCGTATTGATTTTGAAGCTTCCAGATGTCGTCTGGATAATTCGACAAAAAGTATATTAGCTATATAGTCATATTTTACTTTTTCTTTCTAATCCATAGTCTTATACCATTCCTCTGGGATAAGGTTATCACTTGAATGCCAATCCTCTATAACTGCATTTCTAAATCTGTCAGCATCGAGGCTTGCGTGGTCAACAATTATAAGTTGAAGATTCTTGTCAAGGCTTTCTACGAGGTTAAATATAAAATCATATAATTTTTTTATCATTTCCCAATCTTGCCCATGTTCTTCTTTCTCCGATGGAAAATAAACCTGCGAAGGTTGATCTATAAAGATAAATCTTGGTACTGGTCGGCTAGCTTCAACAAAAAATTTCTGCATTGCGAAGTAAGTAATCAAATGAACTCCAACCCAATTCGCACCACTCCCAAGTTGACGAAGCGGAATAGGTCTGTCCGGCTTATCAACCATAACAGTAACTTTGTTCATGTCCAATCTATATGGATGTTCTCCATGCTCTAAGTCCAGCTCCTTAGCCCATTGGCTCATATCAATTGCAATTCTATTGAGAGCTGAAGCCTGACGTTCGCTTATATCATCATTGCTGAGTATTTGATCAAGTTCATCTAAGCGAGATTGAAGTTTTTTTATTGTTTCTTGCTTTCCGGCAAAATTATCAGAGGCACTAATGCTATCCAACCACAGACTAATTCGTCCAACAACCCTCGCTCGTCGAGCGGTCAAGTCGCGGTAAGTTACAGCCTTTTTGCTTTCTTCATAAACACCATCTATTTCTAGCTTCACTGCTTGAATTTTTTCACGCATTGCTTGACGTTCTTTTTCAAGACCTTCAATATGCTTACGTATTCTAGGCCGCTCTCTTTCAATGCCTTCGATTTCTTTATTTAGCGTATTTATTGCTACTTTGATAGCATCGGCGTTCGGAATTTGATTTTCTTCTAAGCCACTCGAACAAAGAGGACAATTATTCGGCGAGAAATCAATTTGCTCAAATAAACCAATAGAACTCAGTCGTATTACTTGATTTTTCACTGCACCCTCAAAGCCTGTGCTTGCACCAGAAAAAATGTTTGCTTCTCTTATCTCATCGTTAATATCTTGTAGTTTTGATTCATAGTCTGATAAATTCGTTTGCAAAAAAGCAAGCCTATCCATTCCTGTTGAAGCCGTTTCAGAAGGTTGCCATGTGTCCACTTTTACTAATATCCCTTTTACTGCATCATAATCGTCGTAATCTACTACTAAATCAGGTGACAATAACCCAACAGATTTTGATTCCGAAATTAGGGTTATAGCCCTATCAACACCACCTCCTCGCAGGGAAAGCACTTCATCCAATTTGCGTTTTTCGAGTGTTATTTTACGCTTTACTTGAGTTCGCTCATGTTCCAACGCTAAACTTTCCTCATTGATAATTCCTAAGAAATAAGGCAGTGTGTCTTTTATTGCTTGCGTAATGAAATCTTCTTGTTGGCGATGAAATAAAATTTTTGGTGAAGCTATTTCATCTTGGTTTTGGAAACAATAATGCAGGGCATGACGAATGTTTGCTGATAAAGGTTGTCTACTTTGATCATCTGGTGGCATATTTATGTTTTCGGAAATGCCGACTCTTTTTGAGAGCATTTCCTCAACTCCGGTTACATTTTGATTTGAATCAAAGTTGCAAGTTATTGGAATATCTATTTCTTTACCAATTTCCACATAGAAATAACCTGTTGATTGCTGGGTCGGTGAAGGATTTTTTCTTGCCACAAAAACCTGCTCATGCTCAAATTGCAAAAGCAATGCATACCATTCAGCGTTATCTCGTACAACTCCATCTGCAATATTGCATGATGTCCCTCCAAGGCAGTAATCAATAATAGCACCTATAGCCGTCTTGCCCGACTTGGACTTCCCTGTTATGATATTTACTTCACCTAAACGGAATGGTAACCGCCTGATTTGTCTGTTTTTTCCGTAGATTATAAGTTCTTTAATCTGCATCATGGTCTTACCCCCAATGAAACGTAAATGGTCTCGGCTTTTCCAGTTCGTGCGAACCATTTTCCAATATGCTCGCATTTTATAATGCACTCTTGTATTTCTTCATCTATGTAAAGAGTTTTGCTTAGCGCTTTTTTTACCGCCGACACTTCCAACTCAGCAGTTTCGGTAAGCGATAAGTAATCACTAATTAAAAGCAATTCAACAGCTTCGTTGGTTATTGGAACTAACTGTTTAGCGCGTTTTGCATAGTTGATAAGAAGATGCTCATTTCTTTGAATCCAAATCATTAGCTGGGTTTTACTATTTATCGTTTGTCTTGTGTTCTTGTGCAAAACAAGCGGAAGTATTAGGTAAACTAAAGGAAACGGGAGTGCGCGTTTAGCTTCTAAATTATAAGCTCTTATTGCACTATATAGCAAACGCCCACAAAATGCCGGATTAAGTAAATATGCGATTTCTCTTGACCGCTCACTCCATTTTTTCAATATGCTCACCCCTCTCCATGTAATAGCATTGCAAGGCGATTGATAAAATCTAAATGCCATCCAACTCGTAATTGATTGGCCAACATATGATAGCTACCGCGCATAATAAAACCATCAGAGCATTGGGTGCGAATGCGAATATCTTTATCTTCAACGCTACCTAATAAAGCCCTGCCTGCCTTTTGCTTTTCTTTCTCATTATTCTCATCAACTTCATCCTGCATACGAGCAAACAAATGTTGCCATTCATCTACTAACCGTTCTTCATATCTCTCAAGTTCATCAATATAGAGTAAATCGTCTTTTATCCAATTATTTCTCTGCGCAAATGCTCTGTAATAATCTCGAATGGCAAGATTCATTCGTTTGCTTTTCACTGAGATTAAACGAAGCTGTTCGCAAAATAATCGTTCCTTTGTCGGAAAATTTGCAATATCAATGTCATCTATAAAGTCAGTATCAATCGGTAAATTATCCGGCGCATACTCAGAAGAAATATCATTTATAATGGAGCGTACTTGACCCTGCGAAATAAAAACTGGCAAAGTGGAGCACAACGCTTCGATGGATTTCTTAAACCACCACCCTTCAATTCGTTGTAAAACCTTATCTTCAAATTCTGGTCGTGATGAATATCGGATGGACTTCTTTATTCCATCTAAAACATTTAATATATTCACACTCAAGTCTATTATAGTAACTTCATCAAGTATTGCTTGCATGGAATCGGAAGAAACTTCTAAAAAGGCTTGGTAATACTTTTTATTAGTTTTACTTGTAGAATTTTCTGCGGTAGCTTTTAGCAATGAATATGCATAAGCAACATTTCTTTCATTTACACGCAAAAAAGAGGATGCCGAACCATCTGGAGCATTAGCCGTGGTAACAATTACAAACTTTACATTTGATATTTTATCGTGTTGAACTGCATCTATCCAAACCTTTAATGTACGCCATAAATCCACGCTTGAATCAGTCAAATCACCACGGCTATTTATATGATGCTTTGTTTGAATTAACACATTAGGGCTTTCATAATCGTCACTAAAAGCTATATCATCGAATTTCTCAATGCAAATGCTTGATTGTTCGTTATCTGCTGACAGTAACATAGCAAGAGCATATCGCACTTGAAATAAATATCCCAGCATTTGTGCTGATGCATCATGACTACTCATAAAATATATCCCTTTCCTAGAATAGTATCTATATCTTCCCAAGTAAATCCATCTTCTCAATCTTCCCATCATCTTTCGGCACTTCTACGCCTTGGAATTTAGCGTAGTTAACTTTTACGCCATCGTCTAGATCGAGTTCGATTTGCTGATGGGCGATGTGTGCCAGCACTTGGTCGTATATGCGGCACTCGTCAATCTGGTTTTGCAATATGCCGATTTCTTTACGGCTGATGCCCTTTTCTTTGTTATCTTCGGATTCGGATGCTAACAGTTCAAGCCGTTTGATTTCGGCATCGTATTTTCTTTGGAGCGGATGAAGATAATCGGTTCTTGCCCTTGCTACAGTATATTTGTCGTAGCGGTGTAAGTAGAATAAAGCTTTAAAACCGTTTTTCTTTCCACTGTCAAACATCCAGTAGATAGGGCGCTTTTGGTATATTTTCAGGTGGTCTTTATAGAAATCGTTCAGGAAGTAACGGCGTATGCGTTCCTGTGCCGTACCGCTGCCGTTAGGGTAGAGGGCATTGGCGATATAGTCGAGGTTTTCGCCCAAGGTGTTTTCGCCGAATGTCATGCGGACGAAATCAACGAACCGCAAAACAATGTCGTTTTCAAAATAATCTGCTGTGCCGATAGGGATAACATTATCTTCTGACGGTTTGAAAAGTTTATATAGCGATATATCAAAATCGCCTCCGGCAAAAGCAAGGCCCAGCTCGTCTAGGCTATACCGTCCGAACATGCAACCCACAGCGTAGCTGACAAAGGAACGAATGTCACGTCCCAAATCGGCTTTGCGGATGGTTACATCTTTATCCTCAACCTCTGGTGTTAGTTCGCCTTGCAAGCCGTAAATTTCGATAAAGATACGGTTCAATTCTTCTTCGTTGGATTTTAATTTATTGAATTGCTCGTTTGTGAAATGCATCCAATTTCTAAAAGCATCTGACAGCGTGTTATTGGAATGCGAGCCTAACATTACAACGTCCCATATTAACTTTTGAGGCGATTTATAAGCAAATTTTAACAAGGGATGTCGTTCAAAATCGCAACTTGTTTCAAAGTTATCCCAATCGGTTTTTGATAACTCAATTATTTGCGATACATCTTTCACGACTTTTTTTACATGATCATCTTTTTCAAGGACTGGGATTCGTCCTAAATCACCAGATTGTAAAGTTGCTGTCGGGTTCAACATTTCCGCTATTGAACGAACGATTTTGGAATTTAACAATCCTAACACATACTCATAATGTTTTTGAGGAAAGCATACACCCGAAGCGCTTTCAAAAAAGTATCCCTCATTCATAATTCTAAAGGATGGTTGACTGATTGTAATTCGTGACCACGAAATGCCCTTTTTGAATAGAAAGTTAAGATTTCTTATTGTTTCTCGTCCTTCTTTCTTGATGTTTTCGCCATTATTTTCCCAATCAATAACATATTCATGATTCCCATACCACTTACGAAATGCTCCACCTTTTAAGCATGGATACCATTTTTTTGAATTTTTGTTTACTTCATACCAAAAGCGCAAGAATAAATCGTTATTACCAGTTGTTGACCCTTGTTTTGGTGGAGCTACTTTTTCAAGCAAGACTCCGTCTTTGTATGCTACTAAAAAAGGTTTTGTTGCCCAATAAGCGATAGGGTTTCCAGGTATTCCAAAGAAGTTTTTTTGCAAGAAAGTATAAGCTCCCATTTTTTCAAAAAACCACTTTTCTTTTTGGTCTAAACTATCAACAGCACCCTGCTTCTTATACAATTTTCTATATACAGCCTCGTATTCATAAATACCTGTTTTTGAATATACAAACGATGTTGTACCAAAGTCAGAACCGAAAACACCTCTGCCAAAATGAAGCATATTAATGATTGTATTGTTGTTTAGTAACTTAACTCGTAAATTTTCATAGCTAGATAAAAACATCCAAACGGGTATATTAATCATTGACATATAGCCGCGGTGATTACATAAATCAAGCGCTTTTTCCATGAAAATCGTACTCATATCACTTTTACTATCTGGATATGCAATTTTTACGTACTCAATCAAACTACCGCTCATTCCACCGTTACCCATATACGGCGGATTCGTCACCACAACATCATATTTCTTCGCCAAAATCTCCGCCACATCAATAACACGCTCAAAACCTACCATTTGCACCAACGAAACCACTTCATCAAGGGTTATCTGTTCACCTTTAATAGTGTTCACATATTTCCTAAGCCGTGCAAAATCAATCTCCCTCTCAATCTTCATTGCAGAGCCATACTCCTTACCTTTGCTAAAAAGCTCAGCTAAATACTTCATATCCTCAAAACAAACCGCCCTGTCGTTTTCATCCATGCCAACCCCAAGCCATTTTTCAAGACCAACGACAGATAACTTCGTTTCGGGAACAGCAAAAACCATCGGTTGCGGAACATTGTCTTGACGGAAGAAGCGGCGGTTATAGCCCCTTGCTTTCATCATCAAAGCAAAATAGGCAAGTTGTCCAGCACGGTCATCAATATCTAAGCCATAAATATTATGCTGTAAAATCAAGTTGGGAATCTCACGTTCAGAATAACCCACGCTCTCATAAATCTGATACAGCACATCAAATGCGTACACCAAAATATGACCGCTGCCCATACAGGGATCTATCAGCTTAATATCCTGTGGCTCTTTGATGGGGTTTTCAGAACGCAAAATGCGAAGCTGTTCCGCTACCTCCGGCTCTTGCTCCGCTTCATCAACGTAATATTTCCACGTTTTACGCAGTTCATCGTTGGGGTTGCTCTCTAACCAAAGCCGCCCCAAACTGTTTTCTACCATGTATTTTACAATCCACTCCGGCGTAAAAAGTTGTGTTGCCGCCGGAATCGTGTCTTTGTTTATCTTCACATTCTTTTTAAGGGCAGCGAAAACCTCTTCCTTTTTCTCGGAAATATAATATTGGTACAGCCATCCGATTATTTCAATCTGCCCTTGATGCTGTAAGCTGAAATTTTCTTCGGCAATGGTATTTATAAGATCATGAATGATACCGCCAGGTGTATACAGATTATCAGGGAAAAGCAATTCCGTGTAGTCACTAACTTTTTCAAACATCCCTGGAAGAATATTCGACAGGGCATTACATTGGGTCACGAGAATATATCTGTATAGCTTTTCGGGTGCATTGAAAGCGGTATCGGCGCGAAATTCAACGACTTTGGTTTTGTCCACGTATTGCAGAATATCAACCTCGCGCAAAGCATCCGGCTCTGAACGTCCTTTGTCTTTGCTCGATAATATACGGATGCCTGATGGTAAGTAGTCATTTACCTCCATGAACCTGAGGGCAATAAGTCGGTTAAACCATGTGTAGGCGATTTCCTCCATTTTTCGGTGAAAAACATCGGGTTTATAGGCTGTTGCCTCCCGTGACAGTTCATCAATCAGGCGTCCACGCGCACTCATTTGTTCGGACGAAAGGAAGATGCCACCTGCCTGTAATATTTCAGTTTCATTGCCCGGTCGCAAGGTCTTATCGCTGTCCTCGAATATGTAAAGTTGATTTGCCTTACCCGAAACTGCCGTTATTAACTTTCTCCGTGCATTCACGGCATAATTTTTTATGACTGATTTGTCCATAACCGTACCTACCATTAATTTTCTTCAAGAATACGTACTACCTGACCACCACAATTCTTACAAGCACCTTCAATAATAACGCCTAACTTATCATTTGTCATCGTGTAGTCAATAACCTCGACAGCATCCAAACATTTACCGCACCACACATTCTCCAAAATCTTTTGCTGAATATTAGCCGGAATCCGATTCCATTTTTGTATAACAGAAAAATCAACTATATTATTACCCATTCTTGCACCTAAGTTTTTCCACAATATTTGCTTTCCGACTAGAAATACCAATTTGGCATATCAAGTTTTATGCTTACACAATATGAATAGTCGTTTCATCATCAAGCTGTGATATCAATTTTGTCCGCATATCATCAAGTAAGCGGTCAATATCTGCTTCAGTTTTAATCTGTGTCGTCCCGGCGAACAATGACTTCATCGTGACGGGCTTTGTTTTAATTATAGGACGGGGTGGTATCGAGCCAATATCTTCAGACGGCGGTTGACTTGCTCGGTCAATTCGGATCTGCTCATCAATGAATGTCTGGATAAACCGTTGCTTCAAGCGGTCACTTTCCGTCGGCATACCAACGGCAACAAGGATATTGTTGGTTTTGGATAGCCTATCAAGCATCGCCGCAAACTCATCACGCACTTTTGACAAGAACTTATCCTTGAAAGGACGGGATTCCAAATCGGCAATGGTCGCATCGCGGTCAGCTGATATAGTAGCACGGATAGGCACACATTCCTCTTCCAATATATCGCCAAAACGATTTATGAACTGCTCCGTCAGCTCCGGCAGTTTATGGATTTCTGAATATGGAGATTTTAGTTTCGTTATCCGCTCAATTTCCCCGACTAGCTGCTTAGTTTCGGAATCAAGGACGAATGAACGGTTGCCCTCATATATATCGAGCATCTCAAGGGCTTTATCAAAGATAGGCCGCTGTGTCTTGAAAAATTTCTTAACATCACGGACATCATCTTCATAATCCAAGAGATTCTCTCTTTCAGAATAAAGAAAATCATAGAAGGCTTTTATATCCTTTACGCGCTCTAACTGCTCAAGCATCTTTTTACCATTTTCCAAGACTTGTTTGCCGGGATAACGGATATTCGTATACTCATGTAGCAAATCCTTGATACTCTCGTTGCTGCCGGATAGTTCCTTGGTGGTAAACTCCTTGATACGTGCCATCAAGCCATCTTCATCATTAGGCACATCGCTCCGGCCAAATACCTCCCTGGCAATTTCTTTTGCATTATTAACGAGGGCCGGGCTGACAATATCACGCCATTTAACCACAAGGCGTTCAATATGCTCACGTTTGGTAACATAATCAACCGCCCGTACATCTTTTGACAAGATGTTTTCGCCACCAAGTTCCAAGCGGATTTTTTGCATTTTGAATAAAGTCAAAACGATACCTGCGATGTCCATTTCTTTCCATCCATAAGGCATTTTTTTGAAATGTTCCAGTAAAGTACGCATGGTGGTAGTTTGCTTCATGCTGGAACTGCGTTCGATAATATCCAGCATATCGGAAATGGCAAGATGGTTAGGATCGTTTTGCAAATACTCAGTACCTTCCAAGCTAATCTGCCCATCGTCTTTTGCGGTGATAACATCACGCAGGCTTTCGGCAGTAAGGAAATACTTTGACAGATAACCCTGCCGCGAATAAATGCCATCCACCAGCACTTTGAAAGCATCACTTATTCTTTGGTCGGGTGCTTTTTCCCTTATTTCGAGTTTGTTTCCATTTACATATATGGTGGCTTTTTTTAGGGCTTCGGTAACTAAGTCGCGGCAACGGACTAATCGCTGTTTTGCTTCAAGGATTTTTGTCGTTTTCAAAACTTCAACAGTATCAGTGTTTATTTTGCCTGAGTTACGGCGAATAAAAGCGTCTATCTGCATGGATTGCTCCATTTCATCCAAAAAGCTTGTATCAGATGGAAGGACAGCGATAACATTCCTCTCATTGGCAGACATGAGCCGGACGGTGGTTTCGTCCGTGCCGCCGATGGCGTAGTATGGCGTAATGACCCGGATACCGATTTCTTCTTTTTGCGCTCCGTGCGTACGGTCGTCAATCAATGTATTGAAGGCGAAATCATGGCGTTCATTGTATCTGTATTTCCGATTCGTGCCGAACAGTACATCGTAAATCACGCCCCCCACTTTATCGGTCAATTCTTTTGAATCGATACGGATTTCCCTTATTTCGCGGTTAATATCCTGTTCTTCATTGGTTAGGAAAATGAATACATCGCCGTTTTTCGTTATATGGCGTTGTTCTTCAAGTCTGCGCAGGGATGAATCCACCTTTTTCTTCAATTCGAGCTTATCCTGATCCACGTCCCTTAACATGATGGTGGATATGTTTTCGAGATTGGCCGGGAGGATGTTGGGTATATATTTCACCATAAACAGCACTTTCAGCACTTCCACGTCATAAGGCTGTAATGAACCGTCTGCCCGCGACGCATTTTCCCCCGCTTCTAAAATAACCCTGCGGATGTTGTGGTCGAGGAAGGTTTCCACCGTTTTGTAGAAAGCATCAAAGGGAATCAGGATACCTTCGTCAGAATCTTCATACTGCATTGCTGCTTCTTGAAAGGCGTTTAGCAGGGAGCGTTCGCCCTCTGATAAATGCTTGCCTGATGCCCCGTGTGTGCGGATGCCGTTGAATACCGCTTGTAATAGTTTGAATTGATAGGGAATAAAAGGATAGACATCAGCGAAATCATCTGCCGAATCATATAAATACATATCGCCGGCACCGACGAAGGTAATGAGGTTTTTTAGGGCGGCTTCTTTTTCACCGTACAGCAAAGCCAGTTTATCCCTTGCTGCTTCCGTCTTCGCTAAAAGCCTTCTTTTAATAACTTCATCCACGTTCGCGGAGGACAACGAAAGCCTGGTATCAAAACGTCCGATGATTTTCGAAAAGTTATCACGGTTTACTTTCGTGATGGAATCAATGTCTTCCTGCCCGGTGGCGATAACCCAGGCCCTGCCGCCACACTCATTCCCCAAACCCTCAACGATATTTTGGAGATTGAGCATAAGTGAGCTGGACGAGCCGATGTATTGGCCGACCTCGTCACAGAGGAACATGACGAAATGCTTCTTGCCTGAAGATGCTTCTTTGGCTTCTATGTATTCACGGACGCGACGGACAAAAGAATTGATATCAAGGGCATAGTTGTCCTCGGCTTTGTTATACCATGCAAGAGCAGCATCAACACTCATGCGGGTGGCATCAGCCAATGCGGCTATGATATTGTCCTGTTCAAAATAAAAGTCGTTTCGGGCATCTTCCCAAACGCTGCCTGAAATTTCTTTAAAACGATTGCGGAAATCGTCATACACGCTGTCTTTAACCATTTGCCTTTCCAAATCGGCTACCCACGGTAAGGTACTGCAAAAATCCTGCATTTTATTGAATACCTTCATAAAGACTTTAACGATGGGGTCTTTGTTCGACTTGGAATCGGAATCCGCCTCGGCATCAATATTAAAAAGAATAACGTCGGTACTTATACTGGAGACTACCTGCATATCACCCAGTATTGAGTTATCGCTGATTTTATCTTCAAAATAGGTGATTGCTTTCTGCCCTTCGTATTCTTCACCATTTAGCAGATAGGATAGAATTTTAAGGAAGTGGGATTTACCGCTACCAAAGAAACCCGAAATCCAAACGCCGATTTTATCGGTACGTTGCCTAGTACCCTTGTTATATCCAGCAAAGAACCTAGCGAAGTGACGGTGTAGCTCCTTGGTGACGACATACTCGTCCAGTTCAGTAGCGATCATTTCAGTCGAATCCTGCCCGATTTTTACCACGCCTTGGATGGGTCTGGCAATATTCTTATTAAACATTTTGTTTATTTTCATGCGTTTTCCCTCTTTTGTTTATCAATGATTATGATTTATAAGCTAAATCAGTTTAAATGCCCTGTAATAATTATCATCTGTTATTTCACCAAAAAGTTTTAATTCACTGGTGTACTCGCCAGGGAAAAACATAACCAGAGGATTTTTATCTACCCTGCTGTGCAAATTATTAAGGATCGTGTGGGAGCGGATGATCGGCCAGGCCTTGCCAACACCCGAGAGGAAAATGATATCCTGTTCCGGTACTAAATCACTGGTAATCTTTTGGATTATCATATCATCACTTTCGGTAAGCCTTAAAGTCCGCTTTAGCGGATTAATGAGTTCCGCCGAACCTTTGGCTTTCTCCCTGTCGATAACCTTTTCCAAGTAGTTCTTTTGACGTAAGGCATCCAGCATGAGGTCATAAAGGTCAAAATGCTTAATGCGCAAGCCGTCATCCCTTTCGTTTGTCTTTCTTACGATATATTCAAGATATTCACGGACAGCCATTTCGTCTGCGGGTAGATAGTCAAAAATCCAAAAATTCACTTCACCGACCGTGCCATGCCCAGTACGGAAATTTTCGTCATTAATCTTTGACTCAATAAGGTCAAGCCTTTTGCTCAAGATCATTATATCCCGCCTTCCTTTAATACTGCTTTTGCGTAAACCCAATCATCGCCATCAAGAATACTTAAAAATTCGCTATCTACATAGGGTTTTATAACTGTCAAAGCTGTTTTCGTCCGTTTCGCTAATCCTGTATCACAGAGGATATTTTTTAGTTTGGTATTAATATTTTTCAAGGTGTCTGATTTCCAGTTTGCCGCCGTTTCACTGTTTGCTGCCAATCGGTCAATAAATTGCATAAACTCGGAATCGTTTATCTCGTCTTCGTCTGCCTTATCCGCATACACATCAAGCATATATTCATGAACAAGCCTATCAGATTTCATCAAAGCAATAAAAGCTATTAGTTTTCCCTCATCTGTGGTGCCGTCTACAATCTTTTTTATCAGTGGCATTCTTAAGGTTGATAGTCGCTTTAGCATTTTGAGTGATGTATCGCGCCGCCGTTTTTCTTTATCAAGCTGATAAATATTTTCTTCTATTGACATCGATAGGATTTCCTGGTCTGTTTTTCCTTCGCATAATAATATCGCTGTTTTCTTCATTTCAAGAAACATAAGGGGCATATCTTTTATTGAGGATGTGTATTTTAATTCTTTCAAAGTTTATTGCTCCGTTCCATTGTCATCTTCAGGCAAAACTTCCATTATATCGCCAATGTCACATGAAAGTGCTTTACAAATGCGAGTCATTACTTCCATACTGACCGCCTTATCTTTTGAAAGGCGTGCTAATGTTGTCGTGCTGATATTTGCATTTAGAATTAAATCTGTCTTTTTCATTTTTTTGTCTAACAATAATTTCCACAATTTGATATAGCTTATAGCCATAAGGCATACCTCCTGCCGCAAAGCGGTCATAACAAGACTATCATACTATAAAACAGTCAAGCTTTCAATAATAATTAAGCAGTCAAAAATTAAATATTTCTTTTGAGCAATATTTAATCTGGTTATTGTTGATAGTAGCAAATTCATGTATAATAAGTAACAAATAGCTGGTTGAAGTGGTTTCGGGAAAGGAATGATAATTATGTTAAACAGCTTCGTTCGTATTCACCTCGCTGTATCTCGCGCAATCAATGTAGAAAAATAATTGTCTTTCGTACTCAATGAATTGAATAACGAAGCAAGAAGATATTTCTTAATATTGCGAATCTCCGTTGTGTTTTTACTTAAGCAATCCATGATAAACTCGATGTGCATATGATTGAGTTTCATAAATTTGTTTTTAACTAGATCTGCCGGATAATCATCACTGGCAATGCGGATGGTTTTTCTGGATGAGCAGACAGTTTCAAGCATCAGGTCAACGATTTCGTCAAGCCGTTCTTTTTCGTAGGGGTATCGTTCAAGCATGATTGAATAATCAATGTTGTCGCAGATGATTTCGCGGTATACCTGAAAGGCGTTAATTTCTTTTTCCTCCGCCCCGTAATCTTTTGCCATGTTATAATTTTCCAGTGCGGAAGTGATAGGAAGGGAAGGGATATTTATTAAGTCTTTGTTTTCTTTATCTTTTTTTGATATATCTTTATTTATTTGCGTTGGATTTTCCAATATAGGTTTTTCTAACTCTGGATTTTCGGGCTTGACTGGTTGTTCGTGGATAATATAATCCGTACCGCCGAGCCGTCCGTTTCCTTTGCGTTCGCGTGAGCGGGTGATGTAACCGGCTGACTCCAATTCCTTTACTGCCGTCCGTATGGCATCGACCTTTTCGCGGTTGATTAAGGAGAGGCCGATAAGGGTATAGTCCCATTCTTCCGGGAGTGATAACATTTGGGATAGAAGCCCTTTAGCCTTTAAGGATAAATTGTTATTGCGTAAATGATGATTACTCATAGTGGTATAATTTTTAGTTTTTTCGATTCTGAATACTGCCATGATATTTTTTCCTTTCACCCTCCGGAATAAGTCCGGAAATATTGTCAATAATAGTAAAAATGCAACTAAAACATTTACCGTTCCACCTGCATTTACGCTCGTTTTCTTACTAGCCAAATTAATCGGATGTCTGATGTCGCTAGCAATGACACTGGCAAGCCAGTGTCATCCGAATAACACCCATTCCCTGTCGGGAATACGTGTCATTCTCTGCTAGTTAGGGAGACCCTAAGACCCCCGGCGGATACGCTTTCAGCACATCCGCCTTAAGCCGTGCTTTGCACGTCTGCTGTCACCGCAAGCGGTTACAAATCCTGTCCGTTTTTCCCATTTCCAGTTACTGATTTTGCTTCACTTTTTTCATTTTCGGTTTGGGATTTTTCATCAGTTTTTTTAATATTTTTGATTCTAAGAATTTGCTCCGCATTAGCTTTTGCGATGGCAAGTTCGCGGGATAGATTTTTCTTTTTATGGTAATCGCTATAGAGCGTTTTCCGCTCACTTATCAGCTTTGCATAGTCTTGTTTTAATTGTGTCATCTTCGGCAATTTGCCCGGTGCTTTTTCACTGAAATATTTCTTCGCCGACTGATGGCGGATGATATCGGCAGAGTGGATAGTGAAAAATTCATTATTCCAACCGCTGGCCTTATATTTAGCGTAGATGTCACGGGTTTTTGCATAAATACCTATCTGTTTCTGTAGTTCGGAAATCTCTTTTTGTTTAGCTTTTTGCTTAGCTTCAATGTCCTTGATTTCATTCACGAGCTGGTTGAAATCCGCTGTTGCTACCGCTGATTTTTTTGCTAAATCTTCAAAGCTTGCGATACCGTTTTCTTTTAAGAAGATAAGTGTTTTGGCAGCTTCCTTGAGATTAAAAACCTTCGCCCATTGGGTGTAGCCGCCGCCTTTACCTTCGAGGATTTTTTGTTCGATATTTATTAAGAGATTAACGTTTGGTTCCGGTTTAATGGCATCGGTTTTCTTCGCCGATTTTGACGGTTTTGTTGTAGCAATCCGGCTTTTAATTGCTTCTTCGGTATATTCGCCTTTAAGGGTATCGAATCTGATAGGACGCTTCTGGCCGGGTGCCATGACGGAGATTTTTTTACGGTTTTCATTTATTACATATCCGGCAGATTTTAGGGCTGTGAGCAGCGCATCAAATGATTCCACTTCCGGAATCAGTTCATCGAGTTGGGATTTTATTTTTTCGCTCCAATTCAGTCCATTATTTTCAGGTAATCGGTTTAAATCTTTTCCTTTGCTGAGTTTAGGTTTTTCGATTATGCTTAGGCCGTTTTCAATACAGATGGTGTCGGATAAACGTCTGAGGGCTTTTGATGAATCGAGGAAATTTTTGAATTTACGTGTACCGTCGAGTGTTGTTGAATTGAAGATTGTGTGGGTGTGGATATGGTTACGGTCGGTATGGACGGCGATGATGAAAGCATGGTTGCCTTTTGTGAATCTTTTCGCTAGGTCATAACCTACTTTAAGGGCTTCATCAGGGGTTATCTCGCCCGGTTTAAACGACTGCCGCAAGTGATAGGCGATGACATTACGCTTACCCTCTTTCCGTCCCGTTATATGCTCATATCGGCTCTTGGTCAGGGCAAATTCTTCATCGACACACCGGGGGGAGCAGTGGTATCCCTCAATCAACCTTCCCCCATCCGTTTTCTCCGGATTTTCGATATATTGAGTCTGTTCATTTAAGGATTTTATGATTGAAGCACCTTTCCTTAAATGGAGTGATTTAATCCATGTTGTCGCCATAATTCACCGCCTCCCTTCGCGCACACAAATAACACCACGGCTCTTTTAAATTGGTAACTTATAATGATTTTTATTACATATGATTTTCTCTATTATCAAGAGTCATTAATTTCAAGTTTTATCTTAGCATCTTAGCTAGAATAGCTAGAATATTGTGTAAAACAGCTTGACTTACAGCAATTATGTTGATATAGTTAATGTATAAGTATTAAAAATTGCATAGCGTTGTCATTACTATAATTCTATATACTAATGATAATTGCTAAAGCCTGATTGATTAATCGGAAAGGTAGGGCAGTAAGCTGTAGATTATCAATCATTACATATTCTTAAGTGCTTTATAGTACATATGCGACAAATTTTATTTGTCCACAAAATCTCAGTTGAGAATATTAATGATTGAACTATTGGTTTGCTGATTATATTTATCTTTACATATCCTTTGTGATTTTAGATTTTACTCAGCTACTAGTTCAATGAGTAAAATTTTTTTCATGAAAGGAGAATGCCATGTCAACATATATTCATTTGATAATTTTACTTGTTCTAATTACTTGCCTTATTGTTGCACTCATAATTTTTATTTGCAAAAACAAATCATTTGTTATATCGGAGGCCACCATTGAAATAGGGAAAATATTTAAGTTCACAATAAAGAATGATATAAGAAATGTGGATAAGAATAATGATAATAGCTAGTGTTTTACCAAATTTATCAATAAATTCTTATGCTTTCCAAATGCAATTACCCCGCGTTCCTTATAAATACCTGCGCAATACATTAGTTGTTTTAATTATAATTTATGATACTATTTTCCAAATGCTGATAACCGCCGCAATATCTCCTTAGCCTGCGTCCACAGTTCATCGTAGTGCTTTCTCAGTTCTTCGATTTCCACGGCATAGATATTGCCTGTTTCATTGGTTCTTTTGGCTATCTGATTGATATTGTTTGTTGCATTTGACAAAAGGCGTACCATTTCATTTACGCTGTCCAGCTCTATGTGGATGATGCGCCCGGTCAGTACCTGATTTACGATAAAAGCTCGCATATTCTTTATACCGGCAGTTTTCATCCGTTCTTTAATCATTTTCCGTTCTTCTTCTGTTACACGGAAAGAAAGTCCGATATTTCGTGAGCGGACAACACGGTCATCACTTTTCAAAATAAAATACCTCCTAACTCAAAATTTGAAATTTGTCAATATATCTCCCGATATATTTTTCATGTTATATATGTCAATACCAAAATGGTATTAGCATCATTTTATTCGCCGTTTTATTATCCACACACTTACCCTAACAGTTCTCGCTGGGTCTATGCCCTTACATTCCTTCATTCTGTTTTATGGATAAGGCACAGGGGGGTCATTTTGCTTTAGTGCTGCCTCAATGGGCTAATGGAGGTTTCCTCCTTACCCCTGTGCCTTTACCGGCTTATTTGTTCGCTACGCCGCTTTCAGCTGACTTTTGCGTACATCCCCGAAAACTAACTCCGGGTTGTAATTCTCTTTCTTCTTTGCAAGGGTATATATCAGCGTGAGAATTTTTTTACTTATAACTACAAGTGCCTGGACCTTTTTAAGGGGATTCTTATCCCGTGTTTTCAGGTAATTATAAAGCGCTTTCATTTCAGCATTTGTTGCCACCATCGTTATTGCCATCTGGTATAACACGCACCGCAGGTTCTTGCGTCCGCGTTTTGATATACAAGTCCCGCTTCTATTTTTGCCGGAACTGTCTTCTATCAGGTTGTAACCCGCCAGTCGGCTCATCTGCCATTTCCCTTTCAATTGCCATAAACTGCTTTTCAAGAAGTTCCAATTCCTCCATCAACTGCCTTATTTTAATGGTTGCGGCATATTCGCCGTAATCCACCCCTATCGAGTCTTTGGCTGCCTCAACCAACTGCCGGGCTTTCTTACGCCCCACAGACTTTTTTACCGCTTTCCTTATCTCTTCAAGAACCCCGTCTTCGCCAAGACCAATGATGAATCTTGGGATTGGGCAGGCTTTCAATATCTGCATGGATGCCTTGCCCTTAAACGGATGCTTGAAAACTGTCGTGAACTCCGGGAAATATTCGTCCAGCACGGCGGTAATTGTATTCTTGATTGCGTTCTTCCTTTTATTCATCCCAGTCCTTGCGGTTGCCAGTCCCCTCAACTCCGCATATATATCATGTGGAAGGTAAACATCGGAGTATCTGCCGTCCTTGACCAACCGGACTATTGTCAGGGCATCTTTCTTATCGGATTTTGTCTGGCTGTTGTCGTCGAGTTCCTTTGATTTTTTTACATGGTACGGGTTTACCAAAACCATGGTAATCTTCGCGTGTTTTATAAGAAAGTTGGCCAACGGTTTCCAGTAATGCCCTGTCGGCTCCATGCCGATGATAATGTCGGTAAAATTTCCCTCATTGCACATCTGATAAACTTTTGATAAAATGTCGGTGAAACCATTTTTGTTGTTTTGGAACTTGAATGCTTTTCCATGTTCCAATCCACGGCAATCGACAAACCTTGCCCATTGTGTATGTTTCGCTATGTCGATTCCAACGACTAATGTACTGAAAGTTACGGTTTCAAGCTTACGTTTTAATTGATTTACCTTTCTCATGTTATAAAATCTCCTTGTTTTCTGATGTAATAAGTTCGCTAAACTCTCTTACATCATACTGGGAGATTTTATTTGTTTTGTCAAAGTTCAAATTTCACGTTCTATAGGAATGCTTGGGGTTTATTGATTTTTTTTGGTGTGGTAATATAACTGGTATAAAGTTATGATAGAGGAACCGCATATGAACATTCAAATCTTCGGTAAATCAAAGTGTTTTGACACCAAAAAGGCTGAACGGTATTTTAAGGAGCGTGGGGTTAAGTATCAATTTATCGACATCCTCCAAAAGGGATTGAGCAAGGGGGAGCTTAATTCCGTGGTCAGTTCGGTTGGAATTGATGAACTTGTTTCGGAAAAAGCTGAGGAATATCACTTGTTTAAGCATCTTGTCAGCGAGGATCGGCTGGAAAAACTGCTTGAATGCCCGAAATTATATAAAACCCCCATTATCAGGAACGGAAAAAAGGCTACCGTTGGTTACTCACCTGAAATATGGAAGGAGTGGGATTAGGCGACAGAGGTTTAGTCTGCCGCCAAGATGTTCAAATAGCCTGCTCCACTTTTTTGTGTTTTTCAGTATCAGCACTTTTTTTGTTACCATCAAAATTGTGGATTTTATCTAGTATTGATGGTTTTTCTTTTGCCGGAATTATGTTGCCATCCTCTTGATATTCCTCATCATTCCCTTTTTCGCCACCATAATCTTGATCAATATCTTCATCATCGCGGCTTTCTTCATCATGGTTTCCAATTTCGTTATTAATTTCGAGACCGTCGTTATCAACATTAAGTTCTGCATCCAGTGCCGCCAGCCGTTCTTCCATTTCGGAGAGTTCCTTTTCATGTTCAAAGGGATTTTTTAGTTCCAGTTTCGCCGCTTCGATTTGCTTATTTACATTTTCTAGGTTGGTTTTTATGTTTTCCAAACGCTCCGGCATTTTTTCCAATGCATTATTGATCCGAGTAATATTACCGAGGGCATCGGTACCAAGTTCTATTTTGTATGTCAACTCACCACGGATGAGGAGATTGACCTGCTGGTTAAAAGAATCATAACCGAGACTTGTTTTAAACCCCATATATTCGCCGAGTTTAATGTCGTCAAAACGACCCTTTACTCCCTTACATGATTCCAACAGGGCTTTGGCGGCAGGTTCTTTTTCGTTGTAACTGATGCCTTTTACTATCATACCGGGGAATTTTACCGACACTTGATGCATTACCAGCCTGGTCTTTGCTGATTTCCGTATATTTACTTTTTTCCGCAATATAACTGATGATATCCTTCTCCATACGTAAGCGTCAAATAGGTTCTTTCCAATGTTAGTTGACAATCAGCGAAAAAAATCCAAAAGGATGCACTTATTTTTCAATAAATCGAAGCGGCACCGACCGTACATGATTCGCTTAATTACTTTTATTTTATTGACAGTACCCTCTGCAAGACCATTGCTGTAGTCGTAGATAATTGCATTCATCACGGCATCCATATCAAGTCTCAATCCCCCAATAAATGAATCCAGTTCCGCAATTCCAAATGAGGATACCCTATCAATCCACTCCGGCAGCATCTCAGGTTCCTTTGATTTGAGGATGTCCCTGAAACCCCAAACAGCATCTATTATTTTATTATATTCAGGATAATTTTTGAGGACAAACTTAAGCTGTGCTTCTGATATGCCTTTCAACTCGTCGATAGGTTTGTATAAAAGGCGTATCAGCCATTTTTTATCAATAAATTCTTCTGAACCTGCACATGATGCAAGCAGGTCCCGCTGGATTCGGCGCTCTTTTGAAATAAACCCGCGAATTGCATCCTGTGTACCTGTATATCCTTTTTCCCTGATAATATCGTGGATTTGTACGACCATCAGACTTAAGTTTAATAACATCATTTCGGAAAGGTTCAAGTTTTCCTTCGCGTTGCTTCCCGTAATGAGCGTTTACCGGGGAAAAACCATCCGATAAATAATTACGGACGGTATTATACGTGAAGCCCGTACGATGACCAATTTGTTTGATGCCAAACCCCTCTTCGTACAATGTACGGACCGACTCGGCGCGGCGCTTAAGCTTCTCCACTGCTTCATCATGCCCACGCCCCCGGGCGGTCTGTTTTTCAACAGGGATTTCGCTTTCCCGCATATGTATATTTTCTGACAACCCGTTCCGGGCTGCCAGTGATTTGCTGGATTTCATTCCGGCCATGTCCCTTTTTATGTAAATCCTTTACCAACATGACACGTTGTGCAATCGTCCCAATTAGCATTATGGAGCGGCATCTTTTTGTCTCATAGGTTATCGGGACTGCTATTCTGCCTTGGAAGGATTTTTGAAGATATAATGTTGCATAATCGATCGGGTTTTAATTAGATGGAACCGGTCGCTGATTTGCACTGCGCCGGGGTGGGCTTCGATTATTGCATTCGCATAAGCACGTGAACCGTCACGTGACACAGCCTCGATATTCGGATACTCCCTAAGCCATGCAGCTACATCATCCGCCTCCCGTGACTCGATCATGTCAATTAGCTTGTGGCTCTTTAAATCTACCATCACTGTGCCATACCGTTGCCGTTTCTTTAAAGCGAAATCATCAATGCATACAGCCGTGATCGACTCTTTGCCCACTGCTTTCACGGGTTTTTTTAAACATGTTACATACCGTACTTTTCCCCACTTCTGCTACACTTCTTTGTAAATACTTAGCCGCTGATAATAAGCTTTTCGTTAATGATACCCTCGGTATCTCTTCCTGCAAACGTTTCGTTTTTGTTGCTTTCGGTTCGAAAAATGAGAACGGTTCCGCAAAGGTTTTGCGATAGCAGTCCTCATTTATGCAAAAATATTTTTTTATATCAATTGAAAGTTTTACTTTCTTTCCTTGTATTGGTAAGTCCTGTAACATCCGTATATAACGGGAATGGGTTCTTTTTTATATTTTTCCGCAATAAAGGCATTTTGCCTGCTTAGTATGTGATTTCATGCTGATAATTATGTTATCTTCATTGACATCGCAGGAGATATGGCGTAGTTTTTTGTCCGGCACCGGTATTATTTTATTCATATAGGCAATTACCTCTCTGAATGCGTATTTATGCCTATATTATAACATATTATAACACATATTGTCAACTAACATTGGAATTTGAGTTTCCCCATTTTTTCACCCCCATCCGAAACCAATATCAGTGAAAAAGGATATTTGCGGGTCTTTTGGCTTCTTGCGGAGCAGATCCACAACCCC